>ENA-OSEO01001505-OSEO01001505.1-sediment-metagenome-genome-assembly--contig:-NODE-1505-length-41703-cov-4.879282_pt1 | contig 41703 bp, 45 predicted proteins | sample MGYA00237883_ERZ534232 | MGnify/ENA metagenome assembly ERZ534232 | reverse complement strand
CGCTTCCGAAACATCCAACACCTCCAAGCACTTCATATCATGCTTCTCGAGGCGTCCACACTACTGGGGGAAGGTCAAACCTTGACCTAACATACAAGGGAAGGGGTGAGGGGTCTTTTCTTACTTATCTTAATGAGTTATTTTTAAGCAGCCCCCTCACCTCGGTCCTCTCCCCCCCATCGGGGGGAGAGGAAGAAAAAAGGGTTTCGCCCCACCGGTCGGGAAAAGGCCCTTTGTCCCCAAGCCTGAAGGCTTGGGCCGCCCCTGGCCCCCTCCGATCGTCAAAATGTGTTACCTAGGTCCCCGGTCTAAAGTGTTACCTAGGTCCCCGGTCACACACGCGTCCCTGGCGCCAGGCCGCAGGCCATAAATTGCCCCCTGCCTTTACGGCCCCGAAACGGTCCGCGGCCTGGGCAAGGCCGTCTCTCAACGCCGTGCGGACAACCTCTCCGCCACCTTCGCCTAGGGCTCGAACCTCTTGGCCCGATAGGCCTTCAGGTAGTTCATGCAGTAGTCGTCCTTGCCGGCCAGGGCCTCGGCGGCGATGATGCTGGCCATCATCCGCCGGTCCAGGGGGTTGATGATCGCCCCGTCCAACCCCCGGGCGATGGCCATGACCATGAAGGTCTGGTTGAGGAACTTCCGCTCGGGCAGGCCGAAGGAGACGTTGGACAGCCCGCACATGGTGTGGACCCCGGGGAAGCGGGTCATGATCTCGCCCACGGCCTGGAGGAACTCGGCCCCGTAGGAGGTGTTGGTGCCGATGGGCTGAACCAGCGGGTCGACGAAGATGTTCTCCAGCTTGACGTTGCTCTTGACCAGCCCGCTTATCAATTTGTCAGCTATCTCCAGGCGCTGGGCCGCCGTCTCGGGCATGCCCGTGTCGCTCATGCACAGGGCGACGACGTTGAGGTCGGCCCCGGCGATGAGGGGCAGCAGGGCCTGGTAGCGCTCCGTCTCCAGGGAGATGGAGTTGATCATGGCCTTGCCCTGGTGGACGGCCAGGGCGGCCTCGATGGCCTTGGGGTCGGGGCTGTCCAGGCAGCAGGGGGCCTGGACGGCCTCCTGGACGGCGCCGACCAGCCACTTGAGGTAGTCGGCCTCCTGGCCGACGAAGACGCCGGCGTTGACGTCGATGTAGTTGGCCCCGGCCTCGAACTGGTCCCGGGCCACCTGCTGGATGGCCGCCCGGTCCTGGGCCTCGATGGCCTGGTGGATCTTCTGGCGGCTGGCGTTGATCAGCTCTCCGACGATGATCATGGATCACTCCTTGTCAGGTCACAGGCTAGCTCCTGGTCGGCGGTCAGGCCCCGGGCCGGCTGTCTCCGGCCCGGCAGATGCCTTCACTAGCCAGATTAGACCGGCCAAGTCAATCGGCTTGGCCGCGGCCGGAATCGGAATCCGGCCCGGCGGGGCGGGCGGCTGCTGGGAGGGGTGGTCCTTTCGGCCCGGGCTAGCCGAAGCGGGTGATCGGCCTGACCGTGACCTTGAGGTCCTTGACCCCGTCGACCCCCCGGACGGCCTCGTTGATCCCGGCGGCCACCTCGGCCTCCTTGGCCCGGGCGGCCTCGGTCTCCACCAGAACCTGGCCGGCGCTGGCCGTGACTCTGACCTTGGGCCATTCCCTGACCAGATGGGCCTTGACGTGGGCGGCCAGGGTCAGGTCGTCGACGAGCTGCTGGGACTGGGGCGTGGTCTCGAACTCGGGCGCCTGGGCCGCGTTGCAGATGATGTTCACCGCGGTTTCGACGGTGACGTGGCTGATGTGAATCACCAGATCGTAGAGACTGGGGTCAAAGGTGTCCACGCCGTAGAGGGCCTGGCTCCATCTGCGGCGCTCCTCGTCGTCTTTTTCCAACAGATACAAGGCCTTGTCCTTGGGGATCTGCTCGCGTTCCGACTCAAGCCGGGCCCGGTCCTCCAGGTCGGCGATGATGCGGACCTTGAGGACGTGGGAGACGCCCTGGAGGAAGAAGTGGCCGGCCAGGCCGTGGTAGACGACGTTGTCCTTGCGGACGTGCTCCAGGAGGGCCTCCTCGATGTAGGCGATGTAGCCCTCCTTGCCGTAGGACAGGCGCCCCAGGATCGACGGCGCGTCGTGGAGGGCCCGGATCAGCTTGATCTCGGGGACGTTGAAGTGGGCCGAGGCCTGGAGAAGGATGTCGCGGGAGATGCATTCGTAGCCGAGCTCCTGGGCCACCTTCTCGGCTATCTCCTTGCCTTTGCTGTACGAGCCTCTGGAAACCGTGATGATGGCCATGGACGACCCTCCTTGAGTTGCTGTCCTCGGGGGTTTTCAATAATTGTGCCAAGCCTGCCGGACCCGGCTTCTGGACACCCCGGGTCCTCTGCTGCTACATTCTAGCCCTGGCGCCGGGCCGGCTCAAGGGTTAGTTACGGCCGCCGGCGCCACGGAGCGAGGGGATGGGCAGTTCGGTCAAGCCCGGAGCGGAGCAGTTTGCCGGCCGCGTCCTGGTCGTGGATGACGACGAGGTGACGCTCAAGAGCCTCTGGCGCGTCCTGAGCAAGGCCGGCCACAAGGTCTCCACGGCCAACAACCCGGTCCGGGCCCTGGAGCGGCTGGCCGAGGAACCCTTCGACCTGCTGGTCAGCGACCTGCGCATGCCCCACCTCGACGGCCTGTCCCTGCTGCACGAGGCCAAGCGCCTGGCCCCTGATCTGGAAGTGATCCTCATCACCGGCTACCCCAGCCTCGACGGCGCCGTGGACGCCACCAAGCAGGGGGCTTTCCACTACCTGGCCAAGCCCTTCACCCCGGAGCAGCTCCGCGGCCTGGTCGCCGAGGCGCTCGGCCAGAAGCTCCTCCGGGATCAGGCCGCCCGCCAGGAGCCGGTCGGCCCGGGGGTGGTCATCATCGGCCAGAGCCCCAAGATCAGGCAGGTGGAGGAGGTCATCCGCCAGATCGCCCCGACCGACTGCAACGTCCTCATCACCGGCGAGTCGGGCACGGGCAAGGAGCTGGTCGCCAGGGCCATCCACGGCTACAGCCCCAGGGCCAGGGGGCCCTTCGTCGCCTTCAACTGCGGCGCCTTCAGCGAGGAGCTGGTCGCCAACGAGCTCTTCGGCCACGAGAAGGAGGCCTTCACCGGCGCGACCAGCCGCAAGGCCGGGCTGCTGGAGGCGGCCAACGGCGGGACCATCTTCCTGGACGAGATCGCGGAAATGCCCTTTTCCATGCAGGTCAAGCTTCTCCGGGTCATCCAGGAAAGGGAGCTGATCCGGGTGGGCGGCACGCGGACGATACCCCTGGACGTCAGGATCATCGCCGCCACGGCCAGGGACCTCAAGGCCGCCGCGGCCGAGGGCGCCTTCAGGCAGGACCTCTACTTCCGCCTCAACGTGGTCAACATCTCCCTGCCCCCCTTGAGCGAGCGCCGGGAGGACATCCCGCTGCTGGCCTATCACATCCTGGGCAAGTTTCAGAAACGCTTCAAAAAAAAGATCAAAGCCATCTCGCCCGAGGCCATGGATCTCCTGGTCGGCTACGCCTTTCCCGGCAACGTCCGGGAGCTGGAGAACATCATCGAGCGGGCCGTGGCCGTCTGCCAGGGGCAGATCATCCAGGCCCGGGACCTGCCCCCGGATCTGGCCGATCTGGAGCTTTACTCCTTTCAGCGGCCCGGGGGGCAGGCCCTGACCCTGGAGGAGCTGGAGCAGGACTACATCCGCCACGTCCTCGACCTGACCGGCGGGAAGCGCACCAGGGCGGCGGAGATCCTGGGGATCGACCGGGCCTCGCTCTGGCGCAAGATGAAGAAGTACGGCCTGGACTAGACCGCTCGCTTTCGCAACCCGGCCGTTCGCTTTCGCAACAAATCCGCCCCCGAGCCAGGCAGGGGCCACTCCCGGGCCTGGCCAGCCCTTCACGTTGCGTTATGCAACAAACCGCCCCCCGGCGCCGCGGGGGGCAGACAGGACTTTTCCTATTGAGTCTTGAGGGTTAGCCGAGCATTGCCGCCTGGCTCGGGCCTTGCTCTTATCCGGGAGGATCGCCAGAGGCGCGGCCGAGACATGCTCAAGAGAAACCTGGTTGTGTTCGAGAACGAGAAAGTTTCCCAGCAGGCGCTGACCTACGCCCGGGAACTGGCCCGGCGCATGGACTCGGAGGTGACCCTCCTGATGCTGGTCGAGATGGCCTTCCTGGACAGGTCCTATCTGGGTTCCAAGAGAAGCGCCATCAGTCACCTGGAGAAGCGGATGGGTCAGATGCTGACCGACTTCTCGGCCGAATTTCTCAAGGAGGGCATCGCCGTGAGCGCGGCCCTGAGGGTGGGCGACCCGGCCCAGGAACTGCTCAAGTTCCTGGCCGAGCGGCCGCCGTTTCAGGTGATCATCTGGGGCAGCGACGAGGCGCTGCCCGAGGGCGGCTCGTCGAGGCGGGGACACTGGCTGGCCAAGGTGGCCGGAACGCTGGAGTGCCCCCTGTACACGGTGAGCAGCAAGGCGCGGCCGGTTGAACCCGCCGGGTTGAGCGAGGATTGAGCCCCAACTGAGCCTGTGAGGTTGCCGACTCATGCAGACGCTGACCAACGAGATGATTCTGGTTATGGCCATGATCGCCGTGGCCGTCTTCCTGTTTGTGGTGGAGTGGGTCCGGGTCGACGTGGTGGCCATCCTGATGATGGTCACCCTGCCCCTGCTCCACCTGGTCACCCCCAGGGAGGCCTTTGTCGGACTCAGCAGTAACGCGGTGGTCTCCATCATCGCGGTGATCATCATCGGCGCCGGGCTGGACAAGACCGGGGTAATCAACCGGCTGGTCGCGCCCATTCTCCGCCTGGCCGGCCGAAGTCCCTCGCGGATAATCATCGCCATCTCGCTGACCGTGGCCGGCATCTCCAGCTTCATGCAGAACATCGGGGCCGCGGCCCTCTTCCTGCCGGCCATCCAGCGCATCAGCAAGAACCTGAAGATACCCATCTCCAGGCTTCTGATGCCGGTCGGCTTCTCGGCCATTCTGGGCGGCACGGTCACCCTGGTCGGCTCCAGCCCCCTGATCCTCCTCAACGACCTGCTGACGCCCTTCAAGCTCCAACCCTTCAATCTCTTTGACGTCACCCCCATCGGCCTGGCCCTGGTAGGCAGCGGCGTGGCCTGCTTCGTCCTCCTGGGCCGCTTCATCCTGCCCCGGGGCACCACCGAGGCGTCCGAGGACAAGTCCCTGGCCCTGGACGAGAACTCGCTGGCCGAGCTGGGCGAGGCCTGGGAGTTGCACACCCCCGAGGACTTCACCCACTACCGCGAGCCGGTCCGGGTCGAGGACCTGAGGCGGCGCTACCTAGCCAACGTGGTCGCCCTGACCGAGCCGCCGGACTTCAAGGTGGTCTCGCCGGCCGGGGAGGTGATCGTCCGCTCGAACATCGACCTGGTCGCCTACGGCCGGGAAAAGGACATCCGCCGCTTGGCCGAGAGCGAGGGCATGGTCCTCAAGGACCAGCTCGAGGTCTTCAAGAACGACGTCGGCAGCCAGGCCTCGGGCGCGGTGGAGGCGGTGGTGGCCCCCCGCTCCGACCTGGAGGGCAAGACCCTCAACCAGGTCAACTTTCAGGACCGCTTCCGGGTGACGCCCCTGGCCATCTACCGCCAGGGCGAGACCTACCGGGCCGAGATCAGCGACGTGCCCTTGAGGGTCGGCGACGCCATCCTGCTGCACGGGACCTGGCGGCGGCTCCAGCTTCTCCAGGGCGAGAGGAACCTCCTCTTCACCACGCCGGTGGACGTGGAGCTGATGCGCCCGGAAAAGGCCGTCCTGGCCGCGATCTGGCTGTTCGTGGCCTTGTCCATGGTCATCGTCTTCAAGATCCAGCTCTCGGTCTGCCTCATGACCGGGGCCCTGGGCATGATCATCACCCGGGTGCTGAGCATCGACGAGGCCTACCACTCGGTGGACTGGCGGACCGTCTTCCTCCTGGGGGGCCTGATCCCCCTGGGCATCGCCACCGAGAAGACGGGCACGGCCGCCTGGATCGCCCACACGGTCCTGGGGGCCATCGGCACGGTCCAACCCATTGTCCTGCTGGCCGTGATCGGCCTGCTCTCAACCATCTTCACCCTGGTCATCTCCAACGTCGGCGCGACCGTGCTCCTGGTGCCCCTGGTGGTCAACATGGCCCTGGCCGCCCAGGCCGACCCGCGCATGGCCGCCCTGGTGGTCGGCCTGGCCACCAGCAACTCGTTCATCCTGCCCACCCACCAGGTCAACGCCCTTTACATGGGGCCGGGCCGCTACCGCAGCGTAGATTTCATGAAGGCGGGCACGCTGATCAGCCTGGTTTTCTTGGGCGTAATGATCGGCATGATCTATCTGTGCTACGGTGTCTAGCCCGGGGGGAATTCAAATGGCTATCATCACGATTTCAAGAGGTTCCTACAGCAAGGGCAAGGAGGTGGCCGAGAAGGTCGCCGCCCGCCTGGGCTACGAGGTTCTCAGCCGCGACGTGCTTCTGGAGGCCAGCGACCGCTTTCACATCCCGGAGATCAAGCTGGTCAGGGCCATCCACGACGCGCCCTCGATCCTGGACCGCTTCACCCACGGCCAGCAGGCCTTTGTCGCCTACATCCAAAGCGCCCTGACTCAGCGGGTGCTCAAGGACAACGTGGTCTACCACGGCCTGGCCGGCCACCTCCTGCTCAAGGGCGTGGCTCACGTCCTCAAGGTGCGCATCATCGCCGACCTGGCCGACCGGGTGGCCAGCGAGATGGGGCGGGAGAGGGTCAGCGAGGAGGAGGCCCGGACCCAGATCATCAAGGACGACCAGGAGCGGCGCAAGTGGACGCACAGCCTCTACGGCGTCGATCCCTGGGACCCCTCGCTCTATGACCTGGTCATCAGAATCCACAAGCTGATGGTTGACGACGCGGTCGACTTCATCTGCCAGGCGGCCGGCCGGGAGCAGTTCAAGGCCACCGCCGAGTCCCAGCGCCGGATGCAGGACCTGGCCCTGGCCTGCCAGGTCAAGGCGGCCCTGGCCGACCAGTACCCCGATTTGGCGGTGAGCAGCGAATTCGGCAACGTCCTCATCTACACCAGGACCGGCGACCGGCAGGCCCGTCGGCTCGACGAGAAGGCCAAGTCCCTGGCCCGGGAGATCAAGGGCATCAACAACGTGGAGATCCGCGCCGGGGTGGCCGTACCCCCCAACGCCGTGTGAGGCGGGCCCCGGACCCTGGTCAGGCCAGGCTTGTCGCTCAAGAGGAGGAGGAAAGCATGTCCTCGATAATCATCTCCACGGATCTGTTGTCCGTGGGTCAAATGATCGCCGAGCGGACGGCCCAGGCCCTGGGCTACGCTCACCTGGGGCGGCAGATTCTGAGCTCCGTGGCCGAGAAACACCAGGTCCGGGAGGACAAGCTGGTCGCCGCCCTGGACGAGGACGCCTCCTTCTGGGGCCTGGCCTCCAAGAACCGCGACCTCTACCTGGCCTACATCCAGGCGGCCACCCTGGACCAGTTCCTGGGCGACAACGTCGTCTGCGAGGGCCTGGCCGCCCACCTCTACATCCGGGATGTCTCCCACATCCTCATGATCCGCATCCTCTCGGACCCCAAGGTCAGGGCCAACCAGATCGCCGCCCAGCAGGACATTCCGCCCAAGAGGGCCCGCCAGCTGCTGGAGCGCCAGGAGAAGCGCCGCCGGCGCTGGTCGCTCAGGGCCTTCGGCCTGGCCGAGGCCGACCCGTCCCTCTACGACATGGTCATCAGCCTGAGCCAGATCGAGGCGGACAAGGCCGTGGACATCCTGACGGACACGGTGGGCTACCGCAAGTTCCAGCCCATGACCTACTCCCGCCAGTGCCTCCAGGACAAGGCCCTGGCCAGCCAGGTCCGGGCGACCCTGGTGCCCCGCTTCCCCGGCGTGAAGGTCCAGTCCCGCGACCGCATCGTCGTGGTCCAGACCAGGACCTTCAAGCGCAACAAGCGGCAGAAGGCCGAGGCCATCAAGGAGATAGCCCAGCAGATTCCCGGGGTCGAGTACGTTGAGGTCCACAGCAACAAAGACTTTTTGAGACAGGGCAAGGACTCGACCGACTAGCCGGCCCTGGGTCGGCGGCCTTGTCAGGGGAGCCCAAAGAGCCCATCATGAAAAGAGGAGGTCTGCATGTCTGAGAGGCTAGAGGTCCTTATCCTGGACGACGAGCCGATCGTGGGCAAGAGGCTCAAGCCGGCCCTGGCCAAGATCGGCTGCGAGGTTGAGGTCTTCGAGGACCCCAGGGCGGCCCTGGCGGTCATCGACGGGAAGGACTTTGACATCGTGGTCACCGATATCCGCATGGACGAGATCGACGGGATGCAGGTCCTGGAGCACGTCCTCAAGAAATCCCCGCGGACCAAGGTGATCATGATCACCGGCTACGCCATGATGGCCCTGGCCCGGGAGGCCATGGAGAAGGGCGCCTTCGACTTCATCTCCAAGCCCTTCAAGCCCGACGACCTGAGAAGGGTCATCGCCAAGGCGGCCCAGGCCCTGGGCTCGCCCATTGACTTCGAAGCCGGGGCGGAGGGCGAGGCCTGAGCTAGCGGCCCGCCGCCAGTGGGGGAGAGATGAACGAGCATGCGGCGCCGCTCGAGAGCGAGGAACTGGCCGCCACCGTGGAGGGGCGCTACGAGCGGGTCAAGGCGGCCGAGGAGGCCCACCAGGCCCTCCTGAGCCGGCCCCGCTTCAGCCTGCGGCTCCAGATCTTCCTGGGCTTCTTCCTGGCCTTCCTCTTTGCCATGGGCATCGCCACCGCCCTGGTGGTGACCATCTACAAGGTCGACCACAAGATCCGTTTCCTGGAGATCGTCAACGACTACGTCATCGAGGTCGACCAGGCCCGCCGCTTCGAGAAGAACTTCTTTCTCTACGGCACCGGCCTGAGCGACGCCCTGGACGCGGTCTATCAGGCCACGGACATCCTCGACCGCAACGCCGAGGAGCTGGGCCGCATCATCGGCGGCGAGCCCCGCCAGGTCATCCTGCCCAACATCAAGCTCTACGAGAAACTCCTGGAGCGGCTGGTCGAGCTGGAGAGGGAGTCGGCCGATCCAGGCTACCAGCTCAAGAAGAAGGAGCTGGAGCTGGAGGTGCGCAAGCAGGGCCAGAGGATGGTTTCCTTTGCCCAGGACTTGATGAAAAAAGAGAAGGAGTCCATGGCCGCGACCATCTCCAGCTCCCGGATGATCCACCTTTACTCATTGATATTTCTGCTGATCTTCATGGCTTTCATTGCCTACACGCTCGGCAGCCGCCTCCTGGGCAACATCGGCCGCTTCGAGTCCTACGCCCAGCGCATCGCCGCCGGCGACTTCACGCCCATCACCCCGGCCCGGCGCTTCCGGGACGAGTTCACCGACCTGGCCATCTCCATCAACCAGATGATCCAGGAGCTGGAGAGTCACGAGGCCGTGCTGATCCAGTCGCACAAGATGAGGGCCGTGGGCACGCTCACCGCCGGGGTGGCCCACGAGCTGAACAACCCCCTCAACAACATCACCCTGACCGCCCACGTGCTCCTGGAGGACTTCGACGAACTGGCCGACGACCAGCGCAAGGAGATGATCGGCGACGTGGTCAGCGAGGCGGACCGGGCCAAGAAGATCGTCAGCAACCTCCTAGACTTCGCCCGGGAGAGCGGCACCCAGCTCGAGCCGCTGGAGCTGGACCGCCTCCTGGAGGACACCATCAGCCTGGCCGCCAACCAGATCAAGCTCTCGGGCATCAAGATCGAGTTCAAGGCCACCGACAACCTGCCCCGCATCCACGGCGACAGCCAGCAGCTCAGGCAGGTCTTCCTGAACCTCATCCTCAACGCCATCGCCGCCTCGCCCAAGGGGGGCAAGATCCAGGTCCTGGTCCTGCCGGCCGACGAGCCCAACGAGGTCGCGGTCAAGGTCATCGACTTCGGCACCGGCATCCCGGAGCACATCCTGGGCCGCATCTTCGACCCCTTCTTCACCACCAAGGCCAAGGGCAAGGGCACCGGCCTGGGCTTAAGCGTCTCCCAGGGCATCGTGGCCAAGCACGGCGGCCGGATAAGGGTCAGCAGCCGGGAGGGAGAGGGCTCCTCCTTCACCGTCACCCTGCCGGTGACCACCATCACCGCCGAAATCGCCGCCTGAGACCGGCCCCCGGCCGGACTCCGCCCCGGGCGGGGGGCGAGGCCCTATAATGGGTCCGGCCTCAGGCCCTGGCCAGGGCGAGGCGCCTTTTCTTCCTGATCTGGAGGATGAGCAAGAAGACGAAGAGGACCGACCCCAGCCCCAACAGGGGATACTCCAGGGGCACCGTCTCGATGTGGCGGAAGATGCAGTAGCCGAACATCATTGCCGCCACGAGCAGGCTGGCGAGCCTCTCCAGAGGGCTCAACCTGACCAGGCCGACGTTGTAAATGCAGACGGTCAGGGTGGCCAGGGCGATGGGAATGGCCACCAGGGAGCCCACGGCAAAGGGCACGCTCTCCACGTGGAGGTTGAGGATGGGGTTGTAGACGATCAGATAGGGGATGATGAAACCGCTGATGGACAGCTTGAAGGCGTGCATGGCCGTCTTGAAGTAGTTGGCCCCGGCGATGCCCGCCCCGGCCAGGGCGCCCAGGGCCACGGGCGGGGTCACGGCCGAGATGATGGAGAAGTAGAAGCAGAAGAAGTGGGCCGAGATGGTCAGGACGCCCATCTGGATCAGGGCCGGCACGGTGACTATGGCCACCAGGCTGTAGGCGGCCACGGGCGGGACGCCGCAGCCCAGGAGGATGGACACGGCCATGGTGATCAGCAGGGCGATGATGACGCTCCCGCCGCTCAGGGTCTGGACCAGGCCGGCCAGTTTGGCTCCCAGGCCGGTGGACACCAGGGTCTGGGCGATCATGCCCACCACGCCCAGGGAGACCCCGATCTTGGCCCCGGTCAGGGCGCCCCTGGCCAGGCAGCGGGCCAGCTCCAGGGGGCTGGGCCTGGTCTGGGGATCGATCAGGCTGAGCAGGACGGCGACGATGATGGCCCAGAAGGCGGCCAGCATGGGGCTGTAACGGAGCAGGAGCATGACGATGATGACGGCCAGGGGAACGACGAAGAGCGGCAGGCGCCTCAGGATCAGCCGGTAATCCGGGCGCTCCTTGGGCGGATTGATTCCCTGGGCCACCGAAACCAGTTGGACGCCCACGAAAACGGCCAGGTAGAAGAAGACGGCCGGCAGGATTCCGGCCAGCATGATGTCGGCGTAGGGCACCCCGACGAAGAAGGCCATCAGGAAGGCCGCCGCGCCCATGACCGGGGGCATGAGCTGGCCGCCGGTGGAGGCGGTGGCTTCGATGGCCCCGGCCAGCTCTGATTTGTAGCCGACCCGCTTCATGTAGGGGATGGTGAAGGCCCCGGTGATGGCCACGTTGGCCACCGCCGCCCCGGTGACCATGCCCACCAGGGAGCTGGAGACCACCGCGGTCTGGGCCGGCCCGCCCTCCAGAACCCGGCCGACCAGCTTGCCCATCTCGTAGAGGAAGTCGGTGATCCGGATCACCTCGAGCAGGGCCCCGAAGACGACGAAGAGAAAGATCTGATTGGCCGAGATGGACAGGAAAGTCCCGTAGACGCCGGTCAGCCCGATGCACAGGTACGAGATGATGTATTCCAGGCTGAAGGGCCGGTGGTGGAGCGCTCCCGGGATCAGGTGGCCCAGGAAGAAATAGCCGATGAACAGGGCCGCCACAATGGGCAGGGTCCAGCCCCAGGCCTGGCGGGTGCCCTCCATGACCAGGAACATGATGACGATGCCGATGACCAGGTCAACCGGCTCGGGGTAGCCGACCACTTCCTCGAGATGGGTCAGATTGGCGTAGACGTAGATGGTGCTGATCACGCCCAGGACGATCAGGAGGCCCTGCCAGGCCCAGATCCGTTTCTTTTCGGCCTTTCTCAGGCCGTTGAGGAAGGTCAGACCCAGGACAAAGAAGAGGTGGATGTCCTGGTGCTCGAAGCTGCCGACGAAAAGATACTGAGTGCTGACCATGTGATAGAGAAACATGGTCACGCCGATGAAGATGAAGGCCCACTCAACCAGCCCCAGGGATTGCTGCTTGCTTGCCGTCATCGGGCGGATTCCTTCGCTGTCTCAGCTCTGCGTTTGACGGGCGGCCGTTATCTGGAGCGGCTCGGGCCCCTAACCCCTGGATCCCCCGCTGTCCAATCCACTCTCCCGGACCGGCGGCCCCCTCGGGGCCGGTCTGGCCCCGGGGGAAGGCTCCCCGGGGCCGGGCGGCCGCTCAGTCCAGAATCTTGGCTTCCCGGTAAGCCCTGAGCGCACCGGGATGGATGTTCTTGGGATCCCAGCCGAAAGGCAGGGACTTGGGCGACATCAGTTCGCCCAGGTTGTGGTAGTTCTTGAACTGGCTCACGTTGGCGATGATCATCTTGGTTATCTCGTAGGCCAGCTCCTCCGGGAACTCGGGCCAGGCCACCCAGGCGATGGGGTCGGCGAAAACGTCCAGCGCGTTGTCCTGGCCGGGCAGGCTGTTAACCGGCAGGTTCAAGTGCGCGATGGGAATCCCCTGAGCGATGACCTTCTGGACCGCTTCCTTGCCCCAGGGGATGTGAGAGAGCTTCTTGCCCGTGGCGATGAGCTCGATGGTCTGCGGGCTGGCGCTGAACTTGCCGCTGACCGGGTCGGCGTAGCCGCCGACGACGGCGGCGTTAACCAGGCCGTCCAGCAGGGCGGTCTTGGCCGGGTCGGTGCCGACGTACTGGATGTCCATCTTGTCCTTGAGCTCCCAGCCGATCCGGATCAGCCACTCGGGCTCGATGGCCCAGAGGATCTGGGTGCCCCGCCCGATGGCCACCTTCTTGCCGACCAGGTCTTCTTTGCTCTTGATCTTGGCGTCCAGGCTGGCCAGCCAGACCGAGCCGATGTTGTAGTTGGCGATGAGCATGGCGGAAGGGTACTTCTGGTCAAAGGGCTTCAGGCCCTGCTGGGCCAGCCAGTTGATGCCGACGGTGTAGGACATAAACATGGACTTCTTCAGTTCCGGTTCCTTGTTCATCTTCTTGCAGTTGAAGACCAGTCCCGGCGTCTCCGAGGAGGTGATCCTGATCGAGGGATGGAACTTCTTGGACATCTCCTCCAGGGCGCTGCTGAGGACGTAGGAGCTGGTGCCGAAGGGGCCGGAAATCAGGCTGACGTTGGTCATGGGCTTGTCCGCGGCCGAGGCCGGAACGGCCAGCAGGCAAGCGGCCGCGGTCAGGATGACAAAGGAGCAAATTAATTTCTTCATCTTCTCCTCCCCAGAATCACTTGGTTGGCGGATGGTTTGGCCAAGCCTTGCCCACGGACCCGGGGCCGTCGTAGAACGGCGCCGGCGGGTCCCTCTCGCCTTCATGCCGGCCCTGGTGGTCAGCGGCCGGGCCGGGTTCACTCGGTTGCTCCCCGCCTGGGCGCCAGGACCAGGGCCTCGCCCTCCAGGACCGTCTCGCCGGCCTGATTGAGGCAAACGGTTTCCAGGCGGATCCGGTTGCGGGCGGGCTCGAGGTCGAGAACGCGGAGTCGGATGGTCAGCTCGTCGCCGGCCAGGACCGGCTTGGCGAACTTGAGGCTCTGGGCCAGGGGGATGGTGCCCAGCCCCGGGGTCTTGGTTCCCAGGGTGCCGAAGAGAATGGCCACCGTCAGCGAACCCTGGGCGACCAGTTTCTTGAAGACGGTCTGCCTGGCGAACTCCTCGTCCAGATGGATGGGATTCAGGTAACCCGTGGTTTCGGCGAAGTTGCGGATCAGCTCCTTGGTGACCAGCCTCTTGTGCTCGAACAGCTGACCCACGGACAAATTCTCGATGGTCAAGGGAGCGTTCATGAGTCCTCGCCCTCCAAACGCGGCCCGTCCTCCGGATGCCAGCCCCAGGTCAGTTTATCCGGAGGGATGTTTTCTCCGCCTCACCTGGTCTGAACCACCCCGGCCGACTTAAGCCGCTCTATTTCCGCCTCGCTGAAGCCGTTCTCCCTCAGGATCTGAATCGAGTGCTCCCCCAGGGCGGGCGGGGGGAGCTTGACGCCGCCGGGGGTTTGGGACATCTGCCAGGGCAGATTCAGGATGCCGATCCGGCCGGCCGTGACGTGGTCCATGGTCCGCAGCACCTCAAGGGCCTTGATCTGGGGATCCTCGAAGACCTCCTCCACCGTGTTGATCCGGCCCGCCGCCACCTGGTGCCGCTCGAAGATGGCCAGCCACTCGGCCGTGGTCCGGGTGGCGGTGATCTCCTCCACCAGGGCCTCCAACTCGTCGTAGTGCTGGACCCGGTAGACCACGTTGCTCAGATCCGGGTCCTCAATCCACTCCGGCTTGCCTATGGCGGCGCAGAACCTGTCCCAGTGGGCCGGAACCGCCACCACCGAGAGATAGCCGTCCTTGGTCTTGAAGGATTGGGAGGGGAACATCATCGGGTTGCGGGTTCTCAGCCCCAGGGGGACCTTGGACCCCATGAGGTGCATGTAGACGAAGTTGGTCATCAGGGCCACCAGGCCCTCGGTCAGCGAGGTGGTCACCCGCTGCCCCTCACCGGTCCGCTGCCGGTGGTGCAGGGCTCCCAGCACGGCGATGGCCAGGAACATCCCGCCGCAGATGTCGACCATCTGGGGTTGGACCTTGGCCGGCCGGCCGCTTGGCTCGGAGGTGACGCTGACCAGGCCGAACAGGGATTGGATGATCAGCTCGAAGCCGGGCTTGTCCCGGTAAGGACCCTTCTCGCCGAAGGCGCTCAGGGAGGCGTAGATCACGTCCGGTCTGATCTTCCTGATGTCCTCGTAGCCCAAGCCGAGGCGGTCCATGACCCCGGGCCGGAAGTTCTCGGCGAACACGTCGCACTCTTTGGCCAGGCGCCGGGCCACCTCGATCCCTTCCTTCTTTTTGAGGTCCAGGGCCAGGCCCTTCTTGTTCCGGTTGGAGCAGAAGAAGTAGGCGCTTTCGCCGTTCTTCAGGGGGGGCGTGTTCCTGAGGGGGTCGCCGGAGCCCGCCTTCTCGACCTTGATGATTTCCGCCCCCAGGTCTCCCAGGATCATAGTCCCGTAGGACCCGGCCAGAACGTGAGTGAAATCCAGGACCTTGATCCCGTCCAGAGCCCCGATCTGGTTCATCTCAAGCTCTCCATCCCTGTTCATTTCTTGAGCGGAACCTGATACTGCCCGCTGCAGGCCATCAGGTTCTCCAGGCTCGTCCGAAGGTGAGCGACTATCAGTTCCCTGATGAGAGCGGTGTCCCGGGCTCTCATCGCCTTCAGCATGGCCACGTGCTCCTCGATGTACATTTTGATGTCGTCCTCGCTGAAGGGGTAGACGCTGCGAAAGACGACCACCCGGTCGAAGAGCTGGGTGATGATCTGGCAGAGGAAGTCCCAGCCTGAGGAGCGGTAGAAGTCGAGGTGGAACTTGCGGTTGAGCAGGAAGTACTGCCGCGAGTTGTCCACGTAGCCCCGCAGGTCCTTGTTGAGCTCCTCCAGTTTTGCGATCTCCTCATCGCTGATGCGCTGGGTGGCGATCTGGGCGGCCTTGCCCTCCAGGTCGAAGCGGATCTCAAAGACCTCGCGCATCTCCTCGACGCTGATGGCCGTGGACACCACGGCGCCCTTGTTGGGCACCGAGACGACCAGCCCGGAGCCGGTCAGCTCCTTGATGGCCTCCCTGATGGCCACCCGGCCCAGGTTGAGCTCCTTCTCCAGCTTGGCCGGGATCAGGCGGGTCCCTGGTCCGTAGACGCCGTTGAGGATGGCCTCCTTGAGGGCCTCCTTGGCGATCTCGGTCATGGTCCGGTAGACGTTCGGCGGCGGGGTTGCGCCCATGGCCTGCCCTCCAGATTTTATAATATAGAAAGGCTAAAACATAAAAGTCAACCACTTTCCGGCCGGCCCGGTCCCGTCCGGAGAGGGGGCGGGGGCGGCTTGGAGGAAGATGATCGGCTTGTCATGGAGTGTTCAGGGCCGGAGTGGCGGCGAAAAAACGGCCGTCCGGGGGCTCTTTGGCAGAACCCTCGGACGGCCGGAGTCAGGCGGGAACTATCGGTTCAGACAGAGCGGACCTCCTGGCGCATGAAGGCCAGGTAGGACACCCCAAAGCAGATGACCGTGATGGCCAGGAGCGAGGTCAGGTAGGGCACCACCACCAGGACCGACTGGCCCAGGGGCAGCGGGTTCTGGAAGCGGCTCATGGAGATCCGCTCCATCTGGCCGACCAGGACCAGGCCCTTGGTCGTTTTGCGGAAGGGGTCGAGGATGGCCGAGGTGGCGTCCGAGTAGAGGACCGCCGGCGAGATCAGGCTGGCCGCCTTGGCCACCCGGGAGTGGCGGACGACCTGCTCGACGTTCTCCTGGTTGTCCACCGGGGCCACCGCGTTGGCCAGCAGGTCGCTGCCGAAGCCGATGAAGAAGGCCAGGAAGATCCACAGGGCCACCACGGCCAGGGCCGAGGTGGCGATGGAGCGGAAGAAGATGGAGAAGAGGATGCTCAGCCCCAGCCAGAAGGCCACGTAGGCGATGGAGACGACCAGGTAGACGCCCAGGCGGGCCACCTCCTCCAGGCCGGGCACGACCCCGACCAGGAGCAGCCCCAGCCCGGAGATGAGCAGGACCAGGGAGACGAGCATGATGCTGATGGTCATTACCCCGGCCAGGAACTTGCCGTTGATGACCGCGTCGCGGTAGATGGGCTGGGAGACCAGCTTGGACAGGGTGCCCGAGTTGCGTTCGCGGTTGATGGAGTCAAAGCCCATGACCAGGCCGATCAGGGGCCCGAAGAAGGCGATGAACTGGGCCAGGGAGAAAAGCTGGCCCGGCGCGGTGAAGAGCATCAGGAAGACGAAGCCGGGCTTGGCCACGCCGGCCAGTTCCTCCCTCAGGCCGGCCCCGACCATGTAGGTCGTGATCAGGGCGACCATGGTCACCAGGGAGAAGAGGATGATGAACCGGGTCGAGGAGAAATGGTCGGCCAGCTCCTTGCGGAATATGGTCAGCATGGCTCAGGCCTCCTGGTAGTGACGCATGTAGATCTGCTCCAGGCTCAGGGCGCCCGCCGCTTCGCCGAGCTGCTTGGTCAGGTCGTCGATCGGCCCGATGGCCTTGAGCCGGCCCTTGATCATGATGCCCACCCGCTGGCAGATGCGCTGGACCTGGTCGAGGAGGTGGGAGGAAAGGAGCACGGTCATCCCCTGCTCCCGGCTCAGGGACTTGATCAGATCGAGCATCCGGTTGATGCCGTCCGGGTCCAGGCCCAGGGTGGGCTCGTCCAGGAAGACCAGCTTGGGGTCCTTGACCAGGAGCTCGGCGATGCCCAAGCGCTGGCGCATGCCTCTGGAATAGGCCCCGGCCAGCTTGTCCGCCTCCTGGGCCAGGCCGACCCGCTCCAGGGCCGCCGAGACCCTCTCCCGGGCCGACTGGCCGCTCAGGCCGTTGAGGCTGGCCACGTAGCCCAGGTTCTCCCGGGCGGTCATGTCCTCATAGAAGCCCACGTTCTCGGGCAGATAGCCCACCAGGCGCTTGACCTTGAGCGGCTCCCTGACCGGGTCGAAGCCCAGGACCCGGGCCGAGCCCGAGGTCGGCTCGGTCAGACCCAGGAGCATGAGCAGGGTCGTGGTCTTGCCGGCGCCGTTGGGTCCCAGGAAGCCGAAGATCTCGCCTTCCTCGACCGTCAGGTTGAGCCCGTCCACCGCCGCCTGCCGGCCGTAGAGCTTCCCCAGGTCTTGGGTCTCGATTACCTGGGCCATGATCAGCGCCTGCCCAGACGCCTGAAGGTCACGCCCAGACCGGCAATGACCAGGATGATGATGGCGATGCCGATCCAGCCCCAGGTGGCCGAGGCCTTGACCGTGACCCTGAACTCGACGTTGGAGTTGGCCTTCTCGCCCTGGGCGTTGACGGCCACCGAGTAGTCGCCCACCAGGGCCTGCTCGGCCGGGGTGATGATCACCTCGATCTGCTTCAGCTCGCCGGGCTTGAGCTCGAGGACCTTCTCCGGCTTGAACTCGACCTTCCAGCTCTCGGGCTTGAAGGACATGAAGCCGATCTCGCGCTGGATGGCCGAGCCCTCGTTGCGGACGTAGATGGACATGTTGGCCGGCTTGCCCGTCTGGGTGGTCAGCGACAGCAGGCCCGTGGGCGTGCCGGTCTTGATCTCGTAGGTGCCGGTCAGCTTGACCACCAGGTCGACCTGGGCCTGGGAGGTGTTGGTCTTGACCGTCACCCGGATGGGGTACTCGCCGGCCTCGGCCTTGCGCGAGGGGGTGAGCTCCAGGTTGACCGACTTGGACTGGCTGCCCTTGATCTGGATGGAGGAGATCTGTTTCTGCTCGTAGGCCGGCTTGAAGGAGACCTCCCAGTCTTCTGGGACCTTGGCCGAGAGGTTGAAGAGCTTGTCCTCGTCGGTCTTGTTGTTCACGTCCAGGGAGAACTCGAACTTGGAGTCGGTCGGCCCGGAGAGCATGGGGTAGGAGGTCGTCAGCTCGATCTCCTCGCCGACCTGGGCCTTGCTGGCCACGGTCACGGTCAGCCCGGTCTCGGAGGTCAGGGCGCCGTCCAGGCTGGAGGCCTTGACCTTGAACTTGTACTCGCCCGGGGCGGGCTTCTTGCCTTCGCCCTCCGGGTCGGCGGTGAAGGTCAGGGTCCGCTCGTCGCCCGAGGCGATGAAGATGCCCGTGATCGGCTTGCCGTAGCCCTTGATCTGGCAGCGCCAGCCCTTGGGCTGCTCGACGACCTGGAACATCATGGTTTCGAAGGAGCGGCCGACGTTCTTGACGATCAGGTCGACCCTGATGTTCTCCTCGGCCCCGATGGTCACGCCGGGGTAGAGCATGGCCACCACCACTGACCGGGCCGGTTTCTCGGCCTCATCCGCCGCGGCCGCCAGGGCCGGCGCCATAAAGGTGAGAGCGGACAAAATAACAAGCAGCCAGGAGAGTCGTCTCATGCTGGTCCTCCCTAGGAGAGCAATTCTTGGTATGACCTGAACCCGGATAAAGGGCTTGGTAAACATTCGGGGCCGGTTTGTCAAGGGGGCCAGGCGGCCCGGGGCCTCCGATCCTTCCGTAAAACCTTGCTCAGCCGGAACATAACCTAATCCTGGCGCCGGATCAATTCCCGGCGCCAGGCGGCCAGGCGATCGGCGGTGTAGACCTCCTCCCAGCGGGCCAGAATGGCCTCGAGGGGCAGCTCGGCCGAGTTGAAGAGCAGGCGGACGTACTCGATCAGGGGCCGGCCGGCCAGGTCCTGCCCGGGCAGGAGGGCGTCCTCAAACCCGTTGAATTCGACCATTGGCCAGCCCTGGTCCTGGCAGAGCCCCCGGTCAAAGGCCGGGGTGGCCTTGAGCCAGCGGCCGGCCAGGAAGAGCTCGGTCCAGCCGTGGAAGGCCATCAGATTCGTGCCCAGCATGTCCCTGAGCTTGTCCGAGAGGCGGTGGTTGACGATGTCGGCGAAGCCCAGCCGGGCCGGGATGCCCAGACTCCGGGCCAGGGCGGCCAGGAGGACCGCCTTCTGGACGCAGTAGCCGAAGCCGCGGTCGAGGATGGCCGTGGCCCGGTAGTGCTCCACCTCCCAGAAGGGCACGTAGGGCGAGTAGGCCACCTGGTCGCGGACGTGGTCGAAGAGCCGCCGGGCCGCCTCGACGTCGTTCCGGGAGCCCCGGGCGATCCGTCGGGCCAGCTCGAGAACCTCGGGTTCCTGACAGGTCACGCCGGGAGTGGGGGCCAGATAGCCGGCCAGTTCGTCGACCATGGGCCATGCTGACTCCCCGGAGGCCGGCTGTCAAGTCGAGTCTGCCTGGAACTCGCCGGATTCGGCCGTATCTGAAAGGCTCGGGCTTGGACGGAAGGCCGATCCGGAGGCGTGATGAAAACCGGAAAGGATTGCCGGTGAGGGTCATGGGAGCCTGGAGCCACGCCGCCCGCCCCCTGGGCTGGCTGCTAGCCCTGGCCTTGTGGCTGCCCAACGCCTGGGCCGGGGGCGGCTGACTGGCCGCTCAGCCCGGCCCGTCGGGAAGACACATCATTTTATTACCACCCCAGGACCTTCAATGACCAGGGCCTGAAAAAGCTCAAGCAAAAAGGCCGGAGCTTTGGCTTCATTGGGTCCGCTCAGGCAACAGGGCTCCTGACCAGAGGGCTGAAGTCCTTTCTCTTTAAGCCGAGCCGTCGCCTATGGCGGGTTGCTTGGATTTGAGTGTTGACACCAGCCGAAATAAGTGCATATACTCCTATTAGCGAGATGGGACCGGCCGATAAAACAGCGGGGCAGGGCGCGATTGATGTGGGCGCCGAGGAGTGCCGCGAGATGGCCCGGACCTGCGCCGCTTTCAATCTCCGGCGGGCGGCCAGGCTGGTCAGCCAACTCTTTGACGAGGCTCTCCGCCCCACCGGGCTGCGGATCACCCAGTTCTCGCTCCTGGTGGTCGCCTTGTTTCAGGAGCGGCAGGTTATGACCAATCTCGCCCGGATGATGGGTCTGGACCGGACCACCCTCAGCCGCAACTTGAAGCTCTTGGAGAAAAAGGGCTACGTCCTCCTTGAACCGGGAGAGGACCGGCGGGAGGTCCGGGTCTCGATCACCCCGGCCGGGCTGGCCAAACTGGAGGAGGGGGCTCCTTTGTGGCATCTGGCCCAGGAACGGATCCTTGACGGGGTGGGCGAGGCCAAGTGGGGAGAAATGCTGGCCGACTTGCGCGCCTTGGGGAAATCCTTGAAATAAATATTTTTTTGAGAACAAAGGTGTACCTACACCTATTTTGGCTGATAAAAAGTGTATTTACACGCATGGAGGTGGATGATGGGCATGGTGTTGGCCAGGCTGGGAATGGTCTGTAGCCGGCCGGTGCGGTCCAACGGATCGGGGTTTCCCTCAGCGGTTGAGATATTCCGGCGCTTTCAGACGGCCGGCGATTTTGAACGGCTCTGTCTCTGGCTCCAGCATCGCGACCTGAGGGACGAATTCAGCCGCGTGGAGGAGGAGGAAAGAGACGGAGGGTGAGGGCGGGACTTGCTCAGAGGGGGGCCGGGCCCGGTCGTGGAGCGGGCGCCCGCCTCGGGCTGGAAGTCTTGGAGGAGGTCCGGCCGGTGAGGTTGGGCTTGAACCGGGGCGGGGGCGGAGCCGGTCCCCGGGGCCCCCTCAGAGGCTCCACCACTTGTGGAAGTAGGTTTCCCTGACCCGGGCCGCCTTGTGCTTGGCCCACTCCTCCAGGCCCATCTTCCTGATCAGGCAGAGGTTGAAGACCTTGGTGTTGTGGGGCACCTTCTCGGCCCGGTCGGCGCAGGGGTGGAGCACGTCGCAGGGGAAGTCGTCGCACTGGCAGCAGAAGTCGAGCCCCTTCTTTTGGGTGCACTCGAAGGCCGGGCAGGGCTCGTCTTCGGCCCGGCTGGAGACGAACCGGTGCAGCTCGATCAGGCCCGCCTGGTCGCGGCAGCCCCGGCAGAGCATCATGTCCACGGGCAGGCCGTTCAGCCTGGAGTTTCTCTCCAGGACCGCCCGGGCCTCCCGGCTCTCTTGGGCCAGGTAGAAGACGCAGTTGAAGCAATCCAGCCCGCAGGGCGCGGTCAGCCGCGCGTAATCCATCTCCCCCTCCCTGGTCAAGGGCCCTCGGCCCGGTCTACTCGAAGGCCTTGAGGGCAAAGGTCTCGTCCGCCTGCCTCTCCCAGATGACCAGCTCCATGTGCCTCAAGGTGACCACCTCCCGCTGGAGGGCCTCGAAGTCCAGACCCGTGGCTTTCTGCAGCTCCGGGATCGGAGCGCGCCCCCCGTCCCTGACCAGGCCGACGATGATCTCCTGGGTCGGGGTCAGGGTCTGGTTCTGATCCTTGAGGCGGGTTGAGGTGTAGACGGCCCAGGGGTCGCAGCCGCTGCGCGGGCTCATGGCCTCCATGTAGCAGTCGTCGCACAGGGTTTGGCCGGCGTAATCGTGGATCTCGTCGGCCTCGACTTGACTCTGGCAGCGCTGGCAGGTGGGCATGGCGTCCTCCTTGTCTTCCCGGGCCCTCCAGGCCCCGGGTCCAGATTTCCGCCCCGTCCTACCAGAGTTCCCGGCCGGGCGAATCACCCGATCGGGCCATGCCCCTGAATGAGCCCGGATCAGATCAGGCCCTGCCGGGCGGCCCAGACCGCGGCCTGGGCCCGGTCGTTGACGCCCAGCTTGTTGAAGATGTTGCCCGCGTGGCGCTTGACCGTGTTGGGGCTGATGGCCAGGACCTTGGCCACCTGGGGCTTGGACAGCCCCTGGGCCATCAGGCGGAGAACCTCCAGCTCGCGCCTGGTCAGGCCCCCGCCTCCGGCCGGCTCGGGGGGCGGCTGGCCCAGTTGCGAGCGGTTCAGCTCGTCCAGGGACCGCTCCAGGTTGGCCAGGTCCCGGCGCCGCCGGGCCTGGTCCCGCTTGCGGCGGGTGATGTCAAAGCTGATCCGGGCGGCCAGGACCACCCGCCCGCCGCGGTCCAGGAGGGGGTAGGCCCGGGCCTCCCGCCAGCGCTCCTCGCCCTTGGGGCCGGTGAACTGCTTCTCCATTGCCTGGGGCCGGCCGGTGGCGAAGACCGGGGCGACCGGGCAGTCCCGTTCGCAGGGTGCACCCCGGTCGGCGAAGATCGCGTAGCAGGGCCGGCCCACCGCTTCAACCCCGGGCCGACATTGGGCCAGGAGCGGCTCCTTGAGCCAGACCACCCGGAAGTCCCGGTCGATCACGACCACCGACTCGCCGATGCTCTCCAGGACCTCCCGGGCCGAAAGCCCCAGGAAGCCGGCTAGGTCCAGACCTTTCTCGTCCATCGGTCCCGCCTGTCCCTGACCTGGCCGATCATACTCACCTGGTGAGGGCTTGGCAAAGAAAAGAAGCGGCCCCGGCCGGGCGGCCTTGGACCTTGACTCCGCCTCGACCCCGGGGTTAGCTTGGTAGCGGCCGATCCGCGTTCGGCCGCGTCTCCGGCAGGATTGGCCGCCCTCGTTTCAGGAGAAGAGGAGTCAGTCATGGCCGTCAGGTACATCGACCTAGCCATCGCCCTGGAGAACGGCCTGCCCAGCGACCCGGAGATGATGATCCCCAGAATCAACTACGTCGATCACCGGGCCGGCGCCGAGCAGATGAAAGATTTCTTCCCCGGAGTGAAAAAGGAGGACCTGCCCGACGGCCTGGGCTGGGCCCTGGAGAGGCTCAGCCTGACCACCCACTCCGGGACCCACCTGGACGCGCCTTTCCACTACCACCCCCGCATGGACCAGGGCCGGCCGGCCCTGACCATTGACCAGGTGCCCCTGGAGTGGTGTTACTCCGACGGGGTCGTCCTCGACTTCAAGGCCAAGGCCGACGGCGAGAAGATCCTGGCCGCCGACGTCGAGGCCGAGCTGGACCGGATCGGCTACCGGCTCAAGCCCCTGGACATCGTCCTGGTCACGGTCGGGGCGGATCAGGCCTGGGGCCGGCCCGAGTACCTGATCAAGGGGGCGGGCATGACCCGGGAGTCGACCCTCTACATCCTGGACCAGGGCGTCAAGGTGGTCGGCATCGACGCCTGGTCCTGGGACCGGCCCCTGCCCTTCCTGGCCAAAGAGTTCCAGGCCAGCGGCGACGCCTCGGTCATCTGGGAGGCCCACTTCGCCGGGATCGAGAAGGGTTACTGCCACATGGAGAAGCTGACCAACCTGGACAAGATCCCCCGGCCCTTCGGCTTCAAGGTGGCCTGCTTCCCCATCAAGATCAAGAACGCCTCGGCCGGCTGGGTCAGGCCGGTGGCCATCGTCGAGGACTGAGCCGGACAGCCCCGGCCGTCCGGGCCGGGGCAGGGAGGGGGGCGGCATGGCCGATTCCCGGCTGGCGGGCAAGATCCAGACCGTTCTGGGGCTCATCGAGCCCGAGGAGCTGGGCCTGACCCTGGCCCACGAGCACATCGTCTGCGACGGCTCCTGCTGGTTCGTCGAGCCCGAGGCGGCCACGGACAAGGGCTGGGCCCACAGCCCGGTCAGCCTGGAGAGCCTGTGGTGGGTCCGCTACCACTGGTTCCAGTGCCTGGACGATCTCGTGCTCCGCGACGAGGACCTGGCCGTCAGGGAGCTCCAGCGCTTCAAGCTGGCCGGGGGCGACTCGGTGGTGGAGATGAGCAACCACGGCCTGGGCCGCGACCCCGAGGCCCTGGCCCGCATCTCCAGGGCCACCGGCCTGAACATCCTGATGGGCTCGGGCTACTATCTGGCCGCCGGCCTGCCGCCCGGCTTCGAGAACAAGCCCGAGGAGGAGATCACCGAGGAGATCGTCCGCGACATCCAGGAGGGCGTGGGGCCCAGCCTGATCAAGGCCGGCTTCATCGGCGAGATCGGGACCTCCTGGCCCATCGACCCCCGGGAGGAGAAATCCCTCCGGGCCGCGGCCAAGGCCCAGCCGCTCACCGGGGCCCACCTGAACATCCACCCCGGCCAGGGCGAGGAAGCGCCCCTGGCCTGCGTCCGCATCGCCGAGCAGGCCGGGGCCGACCTGAACCGGGTGACCCTGGACCACATCGACCGGGCCGTCCGCGACCCCAAGAACAGGCTGGAGTTGGCCCGGACCGGGGTCATGATCGAGTACGACCTCTTCGGCCGGGAGGGCTACTACCCCAGGAGCGCCCGTTTCATCGACCTGCCCACCGACCATGAGCGCATCAACGAGATCATCGCCTTGGTCGAGGCCGGCTTCCTAAAGCAGATACTCATCTCCCAGGACATCTGGAACAAGCACCAGCTGACCGCCTTCGGCGGCTGGGGTTACGATCACATCCTGCGCAACGCCCGGCCGGTGATGCGGCTCAAGGGCCTGAGCGAGGCGGAGATAGACACCATCCTCATTGACAATCCCCGGCGGACCTTCACCTTCGTCTGAGGCCGGGGGCCCCGCCCGGGGCCTCGGCCGCGCTGAGGCGGCCGCGGCCCGCCGGGAGGGCCGAGCGAGGCCAGTTTGACCCAGGTTCAAGCTAACCTGGACCGGGCCGAGGGACCGCTCCTGGAAGGGCGAGGCGTGACCAAGCGCTTCGGGGGCCTGGCCGCCCTGAGTGAGGTCGACTTCCGGCTCGAGCCGGGCGAGGTCCTGGGCCTCATCGGTCCCAATGGCTCGGGCAAGACGACCCTGTTCAACGTCATCTCCGGCTTCCACCGGCCCGAGCAGGGCCGGGTCTTCTTCCGGGAGCGGCGCATCGACCGCCTGCCGCCCTACAAGATCGCCCGCTTGGGGCTGGGCCGGACCTTCCAGATCGTCCGGCCCCTCAGGGACCTGGATCTGGCCGGCAACGTGGCCGTGGCCGTGCTCTACGGGGCCAGGCCCGAGGAGAACATCGGCCGGGCCAGGGAGCGGGCCAGGGAGATCCTGGACTTCTGCGGCCTGGGCCGGGTCTGGCGGCGCCGGCCCGAGGAGCTGGGCCTGATCGACCGCAAGCGGCTGGAGGTGGCCCGGGCCCTGGCCGGCTGGCCCAAGGTCCTGCTCCTGGATGAGGTCTTCGCCGGCCTGAACCGGAAGGAGATCGAGGAGGCGGTCCGGCTGACCCTGAGCCTCCGGGAGCGCTTCGGGGTGGCCGTCTTCATGATCGAGCACGTCATGCGGGCCATCATGGGCGCCTGCTCCCGGCTGATGGTCCTCCACCACGGCCTCAAGATCGCCGAAGGCGTCCCCCAGGAGGTGGCCCGGGACAAGGCCGTGGTCCAGGCCTACCTGGGCCGGGCCGCGGCCGGCGCTGGGGCGGGGGAAGGTCCGGGCGGGGACGAGAGACGGTGAGCCCCGGGCTGGAAATAGACGACCTGGAGGTCCGCTACGGCCGGCTGCCGGCCCTGAGGGGGGTCAGCCTCCGGGTCGAGGCCGGGGAGCGGGTCGCCCTGATCGGGGCCAACGGCGCGGGCAAGACCACGCTCCTCAACGCCGTCTCCGGCCTGAAGAAGCCCCACCTGGGGCGAATTCTCTGGCTGGGGGAGAGGATAGACCGCCTCGGCCCGGACGAGATCGGGCGGCTGGGCCTGATCCAGGTGCCCGAGGGGCGCAAGCTCTTCGCCCGGATGAGCGTCATGGAGAACCTGGAGATGGGGGCCTATTCGCCCCGGGCCAGGGGGCTGAGGCCGGAGAGCCTCGACCAGGTCTTCGCCCTCTTCCCCCGCCTGGCCGAGCGGCGGGGCCAGCAGGCCGGGACCATGTCCGGGGGCGAGCAGCAGATGCTGGCCGTGGCCCGGGCGATCATGGCCCGGCCGGAGATGATTCTCCTGGACGAGCCGACCATGGGCCTGGCCCCGGTGGCGGCCGAGGCAATCTTCGCCACCGTCCGCCGGCTGCACGAACTGGGCCTGGGCATCCTCATCGTCAGCCAGGAGGTGCGCCAGGCCCTGGAAGTCACCGGTCGGGCCTATGTCTTGGAAAACGGCCGGATCGTTCTCGAGGGTCCCAGCCAGGCCCTCGAGGCGGATCCGGCGGTCAGAGAAGCTTACCTGGGACTCTAGTCGCAAGGAGGTAGCCATGAAGCGCTGGTTTCTAGTCGCAATGGCCCTGGCGGTCGTCCTGGCCGCCCAGCCGGCCCTGTCCGCTCAGCCGCTGATCATCGGCGGTTCGCTGCCCCTGACCGGCCAGTTCGCCGAGACGGCCGTGTGGATCGAGCGGGGCATGAAGTTCTGGGCCGAGGAGGTCAACGCCCAGGGCGGAATCCTGGGCCGGCCGGTCGAGTTCAAGATCTACGACGACCAGTCCTCGGCCCAGAAGGCGGTCACCTTCGCCGAGAAGGCCATCACCGTGGACAAGGTCGATCTCCTCTTCGGCGGCTACCCGGGCACGGCCGCCCGGGCGGTCATGCCCGTGGCCGAGAAGTACAAGATGGTCTACGTCTCCATGGGCGGCCACATGAAGTCGTTCGAGCAGGGCTACACCTACTCCTTCGGCGGCCCGCCCCTGATGGGTGAGTGGTGGTACCACGGCCTGAGCGACTGGCTGGCCTCCATGCCCGAGGACCAGAAGCCCAAGCGGGCCGCGGTCTACACCATGAACAACCCCATCGGCGTCTCGCTGATGGACTCCATCCTGGCCCTCAAGAAGGTCGGGATCGAAATTGTCATCAACGAGAAGTACAACCTGCCCCTGCCCGACGCCAACCCACTTGTTTTAAAGGCCAAGCAGATGAACTGCGACATCCTCTTCTCCAACGGCTTCTTCGCCGACGGGGTCCAGACCATCAAGGCCTCCAAGGCCCTGGGCTACCTGCCCAAGGTCATCGTCCAGGGCATCGGCTCGGTCATCCCGGCCTGGGTCAAGGAGCTGGGCAAGGATGGCGACTACGTCGTCTCGGGCACGCCCATCTTCAACAAGCTCAAGTACGAGGGCAACGACAAGCTGAACAAGTACGTCAAGGACAAGTTCAACCTGCCGGCCTACCCGCTCTACTTCGGCTTCGGCTACCAGTGGATGTGGACCCTGGCCCAGGGGGTCGAGGGCGCCGGCGGCGTGGACCAGACCAAGATCCGCGACTGGCTCAAGTCCAACACCATCAAATCCCTGGTCGGGCCGCTCACCTTTGACCAGCGCGGCCTGCCCAAGCCCTACAACTTCCTGACCCAGCTCATCAACGGCCAGGTGGAGATCATCTGGCCCAAGGAGAACCGGACCGCCGAGCCGGTCTACCCCAGGCCGGCCTGGGGCCAGTAAGCCGATCGGCCGGGAGGGCCCTCATTCGGGCCCTCCCCGGGCCGCCCGGAGAGAGATGAACGCCGTCCTGATCATCCAGGCCCTCATGAGCGGCGTGGTCATGGGCTCGGTCTACGCCCTCTTGGGGGTGGGCTTCTCCCTGGTCTGGGGGGTCATGGGGGTCATCCACATCTCCCACCCGGCCTTCGGCCTGCTGGCCGCCTACCTGGCCTACGCCCTGCTCAAGGGCCTGGGCCTGGACCCGGTCCTCTCGCTCCTGGTCAGCGCCCCCGGCCTGTTCCTGCTGGGGATAGTCCTCTACCGGCTCCTCATCCGGCCCATCACCCGGGCGAGGGAGACCATCGTCGCCTCGATGATCCTGACCTTCGGCCTGGCCATCATCATGGAGAACCTGATCCACCTCATCTGGTCGCCCGATCCCCGGCTGATGAACGTGGCTTACTCGGCCAGGGTCTTCCTGGTCGGGCCGTTCATCCTCCAGCTGACCCATCTGATCGCCTTCGGCCTGAGCCTGCTGGGCGTGGCCGGGCTGCACCTCTTCCTCCACCACACCCTGACCGGCAAGGCGGTCCGGGCGGCCTGGCAGCAGCCCGAGGCGGCCCAGATCCACGGCGTCAACCTGGCCCGCATCTCGGGCCTGACCTTCGGCCTGGCCCTGGCCACGGCCGCCCTGGGCGGGGTGGCCCTGGCCTTCCTGTACACCTTCGAGCCCCACGCCCACAACCTCTGGCTGATCTACCTCTTCCTGGTGGTCATCGTCGGCGGGGTGGGCAATCTGGTGGGCACGGCCCTGGCCGGGGTGCTCATCGGCCTGATCACCGGTCTCTCCCTGGCCTTTCTGCCCTACCAGTGGGTCAACCTGCTCACCTTCGGCCTGCTCATGCTCGTCCTGCTGGTCCGGCCCCAGGGCCTCTTCGGTCAGGGAGACTGAGTGAAGGGCCGGGTCCAATTCCTGATCGCCCCCTTGGGGCTCCTCATCCTGGCCGCCTTCCCCTGGCTGGGCGCGCCGATCTACTTCACCTCCCTGATCTACTCCGTCTTCCTCTACGTCACCTTAGCCTCGTCCTGGAACATCATCGGCGGTTTCTGCGGCTACCTCTCCTTCGGCCACGTCGCCTTCTTCGGCCTGGGGGCCTACACCACGGCCATGCTGGCCAACGCCTTCTCCCTGGGGGCGGCGGGCACCTTACTGAGTTCCATCCCGGCCGGACTCGCGGCCGGCCTGATCGCCCTGGTGGTCGGCTACCCCTCGCTGCGCCTCAGGGGCCCCTACTTCGCGGTCATCACCCTCTGCTTCGCCTTCGTGGTCGAGCTGGCCGTCAAGAACCTGGATTTCCTGGGCGGGGCCGACGGGCTCTGGCTCAAGGAGATGCCCCTGCCCATCGGCGCGGCCCGGGCCGTCCTGTACGAGGCCATGCTCCTGCTGGCCCTGATGGTCATCGGCCTAGCCGCCTACATCCAGTCCTCCCGCTTCGGGGCCGGCCTGAGGGCCATCAAGGCCGACGAGGAGGTGGCCCAGTCGGTCGGGATCAACGCGCCCGACCTGAAGATCAAGGCCTTTGTCCTCTCGGCCGTGTTCCAGGGCATGGCCGGCGGGCTGAACGCCTACTACCTGAGCTACATCCACACCGACATCGTCTTCGAGGTCAACGTCTCCATCCTCATGGTCCTGATGGCCCTCTTCGGCGGCGGCAGCCGCTGGCTGGGGCCGGTTCTGGGCGCGGTCATCCTCTCCCTGGTCAACGAGGCCCTGTCCACCTTCCTGGCCGCGGAGCTGGCCCGCATCATCTACGGCCTGCTCTTCATCGGGGTGATTCTCTATCTGCCCGACGGCCTCCTGGCCTGGTGGGAGGAGCGGCGCTGGGCCAGGGAGGCGGCCGGGCCGGACGGGGGCTGAGGCGGGCGGACGGTCCTGCCGGGGGCCTACTTGGTCCCGAAGAGCCTGTCCCCGGCGTCGCCCAGGCCGGGCAGGATGTAGTAGACCTCGTTGAGCCTCTCGTCCAGGGAGGCTCCCCAGACCTCGACGTCGGGATGGGCGGCCTGGAGGGCCCTGACCCCTTCCGGGGCGGCGACGATGCAGATGGCCTTGATGTCCCGGCAGCCCTCCTCCTTGAGCATGTTCGCCGTGGCGATCATCGAGCCGCCCGTGGCCAGCATGGGGTCGAGGATGATGGTCGTCCGCTGCTCGATGTCGTTGCAGAACTTCTTGTAGTACTGGACCGGCTGGGCCGTCTCCTCGTTGCGGTAGAGACCGACCACGTTGACCCTGGCCGAGGGGATCAGGTCCAGGACCCCCTGGAGCATGCCGATGCCGGCCCTGAGGATGGGGGCCACGGCCACCTTCTTGCCCGAGACCTTGTGGATCGTCACCGGTCCGGCCCAGCCCTGGACCTCCCGCTCTTCGGTCTCCATGTAGCGGGTGGCCTCGTAGGTCAGCAGGTTGGTCAGCTCCCGGGCGACCAGGCGGAACTTGCTGGTCGAGCACCTGACGTCGCGCAGGATGCCCAATTTGTGCTTAATCAGGGGATGGTCGACCTCGTGAAACGGCATGGCTGTCCTCTCCTCCGGGTTCGGGGCGGGCTGATGTTTTGAGACGCCGGGAGCGGCCTCGGCCGGGCCGGGAAGCCCTTTTAAGAATGCTACAGGCCGGGACAGAGGTCAATGGCCGGGAGGGTCGGGCAGTGGATCGGGGTCTTTTTCGCAAGCCTTGTCTTTTGACCCGGTCAAAACCGGCATTCAGGCCTGGGCGATCGGGAACAACTAACGGTCTCCTGACCAATCCCAACTGGACTCGGGTCGGCTTGGCCCCGATTCACTGGATGTTTGGGGTCGCGACGAGGGAGGCGGGGTCGCGGACTAGATGCGTCAACTTGGAGCGATGGCCAAAGCAGATTGGTCAATCTAACTGGAGAGAAATCAAATCAAAGTACATAATCGGGTGTTCCCGTTTTTTCTCCTTCTCCCGCAGGAAATCAAAGCCGTTCTTCTGGTAGAAGGCGATGACTTCGGGCTTGTTGTAGGCGTCAACGGTCAGCAGGCGGCATCCGGTGCGGTTGTGGGTCATAAACATTTGTTTAATCATGTTGACGAGATGAGTCCCAATGTTCTTGCCTTGCAGCCCTTTGGCGACTGCCAGGCGGGCTATCTTGACGGCGGGGATGCTCGGGTATCTCTTCTCCGGCGGCAGAGCGGTATAGTCCTCCAAGTCCTTCAATCTGACGGCGTCATTACAGAAACTGACAAAGGCTACCGGGTCGCCCTTTTCGACCATGGTAGCCTCATGAAGCATGTATGTCTGGGTCAATAGCTGCCGGTCGTGTTCAAGAGCGTCCTTGGTAAAAAATTCGTTAAGGTCGTCATCTCCACAGTTGAAATTCTTTGTAACCGAGTAGTCTTCAACCTTTTGTAGAATCCAGCCGTCCTTCTCAACTCTATTTCTGTCCACTCGCGGTCCGCTCTCTGGCTAGCCTCCGGGCCTCCTCCAGGCGCGGAGTAGCGACGAGATGCGTTACCCGACTGGGGCTCTGGGCCATTTTCTCAAGGAGTTTCCGGGCCTCCTCCCCCTTGAGGACAGGAGTTGCCTCTATGGGACGGGCCATTGTTTTCCTCCCTTGGTGCCTGCCTTGCTTCCTAACATGCTGGATAAGCTCAAGCAAGGATAAGGATAGCATTTTATCGGGCTAAGCTCAACTTTCCCCAGGACAACCAGGATGAGTCCGAAGCCGCCCCTCGCCCGGGCCCCTCCGGCCCTCAGGCCTCTTCCTTCCGTTCCTCCAGCCTCTGGCGCAGACGGCAGACGCTGCAGAGCTGGCCCCAGGTGGGTTGGCCGCAGACGGCGCAGGTGCCGAAGCTCTCCTCCCGGGGGGGCTGGCGGTCCTGGAGGTAGACGTAGAGGAAGTCCCGCTTGGTGCCGGGCATCTTCTCCTCCAGGAACTGGAGGGCCTGCTGGAAGTAGTGGCTGGTGGCGCCCTTGTTGAAGGGGCAGGTGATCCCGGTCAGGGGCCTGATGCCCCGTTCGGCCACGTAGGTCCTGATCTCGCCGGCGTCGAGGCGGTAGAGGGGCTTGATCCGGCTGGCCTGCCTGGGGTGGGCCGCGGGCAGGCAGGGATAGAACTTGTCCAGGTAGTCCTGGCGGTGACGGACCAGGTTGCCCAGGAGCCGGCCGGCCTCGTCGTCGAGGTGGTGGCCGGTGGCCAGCCAGGCGCAGCCCTCCTCCACGGCCAGCCGGTTCAGGAAGGAGCGCTTGAGCTGGCCGCAGATGGAACAGATCTCCCGGCGGGTCCGGCGCTGGACCTCGGGCAGGGACCGGCCCCACAGCTCGGCCAGGGAGCGGATCCGGCAGTCCAGGCCCCGCTCGGCGGCGAAGACCTCTACCGCCTCCCGGGAGGCCTGGGAGAAGCCCTTCACGCCCAGATCCAGGTGGAGGCCCAGGGTCTGGTAGCCCAGGCGGTTCAAGGCGTCCCAGGCGGCCAGGGAGTCCTTGCCCCCGGACACGGCCACGGCGATCCGGCCGGGCCGCTCGGTCCAGAAGAGCTTGAGGGCCTTCCTGACCGCCGACAGGAAGAAGAGGTCGAAGCAGTCGCCGCAGAACTTGGCGTTGTGGCTGGGCAGCCGGATGTGGGCCTCGGCCTTGCAGCGGGTGCACTTCATCCCTGGCCCTCGTCTCTGTCTTCGATGTCCAGGCGCCGGCCGCCGACCCTGACGAAGTAGCCCCGGCCGTCCCGCTCCAGGTAGCGGGTCAGCTCGTAGAAGGGCTGCCGGGCGAAGCGGGCCAGGAGCTTCCGCCGGCCCAGCCTGGCGTAGAGGACATTCTGGGCCGAGACCAGGAGCGGGCCATCGAGGCGGAGGACCCGGCCGTCGCTGAGTCTGATCCGGGCCTCGGCCAGTCCGCCATTGCCGTCGGGGCTCGACTCCAGGGCCGCGATCAGGAGCGGGGCGTCGGCCACGGCCACCGGGTGGACCTCGCCCTGGCAGCGGATAAAGTAGCCCCCCTCGTCCCGGAAAAGGGAGCGCGAGAGGAGCCGGTGCAGGTCCTGGTCCGTGACCGGGTTGCCCTGGCAGAACCAGGCCCCCTGCTCGTCGATGCGGTAGTCGTAGACGCGTCCCCGGCCGGCGGTCACTGGGTCCCCACGAAGGTGGGCCGGAAGCTGCTCTCGGGCAGCTCCAGGGCCGCCTCGAGCTCGGCCAGGAGGCGGGGCTTGTCCCGGGGCAGGCGGCCGGACAGGTCCAGGTAGTTGGTGTAGTGGTCCGAGAGGAGCCGGGTCCGGCAGTCCAGGTTCTGAAGGAGCAGGCGGGTCTCCTGGAGGACGCCGCGGGCGTCCAGGAGCACGAAGCGGCCCTTCCTGATCTGGTGCAGGAGCAGGGTGTTGACCTTGGGCACCAGGGTCCTCAGGCGGAGGAAGTCGAACCGGCCGATGGCGTTGAGGACCCCGGCCGTGGCCAGGGCGTGCCGCCGGCTCAGCTCGGCCCCGCCCAGGCCCAGGACGACGTAGAGGCTCAGCTCCAGCCCGGCGGCCAGGACCTTGCCCGCGGCCCGGATCTGCTGCTCCGGGTCGGTGCCCTTCTTGACCCGCCGGAGCACCTCGGCCTCGCCGGACTCCAGCCCGACGTGGATCCGGCTCAGGCCGGCCTCCTTGAGCTCCCTGAGTTCGTCCGGGCTCTTGAGGTCGATGAAGGCCGAGGAGCCGTAGACGGTGATCCTCTCCAGCCGGGGCAGGACCCGGCGGGCGTGCTCGCAGACCCGGGCCAGGAGCGGGGTCGGCGCGGCCATGGTGTTGCCGGCCGGCAGGAAAAGGCTGGCCGCGTCCCGCCAGCCGTCGGCCGCGGCCTGGTCCAGGTCGGCCAGGATGTCCTCCACCGGCCTGACCCTGAAGGGCGGCCCCTTCTTGTAGACCATGCAGAAGGTGCACTTGTTGTGGGGGCAGCCGACGGTGGCCTGGACGAGCAGGGAAAAGGCCTCCGAAGGCGGGCGGTAGATGGGCCCCTCGTAGCGCATGGGCCCATTATGGCCTCCTGGCCTCCCGGGTCAAGACGGGCCGGACCCGGGCCGGCCCTCAGGCCCGGGTCAGCTCGCGGGGATCTATGGGAATGCGCCTGATTCTCCGGCCCGTGGCCGCGAAGACGGCGTTGCAGACCGCCGGGGCGATGACCGGAACCCCGGCCTCGCCGATCCCGGTCGGCGGAGAGACGCTGGGGACCAGGTGCACCTCCACCAGGGGCGCCTCGTCCATCCGGAGCAGGGGAAAGTCGTGGAAATTGCTCTCCCGCACCCGGCCCCGGCGGACGGAGATGGCGCTCTTGAGCGTCGCGGTCAGGCCGAAGATGATCCCGCCCTGGATCTGGGTCCTGACGCCCCGGGGGTTGACGGCCAGGCCGCAGTCCACGGCGCAGACGACCCGGGGGACCTTGACCTCTCCCTTCGGGCTGACCGAGACCTCGGCCACGCAGCCCACCAGGGTGTCGTGGAAGTCGTGGGCGGCCAGGCCCCGGTGGCGGCCCCGGGGCGGTTTCTCCCCCCAGCCGGCCTGACGGGCGGCCAGCTCCACCACCCGCTTCAGGCGCGGGTTCTGGCCTAACAGATCCAGCCGGAGATCGAGGGGGTCGCGCCCGGCGGCGGCGGCGATCTCGTCCAGGAAGCTCTCAACCACGAAGGCGTTCTGGGAGTGGGCCACCGAGCGCCAGAATCCGACGGGCACCCCCGGGTCGTCCTTGATGTAATCCAGGCGCACGTTGGGGATGGAGTAGGGCAGGGGCGCGGCGCCCTCCCCGGCCCCGCTGCCGGCCGCGAACCGGGGGGCCAGGGACCGGCTCAGCCGGCCGGCCAGGTTTCTGGGGCCCCGGGGAACCCAGTAGGGCACCATCGAGGAAACCAGCCGGGGAATGGTCTGGGCCTTGTCATCCGGTCCGACGATGAGGTGCCGCCAGGCCAGGGGCCGCCCGGCCTCGTCCAGGTGGGCCTCCAGCAGGTTGTAGCTGGCCGGCCGGTAGAAGCCGTGCCGCGTGTCCTCCTCCCGGGACCAGACCACCTTGACCGGGGCGCCCAGGGCCTGGGAGAGCTGGACTGCCTCGGCCACGTAATCGACCTGGATGCGCCGGCCGAAGCCGCCGCCGACGTAGGTGGTGTGGACCTCGACCCGGTCGTAGCCCAGGCCGCATATCCTGGCCGCCGCCTCCTGGGCCGCGTCCTGGTGCTGGGTCGGGGCCCAGACCAGGCAGCGGCCGGCCCGGACGTGGGCCGTGCAGTTCATCGGCTCGGGCGTGGCGTGGGCCTGGTAGGGGAGCTCGTAGGCCCCCCGCAGGCTCCGCCGGGCCCGCTTGGCCGCCTCCTCCGGGTCGCCCAGCCCGTAGAGCTTCTTGGCCTCGGCCGAGGCGGCCAGGCCGGCCCAGCGCCGGGGGAGAGCCTCGCTGTCGCAGTCGATCCGGCCGGCCTCGTCCCACTCAATCTTCAGCTTGTCGGCGGCCTGGCTGGCCTGCCAGAAGGTCCTGGCCACCACGGCCAGGCCCGAGTCGATCTCCAGGACCCGGAGCACGCCCGGCTGGGCCAGGGCCTCGGCCGGGTCGAAGCGCTTCAGCTTCTGGCCGAAGGCCGGCGGGTGGACGACCGTGGCCGTGAGCAGGCCCGGCAGGCTGACGTCCAGGCCGAAGACGGCCCGGCCGGTCGCCTTGGCCTCGGCGTCCAGGCGGGGCAGGTCGCGGCCGATGAGGCTGAAGGACGCCGGATCCTTGAGGCTGACCTTGTCCGGCGGCGGCAGCTTGGCCGCCTCCGGGGCCAGTTGGCCGTAGCTGAGGCTGCGGCCGCCGGCGGCGTGGACGACCCGGCCCTTCTGGGCCCGGCAGTCCGCCTCGGGCACCCCCCAGGCCCGGGCCGCGGCGGCGACGAGCATCTGCCGGGCCTGGGCCCCGGCCCGCCGGAGCGGCTCGAAGGTGGTCCGGACGCTGGTGCTCCCGGCCGTCAACTGGGCGCCGAATTCCGGGTTCTTGTAGACGGACTCGGCCGGGGCGATCTCGAAGCGGACGCGCGCCCAGTCGGCCTCCAACTCCTCGGCCACGATCATGGCCAGGGCCGTGGCCACGTCCTGGCCCATCTCGGTGTGGTTGACTCTGACGGTGACCGTCTCGTCGCCGCCGACCATCAGCCAGGTGTTGGGCTTGAGGCCGCCGGCCGCTTCGGGCCAGACCTCTACCGGCCCCTTGACCGGCTCGCCGCCGGCGGCCAGGTAGACTCCCAGGGCCAGGCCGGCCCCGCCCAGGGCGCTGACCTTGAGGAAGCGGCGCCGGCTGAGGCCCTGTTTCTCAGCCGCCATGACCGCTCCCTTGGGCCGCCCGGCCGATGGCCCGGCGGATCTGCTGGTAGGTGCCGCAGCGGCAGAGCACGCCCGACATGGCCGCTTCTATCTCCGCCTCCGTGGGCCGGGGGTTGCGGGCCAGGAGGGCGGCGGCGGTCATTATCTGGCCGGGCTGGCAGTAGCCGCACTGGGGCACGTCCTCCTCGAGCCAGGCCTGCTTGAGCCTCTCGGCCGGGGGGCCCTGGAGGCCCTCGATGGTCGTCACCCGCTTGCCCTCGGCCTCGGCCGCCGTGGTCACGCAGGCCAGGACGGCCTCGCCGTCCAGGTGAACCGTGCAGGCTCCGCACTCGCCCACCCCGCAGCTGTACTTGGTCCCGCAGAGACCCAGTTGCTCCCGGAGGACCCAGAGCAGGGGGGTTTGGGGATCCACCTCGACGCGGTGCAGCTTCCCGTTGACCTCAAGACTGATCATTCCCGTCTCCCTTTGCCCGGCTGGTTCAAGCCTGCCCGAGCCTGGGGCCGATGGCTTCGGCCCAGCCCCGGATGGCCGCCCAGTCCCTGAAGTCGCCCTCGGGAACGCCCCGGGAGCTCATCTTCCGGCGCATGACCAGGCGGGTCACAAAGTCCAGCTTACCGTAGTCCAGGACGCCGGCGAAGAGGCCGATGTCCCGCGGCTTGACCTCGGGGACCTCCTCCAGAACCGGGTCCAGGAAGGCCCTGGCCCGGCGGCGGCTCTCCTCGGTCGGCTTGAAGAGAGTCAGGCAGGTCAGGAAGTAGGCCACCGGGAGCCTGGAGAGGGCCTCCCGGTTGGCCTTGACGAACTCGGCGGCCCCGGGCAGCCATCGGCTGGAGTGGATGGCGCCGCCCACGAGCACGGCCCGGTAGGGGCTCAGATCCTGGACGTTCCCCACCAGGCGCACGTCCACCGAGGCGCCCTGCCGGCAGAGGACCTCGGCCACGGCCTCGGCCACCCCGCCGGTGGAGCCGCAGCGGGAGTCATAGGCCACCAGGATCTTCCGGGCGTCCCTGTCCTGCCGGCCGCAGCTCGACTCGGCGAATTGGAGGTCGGCGGCCTCGACCGGCCGGGCCGGGCCCAGCCCGGCCCACAGACCCAGCGCGCCCAGGGCTCCGGCCAGCGAGGCGTCCACCATGAACCTCCTGCGGGATAGTTCTTTCATCGGCTCTCTCCTAGCCTTCCAGGCAGAACTCCTGGAAGCGGTTGATCTTCTTGCGAGCCTTCTGGATGAGCTTCTCCTTCTGCTCCGGGCTGAGGAGTTCGTAGAACTCCAGGAAGAGGTCCAGGTTGGCCTCCATCAGGCCGGGCAACTCCCGGATGCGCTCCCTGGCCAGGCCGGTCAGGGCCTTGACGTCCGGCTCCTCCCGGTTGATCTCCTCGTGAAGCCGGCCGAACATCTCCCGCCGCCTGGCCGCGGACTGCTCCAGGCGATCCTTGAGCCTGTCCCGGAGTTCGAGGTACTGCTTCTGCTGGGCCTCGGAGAGGCTCAATTCCTCTACTTTGTCGTCGATGTGGGCCAGGACCAGCCTGGGAAAGCGGGCCGGGCCGAACCCAGGGGGGCCGAAGCCGAGGACGGCGCCGGCCACGAACAGGACCAGGATCAGGGCGGCCGCGCCAACAAGCCAGTGCTTTCTAGTGGTGTTCATCTCCATCCTCCTTGTTCGGTTTAGGTTGCCTTTGCGCCGAGAATAGGAGGTGGAAGTTAAGGAAGTATTGGCCGGGAGGATAGAATTGTAAGGCAATTGAAAAAAACGGCGGGCGCCCTTAGGCCATCTGTTAAGGTGTCCTTGAAGCGAGGGTCGGTCGTGGAAGAAAAGATCCTGGTGGTCGATGACGACGCCAAGCTGAGGGAGCTTCTCGAGGAATACCTGACCGGCTACGGGCTTCAGGTTCTCTGCCTGGCCGACGGATCGGGCGTGGCCGAGAAGATCGCCCGGGAAGCCCCGGATCTGGTCATTCTGGACATCATGCTCCCCGGCCGGGACGGCCTGGAGGTGCTCCGGGAGATCCGGGGCCGGTTCCCGGTGCCGGTGATCATGCTCACGGCCAAGGGGGAGGACGAGGACAGGATCGTGGGCCTGGAGCTGGGCGCCGACGACTACCTGCCCAAGCCCTTCAACCCCAGAGAGCTCCTGGCCCGGATCAAGGCGGTGATGAGGCGGGCGGCCTCCCCGGGGGGAGAAGACGGCCGGGAGGAGGAATTCATCGAGGCCGGCGGCCTGAGGCTGGACACGGCCAAGCGGACGCTCCTGGTGGAAGACGAAGAGGTCGAGCTCTCGGCCACCGAGTTCAAGATCCTGGAGGCCATGATGAGGCGCCCCGACCGGGTCTTCAGCCGGGACGAGCTGCTCAGCCTGGCCCGGGGGCGGGACTGGATGGCCTTTGACCGGAGTGTCGACGTGCACATCTCCAACCTGAGGGCCAAGCTCAAGACCCACCCGGGTTCCGGCCGCCGGATCAAGACCGTCTGGGGCACCGGTTACATGTTCCTGGGGGGCGAGTGAGGCCGGGCAAGCTCTACGTCAAGATATTCCTCTCCTTCGTCGGGGTCCTGCTGGCCGCCGAGATCCTGATCTTCGGCTTCTTCCTGGTCACGGTGGGCCGGATCGTCCGCGACCGCTACGAGCATTACACCAGGGCCAAGGTCCTGGTGGCCCGGGAGTTTCTGAGGGACAAAATCGCCGCCCGGCCCGACGCTCCCCTGGCCCGGAACGAAGCCTTCAAGGAGGCGCTCCTCTTTCTGGACAGGACCTACGGAGTCAGGCTCTGGCTGACCGACGCCGACGGCCAGGTTCTGGCCCAGTCCTTTGAGGGGCCGGCGCCCGAGCTGCCCGGCGCTCGCTCCCGGAGGCTGGCCGGCGGTTCGGGCCAGGCCGAGGTTTACTACCAGGGGAACAGGCGCCGCCACCACTTCGAGGCGACGGCCCCCCTGGAGCTGGCCCCGGGCCGGACGGCCAGCCTCCACGTCAACTACTCCGAGGAGGAGCCGCCCCATCCCGGCCTGGCCTTCGGGCTGGGGCTGGCAATCATCGGGGCGGTCATCGCCCTGCTGGTCATCCCGGTCTCCCGGCTGATCACCAGGCCGGTCAATCAGCTCAAGGAATCGGCCCTGCGCCTGGCCGAGGGGGATCTGGCTCACCGGGTCGACCTGAGGACCAGGGACGAGATCGGCGAGCTGGGCCGCTCCTTCAACCACATGGCCGACCGGCTGGAGCAGATCATCAGGGGCGGCCGGGAGCTGACGGCCAACGTCTCCCACCAGCTCAGAAGCCCCCTGGCCAGGATCAGGCTGGCCGAGGAGCTCCTCAGGGAGAGGCTGGCCCAGGGCGGCGACGAGCGCCTCCTGTCTCATCTCGAGGACATCAGGGAGGACGTGGCCGAACTGGACCGGCTTCTGGGGCGCATCCTGGAGCTCTCCAAGCTGGACCTCCGCGAGACGCCCCTCGAGCCGGAGCCCCTGGATCCGGGCCAATTGCTGGAAGAGCTTCTCAGGCGCTTCGAGCCGGCCATGAAGGGCCGAGGCCTCACCCTCCTGACTCACCTCAGGCCCGGCCCTCTGGTCGGGGGAGACGGCTCGGCCCTGCGGACGGCCCTGGCCAACGTCCTGGACAACGCGCTCAGGTACACTCCGGAAGGAGGCCGGGTCATCGTCAGGTCCGGGCCGGGGGAGGGCGGCTACCGGCTCAGCGTCACCAACACCTCCGAGGCCCTCTCCCAGGAGGACCTGGCCCGGGCCTTCGAGCCCTTCTTCCGGACCCGGTCCTCCCCGGCGGCCGGGTCGGGTCTGGGTCTGGCCATCACCAGGAAGATCATCGAACGGCACGGCGGCGACATCGCCGCCTCCAACGCCGAGGAGGGCTTCCGGATCCGGATCCGACTCCCGGCCGGGCCGGAACAGGCCTAGGCGGCCGGGCGGCCCGCTGGTCAAATCAGGGATTTTGTGGTAAGAAGGTGCCCATCCTGACAGGAGGGAGAGTCGAGGTGGCCGGCCAGATCGGTCTGGATGACATCCTGAGCTATTTCAAGGAAGTTGACTGGCCGGTGGACGAGGTGGACCGGGAAGGCGGCCGGATCTACGCCTCGGTGAGGGGCCGCAACGTGCTCCTGGATCTGGAGGTCGGTCTCAACCAGGAGTGGCAGCTTCTCCAGATCACCCTGACCCTGCCCGAGCTGGTTCCCAGCCACCGTCTGCCCGAGGCCCTGGCCCTGATCAACCGCCTCAACTACAACCTGCCCCTGGGCCACTTCGAGATCGGCCTGGAGAGCCGCCAGCTCTCCTTTTACACGGCCCTGCCCATCAATGAGCTGCCCTACATCCGAGCCCAGTTCGAGGCTCTGCTGGCCTGGGGCATCGACATCGCCGACGAGGAACACCCCCGCCTGATGCAGGTGCTCTACTCAAATACGCCGCCCGAGGAGGCCACCACCGCCGGAGAGCGCCAGCACCAGCGCCGCTTCGACGCCTGAACCTGCCTCGGGCACAAAAAGGAAGAGGTTATTGATATATTTGAGACGGCCGTCCCGGCCGATTTTTTTTAATTGAGGTTAGAGGCCCAGCTGCGGCACGGCCACCAGGGAGACCTCCTGGGGGGAGATGTGGGCTTTGATCCTCAGGCCATCGCCGCGCTTCAGGATGACTGACTGCATCTCGCTGGCGCCGACCTCGAGGAGGCCCTGTTTGTTTAGATCCTCAAGAATAAAGGAAGTCTCCTGGCGATCAAAGCTGCTGACCACCGACTGACCTTTAATCCGAAAGCGCTTCATGGTTTCATTCTCCTTGCCGATCCGACTTGCTCCGGCCCCGGCGGGACGGCAACGTCGATCCCGTCGGGATACTTCTGATATCTGCAAAAAGTTGGCCAGTGGTAAGTTGATCGACAGTCGATCATGTCTTTGCCAGACGGCGAGCGGAGAACGAGACTTTCGACCCGTCGAACCCGCTGGAACCGGGCCTAGCCGATCAGGTCTAATCGACAAACAGAGGCTCAAACGGACAGGTTTGACTTTGTCGAAATGACAAGGTCGGGCCTAGCCGGAGTTGTCAAACAGGTTGTTCAGGGTTGTGCAGTCCATTGAGGGGATGTCTTCATTCCGGCCGGAGGAAGGTAATTCAAAAATCACGGCCTTGATTTAATTTCACGATTCAGTCCCCTGGCCGGCAGAAGACCTCTTCCCCCAATCCTGAAGGCCGGAGCCGGCTTTCCGGCCCCGGAGGCGGGCCGGCAACATCTCCTCTATCGCGCCTAGCCGAGCTGCCGGCGGACCCGGCTGGCGGCGACGGCCAGGATCGAGGGCCCGATCAGGCCCAGGCCCAGGAGCTGGGGCCACAGCTCCAGCGGCGGCGAGCCCTTGAGGAAGATGTCCCTGAGGAGGGTGATGAAGTAGCGCAGCGGGTTGAGCAGGGTCAGCCACTGGATGGGCTCGGGCATGGAGGAGATGGGGAAGACGAAGCCCGAGAAGAGGATGGCCGGGCTGAGAAAGGGAGAGCGAAACAAAACGTTGCGGCCGAGAGCTGATCCACCTTGGCCGCCCGGCCGCCAGTAAAGACAGCCCCGAATAGCTGATCATCACCAAGATCAGGCTGCCCCAAAACCATTCCCTTTCTTACCCCCAATCGTCGATAAGCCTTCGTTAAATATCCAGGAAAATTGCCGAGATACCAGCTCTTACCGGCTAAAATCAAAGGATGAGGTCAATCTGGGACCTAGCAGGCTGTTGAAAAACTCTTGGGTTTTATCTTGAGGTTGGGTCTGGCGTCGGCTAGTATGGCCAACTGAAGGG
>ENA-OSEO01001504-OSEO01001504.1-sediment-metagenome-genome-assembly--contig:-NODE-1504-length-41703-cov-8.865541_pt1 | contig 41703 bp, 31 predicted proteins | sample MGYA00237883_ERZ534232 | MGnify/ENA metagenome assembly ERZ534232 | reverse complement strand
AGTATCAGAATAACCTAGCGGGCGGCCCGAAGCATACCCCACCTTTTAAGGTGGGGTGGCCGCCCGCAATTTGATTTTATCCGCTGAAGGTGTGCCCTGAGCGTGAGTGTCTTGAGCTTCCCTGAGCGTGAGTGTCTTGAGTGTATATCTTGAAGTATCGTTAATGAGTATCGTTAATGAGTCTTGAGTTGGAGACTTTTATCTGACCTCAGATTTGGGAAAACATAATAAGTTATGCCGGTGCTCTTATAGTGTGAATCCGCTTGATGAGAATAAATAACGTCCAGTTCCTTTCTAACATGGCTAATGTTCTCTCGCTGCTTTTTATTCCCGTTTTTGCCTCATCCCTCGGCGCATCTTATATCGAGATCGGGCTTATAGTGGGGATCTATTCGGCCACGACCCTTCTTTCTTCCTTTATTTTCGGAAGGCTTGCTGACCTTCATCACCTGCGTACAGTGATTAGGGGAGGTTTTGGATTTGCTGTAGCCGCTTTTTTTCTTCAGGTCTTTGCCACTGATCCTTCTACCCTAATGCTTGCAAGAGCTCTAGCCGGTTTCAGTGTTGGAATTCATCCGGGAGCCCTGATAGCCTACGTCCATTATCAGAAGCAGAGCCTTGGAAAGTTTATTTCTCTGGGTTCTCTCGGCTGGATGGCGGGGTTTCTCCTGGCAGGGGTGATAGGGGTAAGAATGGACCTGCTTTTTGGGCTTTCTTCCCTCGTTTATGCCTTCTGTTTTCTGCAGACTTTCAGGCTAAAAGATATTGAAAAGCCGCAACTGAAAGTTTCTTACTTTTCCCTGAACACCCTGCTGAAGAACTCAGGAACCTATTTATCTCTCTTCCTGCGGCATACCGGAGCCGTCGGGGTCTGGGCTATTTTTCCTCTTTATCTCCGGGAACTCGGAGCAGGTGCCTTCTGGATCGGGGTTATTTATGCTATAAATCCTGCAGTCCAGTTTCTGATAATGCGCAGGCTTGACCCTTTTGAAAACGAAAAGCTGATCCTTGCGGGTTACCTGCTTTCAGTGGTCGGTTTTATCAGTTACGTCCTTGCCTCATCCTATCTTTACGTCATCCCCGGGATGTTTATCGTTGCCTGCTCCTGGTCATTTCTTTATGTGGGCTCAACCCGCAGGGTTGTGGAACTGAACCCTGATAAAGCTACAGCAGCCGGTCTGATCAACTCAATGATAGGGGCTGCCGGGGTTGTGGGATCTATTCTCGGAGGAGTCCTTTCTCAGCTTTTAGGCTTCAGGGCGACAATGCTCGGAGCTGCCCTCTTCTCTATTTCAGGCTTCCTGCTCTACAAAATCCTGGGAAGGGCTGCAGGTACGACGGCTTTCTTAGATGATAACTGAAGGGAAGAGAAATTAACTGAAGAAAGAGAGATTAAATGAGAGAAAAATCCGAATTTTGAAGTTAAAGGTTTAAAATTCTCTCTAATAACGAGTTTAAGAAATAAAAGATGATTAAAACAAAACCTTATTTATGGTAAAGTTTCATTATGTACGTGATATTATGATTCGAAAATGCACTGAGCACGGCTATTTTAGAGGAGGCAGCTGTCAGCAGTGTAAACGCCCCGGCAGATACGTGCTGGACGACAGCAGGGAAGAAAAGCTCGGCAGGTTTGTATCAGGTACTCTTCGGCACTTCCCGGCATCCGCAGGGGTTAAAATGGACGAATATGGCTGGGTGGACCTTAACGCCTTCTGTGACGTTATGAAGAAACGTTATAACTGGATGAGAAAAGAGTACCTTTATGCCCTTGTTGAGTCCGATGAAAAAGGACGATACCAGATCAGTGGGTCCATGATAAGGGCACGTTACGGACATTCTGTTAACATTGAGCTTGACTACGAGGAAAGCGACGCTCCATACGTGTACTATGGGGCAAGCCCGGAAGAAGTCGATGTCCTGCTCGAAAACGGAATTTTCCCTATCAAACAGCGCTATGTTCATCTCAGTACTTCATATGAAAAGGCAGCTGAAGTTGCCCTGATCCATACAGAAAGTCCTGTGATCCTGCAGGTTGATGCCTTTAGAGCTCAGGAAGACGGAATTTCTCTAAAGCTTGCAACGGATTACATTGTACTTGCAGAAAAGATACCTCCCGAATACCTGTATGTACTCGAGGAATAACTTCCTCTTACTGGTTTTTCGCAGTCTTTTTCCTACTTTTCTCACTCTTTTTTCCTAATTTTTTATTTTTTCCACTTTTTCCTTACTTTTTCTCCTTCTTTTATTTTCCCCCTTTTTTCCCCTTTTTTCTCCACAATCTTATTCTTGCTCGTTTTTCTTACATTTTTTGTCCTTTAATCAGTCTACCGATACTTCAAAAAGCCCCTCTTTTTCCTCTATCCTGAATTTCACATCCAGAAACTGTTCCGTGACCCAGATGTTTGTTGCCGCATGCAGGGTCAGCTCACGGGCCGTGTAAGAACTGTTTCCTGCAAGTGCCATATACGGGATTAGCTGGTCTGCAAGATGCAGATCAACAGAGGCTTTTGAGCTTAGTTCCGAGACGATTTCTTCTGCAGCGCGCCTGCCCACCTTTTCAGCAGGCAGTCCTCTTTCTCCAAGGGCACTTCCCCCGCAATAACCAGACCAGAGGGTTATCCCGCTTCCTGTGGAAAGCAATTCTAAGGACTGGACATTGATCCGTGAACCGTATCCGGCTTCCAGAAGCAGGGATTCGGCAGCTTCAGCCTGGCGGGCTGGCACATGTGCCGGCAGATTCGACGCATGGGAAATTCCTGTGATTCTGTCTTCTCCTTCCTTTCGGAAATGAAAACCACGAAGCTTGCAGGGTTCAAAAACAGCTGAGACCTCTCCTCCTCCCCTGGGATAGTAACCGCGCTTTTTCAGGGTTACGCTGCCTGCATATCCGAGTCTCTCAAGTGCCCTGAGGGTTACATGCTGAAGATAGTCGATTGTCGGGGACCAGGCAACATCAGTTCCTCCCCTTACCGTCAGTTCGACCTTTTCTTTTGCAAAAGGCAGGGCTGGCATAAGGCTCTGCAGAAGCAGGGTTATGCTTCCTGCAGTCCCGATATCAATCTCATATTTTCCCCCCTTTATTTCCACTGGAGCAAAAAATAACTCTGAAGAACCCGGGAAAAGCCCTGAAACCCGTGCTTCACAGATCCTGGCTGCAGTTTCCAGAGCTTTCAGGTGCTGCTGTTTCAGGCCGGGATTCGGTCTGTTTTTCCTAATGTTCGTAACCTTTACTTCTTTCCCGGTAACTGCAGAAAGGGCAACAGCTGTCCTGACTACCTGTCCTCCTCCTTCCCCATATGAACCGTCAATTTCTATCATTTACCTCTCCCCTTATTTCACTCCTTTTTTTTCGTCCTGGGATTTAACCATATCTTTCATCTGATCTCTTATCCGGACCCTGTTAATCTGTTTTCTCCTCCTTCATATTTCTGATTGCGGCTTTTACAGCCGGCGTGAGGGGGTCCACAAGCATGGAAACTGGAGGAGCATAGCAGGTTTCAAGGCTCAGAAGGTCTTTGATTGTCGTTTTCTTTCTTATCGCAAGGGAGAGGGCATCGATCCTTTCCTTTATTCCTTCCCCGCCTGCAAGCTGCGCTCCTGCAAGGCAGCCGTCTTTAAAAAAGAGTTTTATATAAATATCCTTTCGACCCGGATAGTAGGAAGCTCTCGTGCGCCCGCGGGAAAATCCGGTTACAACTTTTATCCCCTGTTTTTTCACCTGTTCGGGGGTAAGCCCTACTCCTCCGAACTGCAGGTCTCCGGCAACAGCTACCCAGGGGTCGGCAAGGGGCCCGAAAATAGAGTATTTGCCTGTAATGTTATTTCCGATCACGTCTGCCATACGCCGTGCGGTTGTGCCCAGCTGGCTAAGCCTGCTTTTCCCGGTTAGCAGGTCAGTAACCTCCGCACATTCGCCCCCTGCGTATACATTGGGGAGGAATTCCCCTCCTGCTTTTACCTGAAGCATTTCGTTTACGACTATTCCTCCTGCCTTTCCGGTATCTATCCCTGCCTCGCTGGCAAGGCAGACTTCAGGTTTTACTCCGGTTGCCAGGAGCATAAGGTCTGCAGAAAAATGCCTGTCCTTTACGTATACGGTTTTTTCTTTCCAGAAATTTTCCGGTAAAAAGAGAGTTTCTCCGGTAATAACCTCCACACCGAGGGCTTCAAGGTGTGCCCTGACAATCGCAGCCATATCGGAGTCAAACTGGCTGGAAAGCAGGTCTTTACTTCTGGTAATAAGGATGGTTTTAATCCCCCGCTTTGTAAGGGCTGAGGCACATTCGATTCCTATTGTACCTCCACCTGCGATGCATACTGTTTGGGCGGCTTCGAGGGCTTTTCCGAAGAGTTTGCCGTCAGCAAGGCTTCTGAGTGTGAAGATTCCGTAAGGCAGAATATTTGCCTGGCTTTTGCGGGATATAAAGGGCAGGCTCCCTGTAGCAATCACCAGTTTGTCATAAGGATAGGTTCCCTCTCCTGTCAGGACGACCTGCTCGGTCAGGTTTATTGCTCTCACTTTCTCGTTCAGTTTCACATCTATGTTTTTTTCCCTGAAAAAACCCGGGGGTTTTACGATCAGTTTTTCAAAACTTTCAATTTCCCTGCCCAGGACAAAAGGAATTCCGCAGTGGCTGTAAGCTGTGTGGGAGTCAGATGAAAGCACGGTTATTTTAAAGTCACTCTGCCTCCTTATCTTGGTAGCAGCTGCCATCCCACAGGCTCCCCCTCCTATAATGACCACCCTTGTAAGGCCTTTCTCTTTCGGGGCCTTCGTGGGGGCTTTCCCAGGAACCCCTTCCTGAACTTCAGCTGCGGTTCCCATGACTTTACCTGCAGCATCTTTTACACCGAAATCGCTTCCCATGCTTTTTATAATGGTGTTTCGCGCCTATTATAGGTTTTTAAGAGGAGAGGACCTTCAGCATCCGGAGCGAGTTCAGATGAGCCGGGAAAACTTTCAGTATCCTGTACATTAAGTTTAATCGAACTGGTTTAATTGAACTGGCTTAATCAGTTCCCTGATTCTTCCCTGATTTTTCCCTGATTCTTTATTTCCAGAGCGGTTTGACTGAAAACCAGTTCTTTTTGAAAATGAATTTTGTTTTGAATCTCTTTTTTAAAGGAGCCTCCTCTTTCCTGAAGATGCCCATTTGAAGCTATTTTCCCGAAAACAAGAGAAACAGATAACGGTTTCAGGGTGGGGGGTGAACGAGCGAGTTGGGAGTGGGGGGGTTAATACATAAAACAGTGTATTTATCTCGCTCGTTCAAATTTTTAGACGTTCTTTGTTTTATATATACTTTTCTAAATTTTTCCAATTAGTTGTTCATTCAAAATTTGAAAATCTTTCCAGAAGGTCGCTATCCTTAAATTTATTGATAGTGGGTTAAAATAATTCAGGTTTAGCGAACCTTTTAAATAACCAAAAAGTTCTTAAAGCCTGCAACCATTAAACATATGAATTTAAGACATATGACGTGCGGGATTCCGGTTTCGCCGAAGTCGCTTTAAGGCGGGCGGGAGCTGTTTCGTCAGGTCGTATCATAAACTAATAACTTCATCAATTCATCACTACTGGATTCGTAAAGAATTTCACGTAACTAAACGTATGCAAACTTAATAGAAATTTCAGATTATACATATTACCACTTCAGGGCTAATACCATTCAGTCCAAAAATAAACCTTATACATTATATCACCCATGATGCAAAAGTCAAAAAATGCTTTCAATAAACCTGATGCATTCCATTCACTGCTTTACCACTCATCATTTAGGGATACTTGTTCAATAAAAAAGGCGTCTGGCCCTCTCTAGCCTTTCGCGCCTCAGGTTAATCCCATCTCTGGGAACATCTCTGGAAGTCTTCAGTTATCAGGCATATTGAATGGTAAACACATTATTTGACTTGGGCTCTGAGAGTTATTTCAGACCCATCAATAAGCTTATGTTAGGGCAAGGATTTTCGGGCAGGTACAGAAAAGCCTCCATGGATATTGTGGAGATATACTGTTTACTCTGTCGAAAGTCAGGAATCGCTCTATCCGTGAGAGCTTTAAAACCAGGCCGGGGCTTATCTTGCCTTGCCGGTAAGAGCTGTCATCGAAAAAACAGTCCGGAAGTATTCCGCCGGTTTAATTCTCCTGGCATAAGCACAAAAGAAAATTACAGGCAGCTTCGGAACCCCTTTTTCCGGTTCATAGTAATCTTCATTTATGAACTCTGCCTTCTCAAGGGTGTATTATCCCTGATCTGGTTTTTAATCTGATTTTTACTACTATTTTTGCATTTTCTGGCACCCTTTATGGTTTCCAGCACGTTTCCAGAATATAGAGGACAGGTTTGTACTACCGGAAAAGTACTATGAGCCTGAAGCCGGAAAAAGAATTGTACCTCGGAATTGTTCGGGTGTATAAGGGCTATTTTCCGTGTCGATAAACAGGAAAAATTACTCAAAGAAAAATGTCCATAATCAATAGTTCATGATAAATCATTATAATATTAGTTCAGGGAGAATTCACATGCAAAATACTGATACCACAAAATATATTATTCACTCTAAAATCAATGCTGATGGGGTAATTGAGCGTCCCGATATCGTAGGCGCAATTTTTGGTCAGACTGAAGGGCTGCTCGGAGCCGATCTTGATCTGCGTGATCTGCAGAAGACCGGAAGGATCGGCAGGATCGAGGTAATGGTTACCGCCAAGGGAGGAAAAACCAAAGGAAATATCTTCGTTCCTTCGAGCCTTGATAAGGTCGAGACCTCGATTCTTGCAGCATCTCTGGAAACCATTGACAGGGTAGGCCCCTGCAGTGCCAAGATTGAGGTTTTCCAGGTAGAAGACGTGAGGGCCGTTAAGCGCAAAAAAATTATTGAGAGGGCAAAACTCATCTTCACGAAGATGTTCGACGAGACTGTGCCCGAATCTCAGGAACTTGCCGACGAGGTCCGGCAGTCCGTAAGGGTTGACGAGCTGACTTATTACGGCAAATCAAGGATACCCTGCGGGCCGAATGTGCTTAACTCGGATGCTATCATTATTGTTGAAGGCAGGGCTGACATCCTGAACCTGCTTCGCTACGGTATAAAGAACACCATCTGCGTGGGCGGAACAAACATTCCACCTGAGGTTGCTGAACTTACTAAAAAGAAAACAGTAACTGCTTTTACGGACGGAGACCGGGGTGGAGAACTCATTATCCGTGAACTCCTGCAGGTGGCAGATATAGATTATGTTGCCCGTGCTCCCGATGGCAAGTGTGTGGAAGACCTTGTCCAGAAAGAAATAATCAGGTCTCTGCGCCGGAAGGTTCCGGTGGAACAGATTATTGAGAAGTATGGAATCCAGGAAAAGGAAAGTGAAGATAGTGCCTGCAGGCTGGAACGCATTTCCAAGAGAAAAATGAGAGCCCCGGAAGTCGCTCCCAGAATTGCGGAAAAGAAGCTGCACAAACGTGTGAAAGTTCACAGGGTATCTCCAAAGACAGAAGCTTACGAAGAGGAGTCCCCTGAAGAAATGGAAGAGGCAGCTCCTGAAAAAGCCCCGGAAAAAGCTCCTGAAAAAGTTTCGGAAAGGCCCCAGGAAAAAACTACTGCAGCGGCAGAAAAAGTTGAGGCAAGACAGGCTGTCCCAAAGCCTCCGGTTATGGCAAGGGCAGTTCCGGCTGCCAGAGTTCCCAGAGGCAAGCCATCAGCTGAGAAGGTTTCAGCTGTGAAGGTCCCTGGTGGGGAAGCAGTAAGGGTTTCACCCGCTCCTGCCAGACAGGCTCCGGTAGCTCCTCCGGTTTCTCCGGAAGCTGTAAGGTTCAGACCGCACGTGGATGCCCTTAAAGGGACGTTGACGGCAAGGATCCTGGATTCTGAAGACAAAGTCATAGAGGAAATCGCAGTCCGAGACCTTGCAAGCAGGTTAAAAACCTACAGGGACAATGTGAAAAGTGTGGTTTTTGATGGTGTAATTACTCAGAGGCTTGTTGATATTGCTTCGAGCAATGCAATCAAAAATCTTGTAGGAGTAAAAATCGGAAACATCGCTAAAGTTCCTGCAGATATGGAAGTTTTGACCTCCGCCATGCTCTGAGCGGGTCTTTTTACTTCCTTTCTTTATCTTTTTTATTTCTTTTTTTTGTTGAAAAATCGCTTATTTACACCTGATTTTCGTTTTAAGGTAATTATTCTCCTTATCAGGACCTAACTATCACATTGTTATTATTTTATGTGTGACATTTATGTATCTATCCTGTGAGATCACCACGATTTGGCATGGTTTCACACTATAGTACTAAAATTCACACTCTCTCCCATAATTCTTCATTATTTTTCATATACATTATATAGAAAAATTTATTAACAAAAACTAGGAATGGAGTTTCCTCGGGTAATTCTTTTATTCGGTTCAAGATAATATTAAATTGATCTTGTAAAATTGTAGGTCTGTTCGCTATGCACAAGGAAGAACTAATACAACTGCACACATATATGGCTCAAATGAAGAGATACTTCGAGAGACACGGTGTAACGCACGAGTTCGATGACTACAAGGCTTTATCGATAAGTCCTGTCCACATCCACAGGAGCAAGGCGGATCACAAGCGCGCAATTTTTATTTTGGGAGGCGAGCTTGCCACTCTCATGTCAAGGGATGACCCTATCTTTGAGGAAGCGTCTGCCCATATGAGAGATTCTCTGAATTCCGTCATAAAGCTCATCGGTAATAACTGATAGGGCCCCTGATTGTAGTAAAGAATTCGTTGTCCGAGAATACGGGTTCAAGGTATTTTTGTTTTGAGATCAAGAGGCGGTATGGATGCAGGTGCATTTTCATAACCATACCGTCTTCTCCATCTGAATAATACTTTTTTTCAGTCCAGCAGGTTATGAATCCTATTGATCTGTATAATTTTTGTGCTCCAGTGTTACTATTTCTTACTTCCAGTCTCGCGTATTTAAGCCCGTTTGCAACAAAAATGTCACATATGGCATGAATCAGTTCAGTGCCTATTCCCCTTCCCCTATATTCTTCTTTTACGCCAACGGAAAAAATATGCCCTTCGTTTTCCGCGGAACGGTAGCCGACTACATACCCTACCACTTTTCCGTCCCGTTCCGCAACAAGGAAGCCGTCTCCAACCATTTCGTAAAAGTTCATATACACCAGGGAATTATGCTCCGAAAAAGCCTCTTCTTCAATTTCGACTATTTCCTGGAAGTCCTCAGGTGCGAAACGTCTTATCATAATACCTTATATATACCTGCCATTTTATTACTTCTTCGAGGGAAGAAAGACTCTCTCAAAGAAGCTGTATGGCTTTCTGTTCTACATATTTTCTATTCAGGCACACCTTTTCTGAAGCCTGTTCCGCGCTGCTCTGATGCCTTTCCGGGCTGAAAATCAGGCTAAATAATCAGATCAGGCTAAATAATTAGCCTTAAAGTTTTCAGCTCCAAGGTTTCATGTTTAAAGTTTTTTAACATGTCGGACGTCAACTGCAACGCCCCTGCCTGATTCTTTCATTTCTCTCCCGCTCATCATAGCCCTTCCCACACAGAGAGCTTTTTTCCCGAGAACTATTACCTCGTCATTTGGTCGTATTTCAGGGCCTGCATCAATTACACCTGGGGCGAGAATGGAACCGCGTGGGACAAAGTCGTCAATCTTTACCACGTACTTCTCACTTTTTAGCACCAGTTCGGCTCCTTCAGGAGAGAGGGCAAGCATCCCGTACTGCGGGATTAAAGTTGCAAGCTGTTTTTTCCCGACAAAGAGCTGGTACTTCGGGAAGCGGCCTTTAACCGCAGGGTTTCCGACTTCTTCCGAAAAGAGGTGCCCTGCACCCTCTCCGAACTGGTAGCCTGCAACTGCCTTTACGAAATTCTTCTTCTCTTCTTCGGCATTCTGGCTTTTCCTGCTGAAATTCTCGGATGTGCAGATAGCTTCAACAGTATTTTTCAGGTTCGAAAGAGACTCGTAGGACGTGAGGCTTTCCCCTGCAGTATAGACTACGTCAATCCCAAGCTTTTCAGCTACCCTTTCACAGATCTCCCTGTACGCCCCGTCCACATGGGCAACTATCGCCTTATACCTGTGTTTTGAGAGATAGGCTTCAAGGCAGCCGGAAACCCAGGCTTTTTCTTCCTGGTCCCAGTGCCCCGTAACCGCGGTATCGTAATGGGCTGCCGGATAGGTAAGTTCGAGTTCTCTGGGTACGATCCCCAGGGGGGAGGTTATGATCACCTCATGGACAAACTTCCGGTATTTTCCAAGGGTAAGGATGAACTTCTGGTGGGACTGGGAAGTTGAATAGGGCTTTCTGGCTGCACAGGGCAGGAGCAGGAGGACATCAAGGTCGGGAGGTGCATACCTTTCCTGTATGCGGCGCGCAAACCTGACCACTTCGATCCTTGAGAGGGCTTCGGAGGTATCTGCAAGGAGCTGGTTTTGCCGGAAAGCGGGCACTTTTTCTTCAAGGTAAGAGTATTCGAAGTCTCCAAGGCGCAGCAGGGCTGTAAGCCAGGGCCTGACCCTGCACTGCCCTTCCACATACTCCCGGAGGGTCCCTGCCCTGATTTTTTCCCGGACAAGAGCAAGTTCGGCATCAAGGGCATCCCTGTTATGGGCTGAAAGAAGCCCTGCCCTGTCGGCTTTCGGGAGAGCTCGAAGCTCTGCGGGCGTGGTGGCCGCACATACCCTGCACCTGCAGGGGAACTCTACAAGGGAGTCAAGATAAAAACTGCCTGCAGCTGTAAGGTAAATGTCAGAATAGGCTGCAATTTCGGCCCTTGTATCGTCCATGACATCGATCCCTACATAGGCAAGCATTGCCGCATTTTCAGGAAGGGCAAGTTTGGGGGCATAGAGAGCAGTATCTGGAGGAATCCGGTTTTTCAGGTCCATTAAGGTTTCCAGAAACTTCCGGGCGTTATTTTCCAGAGTCCCTGCCCCTTCCATTATGTAAAGGTCGCTCTTCTGAACTTCTCCCTGTGCTCTAAGAAGAGAACCTGTGGGCCCTTCAGCTTCAGCTTTTTCATCACCCGTTGCAGTAAATATTTCCACTTTTCCGAGCGATTCGGCTGGAATGGCAGGCGGATAAGTCTGATGGGGAAGAATAATGAGAGTTCCCTTTCCGGTTTTTGCGCGAATTTCCTTTACGCGTGCTTCGAGTTCTTCCCGGCCAGCAGTCCAGAGGCTGCCCGCATCAACAACAGGTCCCGGGTTTTCAAGGTCTCCGAGCGCTGCCGTATGCAGGGCACAGGGAGTGCGGATTTCGGGAGAGAGCAGGAGTTTTCCTATACGTGCTGCTCCATCTCTGTTTTCTATTTCAAAGTACTGTGTCATGTTTGTCCTCTTATGTCTATCAGAATGTAAAGGTTTGCCCTGCACTTTTTTCTGAAAAGCCTGTAAGTTCTCTTCTGGTTTTTAAATGGATCTCAGGAGGAAGGAGGATGGTATATTCTTATATATTATTAATATTGATTATCTGCTGGAACTTATCTCTCATTTCTGTACCAGCCTGGACAGAACTTTCTATTTTTCACATCTGAATTCCAGATTTGAGGTCTATAATGGATATAACTGAAGAGCTTCGAAAAATCGTTGGCGGGCGGCTCTCGGTCTCGCCTTCTGAACTTTATTGTTATTCTTCTGACGCATCCCAGGTCAAAGGGATGCCTGATTACGTGGTACGCCCTAAAAGCACTGACGAGGTCAGCCGTATTGTCAGGCTTGCTTATGAAAATGAAATCCCTGTGACTGCAAGGGGTGCAGGCACCGGACTTGCAGGGGGAGCTGTCCCTGTTGGCGGGGGTATTGTGCTTGACATGTCAGGAATGAACCGGATTCTTGAAATCGACATTGACAATATCCAGGTAGTCGTTGAACCCGGGATAATCCAGGACGCCCTTAACGACGCTTTAAAGCCGTACGGTTTTTTCTTCCCCCCCAACCCCGGCAGTTCTGCCATGTGCACCATCGGGGGCATGATTGCTTATAACGCCAGCGGGATGCGCTGTGTCAAATACGGCACCACCAGAAACTATGTCCGCGACCTTGAAGTGGTGCTTGCGGATGGGACTGTCATCCACACAGGCTCGAAAATGTTGAAATCAGCTGCAGGCTACGACCTGACCCAGCTTATCATAGGCTCCGAAGGCACGCTCGGAATCGTCACCAGAGCCAGCCTGAAGATTGCCCCTCTCCCGAAGACCCGGAAACTTGTAATCGCTTCCTTTAAAAGCGCGGAGCTCGCAGGGCAGGCAGTTGTAAAAACTTTCTCAAACGGCGTCATCCCCTCAGCCTGCGAGATCCTTGACAGGGTTTCCCTGCAGGTGCTCAAACGTTACGATCCGAAACTCGTGCTCCCCTCGGAGGGCGATGTAATCCTTTTCGAAGTCGACGGCACGGAAAACTCCGCGCACGAGGCTGCAGAGCAGATAATAAAAGTCTGTTCTCCTCTTGCTATCTCCATAAAGCTTGCTGAAAGCGAAAAGGAAATGGCAGATATCTGGGCAGCCAGAAAGCTTGTAGGGGCTGCTGTTTCCCGCCTTGACCCCACGAAAACCAGGATTTATGTGGGTGAAGACGTGGGAGTTCCTATAAAGAAGATCCCGGAACTCCTCAGGAAAGCACAGGAAATTTCCGAGAAATTCAACCTCCCTGCCATGAAGTACGGGCACATAGGAGACGGAAACCTGCACCTTGCCCTTTTCATTGATGTCCTGAATAAGGATGAGTGGGACCGCCTGAACCGGGCTGCCGATCTGGTCCACAGGACTGCAATCGAGCTTGGAGGTACGGTCAGTTCCGAGCACGGCGTGGGTGCAGCCAGGGCTGAGTACATGGAAGCTCAGTGGGGGCCTGCTCTTGAAGTAATGCGTGCGATCAAAAAAGCCCTTGACCCGAAGGGCATCCTGAACCCGGGAAAGCTGGGGCTGTGAGAGTCATGAAAAACGAAGGAAAAAAGGAAACCGGGAGATCAGAAGAATTGAATGAAAAAGAAATAGGCGAGAAAAACAGCAAAGAGTCGTCCTTTGACGTTGACCGCCGTTCAGTTTATAAATGCGTGCAGTGCGGAACCTGCCGCTCAGTCTGCCCGGTCTTTGATGTGGTCGGCTGGGAGTCAGCCAATACACGCGGAAGAATGCTTATCATTAAAAGCCTGCTTGAAGGAAGACCCCCTTCCGAAGATGTCCTCCCAAGCCTTGCTTCCTGCACGACCTGCGGGATCTGCGCTGCCAAATGCCCTGCCGGAGCAAACCCTCCTGAAGTGGTGGAAGCTGCCCGCGCCCAGCTGGTAAAATGTGGGGTGACAACCGAAGCCCAGGAAAAACTGAAAGCTGCAGTTACGACCAGTGGGAACTCCTTTGGGGAAACAAGAAGCCGTTTGCACTGGCTTTCCGATGCGGAACGTGCAAAACTCCCGGCGAAGGCCGACTATGTTTACTTTGTAGGTTGCTTTGACTCCTATCGCTATCCGGAATTTGCAAAAAAAACCTTCGAGGTTTTGCAGCGCTTTGGGGTCACCCTCCTGCCGGATGAGCAGTGCTGTGCTTCTCCCCTCCTCCGTACCGGTTTCCGGGAAGACGCAGGAAAGATCATGGAGCACAACCTTGAGCAGATCCGGAAAGTGGGAGCCCACACCGTTATCACGGGCTGTGCCGGATGTTATACCACCCTCAAGAACAACTACCCCGAAGAGCTCAGGGTCATCAGCCTCCCCGAGTTCCTTGCCGAACACCTTGAGGAGTTAAACCTCAAGCATCTTGACCTGACAGTCACATACCACGACCCCTGCCATCTGGGCAGGCACAACAAGGTCTATGACGCTCCCAGAAAAGTTATTCAGGCTATTTGCACCCTCAAGGAGATGAAAAACATCAAAGAAAACTCCCGCTGCTGCGGCGGCGGGGGCGGAGTCAGGATAGGCTATCCCGATATCTCCCTTGAACTTGCCCGAAACAGGCTCGAAGACGTGCCCGAAGGCGTGGACTATATCGTAACCTCCTGCCCTCTCTGCGTGAGGAACCTCAGGGATGCAGGCGGAGATATAGAGATAATCGATATTGTAGAACTCGTGGCAATGGCTCTGGAATAAGTTTGGTTCTCCATTCCATTGTTATCCACTCTGGGTTTAGTTACGACTTTGAACTGTGGTTTCTCAGCTGGCCTTCACTGTGGGCCGGTCCTATCCGGCTCAACCAGTCCTGGTCAGGTTAACTCTTTTTCGATTTCAGAGTAATTTTTACCTTCTGGATGCACAAAAAGATAGAGTAGCCCTTTTCTTTTAACAGCATATTTTTATTCCCGGAAAGCAACTCATGTTATTGAAGCCTCAGCCGAGTATAAACTTGAAGATGGGTTGGGAGGATAGGATCTATGAGTTGTAAACCGATAACGTTTCATAATGTTCCGCCTGATACGTTCAAATGCATGAAGAAAAAGCTTCAGGATTACGGAATCTATGTCCCTCCAGGAAACAGAGGGGAACTTTCAGGTAAGGGGATCACTGCATACTTCGAATGGGAAGGAAACTCCAATCTTACGATAACAATCACGGAAAAACCATTTATTGTCAGCTGTGATACTGCAGCCCGGAAAATAAAGGCTTTCGTGAAAGAGTGCCACGGTTCCTGAAAGCATCCGGATAAAGTTTCTTCGGGCAGGAGGAAAAAGAAATGGGCGAAAGGAAACTGGATACTGAAGGCTGCCAGGGGATCAAATTTAGAAATGTGACTCCAGACGTTTTTTTCTGCATGAAGAAAAAAATCCAGGCATACGGGATGGATATTCAGCCCGGAAATTCCGGAACGCTTGAAGGCAACGGTATAGTTGCCCAATTTAGCTGGGACGGGGAGGCAAACCTGGTAATTGAGATCAAGGAAAGGCCCTTAACTACTTACTGCGGGCAGGTAAGCGGAAAATTGAGGGCTTTTATGCGCGAGTGCCAGGGATTTTGAGGGAAACCTGAATTCCCCGAAAATTTGGTTCCTTTCAGTCCTGTTCATTTGAAACCTGTATGTTTTTCTAAGTTCTTCACTTTCTAAGTTCTTCACTTTCGCTGTTTCTCTTTCCTCCTTATCAAACACTTATGAGCATTTCCCACAAGGTCAAGCCTTCCAGCCTTTTCCAGGGCTTCATATACGAGTTCATAGTTTGCAGGGCTCCTGTAGTGCATAAGAGCTCTCTGCATGGCTTTTTCTTTTTTGCCCCTTGCAACATACACTTTTTTGTCTGTGAACGGGTCAAGCCCTGTGTAATACATGCAGGTCGATACTGTCATGGGGGTTGGGGTAAAGTCCTGTACCTGTTCGGTGTAGCCTCCACGGTCCCGCATGTACTCTGCCATTTCGATCATATCTTCAAGGGTGCAGCCCGGGTGGCCTGACATCAGGTAGTTTACGATGTACTGCTCTTTGCCGCATTTTTTATTAAAGGCAGTAAACTTTTCGGCAAACTTCTCATAGACTTCCTTCCCTGGCTTGGACATTGCATCGGTTACTCGCTTTGAGAAGTGTTCAGGGGCAATCCGCAGCTGTCCGCTTATGTGGTGGGTGCAGAGTTCTTCGAGGTATTCCTCATCCTCAAGGGCAAGGTCGTAGCGCACTCCGTAGCCTGTAAAGACCTGCCTGACTCCGGGAAGTTCTCGCAGGCGCTGCATCAATTCGAGCAGTTTTTTGTGGCTAGTATCAAGAGAGGGACAGATCCGCGGGTAAAGGCAGGCTTTACCCAGGCAGGCTCCTTTCTTTTCCCAGAACCTGCACCCCATGCCGTACATATTGGCAGTGGGGCCTCCTACCCCGTTGATTATGCCTTTGAAGTCCGGCTTTTCCGTAAGCTTCTTTGCTTCCCTGAGGACGGACTCGATGCTGCGGCTTGCGATCATGCGCCCCTGGTGCTGGGTTATGGCGCAAAAAGAACAGCCTCCGAAACAGCCCCTGTGCGTTGTCAGGGAGAATTTTACCATCTCAAGGGCGGGGATGGGCTCGGTATAGGAGGGGTGGGCTTCCCCCGTATACGGCAGCTCATAGACATGGTCAAGTTCTGCTTCTGTCAGGGGGCGCATGGGCCTGTTCTGCACAATAACGGTTTTCGGGTGAGGCTGGACAATGCCTTTTCCGGTGACAGGGTTCTGTTCAAGGAAGTATGTGCGGAAAGCTTTCGCAAAGGCCGCTTTATCCTTAGAAACTTCGGAAAAAGAAGGAATTTCGAGGTATTCCCTGAAAAATCTGGCTGCATCCTCAGTTTCATTCTCAGTTTCATCCTCAGCTATGTCCTCAGCTACATTCCTTATGGCCTCGACTGCCCTTTCAGATTCTCTTTCCCCTTTTTGTTCCCGGCTGTCCGGTTTTGGTCTATTCTGTTCTTTAGCTGTCTTTTTGCCCTTTTCTTTGAGTTCTTTCCAGGCCTTGACTTCCATCTTCCAGACCGTGCCGGGGATGTCTCTGATCTCCCGGGTGTCCTCTCCGGCCTGAAGCCGTTTTGCAATTTCTACGATCTGGAGTTCTCCCATGCCGTAGACAACCAGGTCTGCAGGGGCGTCGGCCAGAATTGCCTGCCTTACTTTATCCGAAAGATAATCATAATGAGCAAAGCGCCTGAGGGAAGCTTCAATTCCTCCGAGCACTATCGGCACATCGGGAAACGCTTCTTTTATCCTGTTTGAATAAATGATCACGGCGCGGTTCGGGCGAAGCCCTGTTTTGTTGCCAGGGGAGTACGCATCCTTATCTCGCGGTTTAAGGCCCGGAGTCAGGTTGCTGACCATTGAGTCAGTGTTTCCTGCGCTTACGGAAAAAAAGAGTCTGGGTTTTCCCAGCTTCTTGAAATCCTCAGGATTATCCCATCTGGGCTGGGCGATTATTCCTACCCTGAAGCCGGCATCTTCAAGGACCCTTCCTATTATTGCAGTCCCGAAACTGGAATGGTCCACATAGGCGTCTCCGGTAACCAGAATGATGTCAAGTTCTTTCCAGCCGTGAGCCTTTACCTCTTCAGGGCTCATCGGGAGAAACTTTGATACAGGGAGAGATGGAGAAAAGCTTTTTTTCTGCCTTTTCTCCTTTTTTTCGGATTTAGTTTCAGGTCTCGACTCTGCTTTTTTTCCTTTTCCTGCTGAGGGTTTCGAGGCTGTCCTTTCAGGTTTTATTGAGGTGCTGATTCCGGATTTTCCTTCTGATTTTCCTTCTTTTCCCGTTTCTAATTTTTTTGGGACAAAAAAACCCGTTTTCCTGCCATTCCTTTCTCTATCCGGTTTTTTATCCTTTTCTTTACCTGTTTTTTCCCTGGTGAATTTTTTATTTCCTGTCGGGACTGCTGTATCTTTTACCATAATCTGCTTCCGGACTTCCGATCTTTTAAGCTCTTTTCCTTATTCGCTGCCTTCAGACTCCCATCATCATCTTTAGCATTGTATAAGAAGCCAGGACCTGTTTGTTCCCGTCCCTGTCATTAGGGGCTCCATGCCCTGAGTACAGGGTTTTTACATCGAGTTTTGTGAGTTTTTCTACGGAACCAAGCATTTTTTCAGGCTCTGAGCCTTCAAAGTCCATCCTCCCGAAACCTCCGCCCGGAAAGACTGTGTCTCCTGAAAAGAGGCTTTTTGAAACAGGCTCATAGAGACAGATGCTCCCTTTTGAATGGCCCGGGGTATGGATGACCTCGAGAAATTCCCCGTTTCCTACGGGAATTTTGTCCCCTTCTTCATAGATGACTGTTGGCCTGACAGCCGGAGCGCTGTCTCCGAAGAGCACGGAAACACTGAGATACTCGTCGTTTACGCCTTCAAGGTCTGCCCTGTGGATTCCAACTTTTGCTCCGCTCTTCTCAGCAATTATTGCAGCTGCGGCAGTGTGGTCATAGTGGCAGTGGGTCAGGACGATTAATTCAAGGTCTGTAAGCTTGATAGATTTTTCAAGTTCCCTGATGATCAGGTCGCTGTTCATTCCCGCATCGATCAGGACTTTCCTGTTTACAAGGTAAACACTGGAATCGTAGGCTGTGGGGCAGATGTACCGGACTTCCATATTTCTTCCTCTTTCTGTTTTCTCTTTCCCTTCTTTTTTCCTTTTTTCTCTCTTTTCTTCCCCTTCTCTCTTTTTCCTCTCTCTGTTTTCTTTCCCTTCTTCTTTCTTCCTTTCTCTTTTTCTCAAAACTATTTTAAAACCTTAGATGTCGAATTTAAACCTTAAATGCCGAAAACCCTGCGTGCGTTTTCAGTGGCGATTCTCGCAATTTCTGCAGGTTCCATTTCCTTAAGTTGCGCTACAACAGGGATCGAATCCGCTATATACGCAGGCTCGTTTCTGCCTTTGCGGGGGGAGAGGAAAGGACTATCGGTTTCCAGGAGCAGGTTTTCAGGGGGCAGCTCAGCTGCAAGGGCCTGGTGGTGTTCGGAAAAACAGACAAGGGTGGCCAGGGAAATATAGTAGCCTGCATCCACGATTTCCAGCATGGTCTCAGGAGAACCGCTGTAGCAGTGATAGACTACGGTGTCCGTCCCTTTTACGAGTTTAAGGACCTCCGCTTCAGCCAGCCGGGCATGCACCACAAGGGGTTTGTCCAGGTCTTTTGCAAGTTCGATTACTTTTTTGAACGAAGCTGTCTGACGTTCTCGTTCTTCATTTGTTTTGCAGTCCTGAAAGTCCAGGCCGGCTTCTCCGATCCCCACCGCTTTTCCGGCATTAGCTTCGATCTGGGCAAGGATTGAGTTGATAGCGTCATCAGTTCCCTCTCTCCCGATGTCGGGGCTCAGGCCCAGGGTGGCATGGATGTCCTCATTCTTTTCCGCAAGCTCAAGACTCATGCGGTTGCCTTTGAGGGAAATTCCGGAGTTGACCATTCCGACAACTCCTGCTTTCCGGGCGCGGAGGATAGCCTCTTCCCGGTCGGGGTTGAATTTGGGAAAATCAAGGTGACAGTGAGAATCAATGATTGGATAAGGCATGGGTTTGTATTCCATTTCATTTTATTTTACTTTATACATGCTTGAGGAATACAAACCCGAAAATGAACAGGTATCTGCCTTATCCGGGTTCAGGCTTCGAGTACTGGTTCCGGCATTATTTTCCGGCTCTTCAGCTCTTTCTTTTTGCCTTAGCTTTTTTCTTCTCTTTCTTCTCTTTTATACAGCAGGTTCATAGCGTTTACGAGGGCTTCCACGGAAGCCATAACTATGTCCGGGTTTGCAGACCGCGCTGTCACAATCCTTCCCTTCTCGTTTTCGAGACCAATGTACACATCGGCAAGAGCATCTGCCCCACCGGTGATAGCATCGATCCGGAAATCCTGAAGTTTGAAGTGATTGCTCTCGCCAAGGATATCCCTTACGGCGTGGAGGGCTGCATCCACAGGTCCGACTCCGGTTCTTGCTGCAATAATTTCTTTTCCTTCAATATCTGCCTTGACCACAGCCGTAGGTGTGATAATGTTTCCTGTCATGACGGATACTTCTTTGAGTTTAATCAGCTCTTCATCAGAGCTTGCTTTTCCGAGCACTGCAGAGGCAACTGCATAGAGATCGGCGTCTGTTATCTGTTTACCTTTGTTTGCGATTTCTTTGATCCTGAGCACAATCTCGTCGAGCTGCTTGTCACTGGTTTTTATGCCAGCGGATTCAAGGGACTGTTTGACTGCATGTTTGCCTGTGTGCTTTCCAAGGACAATGCGCCGTCTGTGCCCGACCATTTCCGGGGTCATAATACCGGGTTCGAAAGTATCGGATTTTTCAAGCACTCCCTGACTGTGGATTCCCGACTCGTGGGAAAAGGCGTTTTGCCCGACCACAGGCGTGTTTGGCGGAAGCCTGATTCCGGTGTAGTTTTCGACCATTTTCGAGGTTTCTACGAGGTATTCTGTCCGGATATTGGTTTTTGCACCGTAAATTGATGTCAGGCTCATCACTGTCTGGGCAAGGTCAGCATTTCCTGCTCTTTCCCCTATGCCATTAATAGTGACCTGTACCTGAGATGCCCCGGCTTCAACAGCCATAAGGCTGTTTGCTACTGCAAGCCCGAAATCATTGTGGCAGTGTACGTCTATCGGAATCGTTATTTCAGCTGCAATGTCTTTTATCTGTCTGTACATTGCAGATGGAACCATGACGCCGACGGTGTCCGGCACGTTAATGATATCGCATCCTGCCTCCTGGACCGCCTTGAAAACCTCTATGAGGTATGCAGGGTCGGTTCTGGTGGCATCCATTGCAGAAAACATACACTTCAGCCCGTGGTCTTTGATGTACTGGACCGCTTCCACAGCCAGTTGAATGACTTCTTCCTGGCTTTTTTTGATGGTATAGATCCGCTGTACATCCGAGGTCGGGACGAAGGTGTGCACAAGGCCAACATCACTTTCAAAACAGGCATCGATATCTTTTTTCAGCACACGAGCAAGCCCACAGACTGTGGTATCAAGCCCAGCATTAGAAATCGATTTTACGGATTCTTTATCTCCTTCTGAAGATATGGGAAATCCGGCTTCTATTATGTCTACCCCGAGTTTGTCGAGTTGACGAGCAATCTCCAGCTTCTGAGAAGAAGTCAGGGATACTCCAGGGGTCTGTTCTCCGTCACGCAGTGTTGTGTCAAAAACAGTTACTTTTTTATTCTGCATGGGTTCGATGTAAAAATCGATCCCTTCTTTCAGTGTGTACATCCATAGTAATCATCAACTTGAATGTACAGTTCTGGTATATAAATGCCATGTATAGTTTTTAATGTTTTGTTGGAACTTTATTTTTTTTGAGGTTTACACAGAAAACTATTTATAGTAGATATGCTATGTTAGGGTTGCTTCTCTGGGTGTCACAGGACATCCCGAAGGTGAAAAACGGAATTTGAAAAACAGAGTTCAAAAAACGGAACAGGTATCTAAAAACGAACCTGAAAAAACGGAATATGATGCCTGATATGGTTGTTTTTTAAACAATCAATCCTAAAAATGGACGAAGAAGAGAATTCAAAAGCACAACTCTTTTGAAATCTTTTGACCATTCGATTTCCATCTCTCAAATTTGTTCGACCTTCCTTGAAGGAAAAAGTATATATACAAGAAACACCTTGTATGTATCCCTCACAAGGCGTAAAAGCGTGGGAGAACAATAAGAAGGTTTATATACAAGAACTGCCTTCTAACTGTCCCTCACACAATTCGGTTGTGTGGGTTGAATTCCAAAATCTCTTTCATCTTTTAATGGAGCCAGGAGTTATTTCCTGTCTGACGAGGATTTGTCGGTTCGGTTAATTCTGGGTGATAGATGTTTTTTACAAAAATCTATCGCGAAAATGAACTAACTGAATTGATGTTGTTAGTGCAAGTTTCTGCGACCAAGACCTTTTAAGTTAAAGTGTGCGATACATTAACAATTCTGGTTGATCCTGCCAGAGGTTACTGCTATCGGTGTTCGCCTAAGCCATGCGAGTCATATGTTCTTCGTGAACATGGCGTACTGCTCAGTAACACGTGGATAACCTGCCCTTGGGTCCGGCATAACCCCGGGAAACTGGGGATAATTCCGGATAACGCATATGTGCTGGAATGCTTTATGCGTAAAATGGATTCGTCTGCCCAAGGATGGGTCTGCGGCCTATCAGGTAGTAGTGGGTGTAATGTACCTACTAGCCAGCGACGGGTACGGGTTGTGAGAGCAAGAGCCCGGAGATGGATTCTGAGACATGAATCCAGGCCCTACGGGGCGCAGCAGGCGCGAAAACTTTACAATGCGGGAAACCGTGATAAGGGGACACCGAGTGCCAGCATCATATGCTGGCTGTCCGGGTGTGTAAAATACACCTGTTAGCAAGGGCCGGGCAAGACCGGTGCCAGCCGCCGCGGTAACACCGGCGGCCCGAGTGGTGATCGTGATTATTGGGTCTAAAGGGTCCGTAGCCGGTTTGGTCAGTCCTCCGGGAAATCTGATAGCTCAACTATTAGGCTTTCGGGGGATACTGCCAGGCTTGGAACCGGGAGAGGTAAGAGGTACTACAGGGGTAGGAGTGAAATCTTGTAATCCCTGTGGGACCACCTGTGGCGAAGGCGTCTTACCAGAACGGGTTCGACGGTGAGGGACGAAAGCTGGGGGCACGAACCGGATTAGATACCCGGGTAGTCCCAGCCGTAAACGATGCTCGCTAGGTGTCAGGCATGGCGCGACCGTGTCTGGTGCCGCAGGGAAGCCGTGAAGCGAGCCACCTGGGAAGTACGGCCGCAAGGCTGAAACTTAAAGGAATTGGCGGGGGAGCACAACAACGGGTGGAGCCTGCGGTTTAATTGGACTCAACGCCGGACAACTCACCGGGGACGACAGCAATATGTAGGCCAGGCTGAAGACCTTGCCTGAATCGCTGAGAGGAGGTGCATGGCCGTCGCCAGTTCGTACTGTGAAGCATCCTGTTAAGTCAGGCAACGAGCGAGACCCGTGCCCACTGTTACCAGCATGTCCTCCGGGATGATGGGTACTCTGTGGGGACCGCCGGTGTTAAATCGGAGGAAGGTGCGGGCCACGGTAGGTCAGTATGCCCCGAATTTCCCGGGCTACACGCGGGCTACAATGGATGGGACAATGGGTCCCTTCCCCGAAAGGGGTTGGTAATCTCACAAACCCATTCGTAGTTCGGATCGAGGGCTGTAACTCGCCCTCGTGAAGCTGGAATCCGTAGTAATCGCGTTTCAATATAGCGCGGTGAATACGTCCCTGCTCCTTGCACACACCGCCCGTCAAACCACCCGAGTGAGGTATGGGTGAGGGCACGGACTCAGTGCCGTGTTCGAACCTGAATTTTGCAAGGGGGGTTAAGTCGTAACAAGGTAGCCGTAGGGGAATCTGCGGCTGGATCACCTCCTAAGCCTAAAACATTATCACCCAGATGCCGATAAACCGAACAAATCCTCAACCCGGAAATCTTAACGGATTTCTCCATATCTCATACTCATCAAGTGCACCCGGAAAGTAGTTTTTCGGGGAAGGATGGATAGCCTGCGCGGAACCGCGGGCATATGAAGTCGTGTATAGGTGCTGTATACTGGACGCTTACTGGACCTGGTTAGGTAATAAGGAATTATGCTATCAGGTGGATGGCTCGGCTCAAGAGCTGATGAAGGACGTGCCAAGCTGCGATAAGCCCGGGGTAGGTGCATGGAGCCAATGAACCCGGGATTTCCGAATGGGACCTCTCCATAGTGATCAGTCATGATCGGGAACGCTCCGAATTGAAACATCTCAGTAGGAGCGGGAAAAGAAATCAAACGAGATGCCGTTAGTAACGGCGAGTGAAACCGGCACAGTTCAAACCGAATCCCTTCGGGGAAATGTGGTGTTGTAGGGCTGTTCAAACGTCTGGCGGCAAAATCGAACTTGCCTGGAACGGCAGACCATAGAGTGTGACAGTCACTTAGGTGTAAGCCAAAAGACCGGAACATGTCCCTGAGTACCGTGCGTCGGATATCGTGCGGGAATCTGGGGGGCACCAACCTCCAAAACTAAATACTCCTTGAGACCGATAGCGAAATAGTAGGGTGACCGAACGCTGAAAAGTACCCCGAGAAGGGAGGTGCAAAGTGCCTGAAACCTGATAGTGATGGAACGATACGGCATGAAAGGATCTTTGACATGAAGGAATCATTCGCGAGGATGTTGTACGAATGTCACTGCCAGTGTCGTATCTTACGTTTTGAAGAACGGGCCAGGGAGTGTATCTTGATGGCAATGGCTAACCTTTTATCTGGGCAGCCGAAGCGAAAGCAACATGTGCGCAACCTTCGGGTGAGGCACGACGTATACAAGTGCGTGGAGTCATCGGGGTACGACCCGAAGCCGGGTGATCTAGGCGTGGGCAGGTTGAAGCGTGGCGAAAGCTACGTGGAGGACCGCAAGCGGTGTTGATCTGCAAATCATTCGTGTGACCTGCGTCTCGTAGTGAAATGCTAATCTAACCCGGCATCCGCTGGTTCCTTCCGAAACATGTCGCAGCATGACCTGACTGGAGATCGTCGGTGGAGTAGAGCACTGATTGGCGGTTCCGGGGGGGAAACCCCTCGCCCGCTTGTCAAACTCCAAACCCACCGTCATTGAAGAAAGTCGGAGTCCGGACTGCTGGGGTAAGCTTGTAGTCCGTAAGGGAGACAACCCAGCCCGTGGTTAAGGTCCCCAAGTGTCGACTAAGTGTAAACGCTAAAGGGCGTCCCAAGCCCAAGACAGCTGGAAGGTTAGCTTAGAAGCAGCTACCCTTCAAAGAGTGCGTAACAGCTCACCAGTCGAGGTTTGGGGCCCCGAAAATTGACGGGGCTCAAGTCGACCACCGATACCACGGAGTACCGCAAGGTAATCTCGTAGGAAGGCGTTGTGTTCGGGCAGAAGCAGGGCTGTGAAGTCCTGTGGACCGTTCACAAACGAAAATCCTGGTAATAGTAGCAGCAAAGCAGGGTGAGAATCCCTGCCGCCGAAGGGGCCAGGTTTCCTCGGCAATGATCGTCAGCCGAGGGTTAGTCGGTCCTAAGACGTACCGTAATTCGAGTACGCCGAAAGGGAAACAGGTTAATATTCCTGTACCATTTAGCGCTGAGTCTGACGTCTCAGGGCAGGCCGAGCGGCGTCGTCGCGCCGTCTAAGCAGCGAATCCTGTGGAGAGCCGTAATGGCGAGAAGCGGGCGAATCTGTAATGGCTAAAGTCGGCTGCACCCAGGGACCCGTGAAAAGGACAGCTAAATGTCCGTACCGAGAACTGACACTGGTGCCCCTAGCTGAAAAGGCTAAGGCGTGTCGGAGTAATTCAGTTAAGGGAATTCGGCAAATTAGCTCCGTAACTTCGGGATAAGGAGTGCCTGCTGTGTAGACAGCAGGTCGCAGTGACCAGGGGGCTCTAACTGTCTAATACCAACATAGGAGATTGCAAACCCGTAAGGGCTAGTACAATCTCTGAATCCTGCTCAGTGCAGGTACCTGAAACCCCGGTTCAACGGGAAGAAGGGCCTGTAAACAGCGGGGGTAACTATGACCCTCTTAAGGTAGCGTAGTACCTTGTCGCTTAATTGGCGACTTGCATGAATGGATCAATGAGAGCCCTACTGTCCCTAACTGGAGTCCGGTGAAGCTTACATTCTAGTGCACAGTCTAGAGACCTCTAGGGGGAAGTGAAGACCCCGTGGAGCTTTACTGCAGCCTGTCGTTGGGTTGTGGTTCTGGATGTACAGTGTAGGTAGGAGGCGTCGAAGCGGGTGCGCCAGCATTCGTGGAGCCGCAATTGGGACACTACCCTTCTGGGACTACGACCCTAACTCTGAGAAGAGGACCCCGATAGGTGGGCAGTTTGCCTGGGGCGGGACGCCCTTGAAAAGATATCAAGGGCGCGCAATGGTTGACTCAAGCGGGTCGGAAACTCGCTGAAGAGTGCAAGAGCATAAGTCAGCCTGACGTTATTCAGCATAGCAGTGGATGACGAGACGAAAGTCGGCTCTAGCGAACTTTTGAGCCTCCTTGGTGGGGGCCAAAAATGACAGAAAAGTTACCCCGGGGATAATTGAGTCGTTGCCGGCAAGAGTACATATCGACCCGGCAGCTTGCTACCTCGATGTCGGTTCTTTCCATCCTGGCCGTGCAGCAGCGGCCAAGGGTGAGGTTGTTCGCCTATTAAAGGAGATCGTGAGCTGGGTTTAGACCGTCGTGAGACAGGTCGGTTACTATCTACTAGAGGTGCCAGAGGTCTGCGGGTAAGCTGCTTTTAGTACGAGAGGAACCAAGCAGCGGCGCCACTGGTGTACCGGTTGTCTGACAAGGCATCGCCGGGCAGCTACGCGCTAAGGAATAAGAGCTGAATGCATCTAAGCTCGAAATCTGACCTAAAAAGAGACCTCTTTAAGGATTCCGGTAAAAGACCGGTTTGATAGAAACGGGATGTAAGCACCAAGGCAACGAGGTGTTCAGTCCGCGTTAACTAACTATCCGTTCCTTTCACCTAATTCAGGTCCAGGCGAAATCCAGTATGCAGCACATCTATACATGACTTCTTTCATATCCCATTTATAGGTAGAGTTTGGCGGCCATAGCGTCAGGGCAACTCCTGTACCCATCCCGAACACAGAAGATAAGCCTGTCCACGTTCCTTACTGTACTGAAGTGTGCGAGCCTTCGGGAACTCTGGATCGCTGCCAAGCTCACCCTATACTACTTTCAATTTTAAAATTTGTTTTTGAATCACTTTTTCTGATGATTTTTTGTTGTTTTACTGTTGTTTTTGTATGATTTTTCCGATATTGATTTTTCCGATATTTTTGATATGTTTTCAGTATTCTTCTGAGCCTGTTTTCTAAGTTTCTTTTTATGTCTTCTCTTTTTCATCCCTCTTTTTTATACCTGATTTTTATGTTCCGGACCTCTTTTAGCTCTCCCTTTCCATATAATCAGAGACCATGCTCAATTTGTTTGAAGCACTGTTTTTCCTATTAGGCAGCCGGGCCAAATCCCGAAGGGCGCAGGCTAAGCTACTTTACATTAAATCAGGCCTTACTGTGAGATATCCTATAAAATTCTCTTTTTTATGGAAGGTCGTTTTTTTCAGAAATTATTGGAAGGATGTTATACGCCTTTAAAGTGGACTGAAGCATTCAGCACAGGTTAAAACATCCAGGACGAACTGGATAAGACGTCAAGAAAATTACTTGAAAAGATAGATTTAATGCTCAGGTTAACATTAAAAACAGGTTGTTAAGAAAATTCGACTTTAAATAGTTCAAAAAGCTTATAATTTGACAAAATGAAGAAAAGGAATCAGGCAGAAGAAAGTGCCACAATGGCTTCTGCCAGATCTCCGTTTGAGTTCTTCAGGGCATTCCTGGCTTCTTCTTCGGAGACGCCGGTCTGCTCCATTACAAGTTTGATGTCTTCGGCAGGGATTTCCAGAGATTTTGGGACTTCTTTTGCATCGCCTACAATCTGATATGTTTCCGAACCCTGGACTGTCATTATAGTGACGTTTGCGTTCTCAATAACTATGTTAGAGTCAGCAGTCTTTATAATTACTTCTTCAACGTCCTTAAGTTCCTTAACATCAATCCCCATCTGCTTCATCATCTGTTTCATTTTAGCCGGGTTCATCCCCCGGCCTCCCACGCCTCCCATTCCTGGAAACATAGATTCCCTTCTCCTCTGTTTTATTTTCTTATTTGCTTCTGCAGGTTCGGGTATTTTTCATGCCCTAGCGCGGTTTTACTTTATTTAATGGCAGCCACCACAGGTCCCGCATCCACCGGCACTGGGGTTGCGGATAAGGAAGCCTTTTCCGTTCTCGTCTTCGACGTAATCGATGCTGCCGTCAGTGAAGCTCCTCTCAATGTCTTTTGCCATTACCAGCTTAATTCCGTTGCTTTCCATCGTTACATCGTCTTCACCAATTTCATCGTCAAGAGCAAGTCCATACTGGACTCCGCTGCAGGCTACTCCAGCAACAAAGACCCTGAGTGCAAGGTCAGACTTACCTTCCTGTTCCAGCAGTGTTTTAAGCTCTGCAGCAGCTTTTTCTGTTACTTGAATCATTTATATATACCTCTTTTTATTTTTGATAAATTTAAAATTCTGAAGACCTTAATCTTCTTAAAATGCCATCCGTTACAGCTTACAAATAACTCCTCTGCATTATATAATCTTGCATCTAATACATATAACGCTTATGTGAGGTAGCATCGCTATTTCTGGGAAAGTTTTACCAAAGAAGTCTTCTAAGGGCAGATTGTGGATTCCTATCCCTAGAAATCCGTTTTCTACCAATATGTAAATATATTTTCTATCTTATATATTTTTCTTCTAATATTTTTTCAAGATTTCCCTTAAACGAATTCGGCATCTTCATCTATGGGTTCTTCAAGCACGCTGGCATTATAGGCATTGACCTCGAGAGAATTGCGTCTACCCTTTACTTCCCAGACAGGAATATACACAAGCTCCATGTCGAGTTCTATTTCATCAGCTTTTGGGCTAATACTCTTTTGTTCATAAATAATTGCCTGTCCTTCCAGGTTGTTAAAGCGCATCTCACGTGTATTTTCCTTTATAATCAAATCAAGAAGGACCTTTTCAGCCAGTTTTTTATCCACATTCGGACGCTTTACCTCGTACTCCACTGCCGGAATCCTGGTTGGCGTCGCAAGACCTTCTATGTCCATGTTTTCTTTTGACTTGTTCAGAGCATTGAGAAAGCCCTCCCCTTCTCCTGAAATGCTCATAACTTTTGACCTGAACTTTTTTTCTGCTTCAACACTGTAGGAATACTTCCAGAAAGGCACGAATTTCAAAATAGCGCCTTTAGGGCTGCTGAGATAGGGTTTTGCAATGATAATTGCCTGATCTTTAGAGACCCTGGGTTCTACAGATTGTATATTCAGAACCTCATATGACTCAACTCTGGAAACCTCTTCGTCCTCCAGCCTCTTTAAGGGTTTTCTCTCCTCAACCGGCTTTGGCAGGGGTCTGGGTTCAAAAGAGATTTTTTCTGTTTCTCTCGGAATGTCTTGAAGGGGTACAAGTCTCCCCCCTGAATAAAGTTCCTGTCCAAAGTCTTCTTCTTCCCAGTTTTCTCCAGCGAGTTCGGAGATAGTTTCTACCTTGTTCTGAGCTTCCTTTGAAGATATTTCGGATTCCGTCTGATAAGCACTCGATTTTCTTTCCATATTTGCCAGAACTGCCCTTCCGATCTGGAGGGCCAGCTCGTCTCTGTCCCAGGTGTATATTCCGAGTTCAGCTGCATAGTCATTCAGTTCTTTCGAAATTTTCTGGGTCATCACATAGATTCCGGTACAAGCTTCTACCTTTTCGGAAAAAGATTTCATCTCCTCGTAGTCGGGCTTCAGGGCGCACATGACATAAGCTTGATGCCCATTTTTCTCTACAAGGATCTCAGACTGGCTGGATATTATAACATTGTATCCGGATGATTTGAAGATGTCAACAAGGATTTCTAACAGGTCTTGATTCATGATTCTCACTTTCTTATGTCCTGTACAACTAAAATAGTTTATGTTTACAATTGAAATATAATTATCTTAAAACTTATTATACTGTATACTTCCTTCTATGTTTAAAAACCTCCTTCCAAACATACAACTATATAAGAAATCAAGTCCTAATCAGGTATGTATGAGTGGGATCAGGCTTGGAGCAGACTCTTTTTCTACTTATGAAGAAGGTATTAAAAAAGAATGGATTATAGGGAACGGGCTAGGAGGGTACGCTTCATCCACTGTTATCGGGGCAGGTACAAGGACTTACCACGGACTGCTCGTAGCAGCTCCAGAAAATTCTCCCGGTCGGGTTCTGTTACTTTCTTCTCTTGATGAGGAAATTTCGACCAATGAAGAAGTCTATCGCCTTGCGACCCATAAGTATCCCGGCACTGTTTCCCCTGCGGGCTTCAATTACCTTTCCAAATTCATTCTTGCTCCCTTTCCCATGTGGGTTTACCAGCCCGGCGTTTTTACCGTGAAGAAAAAAGTCTTCATGGTTCATAATAACAATACGACCTGTGTCGTCTATGATATCAGATCCAGAAAAGAGGGCGCTTTACTGAGAATTTTCCCCATGGTAAACTCCAGAGATTTTCATTATACTACTCACTCCGGGTACCTTTCCTTTTATCAGGAAACTGATTCTACAGGCTTAAAACTGGAAAGTTCCAATGGTTTTTCTTTCTCACTTTCGTCCAATCTCCAGTACCATCGTGATCCTATGTGGTACTACAATTTTGAGTATGAAGCTGAAAAGGAACGCGGACTTGACTTCCAGGAAGACAACTTTAACCCCGGTTATTTCGAAAGCAAACTCAAAATGGGAACTTCCCGCTTTTTTATTGCTGTTTCAACTGAAGATATTTCTTCTCTTACCCTTGAGCAGGTTGAGGAACTCTATACAAGGGAAGTATATCGGCAGAACCTTCTTGCTTTTAATTCCAGGCTTACCGAACCTTTCGCCCTTAAGCTTCTCAGGGCAACTGACGCTTTTATTATGAAGAATCCCTCTACAGGCGAGAGTTCGATGATTGCAGGATATCACTGGTTTGCGGACTGGGGACGGGACACTATGATTTCTCTTCCGGGGCTTCTTTTAGTCCCCCACCGCTTCGATGAAGCCAGGTCCACTCTCAAGAACTTTGCAAGGCACTGCCGGAGAGGCCTGGTCCCCAACACATTCCCTGCTCTCGGGGGGGAGCCAGTCTATAATACAGTGGATGCTTCTCTCTGGTTTATTCATGCGCTTGGTCGATATTTTGCATACACAAAAGATTTACTGTTTCTCTCTGAGGTCTGGGATACTGTAGAGAGCATCATAGATCACTACCGTAAGGGCACAGACTTCGGGATCGGTATGGACTCCGATTTTCTTATCCGGCAGGGGCCTCAACTGACCTGGATGGATGCTAAAGTTGAGGATATTCCGGTGACCCCAAGAGCAGGGAAAGCCTGCGAAATAAATGCTCTCTGGTATAATGCTCTGAAAACGGCTTCCAGAATCGGGAACCTCCTTGGAAAAGAAACCTCTTCATATGAAACCCTCGCAGCCGGGGTGGCGTCTAGCTTTGAAGAAGTTTTCTGGAATCCGGAAACTAACTGCCTCTATGATCTCGTGTCTGAGGATGAGGCCGGAAATCAGATGAAGGATCCATCGATTCGCCCTAACCAGATTTTTTCAGTCGCTCTTCCTTATACCCTGCTATCTCCCGAGAAAGAAAAGGCTATTGTGGACCGGGTTGAAAAGGATCTGCTCACGCCTTTCGGGCTCAGGACACTTTCAACGGATAATCCTTCCTATAAAGGCCAGTATCATGGGGGACCTAAGGAAAGGGACCTTGCCTACCACAACGGGACCGTCTGGCCCTGGCTCCTTGGAGCCTATGTAAAAGCTTACCGGAAGGTTCATAATTATTCAAAAAAGAGCCTTGAAGATATGCGTTCCCTCCTCAGGGGCTTTGACATGCATCTTGAAACTGCAGGGATAGGTACTATTTCCGAGGTATTTGATGGGGATTTCCCTTACTCACCAGGGGGCTGTATTGCTCAGGCCTGGAGTGTTGCGGAGATTTTAAGGGCATATGTTGAAGATGTTCTTGGAATCAAGCCTTGAAGAACAGAACATTTGGTTTTTCAGAAGTTTTTTAAAAAAGGAAATATTTTGTCCCTTTGAGGGACATGAATTTAACTGATTTTCTTTTAATTTACTTTTTTCAGGCTCATTTTTTTCTGGATTCAAGAAGAATATGTTCCTGTTCCGGATGTGATGATTCCATCCCATGGGATGCTATGACTTACCCCGTTCACTGTAAAGGTAAATGTCAGTGTGCCACTTTTGTATTTTACTTCATCTGAATATACCGTCACTTTCCCTGTTGAATCTGTTACAGCAGAATCAAGATCTCTAGTTGCATCGCTCCAGTAACCTGAGACTGTGGCTCCTTCAACAGGGATATAACTGCTGTCAAATATGGTCACGACTGCCGTAGCAGAAACAAAAGTGTTTTTCCCCGCTAATCTACTACTCGGTGTTACCTGCACACTATCGATGTAGATATAGGTACCTGAACTCTCTTCCGATGTGGTAAAGCTGTAGTATTGTGTATTGTTGTTGTCAACTGCAGTATTTCCTTCGGCATCTGAAGACAGAACTTCGCAATAATAGGTAGTGTTTGGAACAAGTCCAGTAAGTTCAACAGTATGGGATGTGACCAGTGTCGGATTTGATTTTTCTTCAAAGATACCTGTATCCGTGCTGTACCTGACGGTGCTGTTACTGGCTTCATTCGTATTCCAGATGATGGTAGCCGAATTAGTGCCAGCAGTTGCATTTACGTTTGTAATTACTGGAGGTTCGGTGTCTTGAGGCAACGTCGTAAAGGTGTAGTAAACAGATGTATTGTTATCAATTGCAGTATTCCCTGCGGTATCTGAAGATTCTACTTCATAATAATAGAGGGTACTGGCGGAAAGACCAGTAATTTCAACCTTATGGGACTTGATATTTGTAGTGTCCGAAATCTCTATGAAACTATTTTTGTCCGTGCTATACCTGACGATGCTGTTACTGGCTTCATCGGTGTTCCAGGTAATTGTAGCTGAATTAGAACCTGAACTTGCACTCACTTCTGATATTACAGGGGCTGTATTGTCAGTTACTAAAACGTCTGCAGCAGCTTCTGCATTTACAAGGCCGAAACCATACAGGGTATCTCTTCCGGAAGCACCGAGGTCGGTGGCTGTATTTGCAAGCTTAGCTCTGACCTCAAAGTTGCTCAAGTCCGGATGTGCTGTCCACACAAGTGCGGCAGTTCCTGCGACGTGCGGACAGGCCATCGATGTCCCGCTCAATAATTTATAGGTGGACCCTCCCAGCCAGTAAGTTGAGTAAATGTTTACTCCGGGGGCAGCAAGTTCTACGGCTTGTCCGGTGCTTGAAAACGACGCCCTATTATTCTGGTCGTCAGTTGCAGCCACTGCAATTACGGACCCATATCCTCCAGGATAATCTACTGTATCTGAAACTGAAGGATCATAATCATTTCCGGCTGCAGCAACCAGAAGGATTCCTGCCATTTCTGCTTCGTCACACGCACTTTTTAAGGTGAGAGAATAATAATCCGATCCGAGGCTCATTGAGATTATCTTTATATTGTTATCAATTGACCACTCAATTGCTGAAATTATATTCGAAATAGTTCCAGACCCTTGCTTATTAAGCACTTTGAGTGCATACAGGTTTGCCTGAGGGGCTACTCCAATAACACCTTCCTCGTTGTCTACTGCTGCTATGATACCGGCGCAGTGGGTTCCATGCCCATTATCGTCCATAGGATACTTGTCGCCGTTTACGAAATCCCATCCTCCTCTATAATTCTCAGCAAGGTCAGGGTGGGTATAGTCGATCCCTGTGTCTATTACCGCAACGTTGATCCCCGTTCCGTTGTAACCAGTTTCATGTACCGATAGAGCCCCAATTCTGCTTATACCCCAGGGCACGGTCTCCTCCAGTGCCTCTACTTCATAGTCTGGTTCGATGTATGCAATTTTCGGGTTCTTTTTCAGGTTTTCAATCGCCTGTTCCGGCAGGTCGGCAGCTACGGCAGGGATATACTTGTAACTATGTGTCACTTTTCCGTAAGGCTGGACAATTTCTGGGTGAGATTTGTCATTGAAACCTACGATTACCGGTATGGCCCCAGCGGTAGTAACCATTAAACCGCTAATGAAAATTAACGCAATAAAAAATATTGTCCTCTTTCCCATAGAAGTTTAGTTCTTCTCCGTTTTATATATAACTTATTATATTTTATTACAATTTTAACATAATTAATTTTAGTTGAATATGAGTTTATGCGGGTCCTTCTGTAGCCGTATCAGTTAACCGATTGCAGTAGAAAGAGTTAATGTTTTTATCCCAAAAATCAGTGTATTCTTTTCTAAGTTCTCTTACCTTCTTACTAAACTTTTAAGTAAGACTCTCTTTTTATACTAGTTTGGCAATCTATCCCCCATGATCGACTTTGATACCCTGAAGTATGAAAACGGTCTGATCCTTGCCGTAGTTCAGGATCAGATTAGCAGGGAGGTGCTGATGTGCGCCTATATGAATCGTGAAGCTCTTGAAAAGACCGTTGAGACCGGAATTACCCATTTCTGGAGCCGGAGCCGGAAACAGCTCTGGAAGAAAGGAGAAACTTCAGGGCATCTACAGAAAGTAAAGGAAATAAGGATCGACTGCGACATGGACTCCGTCCTCCTGCTCGTGGAACAGGTTGGAGGGGCCTGCCATATGGGATACAGGTCGTGTTTCTACCGAAATCTCGAAGGAGAAGTTGTAGGGGAAAAAGTCTTTGAGCCTGAAGATGTTTATTGAGGCTCATTTATATTGTCTTAATGTTGTCTCAATATTATCTCAATCTGTCTTATTATTGCCTCAGTATTATGTCAATCTTGTCCGATATTTCCTCAATTATGTTTATTGAACCTTAATATTCTATTTTTTTCTATTTTTCATTCCCGGATCTTTTTCAAACTTTATTTTTTATCAGTCCTGTTTTTTAACTCCGTTCATCTAAAAAAAAGCAGCAGAAGTTTTATTATATACTTTCTGGCTCTATATCCCTTTATATGGCTGATGAGAAGCGGATATGGAGGATCGTTCCGGATACCAGCGTGATAATTGACGGGAGGCTCTCGTCCCGCGTAAGAAGTGGTGAGTTCAGGGGCGCTGAGGTTGTTGTTCCCGAAGCTGTGGTATCGGAGCTTGAAGCCCAGGCAAACAGAGGCAGAGAAATAGGTTTCAAAGGGCTTGAAGAGCTTTCGGAACTTCGGAAGCTCGCAGACAGAGGGGAGATTCATCTTCAGTTCAGCGGGGTTCAGCCCACTCTTGAGGAAATCAAGCTTTCTAAGGAGGGAAGGGTGGATGCCCTTATCCGGCGTACGGCTCTTGAGGTAGGGGGGCTGTTCGTTAGTGAAGACCGTGTACAATCTTTGATAGCTAAGGCAAAAGGCCTTGAAGTTGAGTACATACCTCCCAAAGTTATGGACCCCTCAGAGTTCGGTCCCCTCAAAATAGATCATTTCTTCACGGACGATACGATGTCCGTACATCTCAAAAATGGGGTTTCCCCGATGGCTAAGAAAGGCCCTGTTGGAAAAGTGCGTTATGTACGGATTCGGGACGAACCTGCAAGTTCCCAGGAGCTTTCCAGCATCTCAAAAGAATTTATTGAAAGGGCGAGGCTTGACCCTGAATCTTTTATTGAGATGTCTTCTAGCGGGGCTACGGTCCTGCAGATCCGAAACATGCGGGTTGCAATCGCCCATCCTCCTTTCTCCGATGATATGGAGATAACTGTCGTCAGACCCACGGTTGTAGTCGACCTCGAGCATTACCGCCTGAGCGATAAGCTGAAAGAGCGTATAGTAAGTCAGCGTGGAATCCTTATTGCAGGTCCTCCCGGAGCCGGGAAGTCCACTTTTGCAGCCGGGGTTGCTCGCTATCTGAACGACCACGGGCAGGTGGTCAAGACCATGGAATCTCCAAGGGACCTGCAGGTGCCTCCTGAGATCACTCAGTATTCTCCCCTTAACGGGAGGATGGAGGACACCGCTGATCTTCTGCTTCTGGTCAGGCCGGACTATACCATATATGATGAGGTCCGAAAAACCGGGGATTTCCTGATCTTTGCGGATATGCGTCTTGCAGGAGTCGGGATGATTGGGGTCGTACATGCTACCCGGGCAGTAGACGCCATTCAGCGCCTTATTGGAAGGGTTGAACTGGGGGTGATCCCGCAGGTCGTGGATACTGTGATTTTCATCGACAAAGGGGAGGTTGCCAAAGTCCTTGTACTCGCCTTTACGGTAAAAGTCCCTCACGGGATGACCGAGCAGGATCTTGCAAGGCCGGTAATTACCATTGCGGATTTCGAAACAGGCAAGGTCGATTATGAGATTTACACCTACGGAGAACAGGTTGTAGTCATGCCAATCGGGTCTCCCCGGGAAAGCCGAAAACCTGCCTGGAAGCTTGCTGAAGAAGAGATAAGGAACGTCATCAGCAGGTACGCAACAGGTCCGGTTGAAGTGGAAGTGACTTCAGACGACAGTGCAATCGTGAAGGTCCATGACGAGGATATGAGAAAGGTTATCGGCAAAGGTGGAAACGTCATTGACAGGATTGAAAATATCCTTGGGCTACACATCGACGTCAGGGAGATTGAAGCCGAAGCTCCGGGAAGAGCGAAGGGCCCGAAACGAGGGGCTGAGCGCAAAGCTTTCCCGGGAAAGGCCAGGGAACCTGTGCCTGAAAAAGGCACTCCGGTGTCCCCCGTTCACCCCATTATCGAAAGGACCAAGAAGCACCTTATCCTTGGGGCCCCCGAACTTTCAGGAAAGGACGTGGAGATTTTCATCGAAGACGAATATCTCTTCAGTGCAACTGTTAGCCGGCACGGAGATGTAAAACTCAGGATAAACTCGGACCTTGCATCGGAAATTATGGAAGCTCAGGACAGCGGAGACATTGTTGAGGTCAGGCCTATATGATCTCTTCATTCCTTCCTTTTATGTCCTTACTTTTCGTTTTTTTATATTTTTTGTTTTTTATTCTCTTCTAATTTTTCGTATTCGCCCTACTTTTTCCATATTTCTCGGTCAATAGGGCGTCAGCCTTTCTTTCCTTTTTCAATTTGCACTTCGTGTAACCTCTTATATTTCTCGCCGCATTGTAAAAAAATTTATATACTGTTGGGATGTGATTTCATAGTAGAAATTTTATGGGGGTTGTGGTTTAATTGAGTAAATCATATCAGTTAGAGCCCGAAATCAGAGACGATTTGCAGGGGAGGATCGAAGTTTTTGACCAGAGTATCAGAAGTTTTGAAAAGCGGCTGAGAGCAGTTGAGCGCCGCTTATCCCTTGAAGCGCCTCAGGCGTTACAGGCCGGGAAGTTTTTTTCAGGGATGTCCCCTGATTCTTTTCAGGAGGAAAATTCCATAAATCTTGCTGCAGGCTCTTCGGTTTCTCCACAGGGGCCTTCTGTTTCTCCTGAAGTTTCTTTTCCGCTTTCGGGGAACTCTTTGCTTTCAGACTCCGTTTCCTCGCTAACCGAAGAGGATATTTCAACTTTTACCTTCAGTGCTGTGCTCCCCTCTTCAGGAGTTTCAAACGCTTCATCGATTTTTCTGGACAGTTCCTCGGAAGTTTCTGGGATCAGTTACCGGGTAAAGGATCTGAGTGCTCTTTTTTCCAGTCTCTCAGAAAGCCTCCGTTCTCTACAGGCTGCTATCTCCGAACTTTCTGATTTTGTGCATGGCAACCTTGAGCCAGAGGTCGAAAAACTGGAGGATGAAGTCAAAGTCATTCAAGTCAGGGAAAATGCATCAGAAGAAAATATGCGGAAATTCGAGTCCCGCATTGAAGTCATTGAAAACCGGGACAGGTTTACCCTGGGCTCGATAAAAGTTCCGGTAGAAATCTCAGGAATCGCAGGATCTTCCGTCCTTTTCCTTACAGGGTTGCTTATATGGTCAGGCCGCTGGGATATTATAAGGTCTCCTTACTTCTCAATCGGACTTGCAGTAATTCTGGCAGGAGCTGTACTTTTGAAATTTTACATGGTTAACCGGAAGCAAAAATCGTTAACTAACTGATGATTTGAATGACTGGGTAGCATAAATGGGTGTTTAACAAACTGATAATTGGAATTAATGGGTAATGAATAATTCACAGTGAGCAGTTTGTAAAAAATAATTTTTACTCACTAAGAAATAATTTCTGCTCACTAAAAACAACTCTGTTTAATAACAAAATTACAAATAAATAATAGCTTCTTCATATTCTCCTTCAATCCTCAATCCTGAATAATAAGTAAAATATATAGAAATAAATCGGTTGCTATAAGCCACAATCCTTTTTTCTTTACTGATTCCATAGATGATACTCTTTGATCAGTCTCAAAACATTTTTATATAATTACTTCTTACATTTCTCTACTCAGATCCTTTTCGGGGTGGCATCGTAATCGAATTGACCAAAGCACTTATTCTCGGCTTCACAGTAGGCATATCTGCTGCCATTATCCCGGGGCCCATGATGTTTGCAACAATAGGGGCATCTTTTCATAAAGGCTGGCGAGCAGGGCCTTCGATATTCATAGGTCATTCCCTTGTAGAACTCGTATTTTTCGTACTTATTCTGGTAGGCGCATCTCCTTTCCTTGGAAGATCGATGATCTCGCATCTGGCTATAATAGGCGGCTTGATGATGGTGGTTTTCGGACTCTTAATGATCCAAAAAGCAAAGGAAGTCTCTACAATGGACTTCTCAATTTCAGCCAGCAGCATGAATCTCTCTTCCGGGTTCATATCTTCAGGGATTGTAACTTCGGCACTGAACCCTTTTTCGGGTACGGTATCCGCAGGAATTATAACCTCCGCACTGAACCCCTTTTTTGTCACATGGTGGTTGACAGCAGGCAGTGCGATCATCCTTCAGGAGTATCTTACCGGCATCCTTTCAGTAATCGCATTTGTTGTCGGGCACTGGATAGCAGATCTTGGGTTCCTTGTAGCTGTGTCCACTTCTTTTTCCAGAGGAACGGAAGTAATTTCACAGCCCACTCATAAAAAACTGGTATACCTCTGCGGAAGTTTTATGGCGTTCTTCGGGCTGTGGTTCATGGTTAATAACAATAACATTTTGCAATGATTTTTTTAAAAAGCATGTGTTTTTGGCATCCGTATTTATTATGAGGCCTAACGCCTCGTTACCTTTAGAAAATATTCCTCGCTAAAATCTCTATATCCTGTTCTCATTACTTTTATTGCAACGTACCCTTCGGATTTTCCGGCAGGCAGTTCTGGATTTAGAACTTTTATGATGACATCTCCATCATGGTTCGTGATGCCTGAATACGCTTTCTTTCTGTCTGGGCTCCAGACAATTACGTTAGCTGCCACAACCCCCCGGTTTTCCCTGTCAAGCACGCTTATTTGCAGGCTAAAGTTAGAATCCCCTCCTGATGAGAGTGAAACTGTGCTTATATTTGCTGTTGCATACATGGGCTCATCAGGGGTCGGAGCAGCTGCAAGGGCTGAGAGAAGCGCATAAAACCCAACAAAACCAACGATCGAAAGAACTACAATCCTTATTGGAAGCCCTACAGTTCCTGCTTCATTCTTTTTCAAGTTTTCAGGCAGCATATGCGGCTTCTCTCCAGTTCCGCATTATCGAGTTTTGATAATCATAACTGCATCTTTTCTCTCGTAGTCATAGAAGCCGTCTGCAATGATTTTCAGGTCCATCGTCCCATCGTTCTGGTTCGGGTCAAGTCGAACCCGTGCGTTTGCTGGCGTTGTCAGCACTGCGATTCCGTTAATGTCTGTTGTGCTTGAGGCTACCCCGCCGAGTCCGCTGAGGACAACATTTGCATCTCGCACAGGGTTTCCATCGTTATCTGTTACCTTTATTTCTGCTGACACGGCAAAAGGATTTTCTGCGACAGCGGCACTTACTATAATCGAGTTCCCCTGCTGGATGCTCCCTCCTCCGAGCGCCGTCCCTTCAACAAAAACTGACATTTCCTTCGTAGGAGTCGGTATTATGGAAATAAGCGTTGCAAGGGCCACCATCCCGACAACGAGCATCACGACTATATTTATTGGTAATTCCATTGCTTTCTCATCATTTCTGAATAACTGAAGTCCCGTCATGTTTTCCCCCCTCGTTTTAACTCTGTAAGGTTACATCGTTATCATCAACATTCTATAAATTTTCAATCATTCTATTTTCAATCATTCTATTTATAACTTTTTGATATTTGGTCCTAATTGGCTTTTAATTGGCAAAATATTGTATAATTCTCAAAAAAATCTATATCTTTATATAGTGCTTTTTGCTATACACTTACTACTATCGCATAACCAGCCTTATTAACTGCTAAGAAGGGGAAACAGTTAGTTGACTCAAGAATGTTCTGATGAGCCTAGTGAATCGGACCATAGACGTAGTTTTTTGTGTCTTTTCGGACTGCATGACTGGAAACGAAAAAGCGGAGCGCTCTGCTGTATGCCAACAGTACTCGAAAAACGTTACGAGTGTGTACGCTGTGGCAAGTACAAGGTGATTTTTGAACAGGAGAAGAGGCCCTGTAATCTTTCTGCGGATAGATACTGACCTGAACTTCTATTTTTATATTTTCAGGTTTATTTTTTTATTTTTTCCTTTTCCAATTTTTTCCCACGTTTTGCAAAATCTTTGTTCGTAAGCTTAATCTATTTTAACTTTGTTTGTTAGGACTATGAAAAGAATCGTAATTATCGATTACGGGCTTGGAAATCTAAGAAGTGTTCAAAAAGGGCTTGAACACGTTGGGGCAAGTCCCGCAATCTCAGGGAACCCCGAGGAGATCCTGGCAGCTGATGGTATTATTCTCCCTGGGGTCGGTGCTTTTATAGATGCAATGAAGTGTCTTGTTCCTCTCAAAGGGGTTATCGCAGAATTTGCAGATTCCGGAAAGCCAATGCTCGGGATCTGTCTCGGGCAGCAGGTTCTGATGAGCTCTTCCGAAGAAGGCGGGCTGACTGACGGGCTTGACCTCATTAAGGGCAGAGTGCTCCGCTTTCCGAAGTCCGAACTGAAAGTGCCCCACATGGGCTGGAACAACATCAGGATCAAACAGGACCACCCTCTGTTTAAAGGCATTCCTGACGGTTCTTTCGTATACTTCGTACACTCGTATTACGTTGACACAGCTGCGGAAAATACCCTTGCGTCATGTGAATACGGGCTGGGTTTTTCAGCTTCTGTCGTAAACTCAAAAGGCAATGTTATGGGTACCCAGTTCCACCCCGAGAAAAGCGGAGCTACCGGGCTTAAGATTTTGAAAAACTTCGTTGAAATGTGTTGAAATATCTTGAAAATATGTATCTAAAAGGTACTTCGGTTTTGCAGCTAAACCTTTATTTCTCGTTTTTTCGGCGGTTAAGCTTGAAATCCGGGGTATTTTTTAATTTGAATTCAGTCCATAAATTAATGCTTTAATTCCGAATTATCCTGCCCTGCTTCTTAGAGCAGTGACAGATATCTGCAAGAGGATGGTTACAATGGATATAGAAGGCTATGCAAAACGGGCTCTCAGGAAGGACCCTTCAAATGAAGTCGGGCTTGAGGCACAGCTTGCTTCGAGAATTCTTGAAATCAAGAACATAAACCCAGAAAGGGCCCATGAGATTGCGGCTGCAGTTATTTGTGAAGCAAAAGCAACTCTTCACACGGAAGGGGATGTATTAAGCCCCACTCTCTCAGGGGTTTCCATGGGAGAGTTCGGAGTAGGTTCGAGGGGCACAGGGGACTTTTACGTTCATTCCAAGCTGGGGGAGGTCATAGGCCAGACCGGGGCAGTCGTTGACAGCGCCCAGCTTGACGATTCCGGGGTTGTAAAAATAGGGGACGAATATCTGGTTGTTACGATTGATGGCATCCACTCTCGCCTGAGTGATTTTCCCTTCCTTTCGGGCTTTCATGTAGCAAGGGCAGCCCTGCGTGACGTGTATTCTATGGGGTCCCGCCCTCTTGCCATGCTTTCTGATATCCATATCGCAGACGATGGAGATGTGGCAAAAATCTTCGACCATATCGCAGGAATCACCACGGTTTCGGAGCTAACCGGGATTCCCCTTATTACCGGAAGCACCCTTCGGATAGGCGGGGACATGGTCATAGGCGAGAGGATGACAGGAGGTGTGGGAGCTGTTGGTGTTACGTCTTCTCTTACCTCCCGCAACCAGACCAGGCCAGGAGACCTGGTCCTTATGACGGAAGGTGCGGGTGGAGGTACGATTTCCACAACTGCACTCTATTATGGGATGCACGACGTGGTGGAAGAGACCATTAACATTCGTTTCCTGGAAGCCTGCGAAGCTCTCCTTCAGTCCGGCCTGTACAAAAAGGTCCACTCCATGACCGACGTCACCAACGGTGGAATCCGCGGGGATGCCCGGGAAATCTCAAAGACTGCAAAAGTAAAAATGATCTTTGAAGAAGAAAAAATGAGAGCCCTTGTGAACCCAAAGGTCCTTTCCATGCTTGAGACCCTTAAAATCGACTATCTCGGCGTATCTCTCGATGCCCTGCTGGTCATTGCCCCTCCGGAATATGCCGCAGAAATTCTTAAAACAGTTCGGACGGCCGGGGTTGAGATTGAT
>ENA-OSEO01001503-OSEO01001503.1-sediment-metagenome-genome-assembly--contig:-NODE-1503-length-41738-cov-29.174120_pt1 | contig 41738 bp, 59 predicted proteins | sample MGYA00237883_ERZ534232 | MGnify/ENA metagenome assembly ERZ534232 | reverse complement strand
GACTCATTGATGCGCTTGGATCTACCGGCCGGCGTTGACATTGAAATAAAGCTCTAATAGCAGTTCTGGCGGCTAAATAATTTGCCTTCGGATAATAGATAATTCGAAGCAATCTATGTTAGAATAGTCCCTGCCTGTTGACGGATTAGGTGGTTAAAATGAAGGGTTTACTTGGAAAAAAATTGGGAATGACACAAATCTTCACGGAAGATGATAGGGTTGTTCCGGTAACAATAATAGAAGCTGATGAGTGTATAGTTACTCAGGTTAAAACTCAGGAGAGAGATGGGTATTCTGCAATACAAATCGGTTTTGGTGAGATACGTGAGAAGCTGGTTAGAAAACCGGCAAAAGGCCATTTTGAAAAAGCAAAAGTGAAACCAAAAAGACATCTGGCGGAAATTCGTGTAAACGAAGGTGAAGAGTATAAAGTAGGGCAACCGGTAAAAGTGGATATTTTCGAGGTTGGCGAAAAAACCGATGTAACAGGGATTTCAAAAGGAAAAGGCTATGCCGGTGTTGTCAAGAGATGGGGTTTTAGTGGAGGACCGGGTGGGCACGGTTCCCATTTTCACAGGAAACCGGGTGCGATAGGAGCTTGTGCTTCACCATCTAGGGTTTTTAAAGGTAGGAAGCTACCGGGCCAAATGGGCAACAAAAGGATTACTACCCAAAATCTTGAGATTGTGGGAGTAGATACAGAGCAGAATCTGTTATTGATAAAAGGGAATGTTCCCGGTTCCAAGAATAGCCTGGTAATGGTGAAAGAGACTGCTAAAAAGAATGAGAAGGCGAAGAGATAACAATGAAAGTACCTGTTTGCGATAAGAACGGAAAAAAAGTAGAAGAAATTACTCTGGATACTGCTGTCTTTGGAGAGAAAATTAATGAGGCAGCTGTATATCAGACAGTTCGAGCGCAAAGAGACACCCTTCGGCGCGGAACAGCATCAACAAAGACGCGGAGTGAAGTTGCCGGTGGAGGTACTAAGCCATGGAGGCAAAAAGGCACAGGCAGGGCACGTGTAGGCAGTATTCGTTCACCGATATGGAAGGGCGGAGGAATTATATTCGGTCCTAAGCCTAAGGAACATAAACATTCCGTACCTAAAAAGGTAAGAAAATTAGCTATAAAATCTGCTTTGTCGGCAAAAGTAAAGAATGCCGAGGTTTTAGTAATCGACAAATTTGATTTAAAAAAGCCCTCAACCAAGAAGGCAAAAGAGATTCTTGAAAAAGCCGGTGTTACTAAAAACGCAATGATTGTACTTACTAAAGACGAAGATACCGTAGTGAAGTCGGTGCGCAATCTTCCGACAGTTAAAGTATGTTCGGTGAGCTCGCTTGGAGCTTACAGTGTAATTGATAATGAATTGCTTGTGTTCACACGCAAGTCTTTAACTCAGCTCACGGAGGCGCTGGGAAATGAAAAAGCCAAAGAATAAAGAAAAAGTAACGAAAATAATTAGCAAAAAATCTGCTCGAGATATTATTATGAGACCGATTATCTCGGAAAAAAGTTATGATGCCATCGAGCAGCATAAATATACTTTTGAAGTTAATCCGAAAGCAAAGAAGATAGAAATAGGAAAAGCGGTAGAAGAAATATTTAATGTCAGTGTGGTTAAAGTTAACACGATGAGTGTTACCGGAAAAAGCAGAAGACAAGGATATACGTCCGGCCGTAGCAAAGACTGGAAAAAGGCTATTGTAACCTTAAAAGAAGGCGACCGGATAGAGTTTTTTGAAGGCGCATAAGAGCACGGTTTTAAATAAAGATTTGTGTTGAGAGAAGTAGATCATTGTTAGCTGGCAAGGAGAAGTAAATGGGTGTTAAGAAATTTAAACCGACATCGCCAGGAAGAAGATTCGCAACTGTATCGGATTTTCAGGAGATCACCAAGGAAAAGCCTGAAAAGTCGTTAACAACCGCTCTTCCTAAAAAATCAGGTAGAAATGTGCATGGCAGGATTACAACCCGCCATCAAGGCGGTAGACATAAGCGAAAATATAGAATAATTGATTTCAAAAGAGACAAAGATGGTATTTTAGCAAAAGTGGCTGCGATTGAGTATGATCCTAATCGGTCAGCAAGGATTGCTCTACTTCACTATGTTGATGGTGAAAAGAGATATATCATAGCACCTTTTAAATTGAAAGTAGGAGATACTGTTGAGTCCGGGCTAAAGGCGGATATTAAGCCCGGAAACGCACTGCCTCTAAAGAAAATTCCGGTCGGCTCAATCATCCATAATGTTGAGTTGAAACCCGGAAGAGGTGCTCAAATGGCAAGATCGGCCGGATCTTCTGTTCAAATTGCAGCCAAAGAAGGTAATTATGCACAACTAAGATTACCCTCAGGTGAAGTAAGAAATGTTCATCTTGAATGCAGAGCTACTATTGGCCAGGTAGGAAATGCCGAGCACGAGATTATTTCAATTGGCAAGGCTGGTAGAAATCGCTGGTTGGGCAAGAGACCAACGGTAAGAGGAACAGTTATGAACCCGGTTGACCATCCGCACGGAGGAGGAGAAGGAAAAGCTTCTTCCGGCAGACACCCGGTTACTCCTTGGGGAAAACCGACTCTTGGTTACCGGACAAGAAAAAGAAAATTATCGGATAAATATATTGTTAGAAGGAAGAAATAAAAGACAGGATACAAGATGCAAGATCCAAGATCCAAGATACAGGCAACTAACAGTTCGGATTATGTATCCTGAATCCTGAATTGGAGGAATAGATGGGTAGATCTCTAAAAAAAGGTCCGTTTGTGGACGAGAAGCTTTTTGCGAAAATCTTAAAGATGAATGAGAACAATGACAAACAAGTGGTGAAAACCTGGTCCCGTGCATCAACGGTATTTCCGGAGATGGTAGGGCACACCATTGCGGTTCATGATGGACGGAAGCATATTCCCATCTATGTTACCGAGAGTATGGTAGGACATAAGCTAGGTGAATTCGCGCCCACGAGGACTTTTAGAGGGCACGGTCATCACACGGAGAGAGCAACAATTATTAAGTAGGTAATTGTCAGTGGAGTAAGATTTAATATGCAAAAATATGTGTCTTTTTAAAGGTGACACAGGAGGCAGTGAAGACGTTGGCAGAAGTTGTAGAAGTGGAGAAAAAAGCCCAAGCAGTGGCTAAATATGTAAGGGTAGCGCCTCGTAAAGCCAAAAAACTGATAGATATTGTACGTGGAAAAAATGTTGATGAGGCATTAAATATTCTGAGGTTCAGTCCGCAGGCTGCTGCAAAAGAGGTGGCAAAAGTGGTGAATTCCGCTACTGCCAATGCAGAAACGAATTTTCATCTGAAGAGAGATAATTTGTATGTCTCGGAGGCATATGCAAATCAAGGACCAACTTTGAAGCGCTTTCGACACAGAGCTATGGGGAGAGCGAGTCGTATTCATAAAAGGACGAGCCACATAATCATTGTTGTTCAGGAGCGGGGAGGAAAATAAAATATGGGTCAAAAAGTAAATCCCATTGGTCTAAGAATAGGAATAATAGAAGATTGGAGATCTCGCTGGTTTGCAGGCAAGAAATATTCACAGTACCTAGGGGAAGATCTTGAAATACGTAAACATATTTCCAAGAAGCTTAAACGTGCCGGTATTTCCAGGGTGGAGATTGAAAGAACAGGGGATCGCATAAAAGTTGATATCTTTACGGCCCGGCCCGGAATAGTAATCGGAAAGGGCGGATCAGAGGTAGACGTTCTTCGATCGGATGTTGAGAGAATTACCAAGAAACAAACACAGATCAATATCCAGGAAGTAAAAAAGCCGGAGACAGATGCAAGTTTGGTTTCTCAAAATATAGCGGAACAGTTGGAAGCCAGAGTATCTTTTAGGCGTGCGATGAAGAAAGCTGTAACCGCGGCTCTTAGAAGTGGCGCACAGGGAGTTAGGGTATCATGCGCGGGGCGTCTTGGTGGTGCAGAAATGGCTAGGACTGAATGGTATCGTGAAGGACGAGTGCCTCTTCATACATTAAGGGCAAATGTTGATTATGGATTTTCTGAAGCTTACACCACATTCGGACGTATTGGTGTAAAGGTCTGGATATACAAGGGGGAAATACTTCCGGGAAGCAGAAAGAAAGATATTTTTGCTGAACCTCAAACAAAGAGAGCACCGGAAGGACACAAAAAATACAGCAAGAAGAAAGAAAAACCAAGGAGAGAAGAAAAAGCGGTATCAACTGTGAAAAAGGCAGTTAAAGCAAAAGAAGAGAAGAAACATGTAGTAAAGAGTACAGAGAAAGCCAAGAAAGAGAAATCGACCAAAGTAACTAAGAGTAGTGGCGCGAACGAGGCTAAAAGTAAAGCAAAGAAGGAAAAGAAGAACGAGAAAGAGGGATCTTAATTGCTACTACCTCGCAGAGTAAAACATAGAAAAGTACAAAGAGGAACACGTAGAGGTTTTTCCAAAGGTGGCTTGAAGATCAATTTTGGAGATTTTGGACTGCAGGCGATGGAAACGGGATGGATAACAAATCGTCAAATAGAAGCAGCCCGAGTGGCAATGACCAGATATATAAAACGTGGCGGGAAAGTTTGGATTAACATTTTTCCAGACAAACCGGTGACGGAGAAGCCAGCCGAAACCAGAATGGGAAGCGGTAAGGGTGCTCCTGAACACTGGGTGGCGGTAGTAAAACCGGGACGGGTTATGTTTGAACTGGCTGGCGTGAGTGAAGAGGTGGCCAAGGAAGCGTTAAGACTTGCTTCTCATAAACTGCCGATTAAAACAAGATTTATGAAGCGTGAAGAATAGGCAGGTGAACTGCATGAATTCCGAGGATATTCGGGAGTTATCAGATAGTGAATTAAAAGAAAAACTGGATGAGTCAAAAGTTGAGCTATTTAATTTGCGGTTTCAACTTGCAACAGGCCAGTTGGATAATCCAAACAGGATAAAGTATGTCAGAAGGGAAATTGCACGCCTTCAGACTATTAAGAGAGAAAGAGAACTTCAAGAAGAGAAGGCGTAAGAATAAGCAAGAAACGGAGGAATAATGGCTGAGAGACCAAGTCGAAAGGTAAGAACGGGAACAGTAGTAAGCGATAAGATGGACAAGACAATAGTTGTCGCGGTTGAGACTTTGGTTCGCCATCCCTTATATAAGAAGATTGTTAAGAGAACAACAAAGTTTAAGGCACATGATGAAAAAAATGAGTGCCGGATAGGTGACATGGTTAAGATAATGGAGACAAAGCCGCTAAGTAAGGGCAAGAGATGGCGCTTAGTCTCTGTCACGGAGAAAGCAAAGTAGGAAGCGACAATAAATAAACTTATCAGAACTGGAAGATGATTGTGTTAGAGGAGTCAAAGAATGATTCAACAGGAGTCGCGGTTAAGAGTAGCGGATAACACAGGAGCTAAAGAGATACTGTGCATAAAGGTTTTAGGCGGTTCCGGCAGGAGATATGCAGGTGTCGGTGATGTGATTATAGGGACGGTAAAAGAAGCGATGCCTGGAGGAGCTGTAAAGAAAGGCGACGTTGTTCAAGCAGTCGTGGTAAGAACCAAAAAAATGATCCGGCGGCCTGATGGTTCCTATATAAGATTTGATGAAAATGCTGCAGTTATCATAAATGAGGTTAAGAATCCCAGGGGTACGAGAATATTTGGTCCTGTCGCCCGGGAATTGAGAGATAAGAATTTTATGAAAATCATTTCGTTGGCGCCGGAGGTCTTGTAGATAAGAAGGTGTGAGTTGTTCGATTCCGGTTGGTATAAAAGAGCCGGGGTCAGGGAGGTTTTGATGTCCAAGTTTCATGTTAAGAAAAGCGATAAAGTACAAATAATGGCAGGAAAGGATAAAGGCAAGAAAGGCAAGATTTTGCGTGTCTTTCCGGAAAAACAAAGGGTTGTAGTTGAAGGAGCGAACATTATAAAGAAACATACAAAGCCAACCCAAAAGAGTCCGCAAGGTGGAATTATTGAGACACCCAGCTCAATTCATATTTCCAGTGTCCAATTGATTTGTCCTCAATGCAATCAACCGACAAGGATTGGATCAAAAAGAAACGAGGAAGGTAAGCGCGTAAGAATATGTCGTAAATGTGATGGTGATATCGATAAACTATGATAGAGGCACTAGCTGGGTGAGTGTGTGAATTGCTATTGTCCTATCTTGAATATCTGCAGTTTAACGGAGGTTTAGGTGGCAGAGTCAAAAGCTCAAAAGAAAACAGAAAAAGAGCAAAAAGCAAAGAAGGATATGCCAAAAGAAGAGAGTACGCCAAAAAAAGCAGCTAAGAGGCAGGTACCAAGATTTAAAGAGAGGTATAACAAAGAGATTCTCCCAACCTTGATGAAAGAATTGGGGCTTGCTAATCCGATGGAAGTGCCCCGCATCAAAAAGGTTTTAGTAAACATGGGAGTGGGAGAAGCTGTGGTTGATCGAAAGGTGCTGGATGCTGCGATGGCGGACATGAGCATAATTACCGGACAGAAACCCAAGACCACTCGGGCAAAACAATCAATAGCCGGTTTCAAAATTAGAGCTGGTGTTCCCATTGGTTGTGTCGTGACATTAAGAGGCAATAGAATGTATGAGTTTCTAGACAGACTTCTTTCAACAGCTTTGCCTCGCATTCGAGACTTTCGTGGTCTGACACAACGTTCTTTTGACGGACACGGTAACTATTCTTTTGGCGTGGATGAGCAGTTAATATTTCCTGAAATTGACTATGATAAGGTTAGCAAAATTTTAGGAATGGATATTACGGTTGTAACAACCGCAAAGGATAATGATCACGGCCTGGCTTTACTTAAACAATTTGGTTTCCCTTTCCGGGAACGTTAGTTTAAGCGAATAGTGCCAATTGACAAAAGGCGGGAACAACTATTTGCAATTAAGGAGGAAGAATGGCTAAGAAGTCGCTTATCGCAAAACAGCGAAGAAAGCCAAAATACAAAGTAAGATCCTATAATCGTTGCATGAGATGTGGTAGGCCTCGTGGATATTATAGGAAATTTGGACTGTGTCGTATTTGCCTTAGAGAGCTGGCCCTTAAGGGAGAAGTACCGGGATTGGTAAAAGCCAGCTGGTAGAGATGCCCTAATGCAAGTACTAAGGATTTGCGATTAGAAGTGAATTCGCGACTACGCGTGCAATGGAGGTAACAAATGACAATGACAGATCCGATTGCCGACATGCTTACTAGGATAAGAAATGCCAATAATGCTTATCATGATACTGTAGATATGCCGGCCTCGGCGGTTAAGGTAGAGATTGCCAAGATTCTTACTGAAGAAGGCTATATAAAAGGATACGATATAGGCAAAACCGATTTTCGGGAAGTGCTAAGCATTAAATTGAAGTATGGAGAAGATAAGAAGCGAGCTATTACCGGCCTTAAGAGGATTAGCAAACCGGGTTTGCGGGTGTATGCAAAACTTGAGGAAGTTCCAAAAGTTCTGGGAGGTCTTGGAATAGCTATTCTCTCCACATCGCAGGGTCTTTTAACGGATAAAAACGCTAGATATAAACACATTGGTGGAGAAGTACTCTGCTTTGTTTGGTAGCATGTAAGAGTTATTAAATGATGGTGCCTGGTATTGGCATAATTAGTAGTCAGCCAAGGGCATCTTTGGTCCTGGAGGATAGAATGTCAAGAGTAGGAAATAATCCAATAAAAATACCAAGTGGTGTTGAAGTCGCAGTAGACGGTTCGACTCTGAGAGCTAAGGGGCCGAAGGGTCAACTGGAAAAAAGCTTTTGCCCTGAAATCACCATTAAAAAAGAAAGTGATGTCATATATATTGAAAGGCCAACGGATAGTAAGCATCATAAATCATTACACGGACTTACCCGGACGCTTATTGCTAATATGATTAACGGTGTAAGTACAGGTTTTGAAAAAACTTTGGAAATTGTCGGTGTCGGTTACCGGGCGACTCTCAAGGGTAGTAATGTAGAGATACTGGCAGGTTATTCGCATCCGGTTATGGTTAATAAGACCGAAGGTATTGAATTTGAAGTACCGGCGCCAAATAGAATAGTAGTCAAAGGGGCGGACAAGCAGCTTGTAGGGGAGATTGCTGCGGAGATTAGGGCAATCAGAAAACCTGAGCCATATAAGGGTAAGGGAATAAAATATGCCGGCGAACACATAAGAAGAAAGGTCGGAAAGACAGCAGCTTCGTAGAGCTGAAGTTAGGGCTATCAAAGCAAGGATAAATGAAATTTCAGCACCTCGAAAGGTTTATAAAGATTTTTTAAAGTGGAGGAAATAATGGTTACTGCTCGGAAAAAAGTTGCAAGGATAAGAAGACATAAGAGAGTTCGGAATAGAGTCAAGGGAACATCGGAACGTCCCAGGATGTCTGTTTTCCGCAGTAATGCAAATATATACGCACAGATCATAGATGATATTAAAGGAGTGACACTGGTAAGTGCCTGCACTCTTGATAAAGAAATAAAAAATGATCTTAAGGATTCCGGAAATAAGGATGCTGCAGCTAAAGTTGGTGCCCTAATGGCAAAGAGGGCTCTTGCTAAAGGGATAAAGCAAGTCGTGTTTGATAGAGGCGGATACTTGTTTCATGGAAGGATAAAGTCTTTGGCGGATGGAGCAAGAGAAGGCGGGTTGAAGTTCTAGCTTTAACGGGCTACTTGAAACTTTCATTAAATAAAATGAGATACAATAAGATGCCAGCTTGATAGTTGGATTTGGAGATAGCTTATTATGATAGGAGGATATTTGTGCAAAAGGTTGATCCTAATCAGTTAGATTTAAAGGAAAAAGTGGTTTATATAAACAGAGTGGCCAAAGTGGTCAAAGGAGGACGGCGGTTCAGCCTTAGTGCATTGGTCGTCGTTGGCGATGGCAATGGATATGTTGGAGTCGGTTTAGGAAAGGGCAAAGAAGTCCCTATTGCTATAGAGAAAGCAATCAAGAAAGCAAAAAAGAGCTTATTTAAGGTTCCTGCAATTGATTCAACCATTCCTCATCAAATAATAGGACATTTTGGGGCGGGCCGGGTGCTCTTAAAGCCAGCTTCTGAAGGTACCGGTATCATAGCTGGAGGACCGGTAAGAGCTGTCGTTGAGCTTGCCGGAATTAAAGATATTCTGACAAAGTCATTAGGGTCAGCCAATGCAATCAATATGGTTCGTGCTACCATTGAAGGATTGCAGAATCTGAAGGATCCCGAAAGTGTTGCCAAGGCAAGATCCATATCGGTAGAAGAACTTCCGTATAGGAGAGCAAAAAGTGAAAGCAAAGAAGTTAAAGATAACACAGATAAAAAGTCTGATAAGTAGGCCGCAGTCACATCGGCGTACCGTTAAGGCTTTAGGGCTTAAAAGAATAAATCATTCGGTTATACAGGAAGATAAACCTGAGATCAGAGGAATGATCGACAAGGTTAATTACTTATTGAAAGTGGAAGAAGCTGAATAAATAATAGTTCAAAATTTTATGGATTATTAAGAGGAGATTGGCTGTAATGAAATTGCATGAATTAAAAGCTCCGCAGGGTTCTAGGAAAAAGAGAAAAAGAATCGGGAGAGGCGAGGGTTCCGGACACGGAAAGACATCAGGAAGGGGCCAAAAAGGACAGAATTCACGTTCAGGCGGCGGCGTACCTCCTTGGTTTGAAGGTGGACAGAATCCATTACATCAGCGAGTGCCCAAACTACCCGGTTTCAAGAATCCATTCAAGAAAGAATATTCTCTGGTTAACGTGGGACGACTTAATGTTTTTAGAGATAAATCTACTGTTGATCAGGATGCTCTCTATGATAAAGGTTTAATTAAGAAAAAGAATATCCCTGTAAAAATATTGGGAGAGGGAAAACTGGAAAAAGCGCTTACTATCAAATCCCATCATTTTAGTGATGGTGCAATCAAAAAAATAGAAGCGGCCGGAGGGAAAGCGGAGAAGCTCTAATGATCGAAGCAGTACGCAACGCACTTAAAGTTCCGGATTTAAGAAAAAAGATATTTTTAACTATTGCCCTAATTGCTTTATATCGCTTTGGTGCCAATGTCCCCGTACCGGGCGTCAATATTGAGGCCGTAAAGCAAATGTTTGAATCCCAGCAAGGCGGAATACTCGGCTTTATGGATATTTTTGCCGGTGGTGCCCTTTCGAAATTCGCCGTTTTTTCTCTTGGAATCATGCCATATATTACCGCCGCCATTATCATGGAGCTTCTAACCGTAGTTGTTCCTCAAATTGAGCGCTGGTCAAAGGAAGGGGAAACAGGAAGAAGAAGAATCACATTGTGGACCCGATATATGGGGCTTATCTTATATGTTAGTGAGTCAATTGGATTTACATTTTACTTCCAGAGCCAGCTCAAAGTTTCTTTTTCGACAGTACAAAAGTTCCTTATCATATTTAGTCTGGCAGCTGGCGGTATTCTAATAATGTGGCTGGGAGAAGTTATAACCGAGAAAGGAATTGGCAATGGGATGTCTATCTTGATTTTCATTAGTATTATTGCCCGGTTTCCGGAATCAATTGCTCAAACACTTACGATTGTAAGTCCGGTACTTGTTGTTATAACTATAATAATTCTCTTAGCTTGCACAGTGGGTATTATTTTTATGGAGGGCGGACAACGAAGAATTCCGGTCCAATATGCTAAAAGAATTGTAGGAAGAAAAGTATATCAGGGAGCGGCAACTTATATACCGTTGAAACTGAATCCATCAGGTGTAATACCGATTATTTTTGCTTCATCAGTACTAATGCTTCCGGCAATTGTAACAAAATTGATCCCTAATGAAACTGTCAGAACCATTGGAGATTATCTAGCTCCCGGTGGAACAATATATTTGACTTTATTTGCTCTGATGATTGTATTTTTTACCTATTTTTATACTAGCATTGTTTTTAATCCAATTGATGTTTCGGACAACCTAAAGAAGTACGGTGGCTTTATTCCCGGAGTAAGACCGGGAAAACCTACTGCGGCTTATGTAGAGCATATATTAAGTAGGATTATTTTACCCGGATCTCTATTTCTGGCTTTTATCGCTGTCTTGCCTACTGTCTTGATGGTTCAGTTAAACGTTCCTCTATTTGCATATTTTGGAGGAATCGCTCTTATAATTATTGTTGGTGTAGCGCTGGAGACGGTTAAACAGATAGAAGCACAGCTATTGATGAGACACTATGAAGGCATATTGAAATAAACAGCCTTACACAAAGGCTATATAGTGGTTTTACAATAAGTGGTTTTAAGAGGAGAGCTTTGTGTTGAATTGATGTTTGTTGTTATGCTGCTGCTTTGGTAGTTGAAAGGGGTTGTTATGAAGCTTGTAATGTTAGGTGCTCCCGGGGCTGGTAAAGGAACGCAAGCAGAGCTAATTTCCAAGAAGTATAATGTGCCTCATATTTCAACGGGAGATATTTTAAGAGATTCAGTGGCAAAGCAGACGGAGCTGGGAATGAAAGCGAAAGCTTTCATGGATGCCGGAGAACTGGTCCCGGATCAATTGGTGATAGATATTGTAAAAGAACGTCTTGGCAGGGAAGATTGTGGAAGTGGTTTTATACTTGATGGTTTTCCCCGAACAGTAACTCAAGCACAAGTTCTCCAGGATGTTCTGGAAGGAATGAACCGGAAGCTGGACGCGGTTTTAGATATTGAGGTAAGCGAAGAGGAGCTTGTTCACAGACTAACCCAGCGTCGTCAGTGCCGTAATTGCGGGAAGATATATCATTTAACATATAATCCTCCCAAGGATGATAGTCTTTGTGATAAGTGTGGAGGAGAGGTTTACCAGAGAGCTGATGATGAAGAGATTGCTATTAAGAAAAGGTTGGAAGAGTATAGAAAAAAGACCCAACCGTTGATCTCTTATTATGAGGAGCTTGATATTTCGAAAGTAATTAATGGCGCCAAATCGACTGATGAGGTTTTCAGTGATATAGAGAAAGTGCTAGAGGCAGAGCAGTATGATAATTAGGAAGTCTCCGGATGAGATAGGTCTGATGCGAGAAGCGGGTCGCATTGTAGCAGAAGTAATAGAAGTAGTGAAGCAAAAGGTTGAACCGGGGATAACAACCAAGTACCTTGATAAAATTGCGGAGGATTACATAGTAAGCAAACAGGCAAGACCTGCGTTTAAAGGTTATCATGGTTTTCCTGCATCGATTTGCGTTTCGGTAAATGAAGCGGTTGTACACGGAATACCAAGTGATTACCGCTTGAAATCAGGACAAATTGCCAGTATTGATATAGGCGTTGAGCATAAAGGCTATTATGGTGATGCTGCGCTTACGGTTCCGGTTGGTGAGGTGTCGACAGAGGCTTTACGGTTAATGGAGATAACCGAAAAATCGTTGAATACGGGGATTGAAAATTGCCGGATCGGGCAGCGCCTCTTTGATGTATCTCATGCTATTCAAGAGATTGCTGAAGGAGCAGGTTTTTCGGTAGTGAGAGAATATGTAGGTCATGGTATTGGCAGGGAAATGCATGAGGATCCACAAATTCCGAACTTCGGAACTCCGGGAAAAGGTCCTCTTCTGGAAGAAGGAATGGTTCTTGCTCTAGAGCCTATGATAAATGAAGGCAGCCATAAAGTAGAAGTGCTTTCGGACAATTGGACGGTAGTAACGGAAGACAGAAAACTCTCAGCCCATTTTGAACACACTGTTGCCATTACTATAAATGGTCCGGTAATTCTAACATCTTTGTAGACTACAATATCTATTTTTGTTATAATACACTTTTGTGACTCGTAAAAGGGGGCCTTCTTGGCTGAAAAGGAAAAGGCTATTGAAGTTGAAGGTAAAGTAGTTGAGCCTTTGCCGAATGCAATGTTTAGGGTGGAATTGGATAATGGACATAAGATACTAGCTCATATTTCCGGGAAGATGAGAATGCACTATATTCGTATTTTACCCGGGGATAAGGTTGTGGTCGAGTTATCACCATACGACCTGACCAGAGGCCGTATTGTATATAGATTTAAATAGTAAGTAAATTGTTATTGAGCTGTAATGTTTAATAAATTGAGGTTTAAATGAAAGTAAGAGCATCAGTTAAAAAAATGTGTGAAAAGTGTAAAATTGTGCGTCGCAAGGGCAAGGTAATTGTGATTTGCGATAATCCCAGACACAAGCAACGGCAAGGATAATTTGATGTCTGGTTTGTGTGATTTAAATTACCGGGATATTTGTAGATTAAGTTAGCAGTAAAAAGATTGGAGGACATGAGTTGGCGAGAATTGCAGGAGTAGATCTTCCTAGAGATAAAAGAGTGGAAGTTGCACTGACTTACATTTTTGGGATCGGGCTTACCCGTTCGCATCAGATTTTGGAATCCGCAGGTGTAGGCCCGGATACAAGAGTTAAGAATCTCACCGAAGAAGAAGTGGTTAGGCTTCGTGAGTATATCGATCATAATTTTAAGGTAGAGGGAGATCTACGGCGAGAAGTTTCACAAAACATAAAAAGATTAATGGAAATAGGCTGTTATAGAGGAATTCGACACAGAAGAGGTCTTCCGGTACACGGTCAAAGAACCCACACTAATGCGCGGACCAGAAAAGGTCCTCGGAAGACAGTGGGAGTAAGAAGGAAAAAAGACTAGATTAATGAAAAATGGCCATAAATAGTTAGCAAAGAGGAGGGAAGTTGGCCAAAAAGAAAAAGGGAGCGCGCAAAACTAGGCGTAGAGAAAAAAAGAACATAGCATTTGGAGCAGCCCATATTAAATCAACTTTTAATAATACGGTTATAACTATTACCGATGTTAACGGGAATGCAATCGCTTGGGAAAGCGCAGGCAGTGTGGGCTTCAAAGGTTCGCGAAAAAGTACCCCATTTGCTGCCCAAGTGGCAGCTGAGGCTTGTGCCAAGAAAGCACAGGATCATGGGGTAAAAAAAGTAGAAGTCTATGTTAGGGGACCGGGTTCAGGCCGAGAGACTGCCATTAGAACATTACAGGCAGCCGGAATAGAAGTTACGGCGGTAACCGATGTAACACCGGTTCCACATAATGGCTGCAGAGCACGCAAGCGGAGAAGAGTATAATAAACCAGGTTTAGTACTATCCAGAGTTATAAAAATACTCTGAGATAGCAAGTAAAGCCAGTTCAAAATAATAAAGAGGTTAGTAAGTATGGCGAGAAATACAGGTTCAGTATGCAAGCAGTGTAGGAGAGAATCAGAGAAGCTTTTCCTAAAGGGAGAAAGATGCGTTACAGATAAATGTAGCGTTGAAAAGCGTCCCTATGGTCCCGGTGAACACGGGCGCAGGCGTCCCAGGGAATCCGAATATTTAGTACAGCTTCGAGCGAAACAAAAAGCAAAACGGATTTACGGCGTTTTGGAAAAGCAATTTAAAAACTACTATCAAGCTGCGGCTAAGAAAAAAGGAATCACCGGTGAGGTATTACTCCAGCTCTTAGAGAAACGCTTGGACAATATTGTCTACCGTTTAGGTTTCGCGTCATCAAGAAACGAAGCTCGCCAGTTTGTAGGTCATGGTCATTTTATGGTAAATGGGAAAAAGGTGGATATACCTTCTTATCAAGTTACACCGGATGATGTGGTTGAATTAAGTGAACGCGGCAAGAAAGTGGGCAAAATCAAAGAAAATACCGAGTCCGTTTCTAAGAGCGAGTTGCCCGAATGGCTAGAAGCGGATTATAAAAAGATGACAGGTAAGATGCTAAGTATTCCTGATAGAGATCAAATTGATACAGCTATTCAAGAACAGCTTATCGTAGAGCTTTATTCAAAATAGTTAGTTTCTTCTTATAGAAGGTGAGCCAGAAGGAGCGAGAAAATTGATTGAGTTTTTAAAACCAGCTGTCACAGTAGAGGAAATAGAAGAGAATTTTGCCAAATTTACTATCCAGCCTTTGGAGCGCGGATTTGGCAATACATTGGGAAATTCACTTCGCCGAGTTTTACTGTCTTCATTACCGGGCGCCGCTATTACTTCGATTAGGATCGAAGGGGTACCTCATGAATTTAGTGCGGTTGAAGGTGTAAGAGAAGACGTAACAGACATTGTTCTAAACTTGAAAGGTCTTGTATTGAAATTGGATGCTGAGGAACCTGCGACCATGAGACTAAACATCAAAGGTCCGGCTGATATAAAAGCTTCCGATTTTGAATTACCAAGCGAAGTGGAAGTAGTAAATCCCGATCTTCATGTGGCCAAGATAAGCAAAGGCAGTAAGCTTGAACTGGAAGCAACGGTGGAGACCGGCAGAGGTTATGTTTTAGCTGAGCGAAACAAGAAAGCTTCAAGTCCGATAGGTGTTATTCCTATTGATTCCATTTTTAGTCCGGTAAGAAGAGTTACTTACAACGTAGAGAATACCCGAGTTGGCCAAAGAACCGATTATGATAAATTGATGGTGGAAGTGGAAACCAATGGTAGTATGAGTTCAAAAGAAGCCATTGGTCTCGCTGCCAAGATTGTAAATGAGCACATGAACCTTTTTATGGAACAGGCTCCGGAAGAAGCCGAAGAAGCGGTTTTTGTTACCAACAAAGAAGAAAAAGACAGAGTGTTGGATTCACCTATCGAGAATTTAGAACTTTCGGTGCGTTCCTATAATTGCCTTAAAAGGCAAGGAGTCGACACCCTGGAACAGTTAGTTGAGTGTTCCGAGAATGACCTGCTTAATATCAGGAACTTTGGCGCGAAGTCAATACAAGAAGTTAAGGATAAACTTGTGGAGTTGAATCTCTCCCTAAAACTGGGAGATTAAAGAGGTAGATAAAGTTGAGACATGGTGTTAAAGGTAAAAAAATAGGTACAGACGCAAGTCATAGAGACGCGATTATACGGGGTCTGGCGATGGAGGTTTTTAAGCACGGAAGGATAAAAACCACAAAAACCAAAGCCAAAGAGGCTAGATCGTTGGTGGAAAAGATTATTGGTTTGGCTAAGAGGGGAGACGTCCATGCCCGGCGTCAGGTTCTGGCTATACTCGGAGATCGTGAAATCACCCATAATATTTTTGAAGAGATGGGTCCTCGTTTTGAAGACAGAGATGGTGGGTACACCAGGATTTTAAAGCTCGGACCAAGGCCGGGAGATTCGGCACCGATGGTCTACATTGAATTGGTATAGCACTAAATCATAGTAGCTCCAAGATCAGAACAATATGTTTTCGGTTAAGGGCTCTATCGATAATATAGGTATTAACAGAAAGGCAAAAGCAGGAGCTTTTGCCTTAATCATAAATAAATATGCATAATTAGAGCACTTGTGTTCATCTATGTTAATCATCAGTATTGAGAGATTATGATAAAGATCTCAAACCTCAGTTATTATTATCAGATGCCTCACAAAGAGAGAATCGTTGCCTTAAGGGACGTGAACCTTAGCATCGAAAAAGGCGAATTTGTAGCAGTCCTTGGGCCAAACGGTTGCGGAAAAACCACACTGTCAAAGCATCTTAACGCACTTCTTATTCCCAGGGAAGGAACTGTTCAAATAGACGGCTTACTCACCAAAGATGTTTCAAATTTATGGAAGATCAGACAGAAGGTCGGCTATGTTTTTCAGAATCCGGAAAACCAGATTGTAGCAAGTTTGGTGGAAGAAGATGTAGCTTTTGGTCCTGAAAATCTTGGCCTTGATCCGTCCGAGATAAAAGAACGGATTCAAAAGAGCCTTGAGTTTGTGGGAATGCTAGAATTTGCCAGATGGGAGCCTCATTTCCTTTCAGCCGGCCAACAGCAGCGTGTTGCTATCGCCAGTGTTCTGGCTATGGAACCGGAGGTTATGGTTTTAGATGAACCCACATCGATGCTGGATTATGCCGGAAGAAAAGAAGTGCTTGATATTATTTGTAAGTTAAATAAAGAAAAAAGTGTAACAGTGGTATTTATTACGAGCTTTGTTGAAGAAGCGATTAGGGCAGATCGCGCGGTCATTATGCAGAATGGTAAAATTTTTGAGCAGGGGTATCCTAAAGAAATTCTTAGTAATCCCACGGAACTGCGGGAATTGGGAATAAATCCATTACCGATAAATGAACTAGCTGTTAGTCTCTCAAGATCCGGTCTTGATATCTCTCCATCGATGCTTACTATCCAGGAAATGGTGAAGAGCTTATGTTCCTTGAGCTAAAAAATGTCTATTTTTCATATATGAAAGGGACAAAGATCGAGAAACCCGTTCTTAAGGGCATTAATATGTCGGTTAAGGAGGGGGAAATCGTAGGGATTGTTGGACCTACCGGCTCCGGGAAATCAACATTAATTCAGCATCTAAATGGTTTATTGCAGCCGGATAAAGGGAAGGTTTATGTAAAGGGAAGGGCTGTGGGGGAGACAATACGACCTGGCAGGATCAGGAAAGATATCGGATTGGTCTTTCAGTTTCCGGAGAGACAATTCTTTGAAGAAACTGTTTTTGATGAAGTTGCTTTTGGAGCAAAGAATGTCGGGATCGGCAGCGAGGAATTGGAAAATCGTGTGTCGATATCACTTTCAATGGTTGCGCTGGATTATAATCGCATCAAGGATCGTTCTCCTTTTTCTCTAAGTGGCGGTGAGATGAGAAGGGTGGCAATTGCCAGCGTTCTTGCTATGAACCCGGAAGTACTTATTCTTGACGAGCCAACTTCGGGACTGGACGCCAAAAGTAGGGAAGAAATAATAAGAAGCTTAAAAGCTCTTAGAGAGGAAAATAGCTTAACTGTTATCTGGGTATCCCATGAAATGGATGAGATTGCTTCTATAGCCGAACGGTTAATTGTTATTAATGAGGGAGAAATAGCATTGGATGATATTCCGGAAAAAGTATTTACCCATGCTGATGATTTGAAAAAGATGGGACTAGGTATACCTCAAATAACTTTACTTATGATCGAGCTGGCCAATAAAGGATACAAAGTACCTTCTAATATTTTCAATTTGGAGGAAGCAAAGACAGTACTCCTCAACTGCTTTAAATCGTGAATATAACCATTAATGGAAAATAGTTTGATTGTATGAGGACAGCATGAGAACTTTTAGATTACAGATAGGACAATACTATCCCGGAGACACCCTAGCTTATCGAATTGATCCTCGAATCAAGATAATTCTGGTTTTTATTTTTATAACAGCACTTTTTATAATTAAAAATCTTCTTGGTTTTGGACTAACCTTAATTTTACTAACAGCTATCATGCTTTTAACGGGAATACCTTTTAAGTGGGCTTGGATAACCCTCAGACCCCTAAGACTTATTATTATATTTGCCTTCTTGATGCATATTTTCTTTACGTCTTCAGGAAGAATCATATTTTCTTTAGGGCTAGTTACTATTTTTGATCAAGGAGTAATTAATGGTGTTGTAACATCGGCAAGATTGATTCTCCTGGTTTTAGGAACAACTCTCCTTACGTTAACTACGACACCGATTGAACTTACGGATGCGTTAGAATCACTTCTTAGTTTCTTAAAATCGGTAAAAGTACCTGTTCATGAAATAGCAATGATGATGGCGCTTGCACTGAGATTCATTCCGATTCTTCTAATCGAGTCTGAGAGGATAATGAAAGCCCAGGCGTCAAGAGGGGCTGACTATGATTCCGGAAACCCCATAGATCGTGCCAAAAACTTTATTTCTTTGCTTATACCGCTTTTGGTCAGTATATTTAGGCGTGCCGATGAGCTCGCTATTGCGATGGATGCCCGTTGTTACAGAGGCGGAGAAAAACATACACGGATGCAAAGTCTTCATATCAGTCGGGTTGATGTGTCAGTTTTAGTGTTTTTATCGTCTATTTTAACTGGAATTACAATATTGGGAAGAATCTAAAAAAGCAAAATAAAAGAAGGATTTTATCAAATTAAAGCGAAACAGAAGAAAGCGAACTTGAATAAAAGTTTTCTTTTTTAAGTTTTCCGGTTAGAATGCTGGAGGTGGTTGCAGAAAAGTTGGATAAGTGATGACAGGAATATTTTGGCATCTTAAAGGGCACTCACAAATGTAGCAAATTACCCGGATTTTTTCTAGCAAGGAGTACAGCATGGCTCTGATAATCTTTTTATACCTGGCACTGATTTTTGTTATGTTCAACTTGATTGTCCAACTTGTTTTTTATTTGAAAGATGCAACAGAACGTTTGCGATTGAAGATTATTTTAAACAGACAAATTAAACCAAAGGAAGCAAATATCAAGTTTGCCAAAGTTGGGAAAGCACGAAGTAGTTAGATTAAACAAAGAATAGAATTAAATTATTTATAATATCTCATGAGCGGCCTCTTTGTTGACGTTAATTTTAGGGTTTTTAGTATCAATAGCCTGTAAATTAACTCGTAAGCTGTATGAGTTAAAAATATGGTAGTATTAACAGCTACCGGATTGCAACTATCGATTTGATTTAAAAATTATCTGCATTTTGAGAGGGGCTTATTTGAATTGCCTCTCTCTTTTTATTGGTTTAAGCAGGAATTCAATTGTTGAATGGAAAGAATGATGCGCAATATTAAAATGGTTATTCAATATAAAGGTACAAAATATGCTGGTTTCCAAAAGCAACCCGACCAATCTACGATTCAGGAAACAGTAAATAAAGTATTGTCTCAAATATTACAGGAAGAGATTGATGTTATTGGGTCCGGTCGAACCGATGCCGGAGTACACGCCAAGGGACAGGTTATAAATTTCTTTACCAGCTCGGACATTGATTGCGGACGCTTAAAGTGGTCGGCTAACTCCCTTCTTCCACAAGACATTGTTATCAAAAAGTCGGAAGAAGTAGATAAGGAATTTCATGCTCGCCGGAGTGCTGTTTCCAGAAAATACCGATATCTTGTTTTAAATAGAGATTATAGAAGTCCGTTTTGGGGAGATTATTCGTACTTTTTTTCTCAGGATTTGGATATAAGTAAAATGCGGAAGACTTCACCAACATTAACGGGCAAACATGATTTTTCCTCGTTTTGTGTTGCTGAAAGTAAACCTGACTGTTGTATTCGTCACATGAAGAGTATTGAAATAAGTAGAGAAAATAATTTGGTGTGTTTTGATTTTGAGGCTAACGCTTTTTTGCATAATATGGTACGTGTAATGGTCGGAACGCTTATTAGAGTTGGAACGGGAGAAATTAAAGCAGATCAGATGGTCGAAATTCTAGAGGCAAAAGATAGAAAAAAAGCCTGTGCAACAGCTCCTGCTCATGGATTAACCTTAATGCAGGTAATTTATTAAAATACAATTGATGATGATGAGAATTAAATACTGTGGGTTTGCCAGGATAAAGGATAATATAAGCGTAATTTAAAAGTTTTCAAATGCCAGGTAAAGCTTGACATACTCGGCAATTTATTTTAGTATTTTAAAGTCGCCTAAAATGGTAAGACTTCGAAGGAAAGTCCACTTCGCGGTATATTCCGGATAATTAGGAAGTCTATTTAGGCACTTAAGATATAAATAATAGTTTGGGAGAAAAATGAAGACTTACACAGTAAAACCACAAGAGATTGCTAAAAAGTGGCTGTTGATTGATGCTACTGATATACCTTTGGGAAGGTTGGCGACGCGAATCGCTGATATTCTTCGGGGTAAAAACAAACCTATTTATACACCGCATATTGATACCGGAGATTTTGTGATTGTAATAAACGCCAAAAAGGTAAAACTTACTGGCAATAAACGCGAGAATAAAATGTATTATCACCACTCCGGTTATATAGGCGGAGTGAAGGCAGTAAATTATGATCGTTTAATGAATGAAAAACCAAATCTCGTTATACGCAAAGCAGTTTGGGGTATGATACCGCATAATAGGTTGGGACGGGCTCAATTGAAGAAACTCAAAGTATATGCAGGATCCGAACACAAGCACGAGGCTCAGAAACCGAAAGCGGTAGAAATTTAGGGAGGTTGGATAATTGGCCAAGAAGACGGTTGTTTATAACGCCACTGGTCGCAGAAAAGATGCGGTTGCTCGGGTTAGATTAATTCCTGGTAACGGTAAATTTGATCTAAAGGGAAAAAGCCTTGAGGATTATTTTGGAAGACAGACCCTGTGTTCCCTAGTAAGACGTCCTTTGGAAATTACCGGGACTTTGGATAAGTTTAATATTGTGGCGAACCTACACGGCGGTGGGATAGCCGGTCAAGCAGGGGCATTGGCACATGGTATTGCCAGAGCGCTTCTTACGGCAGATGATACGTTTCATGGTCTATTAAAAAAAGCCGGTCTATTGACACGGGACCCCAGAATGAAAGAACGTCGCAAATACGGACTTAAAAAGGCACGTAAAGCTCCCCAGTTTTCAAAAAGATAGTTCAGCATTATTATGCCTTTTTGGAGCAGATACATATTCTGCTCCTTTGTTTTTTGAGAGGGCATTTACTTGTATCCACTTCTGACTATAGACCTAGACAAAATTGAACATAATTCTAAGCTTCTGGTTAAGCGATGTAACGCGCGGGGAATTGATATTGTGGGTGTCACTAAATGTTGCTTGGGATCAGTGCCAATTGCCAAGGCTATTTGCGCTGGTGGCGTCGGTAGTATTGGTGACTCCAGGCTTAAAAATCTTCGCAAGCTGAATAGAGCAGGGATCTCTCCGCTGATAATGCTTAGACAACCAATGAAACATGAGGTTGCGGAAGTAATTAAGATAGTGGATGTTTCTCTTATTTCTGAAATTGATGCAGCAGTTAGTCTGGCACAGAGCGCTGTTGCTTCACAAAAAGAACATTCGATAATACTAATGGTGGAAGTAGGGGATTTAAGAGAAGGGATTTTGCCTACTGACTTACCGGATGTGGTTGAGAAAATACTGGATATTCCTGCTCTTAACCTTTTGGGAATCGGGGTAAATGTTGCTTGCCTTGAGGGTGAATCACCTTCAACAGAGACGCTAAATTTTCTATGTCAATTAGCGAAAGAAATCGAGCAGGAACTTAATCTGGATATTTCTATTATCTCCGGTGGTAACTCAAGTGCTTTAAGATTATTGGAGTTTGGCCAAATCCCGGAAGAAATAAACCAACTGCGGATTGGCGAAGGAATATTGTTGGGGCAAGAAACTTCGGAATATAAGTCCATAGAAGGGCTTTATCAGGATGCTTTTGTCTTAACAGCAGAAATTATTGAAGTAAGAGAGAAGCGCGTTAGACCGGGTGCATTGGAAAAAAGGGCGGTGCTTGCTTTAGGTAAACAGGATATTGCGGATGGTAAAGTTAAACCGCTGATAAATGGCATAGAAGTTCTGGAAATAAGTAGCGATCACTTGGTTGTAGGATTGGATAATTGCTCCAAGAAGATGCAAGTAAGTAATTCGGTGGCGTTTATTCCCAGCTACTTTGCCCTTTTGGCTGCCATGACATCGCCTTTTGTCAATAAAAAATTCTGCGAGGTTTAGTAGGTTATATAACTTTTTTGTCGAAATTATTTTTGAAAACTTGAGGTGAAAATAATTGACTAGATTATTTGGAACAGACGGCGTCCGAGGTATAGCAAACCAGGATTTATCTCCGGAGTTAGCATTCAGGCTGGGCCAAGCCGGTGCAACGCTTCTAGCTTCAGATAGTGCAAAGGGATCAATAGTTATTGGTAAAGATACTCGGGTTTCCGGTGATCTCCTTGAATCGGCGTTAATCTCGGGAATTTGTTCTGCCGGGATTGATGTGTTTAGAGTTGGTGTAATTCCTACCCCCGCAATTGCTTACCTTACAAAAAACCTGGGGGCAAGCGCTGGTATTGTCATATCCGCTTCGCATAATCCCGCTGAATATAATGGGATTAAGTTTTTCAATTCTGAAGGATTCAAGCTTTCAGATGCACTGGAAGACAAAATAGAAGCATTAACAAAAGAAAAAATAAAGAACCGCCCTTCCGGAGGCAATGTTGGAACGGTTATCGAGGTAAAAGATGCTGATGATAGATATTGCGACCACGCCGCTGGTACTATTGGTGGAGACCTGTCAGGTTTTAGTATTGCTCTGGATTGTGCTAATGGTGCTGCATACAAGGTGGCTCCGACGATATTTCGTGAACTGGGAGCTTCGGTTTTAGAATTTGGTGTTGAGCCAAACGGTGTCAATATTAACGATAGTTGCGGATCTACATATCCTCAATATGTACAGGAAATTGCCAGAACACATGATGTTGATTTGGGTCTTGCTTTTGATGGTGATGCCGACAGGGTAATAGCGGTTGACGAAAACGGGGAAGAAGTGGACGGAGATTTCATAATGGCTATTTGTGCAACTTACCTAAAGAGCATAAACTGCCTTCCCCGTAACAGTCTGGTAACCACGGTAATGACCAATATGGGCTTTGATCTTGCTATGGAAAAACACGGCATCAATGTAATTAAAACTAAGGTCGGAGATCGTTACGTTCTGGAAGAAATGATTGCCAAGGATATCGCGATTGGCGGTGAGCAATCAGGGCATATTATATTCCTGGACCATACAACGACGGGAGACGGTATTATAACTGCTCTTCAATTGATGAGTGTCATGCGAGATACGCGAAAACCTTTTTCCAGGTTAACAGGCGTAATGAAGAGACTGCCGCAAGTCTTACTTAATGTTACAGTTCAAAATGCTGCACAATTGAAGAGCGCGCAGAAAGTGTGGTTAGAAGTAGAAACAGTTCAGGAGCAACTTGAGGGAAGAGGAAGAATCCTGGTTAGACCTTCGGGCACTGAACCGTTGGTAAGAGTAATGGTTGAGAGTGATTCTCAGGATGAAGCAAATAGTGTTGCCAGGAAAGTTGCCGATCTGATTGAAGCGGAATTAAAGTAGGAAATTCCTGGAAATCATAGAAGGAGTAGGAAATGTGCGGGATTGTTGGATATATTGGCGAAAAGAAATCGGCACCGGTTTTATTAAACGGATTAAGAAGATTGGAATATAGGGGTTACGATTCTGCGGGATTGGCTTTTTTAAACGGAAGTTGTTTGAATAGTATTCGCAGGAAGGGTTGCCTGGATGAGCTTGAAGAGGCGATTAAAGGAATTGAGCTGGAAAGCAGTTTGGGGATCGGACACACCAGATGGGCTACACATGGTGCTCCGTTAGAGAAAAATGCTCATCCCCATATGGATTGTACCGGAAATATAGCGGTCGTCCATAATGGCATTATTGAAAATTTTCTAACGCTTAAGGAAGACTTGCTTATAAAAGGACATGTTTTCAATTCGGATACGGACACCGAGGTTTTTGCCCATCTTATTGAGGAGGCCTATTCTGGTAATTTGGTAGAGGCAGTCCAAAAAGCAGTTAAGCAAGTAGAAGGTTCATTTGCGTTAGCGGTTATCTCCGGCGAACATCCCGACTTAATTGTGGCTGCAAGAAAGGAGAGCCCGCTTATTTTGGGAGTCGGAGAAGGTGAGTATCTGCTGGCATCCGACATACCCGCCATTCTAAAGTACACGAAAAATGTGTTAATTATAGAAAATAATGAGATGGTTGAAATAAGAAGAAGCGGATATAAGCTTACGGATTTTGACGGAAGACCTATTGAGCGTGATCTATTTGAAGTTAATTGGGATGATGAAGCTGCGGAGAAGTCGGGATATGAAGATTTTATGCTTAAGGAAATCTTCGAGCAGCCGGTGGCGGTAAGGGAGACAATTCGCGGCCGGATTACCGATGACTATAAAATCAATCTGGATGAGATAAATATCTCAGAAGACGAACTGAAAAAGCTTCAAAAGGTCTTTGTTGTAGCCTGCGGTACCTCTCATCATGCGGGAATTACTGCAAAATATGCTATCGAACAATGGACAAGACTTCCGGTAGAAATTGAAATAGGTTCCGAATTCAGGTATAGAAATCCCATTATAGACTCATCGACTCTTATTATTGCCATAACTCAATCAGGAGAAACTGCAGACACCCTGGCAGGGATGAAATCGGCAAAAGAAAAAGGCGCTAAAATCATAGCAGTTACCAACGTTGTAGGTAGCAGTGTAACCCGTCAGGCCGACGGTGTACTGTATACTCATGCGGGACCCGAAATGGGTGTGGCGGCAACTAAAACCCTTGTTTCCCAGATGGTTGCTCTGTTATTGCTTGCTTTATATATTGCTATAGCACGGGGCTCCATAGAAGACGATGAAGCTAAATCGATTATGCAGGAAATGAATAAACTTCCGGATAAAGTTGCCCGGATTCTGGATAATGTGGAGCTCATCGAAGAATGGTCCCGGAAATTCTGTAATTGCTCCGACTTTCTATTTCTTGGACGTGGAGTCGGCCTTTCCGTAGCGCTTGAAGGTGCCCTAAAGCTGAAAGAAATATCTTATATACACGCGGAAGGTTGTCCGGCTGGTGAAATGAAGCACGGGCCTATTGCTTTGTTAGACCAAACAGTCCCGGTGGTTGCGGTGGCTACTAAAAATTGTGTTTATGAAAAGATGCTCAGCAATATTCAGGAAGTAAGAGCTCGATCGGCGCCGGTAATAGCGGTTGCCACCGAGGGCGATGAGGAAATTATAAGCTATGCTGATCATGTATATTATGTGCCGGAAACACACGAGCTTCTATCGCCTATCCTGGCTGTTATTCCGCTACAGCTACTTGCATACTACATGGCAAAACTTAGAGGCTGTAATGTGGATCAGCCCAGGAATTTAGCTAAAAGTGTAACTGTTGAGTAGTTCAGACATGAACGAAAATCATAAAGGACGAATTATTGGATCGCAGTTTTCACGGGTAATTCATTTAAAATATCTCATCTGAAATTTAAGCAAATATTGAGTTTTTATATTTAAGGCTCTTAAAGTACGGAAGAGAGGAAAATGGTAAAGGGGCTAGGTGTTGATATAGTAGAAGTTGAACGCATGAAGAAAGCACTTGAACGCCGTGAGCAGCTTTTCGACCGGTTATTTACATCCGGTGAGAGAAAATATTGTTCCGCGAAAGTCAAACCATATAGACATTATGCTCTTCGATTTGCCGCCAAAGAAGCTGTTCTAAAGTCTCTGGGAACCGGACTACGTGGTGTAAAGTGGACCGATATTGAAATAAACCACGATACTTTAGGAAAACCACAGGTTAGCTTAACCGGGAAAGCCGCACAAAAAGCAAATGATATTGGTGTGGACGAGATATTGATAAGTCTTTCTTTCAGCCGGGAAAATGCTGTCGCATCTGCTGTTGCCTTGCAAAGAAATGGCGCCAATAAGGAGATGCAGTGTGAAAATAGCTAGCGTTGAAGAGATGATTCAAATTGAACAAGAAGCGATTGCAAAAACCGGTACGTCTATCCAGGAATTAATGGAAAAAGCTGGACGATCAGTTGCTAAAGAAGCGGCAAAGATGATACAAAAAGGCTCGAACGTAATTATTGTTTGCGGCAAGGGCAACAATGGCGGAGACGGATTTGTTGCCGCACGTTACTTACAACAGCGAGGTTGTAAACCAATCGTATTCACCCTATCCCCTACCGCCGAACTTTCAGAAGATGCTAAAGATGCATTTCTTAAATTAAACAATCTACCCATCGAGATCATTCCTTTAGATAATAGCGGTTTAGACAATTTGGCTGCTGCTCTTACGGACACATCCTTGGTTGTTGACGCAATATTCGGTTTTAGTCTTAAGGGTGCAGTGAAAGGAATAGCGAAGGATGTTATCGAAATATTAAATGAAGCAGAACGGCCGATTCTTTCAGTCGACGTTCCTTCGGGGCTTGAAAGTGATACCGGGCATGTCCACGGTGTTTGCATTAAAGCCTCAAGAACGGTTAGTTTCACTTGTCCCAAACTGGGACTGGTTACCTATCCCGGGGCTGAAATGGCTGGCGAATTGGCTATTGCGGATATCGGTATATTACCGGAGATCGTAGAAAGAATATGTAAAGTGCGGCTGGTTGATTTTTATGATCCGTTGCTCGAATTACCCGAACGTGCCGCCGAAGTCCACAAAAAGGATGTAGGACAAGTACTTGTTATTGCTGGCTCAATAGGAATGACGGGAGCGGCCGTACTTACATCAGAAGCCGCTCTTAAAAGCGGAGCCGGTATAGTTACTTTGGGTTCACCTTCAAGCTTGAACGGTATTTTAGAGGGGAAGCTTACAGAGGTTATAACTTATCCTTTAGCGGAAACATCCGAGCACTCAATTGATAAAAGTGCTTATGATAAGATAATGAAACTTTCCCAATCATTTGATGCTGTGGCTATTGGGCCCGGTATTTCCAGGAATGACGTAACGGCTTCATTGGTTTGCAGATTAGTTTCAGGTCTTGAGTGTCCGTTGATTATTGACGCTGACGGGTTGAATTCATTGGTCGGAAAAACAGATCTCTTATCCAAACGTACTCAACCTACTATTATTACACCGCATCCCGGGGAGCTTGGTCGCTTGCTGGGTTTATCTGCCGACGATGTCCAAGATGACAGATTGGGGATTGCCAGGCGTACGGCCAGGGAATGGGATGTCGTGGTGGTTTTAAAGGGAGCGCGTTCGATAATTTGTTCATCACAAGAAGAGGCAATTATCGCATCCGGAAATCCGGGGATGGCCACTGCCGGAACCGGCGATGTTTTAACCGGGCTTATTAGCGGATTTGTAGCACAGGGATTGGCTCCTTTTCAGGCGGCAGTTCTGGGAACATATCTTCACGGTCTTTCAGGGGATATGGCAGCTGAGGATTTGACCGAGTGGTGTTTGGTGGCAGGTGATTTAATCGATTATTTGCCCTGGGCGATTAAGGCATTAATTTCTGAAGATAGTGACTAGATAAGACCACATTGAGATTGAGGAGGAAGAATGGCTGACATTAGGGCAAAAGATATTATGACAACTGATGTTATAACGGTCACTGAAGATATGGCTGTTAAAGAAACTGCAAAACTTTTTACCGACAAAAAGATCGGCGGAGCGCCGGTCGTGGATAGTAATAATCGGGTGATTGGGATGGTTACAGATGGCGATTTGATTATGCAGGATGTAAAGATACATTTTCCCAGTTATCTTCATTTACTGGACGGTTTTATTATTCTCGGGAGCACCAAGCGATTTGAGGATCAGTTGCGAAAAGCAGTGGGTGCGGAAGTTAGGGATGTTATGAGCCAGGAAGTGGTTTTGATTGAAGAAGATACTTCAATAGAAGAAGTGGCAACGTTGATGGTAGAAAAAAACGTAAGTCGTATCCCGGTTGTAAAGAATGACAAGCTGGTCGGATTGATCACTCGCGGTGATATTGTAAAAGCAATCAGTAAAAGTTAGAAGACATAGGATAAATAAAATTATGAGCGGTCAGAAGTTTAGTGTATGAGATTAGTCTGACGGTTCGATGTTATACTAAGTTTTGTTGATTCTTTTTATTGCTTATAGGTTACTTTGACTTGATATTTTGAAGCGGTTTTAATTGAGACTCAAGCAATAGGAGTTAGATATAATGGAATATGAAAGGCCGGTAAGAGCGGAAATCAACTTGGATACGATTAGTAGAAATATTCAAGAGATTAAAAAGCTTTTACCTGCCAATGTGCTGTTTATGGCTGTGGTAAAAGCGGATGCCTATGGTCATGGAGCTATTAAAGTATCCAGGGAAGCAATAAAGTGCGGAGCCGACCGGCTGGGTGTTGCTTTACCGGAAGAAGGTATTGCGTTAAGGAAAGCAGGCATCAAAGTACCAATCCAAATTCTTGGTGAGATTCATCCTTCCGCTTCTGAGATTGTTCTGCAAAATGATCTTATATCAACAATTTGTTCTAAAAATGTTGCCGATGCGATTTCGGCACAAGCGAGCAATGTTAAAAAGAAAGCTATAGTTCATGTTAAGATTGACACTGGAATGAACCGATTAGGCTTACTCCCTGTAGATGCGGCCGAATTTCTGGAATACGCTAGAGGACTTCCTTTTCTGGAAATAGAAGGAATATTTACTCATTTTGCTTGTGCTGATAATCCAAAAAGTAGTCATACTAAACAGCAGCTTCAGAAATTTCAGAACGTATTGTCTGATCTAAGTAGAAGAGGTTTTGACTTTTCAATAAAACATGCTGCCAATAGCGCTGCGACTATTTTTTATCCTGAGACCCATTTTGACATGGTTAGGATAGGGATAGCAATGTATGGATTGCATCCCTCCGATGCAACCAAATCCAGGATCAATCTTGAACCTGTACTTTCATTGATATCATCTGTATCTCAAATGAAGCCATTGTCTGCCGGTAAAGGTGTGAGTTATTCTTTAACATTTAAGCCGACAAGGAAATCAAAGATAGCACTTTTACCTTTGGGGTATGCGGATGGCTACAGCAGGTTACTTTCAAACAAGGCGGAAGTCTTAATAAAAGGGGGCAGAGCTCCCATAGTTGGAAATATTTGTATGGATCAATCTCTAGTGGATGTTACGGGAATTGAAAATGTACAAGTCGGAGATAAAGCGGTTCTTATCGGAAAACAAAATGCTGAGGAAATTTTGGCTGATGATATTGCTAAAATATTGGGTACCATAAATTACGAAGTTACCTGTATGATAAGTAGAAGGGTGCCCCGGTTATATTATAAGTAAATAGAGTGTAAAAAATATTAATATGGGAGTGGAGTTGATGTCTATGGGATTGCTTAAATTTAGTTTTCGAAAAACCGGTCTGTTTTTAGTGTTGATATGTTTTTTAGCTATGAATATTTACGGCTGCAGATCGAATGATCCAAATGAGGGGAAAAGTGTAAAGAAGAAAAAAGACGGCAACTATGAAATTTCAGTTTCTGTTCCGGAAGGCGACTTTAAAAAAGGCAAAAAAGTTCCTGTTAGTATATCGGTAGCAAATATCGGAGGAAGTATTGAAATACTGCATTATAGCACGGCGCAAAGATTTGACCTGGAAGTTAAAGATTCCCAGGGTAAACCGTTATGGAGATGGTCCGTAGGACAATATTTTGCTCAGTCTTTTGAGCAAGTAAAATTGGAGCCGGATGATTCCGAGAACGATTATGCAACTTGGATGCAAAAAGATCAGGCGGGAAACCAGGTTCCACCGGGAACATATACCTTAATTGCGAGATCAACAGCCGATGAGATAAGCAAGACTGTTTCTATAAAAATTAAAGTTGTTAAGTAAGTGAGTGTTGCGTGTGGTAAAGGTAAGATATGGACATTAAAAAGAATCTGAATATTTTAATTACGGGGATACCGGGTTCGGGAAAAACAACGCTAATAAAGAAGATTGTACAAGAATTGGATAACACGCCGGGTTTGAAAGGAGGCGGATTTTACACAGAAGAGATAAGAAGGGGAAACATCAGAGAAGGCTTCTTGATGGTTACGCTGGATGGACAGAAGAGAATATTGGCCCATATTGATCGGAAAAGCCTAAAAAAGGTTAGCAAGTATGGTGTGGATGTTGAGGGTTTTGAACAGGTCGCAGTGGTTGCATTAGAGAAAGCAATTAGTGGAAAGCAAATTGTTGTAGTCGATGAAATTGGCAAAATGGAGCTTTTTTCAAGTCGTTTTCAGAAAGCGGTTACTAATGCTCTGGATGAAAATGTGGTGTTTCTGGCAACCATGGGAAAGGTTGACCATCCTTTTGTGCGGGACTTGAAAAGGAGGAGGGATATTTCTCTTTTTGAAGTCACTCAAGGGAATCAGGAATTTGTGAAAGCTCAAATACTGGATTTGGTACGAGAAACCTTGGAGGAGCGAAAAAATGAATCTTTGTCCGAAATGCAAAGCAATTTTTGATGGAGAGAAATGGGGCTACGATTTAGAGGTTTACGACCAATGGAAGAAAAGAGGAGCCAAGCAAGCATTATGTCCCGGCTGTGAGCGCATTATGAGAAAAAGGATAGACGGAGTTGTTGATCTTCAAGGAAATTTTCTAAAGAAGCATAAGCTTGAAGCCATGAATTTGATAAAAAGTGTGGCAGAAAAGAAGAAGAGGAAAAATATTGCGGCCAGAATATATAAAATCAGACATAGCAATGTGGGGATTCATGTTGAGACGACTGATCGTTCGTTGGCGGAAAGAATCGGGAAAGAATTCGAAAAAGCATATTCCGGATCTCTGGATATAAGCTGGTTGAAGTCAGAGGATTTTGTTAGAGTTAACTGGCAGCGTGAAACATAAAATAGACGTTCATTGAAATTTACGGATATATTTGTCAAAAGAAATCTATGCAAGCGGTTCAAATGATATTGCCGGAAGCACAAATATATTAGCGTTTGTGTGTTTAGGACTAATATAGGAAGAAAAATGGAATTATATGAGGCAATATACGGACGGAAAAGTATAAGATCATTTGATGAAACCAAAGATGTTCCCCTGGATACCGTTAACAAATTATTAGAGGCAGCATGTCAGGCGCCATCCGCAGGCTTTATTGAGCCCTGGAGGTTTTTTGTCGCAAGAAGCAATGAGTGTAAGAATATGCTGGTTGATGCGGCATATGGACAAAGCTTCATTGCAGAGGCACCGGTTGTAATTGTAGTGTGTGCCGATGTTAAGGTTTCATCAAAAGGTTATGGAATTCGAGGATCCGGTTTGTATGCTATACAGGATACATCCGCTGCCACTGAGAATTTGTTGCTGGCTGCTTATTCGGAAGGATTGGGAACCTGCTGGGTCGGAGCTTTTGATGAAGCAAGGGTTGCACAAGAACTGTCTCTTCCGGATGACCTTAGGCCGTTGGCAATGGTACCTTTGGGTTATCCCGATTCAAAGAGGCAAAAACCGAAAAGGAAAAGCATTTCAGAAGTAACAAAGTATATATAAATTCAATGCACAATAATTGGTAAACTTGTCAGCAGAGAACCGCAATAAAAATAATATTTATTAATAGTGTATTTGTACTATATCTAGCTGGCATAATGTTGCGTATTGTTGTTTAAATTATGCAAAGTTGATAAAATCAAAGTACAAATATTATTAAGAGGTAGAGAGTTATGCCAATATATGAATTTGAGTGTCGTTCATGCAAAAAGAAATTCGATGCCTTAATAGGGCAAGGCCGAAAAGTCAGTGATATAAAGTGTCCCAAGTGCGGCAGCGGGAAGTTGGATAAATTATTCTCGGCTTTTGGTTTTAAAGGTTCTCCGGAGGGAAAAGCAGTTACTTCAGCAGCTTCTTCAGGCTGCAGCTCATGTCAGGCTTCCAGCTGTGATAGTTGTAAAGGTTAAAAATCTAGCGTGAGATATAAATTGCAAAATGCAAAAGTCGAAATGCATTAAGTGCAATTCAAATGAAGATAATGGTAATTCAAGGAAGCTTAAGATTGGGAATTTTCTTTTTGTGTTTTTATTTGCAAATTTTTATTTTTCTTTTTGAATTTTACATTTATTTTTAAATGAGGGGGTTTTTGTGGCAGATACATTGCAGGAATTATATGATGAGATGAAGGATTGCCAGAAGTGCGTGCTTTCGAAGACTCGCACAAAACTTGTTTTTGGGGTTGGTAATGAAACAGCGGAATTAATGTTTGTTGGTGAAGCCCCCGGTTATAATGAAGACCAGCAAGGCGAACCATTTGTTGGCGCAGCAGGACAACTCCTTGACAAGCTACTTGCGTCAATTGGATTGTCTCGCCGTCAGATATATATAGGCAATGTCTTAAAGTGCCGACCACCACAAAATAGAGATCCTCTGCCCGAAGAGGTAGAGATTTGCAAACCTTATCTAAAAGAACAAATTGAAATTATTAAGCCATTAATAGTTTGTACTCTGGGTAGGCACGCTTCCCAGCTTCTTTTAGGTAAGAATGTTACAATGACCAATGTACACGGGCAGTGTTTTGACGGAAAAGATTATCATATTTTCCCTATTTATCACCCCGCCGCAGCCCTCTATGCGCGTACCACTCTTACAGCACTTGAAGATGACTTCTCCAAGCTCAGTGACTTACTTAAGAGCGGGATTCAACCACCTTCACAAGAACCCGAAGCAAAGCAAATGGGACTATTTTAAGATGACCAAATCAAAAAAGGCCGGATCGCTTGCCCGGGCATATTTCTTAAGCGGATTCAATTGTGCGGAGTCGATAGTGCTTTCTTTCTGTGAAATGACCAGTAGGGATCACACTATTCTACTTCCGTCAGCAACAGGTTTTGGGGGAGGGATAGGGCGGTGTGGTTGTATCTGTGGGGCACTGGCCGGAGGCATTATTGCGCTTGGCTCGGTTTATGGGAGAAAAACCCTGGAAGATGATAAAAAGCGGCCTTATCGCTTTGCTTCCCAGCTTTGCAATCAGTTTGTCGAGGAATATGGCAGTTCATGCTGCCGGATTATCAATAAAGGCGATTTTAAAAGTAGCGAGCATCAGATAAGATGTTCAGATATAGTAGAAAAAACCGCAGTTATGCTACTCGATATTATGGAAGCAGAGGAAACAGGCAGTTAAGCATGACATTTAGAGAGGAAGTTCTCAATTGCAGGCAACTCTGGTTATCAAGACCGAATCGCCCAATGAAACACAAAATCTGGCTGCTTTACTGTCATTCTATTTAAAAGCAGGAGACATAATCAGTCTTACCGGAGACCTGGGAGCGGGAAAGACTTGTTTTACTCAGGGACTTGCTGAAGGCTTACGGATAAAGGAAAGAATCACTTCCCCCACCTTCAACCTTATTAAAGAGTATAAGAATGCTATTTCTCTATATCACTTTGATGTCTACCGTTTAAATTCAATTGATGAGCTGTATGATCTTGGTTATGAAGAGTACTTCTACGGAGAAGGAATATCAATAATCGAATGGGGCGACAAAATAAAATCACTTCTTCCGGACAGTCTGCTTGAGATTGAATTTCATAGGATGCTGGATGACAATGTCCGTGAAATAAAAATCTCTTATCGGGGAGAACGATGGGGGCAAACAGTAAAGGCATGGATGAAGGTGTGGGAAAATCGTAAAACATAATTTAACTGCACACGCTTAAATGATTAGGTGGTAAAGAGTGATTTTAGGGTTTGATACGGCAACAGATAAGCTAACGATAGCTATTGGTACGGACAATAAAGTTATCGCCGGGATTGATTTAATGGCTCCCAGGGGACACATGGAGCGGATTTTGCCTGCGATTGAAAATATGTTGAAAGAGGAGAAAATAGAGCTAAGCGAGATCGATGTAATCGCTGTTGGTTTAGGACCGGGGTCTTTTACCGGCGTGCGAATAGGTGTCTCAACGGCTAGAGGGCTGGCGCAAGGTTTAAATAAGAAAATAGTCGGAATCCCGACACCTGATTGTATTGCCCGGGGATTGGATTGGAAGGGGAAAATCGCCTGTATTTTGGACGCTAAACGGGGCGAGATATATTCGGTGATTTACCATAAGTACGGACCTGAAGAATTAGAAAGAATAACGGTGTTTGATATTGTTACTCCGGATAGTTTTTGCGAAATCGCCCGGGAGATAGAAGATGATTTGATCTTAACGGGAGACGCACTAATACCCTATGGCGATTATTTAAGAACCGAACTTGGCCCGAAGTTTAAGTTTGCTGCTCCCGATTATTGGTATCCCAAAGCGACCAGTCTGTTAAAATTGGCATCAGTGCAGTGGCCCGGAAAATATGAAGGATTGGAGAATATTGAGCCGATCTATGGACGTTTATCTCATGCCGAGGAAGTCTTAAGCAGAAAAGAAGAGGATAAAACTGTATTGTTTGTCATTGAAAACATGGCATTAGAGGATCTCGATGAAGTATTAGCGATTGAGAATAATCTCTTTGCTTCACCATGGAGCGAATGGATGTTTAAGGCTGAGATTGAGAGTGAAAGAAGTTTTTGTCTTGTAGCTAGATCGGGAGAAAATATAGTCGGTTACGCAGTGCTTAATTGTTTTGAAAAGGAAGGGCACTTAATGAATTTGGCCGTAACGGATAATTATCAGCACAGAGGTATTGGGAGCATTTTGACCTGTAAATTAATAGAAGAAGCTATGAGTGGTGGGGTGAGAAGACTTACATTAGAAGTGCGTCCTTCCAACGTATATGCGCGTAAGCTATATAAGAAATTCGGTTTTCAGGAGCTTGGGATTAGAAAAAAATATTATGCGGAGACCAATGAGGACGGACTAATCCTGTGGACAGGTGATGTCACTTTTCAGAATTTTCAAGAAAGACTTCGCAAAATTGAAGCTGATTTGAAACGTAAGCTTAAAGTGATTGATAAAACCGGGTTATCTTCCTAATTATGACTGCTTGCCCAGATTTTTGCATCTTCTGCATATGGAGAACTGGGATAAAGTACAAGTATTAATTCGTATGCTTTACTAACTTCCTTTTTTTGGTCGGGATATAGACTATCGATCGTCTTATAAGTTGAAGCTATTATACTTAATGTTTTGGCTCCTTCTTTAGCGCCCTGATGTTTTTGTAGATAATCTTCAATGAAAGCTGCCGGTTCCTTAATCTCCTCAGCAACACTCCTTGCTGTTTCTGCGTTCTTATCGGAATTGAGCTTTTTAGCCAGGCTATCGATCTTGTCTTTATACTCGGAATAATCCTTGGCTCCTTGCGTATCCTCGGTGTTAGTATTATTAGATCCGTCCTCTGACTTGGAATTGGAAATAGCGGCTTTTTCATCAGTGTCGGATTTCTTGGAACAACCGCATGTCATGGTTATTAGAAGGATAGCGATAAAAAACAAAACTATACCCCTATAGGCAGATCTAATCCTAAACATTTTTTTCAGCTCCTATCGAAATGTCTTAAAAAACGGGAATAAAAAGTTCTAAAATGTCCTCTCCGACTTTTATTTTCTGGAAGAAGGGGCCAAAGTCCTGCAAAAAGCTGGCAATTATATAAATCTTCTATAGAATATCTGGTAGAGTAGTGCATAATAATTTTTAAAGCTTGTTAGGAGACAAGAAGAATGAACAAAAACAAGGAATTTATTCTTGCGATTGAGACGTCTTGTGATGAGACATCAGCGGCTGTAGTCGCAGATGGAAAAGACGTGTTATCGAATATTGTTGCTTCGCAGGTGGACTTACATAGAAAATTTGGTGGAGTCGTACCGGAGATTGCTTCGCGCAAACACCTGGAACTTATAAATACAATTATCGGGGAAGCGCTTGATGAGGCAAAAACATCATTCGACGAATTAGCGGCAATTGCTGTTACCTGGGGACCGGGACTGGTGGGTGCTTTATTGATCGGAGTTTCGACAGCTAAGGCGATTGCATATGCGAAAGATCTTCCACTGGTTGGAGTAAATCATTTGGAAGGGCATGTATTTGCCAACTTTCTCCAACATGAGGATCTTTGTCCTCCTTTTATATGTTTGATTGTATCGGGAGGTCACACCAGCCTGGTTTTAGTGAACGATCTTGGAGAATATGAAGTACTGGGTGAGACATTGGATGATGCTGCGGGCGAAGCCTTTGATAAGATCGCCGGTTTTCTTGAGCTTGGCTATCCCGGAGGTCCGATAATTGACAATTTAGCCAGGGAAGGTAATGCCAAGGCAGTTGTTTTTCCCCGCGCTATGTTGCATAGCAAGAGTTTTGATTTTAGTTTGAGCGGTCTTAAGACAGCGGTCTTAAATTATGTTGCCCGGATGAATAATAAAGGAAAACAAAGCAATATTGCAGATGTCTGTGCCGGTTTTCAGGCAGCGGTTATCGATGTTTTGGTTCAAAAATCGGTGAGAGCAGCCGAGGAAAAAGGAGTACAAAAAATTGTACTTGCCGGTGGCGTAGCTGCCAATAGCGCATTAAGGCAGCAATTTAAGGAAGTTGCGGATAGTAAGAACATCGGACTTTTCTATCCTTCAATTGCTCTTTGTACGGATAATGCGGCAATGATTGGCTGCGCCGGTTATTATCGTTTTAAAAAGGGAGAGAGAATGTCTCTTGATCTTTATCCCGATTCGAATTTAAAGCTTGATTCACCAAGGAATAGCAAATAGTCCATGTGGGCTGGCAGAAAGGGAGTATTGAAAATCAGCAGAAAGTTACTGCCCGGCAGAGAACTAACAGAAAACCTTTTTGACGGTAAAGCAGTGAAATATATCCTACTCTCTATTCTTTCAGGTTTATTGCTAATATCGCTTTTTCCCAAGATCTCTTTGTGGTTTTTGGCCTGGGTAGCTCTGCTGCCTCTGTTAATTGTTATCTATGAAGCAAAACCGAAAACCTCTTTTCTTCTTGGTTGGCTTGCCGGGACGATTTTTTTTCTCGGATTAACTTATTGGCTCCTTTTTCTTTATTCATTTGTTAAAACACTGTCCGTACTAGCCTGGATAACGCTGTCTGCTTTTCAAGGATTGTTTTACGGCTTCTTCGCTCTCGGAGCCAATAGTATCCGAAGAAATTTTATCGGGTGGGGACGTCTCTTTGCCATTCCCGCCTGGTGGGTTGCCCTTGAGTTTTTAAAATCCAACGGATATTTGGCATTTTCCTGGGGAGTTCTGGGATACAGCCAGCAGCCGTTTTCTCAATTAACTCAAATAGCTGCTTTAACCGGAGTTTACGGGATTTCCTTTATTATTGTTATGGTAAATGTTGCTTTGGCCGAAATTCTTTTTTCTCCCATTGAAGAAGTGAAAAAATCGCTGGCCTATCTGGGTGTAGCTTTAATAATTTTCTTGGAGGTTATTGGGGGCGGTTTTCTCTTTATAAGAAATCGGAGCGGAGAGAACAAAGAATCAATCGGGAAAGCAAGAAGTTTTAAAGTGGCCGCGATTCAGGGAAATGTGCCTCAGGATCAGAAATGGGATCCTTATAGGGAAGAACAAATTAAAAAATCTTACTATGATTCCACAACCGAAGCTGCGCGATTTGATCCTTATCTTGTGGTGTGGCCCGAGAGTGCCGTGCCGACATTTTTAATGAGAGATCATTCCTATCTGGGTAAATTAGAGAATTTGGCTGAGAGGAATAACCATTATCTTCTGACCGGAAGTCTGCACCTGGATAGCAAAAGCAGACAATTTAATTCGGCGATTCTTATTTCTCCGGAGGGCAAAGTCGAAAAGAGATACGACAAGATGCGCCTGGTTATTTTTGGAGAGTATACATTTAAATTCATGGTAAATATTCTTCGAAGGTTCGAAGGCATGTCCTGGGTAGGGGAGAGCATAATACCCGGGAAGAAGCATACGGTTTTTGAAACAAAAAAAGGTAATTTAAGTACGGTCATATGTTTTGAATCAGGTGATTCCAGCCTATGTCGTCAAATGGTAAGAAATGGGGCACGGCTTCTGGTTGTGATCACCAATGATGCCTGGTTCGGGAAATCAGCGGCACCATATCAGCACATGCAGATTTCATCCTTTCGTGCTATTGAGAATGATGTATATCTTGTGCAAGTTGCCAATACAGGGATAACCGCTATAGTTAATCCACAAGGGAAAATTAACAAAACCGCCTCTCCATTTAAAAAAGAACTGCTAAACGCCAATATTGCTTTTCGAACGGGAAGAACGCTTTATCGGAAATGGGGAGATATTTTTTCATACTTCTGCTTACTTTTTTCAGTGGGATTTATTGCCTCTGGTTTATTACCGCAATCAAAATAGGTTTTTAAAAAAATACAAAATAGGTCTTGATTTTGGGATATGTTTGTTATAATATGCTTATTAGCACTCTCACACAGAGAGTGCTAGGTCATCTAAGATAGGAGGGTTGCTATATGAAACTTAAGCCATTACGAGATCGTGTGATCGTCGAACCAAGCGAGGGTGAAGAGAAGACAAAAAGTGGAATTGTTATTCCTGACTCGGCAAAAGAAGAGCCTCAAGAGGGAAAAGTGATTGCAGTTGGACCTGGCGCAGTCGGTAAGGATGGAAAGAAAGTCCCGATGGAAGTAAAGGTAGGCGACAAGGTAATCGTTCCCAAATATGGCGCAAGCAGGGTTAAAGTTGATGGCAAGGAATATCTCATTATGCGAGAAGAAGAAGTCCTTGCTGTTATAGCTTAATTTTGGTTTCCCACAACTTATGTTGATATGCATAAGACGAGAGGAACCGGAGTTTTTTGTTTAATGTTGAAGGTGAATAGTCTATATAACTTAGAATGAGAAAAGGAGGGAGACTGTATGGCAAAGACCATTGAGTTTGATGAGTCAGCTAGAAGAGCACTGGAAGCCGGTGTTAACAAGCTGTCCGATACAGTCAAAGTGACAATGGGACCAAAAGGTAGAAATGTGGTCCTGGATAGAAAGTTCGGAAGTCCGACAATTACTCATGATGGAGTAACTGTTGCTAGAGAAATTGAGCTTGAGGATGTAAATGAGAATGTTGGTGCTCAATTGGTAAAAGAAGTTGCTACCAAAACTCAGGATGTAGCCGGTGACGGAACCACTACGGCAACCGTGCTTGCTCAGGCAATGGTAAAAGAGGGCTTGAGAAACGTTGCAGCCGGAGCAAACCCCATGCTTCTCAAAAAGGGAATGGATAAGGCATGTGCATTAGCAGTTGAGCACATCAAGAAAGTAAGCCATCCAATTAAGGCAAGGGATGAGATTGCTTCTGTGGCCGCTATTTCCGCTGCTGACCCGGAAATCGGGAATCTTATTGCTGACGCAATGGAAAAAGTAGGCAAAGACGGCGTTATTACGGTTGAAGAGTCTCAGACTATCGGGACCGAACTGGAAGTTGTAGAAGGAATGCAGTTTGATAAAGGCTATATCTCACCATATATGGTGACTGATGCCGAACGCATGGAAGCTGTTTTGGAAGAGCCTTATGTCCTTATTGCCAATCAGAAGATTGCTGCTGTAGCTGATTTACTCCCCATTTTGGAGAAGGTCATGAAAACCGGCAAGGCGCTTGTGATTATCGCGGAGGATGTTGAAGGTGAAGCCCTGGCAACACTAATCGTTAACAAGGTTAGAGGTACTTTCCAGAGCGTAGCGGTTAAAGCTCCTGGTTTCGGAGATAGAAGAAAAGCTATGCTTGAGGATATCGCCACAGTTACCGGCGGCCAGGTTGTTACCGAAGAGCTTGGCATAAAGCTTGAGGGTATTGATATGGATATGTTAGGCCGCGCCCGCCAGATCAAGATTACCAAAGAAAACACTACTATCGTTGAAGGCAAGGGCGAAGCTACGCAGATCGAGGGTCGCATTAATCAGATCAGAGCCGAGATAGATCAGAGTGATTCTGATTTTGATCGGGAAAAGCTTCAGGAAAGACTTGCCAAGCTTGCCGGCGGAGTAGCGGTTATTAAGGTTGGAGCTGCTACTGAAACCGAACTTAAAGAAAAGAAGCATCGTATCGAGGATGCGTTGTCTGCTACCAAAGCGGCAGTTGAAGAGGGAATCATCGCAGGTGGTGGCGCAATACTGGTAAGCGCTATACCTGAGGTTAAGAAAGTTAAGCTGGACGGCGATGAAAAAACCGGTGCTCAAATTGTTGAGCGCGCTTTGGAAGAGCCTGTTCGCCAGCTGGCTGCAAATGCCGGATTTGAAGGTTCAGTTGTGGTTGAGAAGGTAAAAACTTTGCCTAGAGGTCAGGCACTGAATGTAATGACTGGTGAGTTTGTTGACATGAACAAAGCCGGAATTATTGATCCGGTTAAGGTAACCAGGTCAGCTCTCCAGAATGCAATCAGTATTGCCGGAATGATTCTTACAACCGAGGCAGTTGTTGCCGATAAACCAGAGGAAGAAAAGATGATGCCACCGATGCCGGGCGGAGGAATGCCGGGAATGATGTAGGCTTTTAAAAAGTCTATTCATCGGTTTTATGGAAAAAGAAAAGGGCGCTTGTCGAACGACAAGCGCCCTTTTTTGCTTAAAAGATAATTCCCGACCCTCGAAAATATCTTTTCTTTCTTGCAGACTGTATCACCTTTTTATCCTGGACTAAATATTGTGAGCGATTAATCCAAAAAAATGAAGGAGAAGCACTTCTTTTTATTGAAATATTTTGGGAGTAATCCTCAGTGATAATTAAAGCATCTAACAGGGGCAGCTAGGAAGTATGTATACTATCTTATCATGCGATCAAGCATTAAATATTTTACGACCAAAGCATATCTCATAGAAAGAGGACAATTTAGTTATGAAAAGGGGAAAAAGTAGAGGTCGGCTGGGCATTAAAGATATGCCAAAAATAGATAGACCGAGGGAAAAATTGGCTAAAGCGGGGCCGGATGCTCTCTGCAATACTGAGTTATTGGCAGTAATCCTTGGTTCGGGCACTAAGAAACAGGATGTCATGAATATAGCCGGAAAATTACTAAAGAAATACGGGGCGAATAATCTTAAAAAACTTTCTTTAAGTGAATTGAAGAAAAATGACGGAATTGGTAGGACCAAAGCCTGTCAACTTGTAGCTATGTTTGAATTTTGTAGAAGGACGCTATCTGACCATGGAGATACAGAGGATAACATAAGTTGTCCGCAAGATGTTTATAATCTGACCAAAGAGATAAGAAAACTAAAGAAAGAGCATTTTGTTGTATTGTATTTGAATGCCAAGAATCGGATTATTAAAAAAGAGACTGTTTCAATCGGAACGCTAAATGCCAGCTTGGTGCATCCACGGGAGGTTTTCGAACCTGCTGTCGGAGCATCGGCGGCAAATATAATTCTGGCACACAACCATCCTTCCGGTGATCTGGAGCCAAGTCAAGACGATATTGATTTGAGCGAACGCCTTATTGAATCCGGTAGGATAATGGGTATTGAAGTATTGGATCACATTATTGTTAGCGTCAAAGGATTTTTAAGTATGAAGGAGAAGAATCTTATTTAGGGGAATTGTAAAATAGTAGGGATTAGGCCTATAACAAGGGTCAGATCTTTTGCCGAGGCCTGATTGTATGAAAAAGCTGCACCTCCCGAATCAAAAAGGTCTCAAAGGACCAATTCCGAATATCTCGGAATAAAGAGCGTCACATAAGGTGCGCTAGAATCCTAGGAG
>ENA-OSEO01001501-OSEO01001501.1-sediment-metagenome-genome-assembly--contig:-NODE-1501-length-41784-cov-4.415446_pt1 | contig 41784 bp, 40 predicted proteins | sample MGYA00237883_ERZ534232 | MGnify/ENA metagenome assembly ERZ534232 | reverse complement strand
TCGATCTCGGCTTCGCCTGCTCGTTTAACATCCTTGTTGGCAGCGTCAGCCTTTTCGGTGGCTTCGCGGATGATCTGAGCGGCCTTCGTCTGGGCTTCATCGATGAGCTTGGCCGCATCCTTCTCCGCATTGGCACGTGCATCCGCGGCAATGCGTGAATCTTCAAGACCCTGTTCGATCTTCTCGCGCCGTTTGTTCATGGCTTTCATGAGCGGCTTATAGATCCAGGCAATTAAAACCACCATAATGATGGCAAAATTGATAATCTGTACAATCAGGAATCCAAGATTTATACCTAGTTTTTCCAAAATAACCTCCTATCCCCGCGCCCTAGAGCACGAAGAGCATCAGGAATGCGATGACCAAACAGTAGATGGCGATAGCTTCGGAAAATGCAATACCGAGGATCATGTTAGTCATCAGGTTACTGGAAGTATCCGGATTGCGTGCCATTCCGCCCAGGGCGCCCTGCACACTTAAACCGATTCCGACACCGGCGCCTGCGGCGCCAATCATGGCCAATCCTGCCCCAATAAATTTTGCTGCTTCAATAATGTCACCGGTCATTTTTTATCAGCCTCCTCGAGATTATCGATCTAATTATTTCTTATGCGTGTTCTTCTTCGCCGCCGTGCCCTTGCGTGGCTTGTGCCATAAACGTCAGGGTCAGCATACCAAACACATATGCCTGGATGGCGCCGATAAATAATTCAAAAAACATGATCAGGGATGGGACAAAAACAGGAACCATCACACCGACCAGAGCCATCAAAACCATACCGGCGAACATATTGCCGAACAACCGGAAGGTAAATGACAGGATCTTTGATAATTCGGAAATCGTCTCCAACAAACCGACAATGAAATCCATGAAACCCAGGAAGGGTTTCTTGAACATAGTTGTGAAGTTGAGGAACTTGCTGAAGTAGTGAATACCCTGTGCCTGGACACCGATGACCTGTGTCATTACGACAGAGATCAAGGCCAACGCCAGAGTGAAATTTAAATCCGTTGAAAGCGCCCGTGCAAAGGGTTTGACAATGTAGCCGCCTTCGTGGGCCTCCTGGTCGATCACCGTTGACCAGACACTGCCTAGCGACTGGATCTCATAGCCGTGCTGACTCTCTTCAAGCAGTCCGATGGTTTCAAAACCGGGCACGAGCTTGATCAAGTTGGCAAAAAGAACGACGATCAAAATTGTTGCAAACCAGGGAAACACTTTCTTGGCATATTTTCCGGCTGTTGCTTCGGTCATCCCATAAAGGGTATCCACGATCATTTCAAAGGCGCCTGCAATACCTTTGGGTACCAAGCCGTTCTTACGAGCTCCCTGCCGCACCAAAAAAGCAACGATCAGGATCACCACATCCATGATGAGCATGGCAACAATCGTGTTGCTTAAATAAAAATCCCCGATCACCGGCAAGGTAAATAGAGGTTCCTTGGTCAGATTTTCAGGGGCTACCTGGATGTGCGGCTGGACAGGTTTAATGAACTGAAGTCCAATAACAGAAAGAATAATAAGACCCAGAATGATCCAGCGATTGACGCCCCAGCGCCATTTACGAGTATTTTCCAATCTGATGATCCTCCTCGTCTTGTTTCTTTTGTGTCTCTTCTAACTTAAGTTTTGACACTGCCTTACGTACTACGAAAAACATCAGAACCAATGAAAGAGGAATACTGGCCACCAGTAATCCAACGGTCAGCCAGGGTTTGGTTCCGAAATGTGCATCCAGAGCTATTCCACCTAATACAGCAGCGATCACAATCACCATAGTCAAACAGCCCACCTGACCGGTTACCGCTGCCAATAACAGGTTGAACCTGTTGCGTTTCTCTTTCGGCTTATCCTCTACCATGTGGACGAATTATAACATATTGAGAGAAAGCTCAAAACCATTCCCTGCCCAGGTTGCAAATCCAAACCACGGATTCAGCACAACGCCCAGCACCAGGATCAAGGTCAGACATATGATGAGTCCTACAAGCCACAACGAGTTCTTTACCTTCAAAGCAGTGGCATCCAGCGGTTCATCCACATACATGACTTTCAAGACACGCAAATAGTAATAAAGACCGATGACCGAATTGACAACACCCACGATTGCCAGCCAGGTCCATCCTGACTCAACTGCCGCACCGAAGACCAGAACTTTGGCAAAGAATCCGCCAAAGGGTGGAATACCGCCCAACGAAAGCAGCCCGATCAGCATAGCAAAAGCCATGGCAGGCGCTCGCCTATTAAGCCCGGCAAAAGCGGACAAGTCATCAGAACCGGTTTTGCGTCCGATCCAGCCAACCAGCGCAAAGAGCGCCAGGTTGGTTGCCATGTAAGCTATTAAGTAATAAATGGCTCCACTGAAACCTAAAATGCTTCTGCTGGCCAAACCAATCAGAATATATCCTGCCTGCGCGATCGATGAATACGCCAGCATGCGTTTGATATTCTTTTGCGGGATGGCAACCAGGTTGCCGGTGAACATACTGGCAACCGCTAAAGCAGATAGTAACGCCTGCCAGACCGGTGAATGTTCGGCTGCGAAGAGAATGAGCAAGAAACGCATCAAAGCCGCGAAACCTGCAGCCTTGGATGCCGTGGATAGGAAACCGGTAACCGAAGTTGGCGCTCCCTCATAGACATCGGGCGCCCAAAAATGGAAAGGAACAGCGCTAATCTTGAAAGCGAAACCTGCCAGCACCAATACGGCGGCGGCCACAAATCCGGCCAGGGGAATACTCTGTCCGGTTACATTTTCAGCAATTTCATAAAGATGAGTGGTTCCCCCGAATCCATAGATCAGGGTAAAACCGTAGACCATCATGGCCGAGGACATAGCACCAAAGAGGAAGTACTTCAATCCGGCTTCAACGGACTTTTCTTCCTTTATCTTGATGCCCGCCATGACGTATAACGGGATCGAAGCCGTTTCGATGGCCAGGAATAACATGATCAAGTCTGCAGATGAAGCCATCAGGCTCATGCCCAATGTTGAAAGGGTTAACAGAATGTAGAATTCCGGACGACGGCGAACTGCATCTTCAGTGCATGAGAAAATAGCTGTCAAACCGGCGCCAACCAGGAAAATAATGCGAAATACAAAACCTGCGGAATCTAGGCGAAGCATGCTTCCCCAGATCAGCAGAGGTTCCGCATTGGGCATTGAAAACAGAAAAGCCAATAACGCGATCAGCAGCATGCCGCCGGCTGTCAGACATCCGATAGTGCGGTCCAGACGCTCTCTTTTAAGCATACTGACGATCATCAATAATCCCGCCAGGGCAACCAGGGCAATCTCGGGCAGGATGGCCAGCATCATTTCACTCGTGGTCAAATTCATCCGGCACCTCCCACGAGCGCTAAAATGTGCTGTACGCCGCCCTCAATCATGGTTGTCATAATTGAAGGGGCCAATCCGATCAGGATCATAATCAATGAAAGCATAACGACTACGAATTTATCCTTGAGAGTAATATCGCTTAATCCGGGTTTGATCGCATCAGGCGTTTCGCCGAAGAAAACCCGCCGGACCACCAGCAAAATATAAGCGGCGGTAACAACAATTGAAATGACTGCCAAAATGGCTACCAGCGGTGCGGTCTTCCACGCGCCCATATAAATGGGAATCTCAGCCACAAAACCGGAAAATCCGGGCATGCCCATTGATACCAAACCGCCCACGACAAAACCGATCATGGCCAGCGGCATGTGTTTCGCCAGGCCTCCCAGTTCTTTCAAATTGCGGGTATGCGCCCTGTCATAGACCATGCCGACCACAGCAAAGAAAAGTGCCGTCATGATGCCGTGTGAGAACATCTGCAGTCCCGCTCCGGTCAAGCCTTCAGGAGTAAGCGTGGCAAAACCAATGAACACCAGACCCATATGAGAAACGGAACTGAAACCGATCACATATTTAAAATCCGTCTGGATCATGGCGATGAATGCGCCGTAAACCACGTTGATCGTTGCCAGAATCAGCACCAGCGGAGCCCAAAAACGCATGCCGTCCGGCAAGAGCATCAAGCCAACGCGCAGGGCGGCGAAAGCGCCCACCTTCATTTCCACACCGGCCAGCAGCATGGAAACCGCCGTAGGAGCTGCGACGTGACCGTCAGGCGCCCAACTGTGGAAGGGGAACAAACCACCTAAAATGCCAAAGCCGATAAAGATGAAGGGGAACCATATCCGTTGAACCGCCAGGCCGAATCCGGCGTTTTCAAGCGCCAAAAGGTCGAAGGTATGCAGTCCCGAGGCGAAATAGATCGCCAGCACCCCCACCAATGCCACCACCGAGCCAAGGAATAAATAAAGGGTCAGCTTCATGCCGCCGTATTCTTTGGTCTTGGGGGAGCCCCACATAACGATCATCAGATATTTCGGAAAAACGGCCAGTTCAAAGAAGAAGAACAATAAGAACAGATCCAGTGAAGCAAACACGCCAAAGACACTGGCTGCCAGGAACATGATAAATGAGAAGAATTCGCGCGCGCGGTCTTCAACTTTCCAGGAGACCATCACACCACTGAACACCACTAACCCGGCCATCAATTCAAGCGGCAGGCTGAATCCATCCACGCCCAGGTGATAGGAGATTCCCATGGCGGGCAACCAGGGCATGTATTCCACAAACTGATAGCCTGCCGCTGTTTTGTCATATGCCGCGAATAAATAAAAGGTAATGACGAGCGAGATAATAGCAGTACCCAGCGCGATCCCGCGGATCAGGCTGGTTTTCTGACGAGGAAGCACTAATAAGACCACCCCGGCCAGGATGGGAAGCAAGATCAAGATACTGAGCAACGGTAACTGCATGATTCTCCTTTAAAACCAGCGCATCACGGTCTGGTTGATCAGGTTGAGGATCCAGGCCGGCCATATACCGATGGACAGGATCAACAGCATTAACGGTGAGATGACAAGGATCTCACGCAAACTGATATCGGATAGTTTTCCACGCCAACTTTCATTCAAAGGACCCTGCAAGACCAGTTTGAGCGCTTTCAGCACGTAGACGCCCGTGAACAAAAGTCCTAGCATACTGACAGCCGTCAGCAGCATTAAGATCGGCCAGGAGCCCCGTACGATCATGAATTCAGAGACAAAACCGTTCAGACCTGGCAGCCCCAACGAAGCCATGGACAAGAAGATCAAAATGGCGCCGTAAACAGGCAGAATGGCGAACAATCCTCCGAATTGATCCATTTGGCGGGTGTGCGCACGGTCATATAAAACTCCCACCAGGAAGAACATGCCCGCCGCGCTGAGTCCGTGATTGAACATTTGCAGAACAGCGCCGTCCACGGCGATGATGCTGCTCTGGCGTACGGCCTCATCCGCGCTGCCGCCGGCCCAGGCCGCCGCGGCAACCCCCAGGACTACAAAGCCCATGTGGTTGATGGACGAATACGCCACCAGACGCTTGAAATCGGACTGTCCGGCGGCCGAGAATGCGCCGAACACGATGGCTGCAACAGCCAGAACCGCCAGCCAGCCCGCGAAACGCGCCGATTCAGCCGGGAAGAGCGGCAGCACCAGGCGCAGGAATCCATACGCGCCGAGCTTCAGCAAAACACCCGCCAGCATCATGGACCCGCCTGTGGGCGCTTCGGTGTGCGCGTCCGGCAGCCAGGTATGCACCGGCCAGACCGGCACTTTAACCGCGAAAGCGATCACGAATGCCCAGAAGGCTATGGCCTTTACCGTCGCGATGGGTAAACCGAACAATGACGCCCCCTGCAAAGCCGGCCAGGTGGACAGGATCTCGACAAAATCAAAAGTACCGCTGACCACACCCATCATCTGGATTGCCAGCAGCAGCCCAAGAGAACCGCCCATAGTAAAGAGGATGAATTTCAAAGAAGCATAATTACGCTTCTCCCCTCCCCACAGGTTGATGAGGAAGTACATCGGCACCAGCCCGAGCTCCCAGAACAGGAAAAACAGGATCAAGTCCAGCGAGAGGAAAACGCCCAGGATACCGGTCTCCAACAGGAGGAAGAGGATCATGAAAGCCTTGACGTTTACTTTTATATTGAAGGAAGTCAGGACAGACAGAGGTGTCAACAGAGTGGTCAGAAGCACCATGGTCAGCGAAATTCCGTCGATGCCAAAGTGCAAACTGGAATGAATGGCTTCAAACCAGGGCAGGTTCATTTCAAATTGGAAAAGGTCGCCTGAGTTGGGCTGATAATTCACCCACAACACTATTGAAATCACCAGCGGCAGCAGACTGAAACCCAGTACGGTCCAACGCAACAAATTTGTCTTGCCGGCCGGTATGAACAGTAAAACCAGCCCTCCCAAGACGGGAAGCAGAAGAAGCCAGGCAAGAATTGGAATTGAAAGAATACTCATAATGGCAACCTGACCTTATATCACCACGAAATAAATAATGATCATAGCGATCACAACAATGAACATCACGGCCAGCCCCATGTAGTGCTGGATCTTGCCGTTCTGCAAACGGCGCAGCAGCGCGCCCATGCCTTTCGTCCCACCGGCCAGTCCATCTCCGGCGCCGTTGACGACAGGCAGATCAAACCCGAACCGCAGCAGCCTGCCGATGCCAAGCCCAAGCTTTGCGATGCCGTGCAGGGCGCCATCAATCAGTGTGCGGTCGATAAATTTATATGACAAATTCTCAGCAACCCAGCCAGCCGGACGGATAAAGACCACCTCGTAGGCTTCGTCCACCCAGTACATGTTTTGGAAGATGCGGAAGAGAAAACCCAGTCCCTTTTCCATTGGGTCAGTCTGATCCGCGGAGCGAAAGCGGCGGTAGACCAGCCAGCCCAGCGTAAGCCCACCCAGAGAAACGACCAGAGAGGTCAGCAGCGGAACAAGTGAATGGCCTTCCGCGTGTTCGCCAATCTCCACCATCTGGCCGAGGAAAGACTGCAGCCAGGCCGGTGAAATGGATCCGAGCAGCGGGAATTCTTTTGGAATGCCCACCCACCCCAACGTGACGGCAAAGAAAGCCAGAATCATGAGTGGAGTAGTCATAACCGGTTTGGTCTCATGTGCGTGGCGCGCGGTTTCGCTGCGCGGTTCACCCAGAAAGACCAGGCTGATCTGCCTGGCAGTGTAAAAGGCTGTCAAGAGCGCGGCAAGGGCCAGAGTGGCGAATACCGCCCAGTGGGCTCCGTTGAACGCGCCCGAGAGGATCTCATCTTTTGACCAGAAACCTGCCGTGATGAGGGGGAAACCGGATAATGCCAGACCGCCGGCAACGAATGTCCAAAAAGTGCGCGGCATCTTGTCTTTCAGGCCACCCATATTGCGCATGTCCTGCGGATCGAGCGATTCGCCGGTGTGCATCAAGCCGTGTTCCATGCCGTGAATGACCGAACCCGAACCAAGGAAGAGCAGCGCCTTGAAAAAGGCATGGGTGACCAGGTGAAATGCAGCCGCAGTGAAAGCACCAATACCGAGTGCAGCCACCATGTAACCAAGCTGTGAGATGGTTGAATAGGCCAGCACGCGCTTGACGTCGTTCTGCGCCATGGCAATGGTGGCGGCAAAGAGCGCAGTGAACGCCCCGATAAAGGCCATCACCGACATGGTCGGCGTCAAGGCCTCACCGGGTATCCAACCGGCTGAGATCAACGGGAAGAAGCGGATCACCAAATAGACGCCCGCCGAAACCATGGTGGCGGCATGGATCATGGCCGACACCGGGGTCGGGCCTTCCATGGCGTCCGGCAGCCAGACGTGCAGTGGGAACTGCGCCGATTTGCCAACAGTTCCGATGAAGAGCAGCAGTCCGATCAATCCGGCCCACGAGAGACCGAAGACCGGAGAAACGCTCGTTGCCAGAATGTCCAAAACGGCGTGATTGGATAGGATCTCTTTGAAGCCCAGGCTGCCGGTCAGGCTGTATAAAGCCGCCAGACCCAACAGCATGAAAACGTCGCCGATACGGGTTGTAATGAAGGCTTTGATGCCTGCCTTGCGGGCGGATTCCTTGCCGTACCAGAAACCGATCAATAAATAGGAACAAAGTCCCATGATCTCCCAACCGATGTAAAGGGTCAGCAGGTTGTCGCTCACTACCAACAGATACATGGCGAAGGCAAACAGACTGATCAGGGCGAAGAAGCGCGCATACATCGGCTCAATCGACATCACACGGAATGGCTTGCCCTGCCCTTTTACCTCCGCGCCGTGCGGGGGCAGACCGGTTCTGTCATGATCTCCGACCGGTTGACCGAAATTGTGATAGCCAACACTGTAAATGAAGATCATCAAGATCGTCCAGGCTACGAAAAAGAGCATGATGGCCGTGAGCGGATCGACCATGACGCCGATCTTCAGCCATAAGTCTCCGGTGGGAAGCCAATTCACCTGTCCGCCCAAAGGGGACTGCGCCAAACCGGCAGTTGTAACTGCCTTGATGAAAATAACCATGCTGGCAACGAATGAAAGAGATGCCGCCAGGATGGCTGTGATGTGGCTGGTTCGATTGAACCGTCTTGTGAACAGCAAGATCACTCCAAACGCGATCAACGGAGGAAGCGGGATGAGCCAGACAAGCAAGTTATAAAAAGAAGTTTGTTCCAAGGCGTTATCCCTTCAATGAATCCATGTCGTTGGCCACCACTGTCTGACGGCTGCGGTAAGCCGAGATGATCATGGCCAGGCCGACAGCCGCTTCGGCAGCCGCCACAACAAAAATAGCGATCACAAAGACCTCAGCGCGCAGGTCACCGTTTGGCGCATACAAATACCGCCAAAATGCGAGGAGGTTAATGTTCGCCGCATTCAACATCAATTCGATACTCAAGAGAATACCAACCGAATTCTTGCGCGTTATAGCGCCGAACAGTCCGATGCAGAAAATTGCAGCCGAGAGCAGTAAATACCAATAAAGTGGGATCATTTACCCTTCTCCTTCCTCTCGTGTGCAATGTAGATCGCACCGATCATGGCAGCCAGCAGAAGGATGGAAGTCACTTCAAAAGGCAAGGCAAATTGCTGCGGGTCGGTCAGCGCCAGCCCCAGCGTGCCAACGGTCAATTGATCCGGTGAAAGCGGAACGGTGGTGGATTGCAAGAGAGGCCAAAACCTGATCGAAAGGATCAGTCCGACAAAGACGATGCCGACGATCAGCAGGGTAACCAGGCTGGCGCGGTTGAACGGTTTTTCCTGATCTTCCAGCGCACGCCTTGTGAGCATAACCGCAAAGATGATCAAAATGGCAATGGCACCTACATAGATCAGTACCTGCACTACCGCGAAGAAACCTGCTTCCAGCATGGCATATACCACAGCCACACCAAGTAATGCCAAAACAAACCACAGCGCGGCATGGATCATGTGACGAGCCGTCACGGTCATGACAGCCGAGAAGATGATCACCAGCGCATTAACAATGAAGAGTATCTGTATACCGGTCATTGAGAAATCCCCTCCCCTCCGGCCGGCAGACGTTCAGGTCTTGCCAGGGGACGTTTATTTGAAACAACTTGAACCGGATGTCGTTTACGGAAAGCCGTGATCATGCGATCGGCTACAAGCCAAAGGATCAGGTTTGCGACCAGCAAGGCTGCGATCCTGAACAATGAATTTCCTTGAGGAATGGATTTATCTACGACGGCGGTAACCAATACAGCAACCAGAGATAATGGCGTAAGCACTTTCCAGTTCAAAGCCATCATCTGGTCAATGCGGAAACGCGGCACAGTGAAACGAATAGCCAACATCATGAAATACACCACCAACGTCTTGAGCAGCAAATAGAAACCGCCCAACACAGGCATTTCCTCGACGCCCGGCCCCTGCCATCCGCCCAGGAAGATTGTCGTAAAGACGATCGCGGAAGTGAAAGCGTGCAAAAAATCCGCCACAAAGAACATGCCGAATTTCAGTCCTGAATACTCGATGTTGTATCCGGCCACCAGTTCCGAATCCGCTTCGATAAGGTCGAAAGGAGCGCGGCCGTTCTCTGCGATCGAACAGATAAAAAAGATCACGCAGGCAACCGGTGCATAAATGATGAAAGGAATCTTTTGGGCGGCCACAATGTCATTCAATCCCATGGAACCGCTGAACATCACGGGGATGAGCAGCACGATCACCAAGGGAACTTCATAACTGATCAACTGCGCCACAGCCCTGAAAGCACCCAGGAGGGCATACTTGTTATTGGAACCAAATCCAGCCAGGATAATGGCCATTTCTCCCAGACCGCCCACGGCAATGATGATCAACAATCCAACGCTGATATCGGTGCCGAACACTGTTTGAGAAAAAGGAATGACCGACCAAATGGCAAGCACGGCTGCCACCGAAAGTACGGGAGCCAGGTTGAAGGGTACTTTATCCACTCCCACCGGATTGATATATTCCTTGGTAAAAATTTTCAGCATGTCGGCAAAAGTCTGAAAAATCCCCCAGGGCCCTACCCTGTTGGGTCCCAGCCTGTCCTGAAAACGACCGCCGATCTTGCGTTCCGCCCAAATCAACATGGTCGTGAAAAACATGGCGCCCACGCTGATCAACCCGGCGCCCAGAACGAATAAGACAACCTGTGTAAGACTCTCGCTCAAACCCCAGCCGATCAGCAAGGTTTCGAGCCAATGAATAACCCAGGGAATAGGATCTTGGATAAAACTCATAGTTTGATACACTTCCCTTCTATACCCATTCCAATGCGCCCTTGCGCCAGACGTAAATTAACCCGCTGGCAAGGATGAATACAAAAAGGATCCCCTCCAAAACACCATAGAGAGGAACCTTGTTATAAGCGACCGCCCAGGGATAGAGCAGTACTGTTTCAACGTCAAAAACGAGAAACACAAGTCCATAAATGTAGTACTGCACTTTAAACTGGATCCACGAAACGCCCACTGTTTCCATGCCGCATTCGTAGGTGGAGTTCTTGATCGGGTTGGGCTTTTTGGGGGATAGAATACCAGCGATGGTTAAGGCAATAGCCGGGATGGCGAGAGCAATTGTGAGGAAGATACCGATATATAACCACTCATGTAGCATAAACACTCCTAAGCCTTAATTACTACTATGTTTACTCATTTTATCATCTATGGCATCTTTTTTCAAAAAAGTCTGATGATAATTCTCTTCTCGTTGCGATGCGCTTTCTATTATGATGTGAAAAGACCTGTCATTTTTCTTTTTGATGATACACCAAGATAAATAAAACTTTTTACGTCCTTTTCCATATTGAACCTCAAACATCCACAACCGATACAGATGGTATTTGCCTGGTCAACATATCCGACAAAAGTTTCTGATGACAACTTGTAACCTCGGCACCGTTGCTCAACAGGCACATACGCTAATAACTGTAGTATGCATAAGAAAACTAAAAACAGTACCTCTTTCGCTAGCTATTTTACAATAACGTGGCGAAAAAATCTTTCAAGCCTTAGACAAATTCTTATAATCGTCTATCATCGCTTTTGTCTGCGCCAGACACGTACAATACTCACATCCGTATCGGTCCAATAAACATAATGAAAAAGTCAGCCCGTGGTCAACGACTGCTTTTTTAGGATCAGTGGACTTTCAAAGAATTTTTCTTAGATGAATTTTCGACGAAAAATAAACGGCACGCAAAGGATCAAGCTAAACACCATCCCTCCGATACAAAGTCCCCTGGCAAATGGATAGGTCATTCCCAAAATATCTCGCGTTTGCAATACGATCTTCCGTCCAAGGATCAATAACCGTTCACTATCAGCGCTTTCCTCGAATAACCATACCAGGCCTGAATTGCTGCCGGTGTAATCTTTACGTACCTTCCATACAAAGACTGCCACACTATCGGGATTTATCAATGTATGGCCCTCTCCCTTTGGAGAGACCGCCAAAGATCCGATCTCGAGCCGATTGACCAATTTGAGCTGTGCAGTTGGATCTTCTTCATTATTAACTGGATCGTAATCAATACGCAGACTGATCTCTTGTGTCTCCCCTGCGCGCAGGTACTCGGGCAGAGTTAATACTATTTTTCCTTGAGTGACATCTTCTAAGATCAAGGGGATCTCTGCCTGCGTTTCAGGAGCGGGACATGAAATCAGAATCAGCCCAATCATTGAAAGCAAAAACAAGGCCGCAGAAACGTAACGAATCCATTTCATCCTGTGATTATACAAGCAAAAAACCGGCGGAAAACCGCCGGTTTGAACAACTGATCCATCGGGAGATCAGTTTATGAAAACGTCCACTTTGGTACCGTCCTCCTCAGTATCCACCTGGACCTGGAAAGGCTCTCCCTTTCGTATCGAGGATTCAGCCTGGTCCAAAATCTCAAGCACCTCTTCAGCGTTTACTTCATCTGGCATGTATTGTCCAAAATTGTTCATCACCCATCGGGCAATATTGAATGGCACGGGCATGCTGAATACAAAAATGCCTTTACTCTTGTTATGGTCCCTGCCGTGTATTCTCACGTGCATCCATGGAGACTCCATCAGCGCCCATCCCAGAAGCATGAAGGCGATGCCGATCAACATAGGCAGCCAGGACAACCAGAAGCCCCAGCCGAAACCGCGTTTCTCATACCCCTGATACATCCAGAATGCCGAGAATCCGGAAAGTACCGCGCCTCCCACCAGGATCATGCTCCAGGCAGCCTTCCAACAACCAGAGGTTTCATGTTTTTGAGGCGGTTCCACAGGAGGTAACGGACCCGAGGGATCAGATGAAACTGACGAACCTTGTCCTTCGCCATCTCCTTCAAGACTGGCGATCAAATCTGCCCCTTCTTCGATGCCGATCGTTCCATCTTCAACCTTACGCAGTATTTCAAGTTTCTTTTCTTCAGATGTCATCGTTTCCACCTTATCGTTCCAAAGCATTAAGAAGCTTTTCTGCTTCTTCAACTGAAATCTTTTTTTCCTGAAGCATTCGTAAAACGATCATACGTTCCTCATCGGTTGGACCAGGCCTTTTTTTTGCGCCTTCAGTGCTGTTATCAACTGCCGTAACGTCAACAACATTTCCTTTTTGGCCAGGTCTGGCGCCCCAATCGTCCCATTCCCTGATCACACGCCTGACCTGTCTTTCCGCTTTTCGGCTTACTTTTCCGGCTTTACGGACGGCGTATTCCACAGAATCACCGGCTGTTCGAATGCCTTCTTCTATCTTGCGCGCCACATTTACGCCGAAGTCTTTCCATTGATCGCTCCACTCAAAGGCATCCCTGTTCCAGACCTGATTATCTTCATCGGAAACATGGATCATATCTCCGGATTTCAGGTAGACCGTTTCACCTCCGCTCCCCAAAGGCAGAGACAACTCGTGCTCTGAAGATTCGATTTGCTGTCCGCCTGCGTGAACTCGTATTTCCCTTCCGCCGCTGACCAGTTCCAATTGACAATTTGCTTCTGCGGGCACAAACAATTCCACTTCTGAACCGGCTATTGCACGAATGACCGGAACCGACTTTTCAAGTGTTTGAATGCTGATCTCGTCGCCCGCTTTAACGTCCACCCTGCCCGCAACCTGTCGGAATTTGGCATCATTTCCCACCGAGCCGGCCAAGATGGATTGGATCTTGTCCGCTGTCAGCGTATCTCCAACCTTGGCAATCTCAACCGCGCCCGAGGAATCAACGATGTGACAATTCCTTCCAACAGACTCCACCGAAGCCCCTCCGACAGTTTCAATTTTTAAGTCGTGTCCTATTTTACCGACTACCACACGACTGTTAAGGTTTTTGATTAAACAGTCGCCACCCGTCTTTTCCACAGTTACCATGGCGCCAGTCGGAAGCAAAACGCGGCAGTCAGAATACGCTGCGATACGTACAGTGCCGCTGTCTTCCCACATCTTCAGGGTTTCGCCTTGTTCGACGATCACCATTAGCGCCCCTTCATTCGTTCCCTCAATTGACAAGTCCGAACTGCACTTGATCGAAACTCGCGAGTCTGGTTTGAAAGGAATTGTAGTCTGTTTCATTACCGCTCCTAAATTATTTGAACCGTTACTTAATTATTTTATATATTGTATTGATTTTTTTAATATATGTCAATAGTTTTTTTAATTTTTATTACTTTTTTGCAATTTCATTGTATGTTTGGCAAAGAAATTCCCCTCTCATGTTCTATTTGTGTGTAGCAAATTCTTTTAGGGTATACTTGCCGTAATTCACCCATTTGAAGGGGATTCACATACATGAAAAATATAATTTCACCATTGTTATTCATTCTAATTATCCTTCTGACAGGATGCGCTTCTGCGGCAGCCACTCCGGTTTACGTTCCCGAAGGACCAGGGCGGGATGCCATTATTGCCGACACGGATGTGATCATTAAAGATGTGCTAACCGGGATTGAAAATAAAGATACAGAAATCTTCTCGAAAGATTTCTCGGATGATATGCTGACTGCGATGACTGAATCTGACCAGGAGAAACTTTTCAACCAGCTTGAAGTGCTGGGGAATTCAGAGTCGGTCGAATTGGTTAACGTGCAGGATATTACAGATAATTACGCCGTGCGCTATAAAGTCGCCTACGCAGACAAGGTGCTCATTTATCGAATCGTGGTGAGCAAGGCCGACACTTCACTGGTCACAGGCTTGTGGCTTGAGTAACCGGGGCGCTTGTTTGGGGTTGTATAATGAGATTGTCTAAACAAACGGGAATTTAAAAGAAGGAGAGTACCATGAGATTAACCCCACCTAAAGTTGTTACATTTTGGATTTCAGTTTTGCTGGTCGTAATTGGTGTTGCCGCTTCGGTGATCAACATCCCCTTTGTCAGCTCATACTACCTGGCCGTGGTCGTAATCGGCTTCGTTCTGCTTGCCCTCGGAAACATGGTCAAAGGGCTGTAAGCAGCATAATAAAGAAAGAAGAAAAAAAATCCCTGAGATCTCAGGGATTTTTCATTACAAGATCAAACAAGTGATTGTGCCCACTCCGCAGCTCGTTCCAATTCTCCCTCTGCCAGAGGGCCTTCACTTTCCAAAACAACAAACCCGACACTGGCAACAACGTTGGCGCCTTTCTTTTCCAAAAGCTTACTAATGGTTTTGTCTGCATACCCCCCCATTTTAACCATGCCGCGCAGGAATTTATTAGTGATCGACTCAAGCGGGATTCGCGTATCATATGCAGCTGCCTTTTTCCCTTTCACTTGGTCTGCAGGCAACTCTTTAAGATAGCTCACAATCCCTTCAGTGGGTTTAAATGCCCGGGTCGGTGATCCGACCAGCAAGAAATCCACAGTCGAGAGGTCAGCAGAGCTCGCTTGCTGAACATTAACCACCTGAGCGTTTTCACCAAATGCCCCACCAACTTGCTGAGCAATCTTCTCCGTATTGCCAAAAACTGAATCATAAACAACCAGAACGTTCATTGAAACTCTCCCTTTTGAATAACTCGCAGAACATAACCATAATTTACAAACTGTATAGAAGAATACGTCATTCTATTAATTAAGTTGTGGCCGATTTATTATTAATGCTTACAACTTAGTCAGCAGGCCGGTATTCTAGCAATTCCACGCTGCCTGTCACCATAGCAGGAAAACTCATTCCTCGGAATTTCACATTGACATCATGGATGTCTTGTTTGAGCAAACCGACGTAAGGTTCATACCATAGTGTGTTTTTAAAGGAAAGGATTGCATCCACGTTGAGCGTTTCACCATCAGAATCAAATTGGGCCGAGATATTCATCTCCGCTTCGCGCTCCACGCGGATGGCGTTCGGGAAATTCCCAGCCGGTACTTCGACCGCTTCGTGCACGCCCTGTGTTTCCCAATTCAAATGTATGGGAGAATCGTGAATCGTTAAAACCAACTGATCTTCTTCGTCTTGGGCTTCAAAATTCCCTTTGAGGATGTAATTACCCGACCATGTATCTGCCCATCCCCTGTCAACCAATTCTGTTTGTGAGGGGACAAAAACACCATCTTGATATTCGGTCTGGACAGAACCGTTCACCTGCTCGCCGAAAATAATAGACAAAGCCAATAAGGGAAAATTTTTGATCGCACCATTCTCACATTCAACGATCGTCTGCGTGATAACACCACTACTGATGTGAAGTGAATCTACTGTGGCTTTGCCGTCATCAACAGATGCAACGCTAAGGCCGATTTGGTTACTGTTGTCATTCGGATCGGGGGTTGCCATTTCCTCTGCGGAGTTCGTATTAATCTTGTACACCCATTGGCTTCCGGGAACCAAAGGATAAAATACATTATCGCAGGGATTGACTGAGAGATCATGAACAGCAGCCAAATCCTGTACTTCTTCAGTTGGAGAAGCAGCTTCCCCGTCGGCTGCAGTCTCTTCCAGTTCCGGAGCAAAACTTTCAGTTTCGGTTTGTTCTACAAGACCTTCCCACGGCATGTTGCAGCCAACCAGCAAGGAGACACTCAAAAGAATAACAGCAATGTTTTTTACTCTCATGAACATGAAGTCCTCCCAAGACGATTAATGGAAAAAGTAAATAAACGATGCAAAAATTGTAGCATACACAACAACCCCTTCAGTTAACAGGGCTGTTGGTTTTTCGTTTTTATAAAAAGTATTTCCCCCAGTGCCAATATGAAGAATAAATTTAGGTTCCTACAATCCGTTGAAAAATACTTATCCTGTAAAATTTAAAATAATAAAAATCAATCCAAGGGCCGAAAAAACTGCACCCATGACAATTAACAAAACGCCACCAGCTGCTTTGGTCTCTAAGACAGCCTTGGATGGATCAGCAGGGTCATAATGAACGACTACGTTGGCTCCTTGAGCGTATGGAGCAATTTTCTTGGCAGCCGTGTTGTAATTATATGAAGCTTTCCCAAAAGCAAGGTGATCTCCTTGATAGGTTTGCCCCATAATTGAATACTGATATTGAACCTGCGGCTCGTATGTCACACTCGTTCGATGCGTTTCCGAGTCGTAATGTCTGTTCTCTTTTAATCCGGAGGAAAGCATAACACCCTGTATCGTTGGCCAGGCTTCTGCAGCCTTGGCTTTTTTACCTTGGTTGATTCCCACGAAAAGCAACACTAATCCAACGATCAAAAAAACCACCCCGATCAAGATCATTAGTCCCATTTAAACCTCCTAAGGCACGAATAATAGTAGAACCCTTTCAACATTATGGAGTATAAATCAAGAAAATACAATTCCTTTGAACAAGTTATTCATAATAAAAAAGAGTTTTGCCAAGCGGCATCCGTTTGGTGTTTCGATGATCAATCTATGGCATCACCAGTTGATCCAATAAAGCCTGGACTTCGGCTGGAAGTGTATCGACCTTTTCAAGCAAAAGGAAACTGGTGGTATTTTTTTCTGACGTCGCACCGTTTGTATATTCCATCCAACCCTGGGTCTCTAATACGCGACCGTCTGTCGGATTAATACAAGCCGAATAAATCATTGCCTTCACCGGGGCCGCTTCGCCGACGAATATTTGAGGCGGGTCATACGGCAGGGTTGCAATAAACAAGCGATATGGAGTTCCATCCAGCGAACCTCTTTCCTCGCGGATTGATCCTCCCTCTGTGATATATCCATTCATCACAGAGAGCAGGTTCAAATTGTAAGATGGCTTTTCCAGATAAATGTCCTGACTGAACCCGCCGCGTCCTTCAGGAAAGCTGAAATGATAGATGCCATTGGAAATATCAGCGGACAGGAAATTTCCATCCAGGTCTTTGCGAACAACAATACTGGTACGTTTATATCCTTCTTCATCCAGGAGATACCAGGAATCCGCCCGATATTGCAGAGGCTGTTCCGGGAGGTCCCCTGTATCCAGGACGCCCATGGAAGGAGCCTGATCAATTTCTTGCACCTGGTGTACCCAACCTGGGCCGGAAGGATCCTTTTCTTCAGAGCGCGATAATAAATTCTGCAATTCGATAAGCAGAGGTTCATCCTGCACCAGGGGGAGAATTTGATCATCAGCCCTCCTGACCGGTAAAGGCGTGGCGGTTGGCAGTCCGCCAAAATCCACTTGCTTTGGCTTCCAGGTGACCTGCCAGGGTCCTTCAACTTTATAGATCACTTCAGATATCATCAGCTTGACAGGCCCCTGTGGAATTTCAGGCAGGGAACAACGACTGACCATTACTCCCCGCTGCTCATCATAGCCGCTTTCTACTGAAGAAGATCTAACTTCCGGGGTCAAATTGATACTTATCACGTTGGACAATGTGTCAAAATCAAATTCAAGCTCAGGAAGACCTTCGGAATTGGTTTTCATACGGGCTTTCGTGATATGCAATTCAAACTCACCCACCTCAATATGTTCGTCCAGCTCCCATTCCTGACCGATCTTCGCGTTCTTGCCGGGATCGAACATGAATCCGGCCGGTTTGTTCAGCGACATGAACAAGTCCTTGATCGTGAAGGTGATGGGAATGCTATCTGTCAGCGGCGTGGAGATCAATGAGGATAACGTCATGAAGTTAGCTTTATCAGCAGAGAAACTGCCCGAATCCGGTCCACTTGAGAGAATATAATACTTGCCGTTTTGATCCTGCATGGTTATTGAAGTGAAATGGTGAATGTAACGGTCCTGGCCTTCCCATTCCATGCCAAGTTGAAAAGCCGATTGATATGGTCCTTGACTGGCCTTCAGCAGATGCAGGGTAATGCCATTCACTTTTTTACTGCTGAGGTCAGGCTCTTCTAATGCGCTGACCGCCTTTGTATCTGAGACCGGAGATAAACTGACTGGTATCTCCCAATCCTCCGGAAGTTCGCCTGGCATGGCGCCATATAGTCGGTCAATTACCAATGTGAACTCGTTTATCCCTTCCGGCAGTGGATAAAACAATACCCGGCACGAAATGGTAGAAGAGTCTAGGTCACCGGTTCCGGAATAAAGGCTGCCATCCCCGATCGTTAAGGCCGAACCATCCGGCAGACGGATTTGATCTGGCATCGGTTCTTCCTCCACCGGTAAAGAATTATTTGGATAAAGATCAGGGGAGTAGAAATTTGGCGGCAGACCGGTCACCTCATAAACAATGGTCAATCGGTCTGAGTCTGCCACTGCCTGTTTCACCGTAACGGTGATCCCGTAACGGTTTTGAGACGAGGACGACGAAGACTCTGACACCTTATTCGCCTCATCAACAAGTCCATCGACCGGCGTCTCATTGAGCGATCTACTCACCTCTACAGGAGTTACCAATACAGATTGAACGTCTTCCACAAAACCAATATCCGGAATAAAACCGGATAACCAGGTGACTGCATATACAAAACCCGTGATTGCCAACAAAACCAGGATTGCAGCTAAGACTGCCAGCAGCGGTCTCGTTCGCAAGAGATTGAAATAGGTTTGCTTTGCAGATCGTTTGGATTGACCTGTTTGTTGATCCGAGGAGATCAATCGGGAATGATGCATTCTTAATCTCTCCTCAAGAGATGCAGAAAAACAAGGGTCGGGAACCTGACCGGCAAAGTATGTATTCAACGCGGAATCGAGGCTGGGCGGGATCATTTGATTATAATCCATTTTCGTCCTCCCAGTGAGTCCGTAGAAAATCGAGAGTTCTATAGAAGGCCATCTTGACCGCCGCCTCGCTACGATTTTCTAGCAATCCGATCTCTGAAAAGCTCAATCCGGCCGAAAAACGCAAGCGCAGAAGTTCAAGGCGCGGGCCATCCAGATGTTGAAGCAATTCATCAAGCTTATGCAGGTTCTCCCGGCTCTCAATAACGGATGCCAATTCCGGCTCAGAAGACGGCGGATCGTCCAGGCTTGCGGGGGGCTGCCTGCGGTAAAAATCGGCAACACGCCGGCGGGTAATGGTAAACAGCCAGGCCGCAAAGCTTTTTCCTTTTTGAAAATGGAATCCGGAAAGGCCTTCCAAAGCTTCAATGAAAACTTGCGCGGTGATATCTTCCGCATCATGAATATTGTTAAGTCTAGAAAGGACATAACGATAAACGGATGTCAGATACTGTTGATAGATAACAGCAAAAGCATCAGGGTCACGCCAGGCTTTTTCGATCAGCGCAAATTCATCATTCTCTTTTGATGCCTGTTTCTTTTTCACCCTCATCGGTTTTCCATTCGTAATCTGGAATGTAAAAGAGAAATGGTCATTAATTTTTCTACTTATATATCGGAGAAATACAGAAAAAGTAACAATAAAAAAAAGAACCCCCAATTTAAGAAAACCTGAAAAAGAAAAAAACGAAGTTCTATTAGGCTTCTTTGGGAATTATAAAACAGAAAATATAATAAAACGTTGGGTAATCACCGGTTGACAATTCCCGGTAATGCATTATTAATTGAGTGTTCGCAGTTTATAATAGGACTGACCAATCAAACATGAATATGGAACAGGGATTACCTGGAGAAAATTATGAAATCTAAAACAATCAAATGGATCATTATCGGCCTGCTGTTGTTCGGACTGAGCGCCTGCAGCACGGCGGAACCTACCGTTGACCTCAACGTGATGAATACGCTGGTGGCGCAAAACGTCCAGCTTACCCAAATGGCCGGAGAATTAACAGCCATTGTTGCACAACAATCAGCCACACCGGCAGCAACCAACACACCCAACGCGACCAAGACTCCCCGGCCTACGGCTACCGAAACGATGACACCAACGGCAATTAACGGTCTGGTGCTCACCTTTGATCAAGCCACCAACTGCCGCACCGGTCCCGGTACCAACTACGGCATTGCCGCCACGGTGGACGCGGGGACCCAGCTTCAAGCCCTAGCCCGCAGTGAGGATGGTGAGTTCTTCTACGTACGCTATTTCGACACTTCCAACCACTACTGTTGGGTTTGGAAAGGCACTTCTTATCAACAAGGCAATATCAACTGGGTGCCGGTTTACACGACCGTCCCCACCAAGGAACCGAGCATCACCCCCACTTCGGCAGCCGGATTTACCGTCACCTATGAATCGCTGCAAAGCTGCTCGGGCACGTATTCTCCGCGCTTCAATATCATCAACACCGGATACATGACCTGGCAGTCCATCAAGATCGTGGTCGTCGATAGTTCCACCAGCACAACGGTCACACACACGGCCAACGCCTTTACGGGTTATCTCGGCTGCAGCGTCGCTCAAACACAAGGAGACCTGACCACCAACGAATCTGGTTTGGTATCAGCCTATAACCCCGGTGAATTCAGCTATGACCCCACCGGTCATACCCTGACAGTAACGGTCAGCTTATATTCAGAAAAGAATCAATCCGGTACGGTGGTTTCAAGAGCGATCACGGTAACGCCTTAATAAAAAACGAACGAATCAAGAGGCTGCCCGAACATGTTTCGGACAGCCTCTTGAATTATATTTCATACCTTAATCCTTCGAATTGAATTACAGACGACTCTTTCCATATGCGATCAGGTTGGATCGGAAACCAAATGTACGAATACTGGTGATCTCCACAGATACATCCTGTGGAAAAACCTCAAAAAAACCTCGTTTATCCAATAGGTTGAGATTTTCTTCTTTTGCCCAATAATTCAGACCGAGTCTGGAAAGAAGTTTCCGATATTTCCCTTTCGGAAGCCAATGCAGCAGCGGAAGGCTTGTGTGAAGTTCCATCGGGAACCATCTATTCGGTGTAGTCATGAAAAAGTGTTTTGAAACCCTCAACAATTCGCCAATAAAGAACTGTTGATTTTGTTTATTCCCCACGTGTTCAATAACAGCGTTTGAAAAAACAATATCGAAACTCTGATCTGAAAAAGGTAGTTTTTCTCCAGGACGAACCAACAAGAATTTCAAACCTGGATATTTTTTCTCCAAATGGCTTCCATCTTCAGTACCTACACAGACTATCTTATTTTTGTATGGATAAAACTGTTCAAAGTAATTTGATTCATTGAATTGATCATCACTGGTGACGCCAACATCCAGAACACTGAAATTCTCGTTGAAATTCATTTGTGCAATAAAAATGTCAAACATCTTCTTGCGCGCACTGTATGATATTTTTGATGTTAACGGTATTTTTTCCGCCGAATTCTTGTAATAAGGAGAAATTTCAGTCATTTCTATTTACTTTCATGAAGGCATCAATAGATAGGAATTATTTCCTTGTTCAATACCCATTTTACTTGAATGAATAGGTTATGAAAACAACAAAAATTATAACAAGGTTAGCAGCAGCAATTCTGATAATTCATAATCCCTTTTTCAATAGATAACCAGCGAAGACGAGGATATTACGCATCTTGATTCTGTTTATGTGCTGGTAGATACGTATCCGGTAAATTAAGTTTAACGAAGCATTATTCCAGCCGGGATGAAGACGTCTTCATCCCGGCTGATTTTTTTTACTTTTGAGCCTTTTGTTTCCTTGAGAGGAACGCGTAGATGAACCCTAACGACAGCAGGATGTAGATGATCGGGTTGATCCAAACCACTGCGTTGCCCGGACCGGAGAGCGCGTCCCAGACACCGATGATGAAGCCGGTCAGTGAAAGCGCAGTCGCGCCGAGTGCCACACCGATCAGGGCTTCATCCAGGGTTCGCACCGCACGCAGCATCCACCAGGTAACGGCAATGCCAAACAACGCGGAGCCAAGATAGCGGCAAACGAAACGCTCCGATGCGCAAATTTCCACACCATACATGCTCATAACTGTATCCGGAACGATCATCAAGGCCAATCCAAACAAGGCGGCCACTACTGCGGCCAGGATCATAAATGTTCGCACTTTCATCAGACACCTCCATGATTAATAAGGCAGCACGTTAAAAAATGAGAAACCTTTCCACTCTGACGCGAAGGAGGCTCACACGATATTGATATTGAGGATTTATTTTTGCGGGCGGAGAAGAATACGGGGAAGATTCAGAGGTAATTTCATTATAGATATCAAAAAAGCCAAAGTCAAATGAAGTAATAATAGAAGATACGAGTTTAGAAAATTAAATAACCGCTATATAGAAGGCTCGGGTGTGGTTTCTTCAGTCACCTCTTGAGTTTCCAATGGTTCAACTGTTGCCCTCGGGATGTATTTGATCTTAAGCGCCACCAGTGAATCTTCGTCAATCTGCAGAGCGTGGACGATAACGTCCATCCCGGGCGTCAGTTCAAAATCGACAGTGCTCTGTCCTTTAGGAATGCGGATGATGGTGTCATCGTTCAGTGAGATCGCAATAACTGTTTCATTTTTCAATAAAAGTGAAATATCGGAATCATCGAATGTTATTATTGTGCCCTGATAATTGACAGGCATACCGTGCGGATTTCCGGTCACACCTTCTTCATGATTCAATGCGTTTTGCGTGGCCATCGCGCCGGGGGGTTTCACCAATCCTGGCGGCGTCTTCTTGCCGGTTATTGTTTTCGCGGATGTCAGATTTACGGTTGAGACTGAAAGGAACATGCCCAAAACAAACACCAATACCACTAATAGACGTTTCGTTTTCATTAATAAACTCCTTGAATCATCTATTAGTATAGCAATTTTAAAGTCGTCTTCACCTTACACTATTGTTCACAGGTATGGTTGGGAAGCATCAGCGTGAATGTTGAACCTACACCTTCTTAACTTTGCGTTTGAATGGATCCACCTTGCTATTCCACAGGTTATTTGCCAGTGTGCTTTATAAAAACATTTTCAGGATATTTAAGGATTATTATCCTCAGAATCGGGTTAAAAAATAAGCAATACTTCGTATATTATTTTTCTACTCGCCGGATTTAAAATAGAAATGTTTATTAAACACAGTATCATAGACATCTGAATAAGTAATCTTGATATTAATGCTATCGTAAAAAAATGCACATCTCTCCATGCAAATTGGATCAACCTTTGACTTATCGACAACTAATAATTCATAGGTTTGATCACTCTTAATAGGCGTCCCTTTTGCGATGGATGTCCCCATTTTACGAGGAAAACCTGCTGATTTTGCAGTTTTGTAAAAGTTAGAAAATCGTTCAAAATTGTCCTTTCCTTCAACACACTCCTTACCGATAAAAATAAAAATATCGCCGACAATTGCCGGCCCCATACCCACATTTGAAAGTAAAATTGCCGGTTTTTCGTAGTCTGAGAAACTATCCCGTTTTGAGCTGATAATCGGCATGGCGCCTTTACGGTTTGCATATCTTGCTTCAATATTCTGCCAAATGGAAATGAGTGTTGTGCAAATTGCAGAGATAATTGCGATGAAAACACCCCAATTTTGTAAATTTGAAGGTTGCTCTTTTGAAAGGATGTTTTGTGAGGTCACATACAGTGAGTATACAAAAAAACCAAAACCAACACCGAGGAGGAAAATGCCAATATCCTTAATCCATGTTTTATGCTTGCCTTTTGAAGAATTAATAATGAGAAAAAACCCTGACGCGATTATTACCACGCTGATAATTAACATCTCTACCCACCCTTTCAATAACGATTCTGCTTTGTTAGTAAAGTTGATTCTCCTCGACCATTAGTTGCAAATTGTAATATAAAAAACCAAACAACTGTTTTTCAATATTGTAAGGAGCATCGAGATACATCACAAAAATGCAATATGCTACAATTATTACTATATATGGCTGTTGTTTTCGATAACTTATTAAAACAAAGGGTGGCAGATACTCATGATGCAGACATCGAATGAACAGAATAATGATTTTCCCATACTCGACAATCCATCCCTTTCGCATAAAACGAATACACAAAGAATTGATTCATCCATAACCGCTTCAATCCTGGAAGAAGCAAAAGAACCTTCATTATTTTTCACTTCACTTTCTCGCAAACAAAAATCCGCTGCAAATAAAGAACCGCAACAAAGAAGATTCTCCGTTATAGTTATTTTGTTGAGTATTGTTATCGTGCTGATCTCGGCATTTTTTGTAATCAGTGATCACGTGAAGTGTGTTACCGTAAACAGTGTTTATGTAAGAGTAGAACCTGAAGGAACTGCAAGCGGATTTTTTGAAAATGGAGATTGCTTTTTTATTGCCAAGGACACTAAAGACAATGACTGGTATCAAATATCAAACGGTGATTTCAAGGGCAATTGGATTTCTTCATTGAACACAGAAAGTTTTTTATCTAGGTTATTTATAAAATAAGCCTGAAAAAAGAAACGCCGTTTTGGATTGTCCCAAAACGGTGATATTTTAAGTATTGCAGTCGGGGCGGGTCGCGAAGCACACTGCAAAGTACGGATTTGATACCCTATAGGGTACAGGCCCACCGACTTCTCGGACATGAAATATTAGTTTCACTTTTACTTAGCATATATATATTTACTTAAATAATTACAAGTCAAATACAAAGGTAATTTTGTAATAAACACCGAACTCGACAAATTGCAAATATAGGTTTTTCGCATCTGTTGGAATTGTGCCAAAAAATAGTGGTAAGTAATTATTGTCACCACACCAATAATCATCAGATGTTAAGGCTTTGCTTTCAAATGCATTAAAGGAAACTTGTTTCTCAAAATAAGCTTCATCTTCATTACAGTTACCAAAACGGATGGGATAATTATTTCCCAAGTCGTCATAAAGAATTATATTATTTGGTCGAAATCGAAACACTCCTTTTGTATCAGTCCAATTTTTTATAGTAAGATTTAGCCCGATACTATTACCGTCCACATATATTTCCGGTGATACTATCAGTTCCCAGTCTTTATATGGAATGCTATTTCCAACATATTCTCCTTTTGGTAAGACCTCATACATCACCGGAACGGAATTATTTAAATTACCTTTTACAGATAAGTTTTTTCTAAAAGAAAAAGTAACAATCAAAATAAAGAATCCTATAATAGCGATTATTACGATGATCGGAATTATCGCTTTTGTTTTATTGGTCCGAGATGAATAGTAAACTGGTTGATCTTGGACAGTACTTATCGACGCGGGTGGAATTATCGGCAGTTCAGGTTCAATTTTGATTTCGATAAATTCGTCGGCTTCATAAATCGATCCACAATACTGACATACTATCCTTTTATTTGTTGAAGAAACCGATAGCGGCCCACCACAAGTTTCACAATTTCGCTGAATTCTTTTCATAGGTCTATAACATAAGTAACGCCATTCAATGGACCGAAATTCTCGAGGTGGACAAATAACTGTTGGGCATTGATAGCGATAGGACCAGAGAATTGCTGTAAACCATTATCATCATGGCAGTTTCTAAAACCTTGAGGAGTATAAATATTTTCAGAATCATCTCCATTAATTGATAAATTTTTCGTAATATACATATGTTCTTCACATAGATAATCATCAGTTGGTTGATATGTATTACCCTGGTCATCCGTTATCATCACACTTGCTAGTTGATAGCGAAACACACGGTCAGATTCACCTAAATTCCTGACAATAAACGTTACACCAAAGGCATTATAGTCAATAACAATTTCCTTGCTAACAGTAATTGCCCATCCATCGTAATTGATAGGTTTACCTGCAGGTACTGGCGAGGTGGGAATGCTCTCTTCTACTGGGACCGGAATCATTTCCTCATCGGCCGGAGTATCGGTTGGCACATCCGGAATCTCTGGAGCATTATTTTGTTGTTCAATTTGCGCTTGTAAAAGCGCATTTTGAGTTTGCAGAGCTGATATCTGTGCTTGATTTTCTTCTGTTGATTGTTTTGAAAAAGGTAGACAAGCAGTAATCCCCAAAAAAATCACAATGGCAAATCCTAAAAAACTACTCGCGAATTTACGATTCATCATTTACTCCCTCTGCGTTCTATTGATGATAATTTTAATTATTTTACATTAAAAATATTTTTAGTATTTCAGACTTTTAACGAAAACAAAACGCCGTTTTGGATTGTCCCAAAACGGTACATTTTTTTATGTATTGCAGTCGGGGCGGGCGGATTTGAACCGCCGACCTCTCGAATGTCTATCCATGCATAAAGATGTGAGTCTGAAACTCATTAATATTTGGAAACCGGCGATTGGGCTACAAAAACAACCTTATGAATATTCAATATGTTAAACATTAGTCCTTGTATGGAGATGTGATGAGTATTTATACCAAAGACAGGTATTCCCGGGGGCTGAATACTCATAATCCTGATTTCACTGAGGTAACCGGCAGCCTTGAATCCTTGATCATTGAAGTCAGCAGACGGTTATCCGATATCCTGACTAGATAAGATGTCCATAATATCATGAATCAAGGTTGCGATGAACAAAATTCTTACGTTAGTGGATCCTTCAGACGCGGATTTGAGGATCTGTTTATTCAAGCAACGAAAACGAGTTTTGAAAAGAATGCTAATCCTATATGCAAAAAGGAGAAAAATATATAAACCAATTTAGAAAAATACTTCATCAAATCGTAATGGAAATTGATACGCGGGTTCAAGAAATGATAATCAATTTCCAAATGTCTCAACAAACTGCCATGAATCAGAAGAATGTAGTTCAAAACCACTTGAATCAGCAAAACCATGAACAGGTATACCTGCAGCAATCAATCAAAGAGACAATGAATCATCATATGGATCATTTCAATCATCCACCGTGTTGAAGATAATGTGAGATAAAAAAAAGGAGCTACCTGAACGAAAAAGGTAGCTCTTGATTTTACGACTTATTACTTATTTGCCAACTCATTATGATTAAAAAAAGAAATGTGATAAAAATTCATAATAAAAGCGTCAAATTATTTATGATGTCAAATTTGTAGACTTTTTCTTTTCGATGTATTAACTCAATAAAAAAGTAAGAATGCCTTGTAACATTACATTTTCAATTTTTCTTTCATTTGAATTTTGATATCGAAATAGATGCATAGTAATTGTTCTTTTTTCATCTAATTCTTTTTGAATTTCATTAAAAATAAAAAAGACGTTCGGATAATTTTTAAAAACCTCGATATCTTTTTTTTCATTACTTATTATTAGTAAAGTATCTTTATTGGTAAATTCTATTTTTTCAAAATTCTCTTTTTTTTCAAAAATATTGATTGGAGTGCCACTCTTAAAATACAGATTATATATTGGAGAAAAAATACAGATCTTGCCTTTTCTTATTAATGTGCTATCCCTCAAAGAAGCTAATTTTTTAAATTCCGACTCAGATGAATTTAAACAAAGATTAGTCATTCTTATTATAAAATTTTCCTCAAGGGATTGGTTTGATAATATTGAAAAGAAATTTCTCTTTTTTATTTTTTGAATAAAAAAAATGCTTATTGCATCTTTTATTTTTAATAATAAATTCATAAGTATAGGTAAGAGAAAAGACAAAATAAGTAATAGGACCATTGATTTAATCATGAAACTTACTCTGTATAAATCTGCCCCCTCACGTAATGCAATTTTTATAACATCATTTTTATCCTTAATATAAAGAACTGCGTAGTAGGTTAGAAAAATGAAATATGAGAATACAATCCAGTTCAATAAAATTCGAGAAATTGACTGATCTTTATTTCTATTTATTGAATTGCTTACAAATGATGCGATAATTCCTGGAACAATGCAGACTAACAGCAACAGTATTACCATTTTTCCTCCAATTCTAGTTTGGAATAAAAGCAAGCAATAAATTTACACTATTTACATATTTTGAGTTTCTAGATAACCGCCAATTGAAAAAACTGGTGACTTTTTCGGCGTCAAAGAAATACTCTTTATCAAATTTCAATTCAACGATAATTTGACGATCCTGAAAACAGATCGGCTCAACAAAACTTGTAGCGATTGCACGATAATTAATTTTTGTGTCTATCGTTAATCGAATTTTTTTGTCTCTAGATAAAAAATACCTTCGTTGGTAATTATTTATTACAATCGGTTTTTGTGTAAGAAAATTTTTTAAATACATTTGGTTTTCAATTTCGCTTTTTGAGTTATTGAAAAAATAATTAATGCAAGTTGATATCTTATTCCACGAAAAACTATTTTCGAATTTAAACGATGGCAAGCTAAAGATTAATTTATCCCCAACCAACCCGTATTTCCTTTTTATTTCCAGCTTCGGAAAATTCACTAATCCAAAAATATTGTCATACCAACGAATTCTATATTTTTCTCGATTCCCCAATCCATAGATATTGGCCTTGTAGTTTTGTAAATCAATCGAGTCAAAATAAATGTTATTTATCTGACGTTGTTGAAAAATTTCACTAAACATTGCGGGATGTGAGTTGATAGCTTTAAGTATATAATCATACTTATCTTCAGAAAAAGAGAATTTTAATTCATATCTCACCATGAGATTTTTTCTCCAGCTATTAATTTATCGAGAATCACTTTTTCTTTTTTCTTTGATCTAGGAATTATTTCTTGACCATTTAATATTAAGGAAGAACCATCTTGTATTAAATAATCCAAACCAATTAATCCTTTTATTTTTGTATTTGTTAGGTTAATATTGGCGGGGCCAAACTCTGGCTTCTTTTGGTATAAAGCTATCCCTATTTGAATATTAGAAATCTCAACATTATCCCCCGAAATAGTTGAAAAATCTTTGCTAGTAATACCAATTACAGCATGATTTATTTTAATATTTTCAATCATAATCACGCTGTTTTCGCCACAACTTAACCCTTTATCACCAATAGTATTAAATACAGTATTCTTTACCGTTACATTTGATGTAGAAACATCTACACCATCATTTCCTGTATCATTGAAATATGAATTCTCTAAATACCCATCACTAAAATCTGAATCAAAAGCATCAGCAAAAGTATGTGAAAAAATATTATCAGACATAAAAAAATTTGATCGAACAATATTTAGGGCATCTTCGCTTCGATTATTTTGGAAGGTCGAATTTTTTATCTCAACATCGGCTTCATAAAATGTTACTGCTCCTGATAAATTCCATATACCACTAATAGGATTTGAAAGGTTATCAAAATCCACATAATTAATAATTGATTTAGACTCAGTTTGGAGAATTGCAATACCTCCTCCAGTACCGCTCGTGGAAATAATCGATATTGGATTTTCTAATGTCCCATTTGCGATAACTGGAGAATAAGATAAAATGAACGCTCCATCAGAAAGATCAAATACTTGACCTTCTTGTAATACTACTTCCTTTCCTGGTGGTAGTATCAGAGGTTTATTAATAAGGAATTTTTTTCCTTCAAAGAATATCTTATTTTCTTTCATTGTAATAAACGGGAAATGTGTTGTTGTATCAGTTTCCCTTATCACTGTGCCATAAAAGACATCATCATTTCTTTGAGAATAGAAATAAATTGGTACTCTATGTATTGTTGTATCATTTTTATACTTATAGTTAATAAATAAATCTTGAAGGTTTATGCAAATATCAGAATCAAGTTCCATAAATTCAAAATCAACGTATGTTACAGAGCCATTATTAATGGGTACTAATGACTCCTTATAATTAAAAAAATACTCCTTTTCTTTATAAACCATTGAAACAAGCTCAACAGGCAATGGACCAATATTGCCAATAGAAATTTCCAGATTACTTTTTCCCACCTCTTTAAAATATGCAATAATTCCTGTTATTAGATGCGGATCTCCTAGTATATTAGTACCATATACCATACTAGGAATGGACTCTTGGAACTCCTGAAGTATTACGTTTTCCTCATATTTTTCCAGAAAATTTAAATAACTAATATAGTAATTAGAACCCTTTATAGGTGTTATATATAAAGTTAAAAATTCACTATTTTTAAGCAATTTTGGCAATTCATATACGATTTTTGATGATTGAGATGTATCAATTAAAAAATCATCAATTAAAACATCATTTATATAAAATGCAAATTGAAAAACACAGTTTGGAGATAGATTAGCTTCCAAATAATTTACATGAGTCTCTATTTTTTTTTCAATTTTATAACCTATTTTTTCCGGAACAGGCAAATAAACCTTTCTTTCATAATATGGATCATATGAGGTAAAAGAATCAAGATCAATATTAAGAAATTTATCAATGTCTTTTGATTTTATGTATCGTTCGACTTGCGTTTCAGCTATAAAGAAAAAAAATAAAAAACCTACAATGGAAATGAATAAAAAAACGATATCCTTATATTTTCGAACCATCTTTATACTAAAAGAAAAGTCTTTATTTATAATACTCATGTTTTTCCCTGCTGTTTAATTATCTTCAAGATTACCTAATGTATAGATATTTTTATCATTTAATGCGATTAGGTCAAAATCAACATGACTTTCACCAACATAGACAATGATTATGTTATCGTGGATATTTCCCCCCATGCTGCTAGAGATAAATGTAAAATTATCTACCTCTGTAAATGAATATTCACTAATTGGAAATGCGCCAACATCCCCAGCAATGAAATACACGTTTCCAACGAAATCTTTAAAAATTGGAGCTACATCTGTCCAAAAATTACCTGGACCATTCTTACCCTCCAGGCTATTTGGAGTGATTCCGTTGAAACGTTCATCATTTTTTTCCCACCATACTAACTGATGAGTAAAAACAAAAATATTTTCCATATTCTGATTCGATGATAGTTCCTGCCGAATTAGATCAATTTGATCTTGTGAAATACTCCAAGAGTGATCATCAGGATTTAAAAAGAGCAAAAGATTATTTTCAATTAACATTGAAGAATAATTATTTCCAAAATATTTCTGAAAATAATAATTTCCCATCCCGCGTTCGTCATGATTTCCTGGTGCCGCATAAATTGGTTTGGTAAAAACTTTCATTTGATCAAAAAAATCATCGTATGAGTCTTCTGATGAGCTTTCAACAAAATCTCCTGTAAAAACGCCAAAATCTATTAGGTCATTTTCTTGCAAGGAAGGTAAAAAATTAGCAAATGGTTCGTGTAATCCATCATTTTCACCAGGCGTGCCATATGCATGACCTGCTATAAAGAAAGAAAATTGATTTTTTTCACAAGTTGTGAAAAATGATTCTTCATTTGTAACTACCTGATACTCAATAGCTAATTTATCTGACGAATCAAATTCGTCATCACTTGAAAAGTTGATAGTATTAATATTTCCTGCTCTATATTTATATTTCAGTTGAAACGGGAGGGAAATTTCAAAGGAAATTTTTTTTTCCAAGTTTTGAATACTTTTTATTCTTGTGGGAGCTTGATTTTTATTGTTTATGTATAATATATATTGATTATCATTGTTTTCCCTCCAATAACAATGCATTCCTTGATCTACAAATAATTTAGAAATATCATCTTGGCGTAATACTAGTTTTTCAATAGAAAATCTATATCGATTATTATCACGTCGAAGAATATATTCATAGTCATCAATTGTGTTTGAGTGATTTTCTATGAATTCAATAAACATTTCTGAATAAAGTTTCAGGTTTGAAAAATATTCCTTTTGGAAATAATTGTTTTCTGTAATCTGATTAAGTATTCCAGAATTCTTTTGAAATAAAAAACTTGGGTTTGAATCCCAATAGGAAGACAAAGCAATATCATCAAAAGTTATTGGCTCCAATTTTCCGTTAATCGGGTTTACATAGAACCGCATATTATGCCAAATATTTGCATGTGAAGTAGCAAAAACATCCATAATTGCAGCATATTTTGCATATTTATCGAGATTTATTGCATCTCCGACTTCAATATCCCCTTTATAAACCCGATCTAACAAATCTATGCCATAACTAGCATATCCTGAAAGGTACTGCGAATTCATTGTTTTGTTTAGATTATATGGTTCAATATTCGACCAATGTACAATACTTGTAGTATCGTTGTAAAAAGCCCATCTTTCCCATTGATATCCTTCGTTATACTTAATTATTGGACTTTCTCTAAACAAAGAATTTTCTACAGGCAATTTTGAAAAACTTTCTTCAAGTGCATACACCCCCTTATATTGCCCATTTACAACTACATCGACGAAGAAATATCTTAATGCAATTCCTCCTTGTTCACGATAAAATTCATGAATTAAGTATGCCCAAATTCCATTTCTGGTTTCTTGACGTTGAAGTGAAAATTCATCCATTCCAAGTATTGTCTCTCCACCTTTTACCTTGACGCGCAAGGACCATTTATCAGTGTTAAGATGGTCAGTCCAATCTCCTTTCAGTCTGATTTCAGATTTATAATTTTTCCCATTAGTATGAATATCAGCTGGAACTAAATCTGTAGAATCAGCTATTAATATTCCTAGTGCTAGTGCCTCTTTGCGTTTTTCTTCCAATTTTTCATAATCATCTTTTGCAATTTTAATTTCTAGTTTAGGAATTTCAAAATCGACTATTTGATAATCTTCAAAATCATTATTTTCCTGGAAATTTGGAGACTTTGCAGTTAGTAATTTTGAAATACTATATGTACCATCCCCATTAATTGGATAAATAATTATTTCTCTATATCCTTTTCGAGAAATATTTTCTGGAATAAAATGCATTATCTTTTGAATCGTTTGGCCTTCAGAAACATCAATTCCTGTATTTATAAATATGTTTTCAGCTCCCTTATCTGATAAGAATTCAATTTTATATGTATCATTAACACTCAACTGAATATTCAAATAATTATCAAAAACGGTTTGCCCTAAATCAATTTCTATTCCCCGTATTTTTGGCCAGTTTATAATAATGCCATTACTTCCATTTAACTCCGAAATCGAATAATTATCAAAGTCTTCATTGATATTATTCCTAAAAAAAACAAAAAATGGCGTAATTGCAAAAAGTATTATTGCAAAAAGCAAAATGATAATAATAGTCTTTTTGTGGATTTCTGAAAAAGTCATCATATAATAATCAACTTAATACAGAATTAGGAAGAAAACTAATTTTTATTTCCTGATCCAATTCTCTCAATTCTGATATTGCCAACTCCAGTTTTTGAATATTTAAAAAATCTACCTGTAAACAAATATTATTATGGCTTTCATCAGAACTAAACCTTTTTAGGCCGTATGATTCACAATAGGGGGACAAATTGTTTATTACTTCATCTAGACTTAAATTCGAGGAAACAATGTCTACATTATATGTTTCTGAAAATAAGTTCTTTTTGTTTTTCATTCCGCGGAATACTAATATTAATAAAATAAAGACCCCCGCTACTAAAGTTAATAATCTTTCATTCGCACCAAAACCTAAACCAATTGCAATACATAAGAATAAATAAACTAATTCTTCAGGTTCCTTGATCGCCGTTCGAAAACGAACAATAGAAAGGGCACCAACTAAACCAAGTGATAACGCAATAGACGATTGAATAATTGAGATAATTAGAGATGTACAAACTGTAACTAATAAAAAAATATTTCCAAATATTTTGCGATTTGAAACTGAAATTGCGAAATAAACAAAAACTGTTTTTATTAAAAACGCCATAATTATTGATAAAAAGAGATTCATTAATACGTCTAACACACTTATTGTCGTTTGAGTATCTGCAAAAAAATCAATGACGTTTTCCATTTTCTTTTTTCCTTTTCACTCTTTTATTATTTGCAAAATTTATTACAAGGTTTTATGATTTTTTGTTTTAAATTCACCAGCGGCTTTTTCTGAACTGTATCAGCAGTAAGCTGATAGAGTTATCAACAGGTAAGATTCTCAGACAACGTAATACCATAAACACTTGAAGGGAAAGCTACGCTGTATTCTGGTATTTTAAAAACTCTCTAGTTTTTTCCACAATACGCAAAAGGAATTTTCACAAGTAAATTTAATTTAAAATGGAAGCTATAGATAGTATTCCGCAACCGAATTCCGTTCCTCAGCCTATCCCATTAATCAATGCGTCGGCTAGAGGTTCATATAAAAAAAACATCAAAGATTACTGAATATCTTACTCATTTCGCCAATGCAGGTCATATGCATGTGATGGTTAACAAACACGTTTATGTTGATCAAGTAGATAAGTTGGAAGCAGTTAATACCTGCGCCATACGCATACCCTTATAAGGCCCCCCCGTAAAATCCACTAATACTCGCGTGAGAAAATGATTGCTAATAATTATTTATTTTTTTTGAACAACAACCACAAATAATCGCGCTAATTTACTAACACTAACCATAATTTCAAATTTTCTACACGTTGATCTTTTCTTTGGTGTAGAACTTATTTAAAAACACATAAATAATCTATAGATTTTAAAATACTATCGACATTTAAAAACCTTATATGGCAGATCTTCAAATATTAGTTGAGAACATTGTTGTTCAACTTTCATAATTTCATCACTATTCTCCCAATTCCAATATTTTGTATCAATTACAAGGATTGAATTCTCCGAAATGTTTGAAAAACACTGATTGAAATTAAGTGTTTGAGGCATAAAATACTCCAATCTGCGATTTGCCCACCAACCACATCCAAGAAGTTTTTTCCCTTCAGATTTTTGTTCAGACAGATAAATTGATGTATTCTCTGTGGAATCTAATAACGGCTTTGGTATAACTGGAGTCGATATAATTGTTGCCCAATTTATTGGAGAAACAAGAACCCAAAAAACTACGACTTGAACTATCATAGGTATTACTGCTTCACCAAATATTACAATCAAAGAGGAAATAATCGAAAAAAAGGCAACGTAAATTGCAGGACTAACTGTGCGATAATATCCCTTGTAACTAATAAATAACCACCAAAAAAGAAGAGTAGAAACTGAAAAAATAAGCGCTAGTGTCATTTTTTCGAGCGAAGAAATATTTTTTTTGTTTTTTAGTTTTACTATTGATAAGAAGAACATTGCCATTGAGGATATAAAAAAAACAAATAGAATAAAAAATTTTCCCTGTTGATTTTGAAGTACTTGTAAATTATTTATAAAATTATTTTTCCCATATAATATCAAATTGGGAGTTGAAATGATTTGATTTATTCCACTACCAGCTGCCTTAAAAAAAATTGCTTCACTATGTTTCAATTTTAAATACTGAGTAAATCCAATTCCAATAATTTTATAGAACTCAAAAAAAAAGCTAGGCATAATAATTCCAATTATTGCGCTCATAAATATAAAGAAAAAGTTTTTACTATTTTTTTTATTAATTGCATCGATTATTAAAAAAACAGTCCAAATTAAAAATATTGGAAATATTAAAACTAATGATATTTGCTTTGTTGTTATTGACAATCCAAGAATAAATCCACCGCAAAAAATATCTTTCAATTTACTTCCTGAATTGAAAATAATTATTGCTCCTAAACAAACAAATAATGCAGCAGGTAATTCACCTATAAATTGAATACCATTTACTTCAGGAATATAAAATAAGCAAAGGCATAATGAGAGTACAAAAAAGTATTCCCATTTACATTGGTTATTCCAAGATTTTAAGGAATTTTTAGAAAGGGATTGGAAAAAAAATTTTAAAATAAAAAATAATAGTATTGAAGAAACCGCTAAAGTAGTAAATGCTGGAATCCAATATTTGGTTCCAAAAAAAATAATTAATAATGCTGCAGGAAAAACAAGGCTTGGACCAGTAGTTACTTCAGGGTTAAAAAATCTTAGCGTATCAAATGATGAGGTATAACCGAATCCGTTCGCTAAGTTTTTAGCTATTGTCGCATTATAGGCATCATCATACTGTGGAAAATGCGAAATAACGCTACAAAGATTAAACGATATGAATACAAATATCGGTAATAAGATAGCTGAGTAATAGCTGAACGTTCTTGTTTTCAAATTCTCCTCCGATTTTTAGATACAGTTGACACATAATTGGGAGAGTTTTTTTTATATATCAATTGCTTCCAGATACCTGGTCAGAGCATCCTTCCAAACAGGTAATTTAGTAAACCCGAATTGAGTGATTTTGGATTTGTCAAACCTACTATTAAACGGACGTTTCGCTTTCAACAAGCCGAAATCCACTGTGGTTACTGGAATAATCTTCAACCTTTCAGGATTATATTCTTCATAACCCATTTTATATGCTTGAGAGAAAATCTCAGTTGCAAACTCATACCAGCTAATATAACCACCTTCATTTGTTACGTGGTAATAACCATATTTCTCAGTGAAAATGAAATCAACCAATAGTCTTGCTAAGTCAATTGAATAAGTAGGAGTACCAATTTGATCATTTACTACTCTAACAACATCATTCGATTTTCCGATCTTCAACATTTTGCTGATAAAGTTTATTCCGTTTATTCCAAATAACCACTCTATACGAATAATAAAAAAATTGTCTAGAAGATTTTCAATTAATAATTCACCCTCTAATTTTGATTTTCCATAAAAATTTCGCGGATTAAATTCTTTACATTCAGGTGCCCATGGGATAGAACCCTGTCCATTGAACACATAATCAGTGCTTATGTACATAAATTTACATCCATTGCATTTACATGCCTCTGCAATATTCTTCGTGCCAATAACATTTACTTCCCACACTCTACGTTTATTCTTCTCATCTTCTGCTCCATCGACATCCGTCCAAGCCGCACAATGGATAATAGCGTCCGGATGAAAAGTTGTAATGGTTGTTGTCACTGAGGATCTATTGGTGATATCCATATCATCCACATCCACACCAATGACATTCTGATTTCGCTTTTTCAGTTCGTTGACAACATCATATCCTAATTGGCCATTGGAACCAGTCACAAGTACTTTCACTTTATTCCTCTCCTATTATGGATTTTTTGATATGTAAAAAATGTTACAATTTCCATACGGATGATTTTTCGAAATGGAGAACTATTAGAAGACTCTTAAACTTTTTAGAAATTCTTTATTAATGGCTCTGCAGGAAAAATGACTTCCCCAAAAGGAGATTTACTTAACGAAATTTTGTTGTATTGAGTCTCTCAAAGTAAGGTTATCTTTATCCTTTTGGCTTAAAATGATCTCAACCCCCTCCTCAAGTGGCCATTGAATACCTATATCTGGATCATTCCAGATAATTCCACATTCGTCTCCCGGATACCAATAATCCGTTACCTTATAAAAAACTTCCGCTTCATCCGATAAAACAATAAATCCGTGCGCAAAACCTTCTGGAATATAAATTTGTTTTTTGTTTTCTGCTGAAATTTCTAGACCACACCATTTTTGAAATGTAGATGATCCCTTTCTTAAATCTACAGCGACATCATATACACTTCCTTTAATAACCCGTAATAATTTTCCCTGAGGATGGTTCTTCTGATAATGAAGTCCGCGAAGGACTCCTTTTTTCGATAATGATTGATTATCTTGTACAAAAAACATGTTTAATCCATTTTCGTTTAAATCCTTTTGATTATATGTTTCCAAAAAGTAACCCCGGGCATCAATATGGCAATAAGGCTCAATGATGGTAAGCCCGATAAGCCCACCAAAATCTTTCTGCATTTTTATCTGTCCCATGTTTTTATAAATCCTTGTATATATAATTGGTTGAGTTTGTTTGTTGTTAATTCCAGTCACAACCAGTTCTGATTCTACTGGTTTACTTTTTCTTAAGATTTTAAGTGTTTAGTAAAGTTACGTTTTATCCATGGATACTTCTAGAGAAATATTTTCCTACATGTTTAGGAGAAATATCTCCTCTCATATTTTTTCCCCCAAAAACACATCTTAAGATATCGAATTATCGACAAGGAATCGCATAATTGAAGATCACCAGATGAATTCGATATGAATTACGAAAAAGATTTTAATTGCGTAAAAATCTTTTTACGAAACAAAAACACAACAAAAGTAATTATAAAAACCATTATATAACGTGTAATGAATTGTTCATACAACAAACCGGATAAAAGTGAAAAAACAGTTATTACCAGAGACCATATCGCAAGAAATTTAATATCGATCATGGAAGTATTGTTCATCTTATTTTTCATAATCTTTTCTGCAAAAATCAAATGCGCAATACTATAGATGATATAACTCACCAATGTAGTAAATCCTGCGGCGTAATATCCGAATCGTGGAATTAATAAAAGGTTAAGCGTAATATTGATAATCGCTGCTCCAACGGAGGCTACCATTATAAATTTATTTGCTTCAAAAAAAAATTCAATGTTTGCAAAAATAAGATAAACAAACATAAAATATCCGCTTACAGCCACGGGAGGGATAATGTTAACTGCAGAATAATACTCTTCTGATGCAAAAAATTTCATCAATTCGGGAGATAGAAGCACAAGATAATAGACCAATATACCTGTTGATAAAAGCAAGAAATTGGTCGTTCTTTTCACTTCTTTATACTTTTTTTCCGAAATACATTGATACATCCAAGGTGTATATGAGGAATTCAAAGCATTCACAACAAGCTGTAAAAGCATGCCAATATTGTATGCAACGCTATAAATTCCGACCGCAGCAGTCCCGATTATATTTTGAATCATGACTCTATCAGCCTGATTTAATAACGATCCGGATAAATAATGTGGTATTAAAGGCAGATTGAATCCTAGTGCATATTTCCAATATTCCTTAACATAAAACGCCCGTCCTTTTACAAATTGATAAACCATGATAAAGCCGCAAAATAATACCTCGACAACAACAATAGAGACTACTCTGGCAATATCTTTCTCGACATATGAATAGACAGCAATAATACCCAGGACTGGATTTAATACCGATTTTAGAATCGTAATGGCTACCAAAAGCTTGTATTTATATTCAAACCGTTGAAGCGCAGACCAAAGCAGAAACTGGGGAGTAAACAATAATTCAACAAACATAAGAATAACTAAAATCGAAGGCAGCCCCAGCAATTTATTCCACAAGGATATATTCAAAAGGTAGATTACAAAAACAATTAGGGTGACAGTAACTGATAAACCTTGCATTGAGGAAACAAATCGTTCCCGATCTTCTTTAAATTTCAGCATCGCGTTATTAAAAACGCCATAATAAAGGTTTAGCGATGTAAAAATTATTAGGATCGAAAACCAGGCTAAATAAACACTATAGGAACCATACTGATCAGTTGTCATTAACCTGGTAAAAATTGGCACAGTGATTACTGAGACCCCTTTTTGCAGGAAATTGCAGACTATGTACCAAACAGTTGCTTTCGCAGGAGTGGATACGTGTTTTTCAGTGGAATTTGCTTTTTTGTTCAGTAACTCTTTGGTTATATTCATTTTCGTATCATCTTAACTTTACATATCAAAACAAAAATAAAGGAATACCCTATTCTTTATATGTGCTAATTATTTACTAAAAAGAGAAAATTTGCACCCGCATCTTTGAAATTTTTCATGATTATTTCAAAAATATTTGTGATGGATGATTGTATACAAAATTGAGTTTTTCATGCCCCCAATATTTTTTTTCCGATCTTGAATATTTTTAATGTGATTTTTCCCGGCAAGTATAGAAATGAATAACGGTTCATTAAGTATGTTACTTTTTGGATGAAAGACATTCTTGATCGAGATGATTTTCTGACTAGTACATGAGAATTAAAATTTGGATCTGAGTTTATGGTTTTTGCAATTAATTGGTCAATTTTCCCATCCCATGCATAATTAATTCTTTGCTCATTTTTATTTTTAAAATAGTATTCAAGCGATTGACTAATTCCCTCATCGAATTTTGTTTCACCGGTGAATTCGGGAACTAGACGTTTGATTTTGCTGTTGTCGAAGATCATATTTCGACCTTTGTCGCCAAGGATCTCGTTTACATCAAATCCTTCACCATTTCTTGTGGCAGATAATACATGCGCTGGTATATTAATTAGTTGAACTTCTTTATCTAGTTTTTCGCTAATAATATCAATCACATTTTTCCAAGTAACAACTTCTGATGAAGTAATGTGAAAAGCTTCTCCATATGCATAGTTATTTAATAAAAGCCCTAATGCACCGACTGCAAAATCTTTTGAAAACGTTAAATTACATTTCGTTTCTAAACCATAGATAGGAATCGGTTTATTACACAATATTCGATTTACAATCGACCAATATTCAAGTGGTGTGAATTGATAGGGAATACGAGTTAATCCATATGTAATATAAGGTCGAATTATCGTATATTGACTAATAAACTCTTTTGAATGCTCGCGCAAATACCATTCACACAATGCTTTGTTATGAGCATAACTCCACAAATCATTTCCTGAAACACTCTCCTCAGTATATGGTAGAGATTTTGATTTTTTATAAACGGTTGCTGAAGAGATAAAAATATACTGATAACAGTTATTATTGACTACTCGAAGAGTTTTATTCAAATGCTCGACATTGTATGAGAGAAAGTCAATGACAACATCATACTGGCTCCCTCTGATCATTTTTTTTAATGAATCAATCGTATCATGTCGAACATCTGCGATCTTTAATTTTGCTTGTTCATTGATTTGTTTTTTCCTGAGTCCTCTATTTACAAGAGTTACACTATGTCCCTTGTCAATTGCAAGATTGCAAACCTCTGTACTTATTATTCCGCTACCTCCAATTAGTAAAATTTCCATCTAATCGCCTCTTTTTGCTTGTAGTATCAACTTTTGAACAAGTCGACGCAGAGCAATCGGTATCCTATTACGAACCCGTTTTTTCCATGAAAAACTATTATTTGAAGCGAATATCAAACCCTTTTGATGTAATGAGGTACTAAATTTTTCTCTTAACTTATGTGGCGTCCAAGTTTTTACTAACCTTGGATTTAGGCACGAAATGAACTCATAATCAATCTTTTGTAAAAAAGCTGAATTTCGCATTCTGGATAAGTATTTTTCTCCCTTTTCCGTATTGACGACCAAAATAGATGTTCCTTGAGGGTTATAGAAAACATCTTCTTTTTTGGCCCCATGAAAATCTCCTATTGTAATATCAGAATACCGATTACTTCCCGTGAATTTACATTCATAACAAGCAGGCCTTTGCATAATATGTACGGCACGACCAATAGGTGTTTCATAAAATAACTTCAAGTATTTTTTTCCATTGTTGAAATCAACTTTAATCCATTGTGGTATCCATGGAGTAACATGAACGTATCGC
>ENA-OSEO01001500-OSEO01001500.1-sediment-metagenome-genome-assembly--contig:-NODE-1500-length-41807-cov-38.236353_pt1 | contig 41807 bp, 40 predicted proteins | sample MGYA00237883_ERZ534232 | MGnify/ENA metagenome assembly ERZ534232 | reverse complement strand
GTTAGACAGGACTGCGGAGGCCTCCTGCCGCCGCATCCGCAGCATTCCGTAAAGAAGACGGGCTGTCTCAGGCGCTGGAACCGGCGAGGCATGCCGGGCAGGTCACAACGGAGAGGTCGGAGGTTTTGCGAGAACGGAATACCACTGGGATCGCGAGGGGACATGAGACGTTTTCACAAGCTGGCATGGACAGTATTTATGACGGTGATAGCGGCCGAGGCGGGAACGGCGGCATACGGCGCGCCCCAGGTGGTCGCCACGAGCCCCCCCAACGGCGCCGTCGGCGTGAGACCCGATCTCGACCGTGTGTATATCCGGTTTGACCGGCCGGTTATATGGGGCGAGGGCATATGCTTTCAGGTGGGTGAGGGCTGGCAGAACGCTTGCGTGATCCCCTGGGAGGACGATGTCATCCATATCGTCCGCCAGGGCGCCGACCTGCCGGATCTGCCTCCCGGCTCGGTCCAGCGTTTTGTTCTCAACCCTCCCGGCTCGAACGCGAACTGCTTCAGGGACATGGAAGGCGAGCTCCTCCCCGAATTCAGCTTGAGCTTCACGGTCAGGTCCGGTCCCGACGAGCCCCCCATCGAGCCCCAGGTGGTTTCGACCTCCCCTCCGGACGGGGCCACCGGCGTGGACCCCTGGATTTCCACGGTCTCGGTCACCTTCAGCGAACCCATGGACGGGCGGCACAGCGTCTGGGGGGCCGGCTTCGGCCATGGGTCCGCGAGCTGGTCGCCGGATATGCGGACCTGGTCCTACACCAGGGACTCCGCGGGAGACCCGTTGAGCCCCGGTTCCACCGTAATCTTTATCCTGAACCCGGATTTTTCGGACAGCTTCAGGGACACGGACGGGAATGTCCTCCAGGAAAAGACGTTCGGGTTCACCGTCCAGGGAGACCAGGAGGGCGGGCTGGAGAATTTTTACAATGTGGAAATCGCCCGTTTCGAGGCCGATCCTGCAAAGGGGTTCCACTGGCCCTATTACCTGAGTGTACCGAGGGATGCCCAGGGCTCCGCAGTCCTCCTGGTCGGCCCCAACAATTCAGGTTTCCCCGCCTTCGATCACGCCTGGCACGATTACAGAGCCAGGCTGGATCTGTACTGGCTCATATCGTTTGCATGGAAGCTCAACCTCCCTGTCCTTGTTCCCACCTTTCCACGGCCACCGGAAGCCTACATCCAGAACCTCGAGAGGGCGGCGTTCTGGCCCTATCTCCCGGTGTCGCTTCAGCGGATCGACCTCCAGCTCGCCGCCATGATCCGGGATGCCGGGGAAACGCTGCAGGCCGCGGGAATCGAAATACAGGACCGGGTGTTCATGGCCGGGTTTTCCGCTGCCGGCGCGTTCACCAGCAATTTCACCGTCCTTCATCCCGAGCTCGTGAAGGCCTCCGCCTCGGGCGGGATCGGGTGGCGATGCGTGCCGTTTTCAAGCTGGGACGGCATCCAGAAGGCACTTTATCCCGTGGGTATCGCCGACCTGGCGGAATTGGCCGGGGCGCCGTTCAATCTCTCCGCCTTCAGAGGTGTTCCCCAGTATTTCTATACGGGTGATCAGGACACGGTCGGCTATCTCACGCATCACGTACTGGAACCGGCGGACAGGGAGCGGTTCGGGGCACTCATCGGCGAACCGGACCTCCCGCCCCTCGATGTCCTCATGAACGCTTGGGCGCTGAATGAGGAGCTTCATGCCTCCGCCGGTACGGCGGCCCGGTTCGTCACCTATCCCGGGGTGGGGCACCAGTACACCGATCAGATGATTGTCGACCTCCAGAACTTCTTTCGGCAGCATCTCCTGCCCTTCGGCGGCTGCCCCTCGATCGGGGGCGGTTGCACGCTCTCCGGCGCCGCCACCAGCGCCTGGTTTTACGGAGGCGTCACAGCGGACGGAGGAGAAACCTTCCGGGACCGGTTCTCGTCCTCGGAGAGCGTTCAAATCCTGATGACGATCGGTCCGGACTTCAGTGATGTGGACTGGCCGGGGACGATCCATATCATCGGCGCGCTGAACGGCTTCTGGTTCTGCCAGGACGGAAACGGGAACTGGTCTCCATGGAACGGGACCCTGGAGGGGCTCGTCAGGACATACAGCCGGCAGAGACTCCAGGCCCTTGAGCCGGTGGAGGTGGCCGCTTTCCCGCTCCAGGGGCTTGAAGGGTCGAATTTTCAGTTTGTGGCGGCCTATGAAAACAGCAGCGGCTCGATTTTCTTCCACCGCCTACCCCTGGCCTTCACCGTGATGCCGTAATGTGGGGGCGTCATTGGTCCCGGGAGAAAACCGGACACGACCGGCCGGGCGTTCATGTTCGGCCGGCCCGAGGCCGATGATTCCCCATAAAGGCCTTGTGGATCGGAGAGGTCCCCCTGGCGCGGTATCCACTGTTTTCTGTCCCGGCTGTTTTCTGTCCAGGTGTACGGCCCATGTCGGGCAAATCGTTCCTGATGAGGAGGGATTCCATGAAATCTCGTCTCAAATCTCGGCTTTTCCCGCTCGTTCTTGGTCTCGTGTCGGCCTGTTTCGGAACGGCCTGGGCTGGGGAGTTCGTGCGCACCTACGGCGGCCCGGGCTCTGATGCCGGTTCCTCCGTCACCCAGACGGCCGACGGGGGTTTTCTTGCAGCGGGCGCCACCAACTCCACAGGGGCCGGAATGGCCGATCTCTGGATCGTCCGCACGGACTTCGACGGGAATCTGCTCTGGGAGAAGAGCTACGGGGGGACGCATGCGGAGCCTGCCGAAATCACGGTGGTCAGGGAGACGGCAGACCGTGGGATCATTGTGGCCGGGGCCACGGGGAACCTCGGGGCCGGAGGAGTCTTTGACGGCTGGGTGCTGCGGCTTGACGGGGCGGGGACCGTCCTCTGGGAGATGTCCTACGGCGGTCCCATGAACGATTTTCTGTTCAGGCCCGTCGAGATGGAAGGGGGGCGTCTCATCGCCCTCGGCGCCACGGGCTCGTTTGGCGCCGGCGCGGCGGACATCTGGGTCCTCTGGATCGATGAGCACGGGCAGTTGACGCGCGAGATGGCCTACGGCGGCACCGGGAGCGACATGGCCATTGGCGCTGCCCTGACGGCCGCGGGGCTCCTCCTCTGCGGGACCACCGATTCCTTCGGGGCCGGGGGGGACGACGGCCTGGTCATGCTGGCCCATCCGGAGACGGGGGACGTCATCTGGTCGAAGTCCTACGGCGGAACAGCCGACGAGTCGCTGTGGGGCGCGGCCGCCCTTGAGAACGGGGGGTTCGTGGCGGTGGGGAGGACTAAGTCGTTCGGGGCGGGGGGCTCGGATGTCTGGGTGATCAGGCTGGACGAGAACGGGAATCCCCTCTGGGAAAAGACGTACGGCGGCTCCGGGGACGATGACGCCTGGTCCGTCGCGGAGACGGGGGACGGCTCCCTTGCGGTCCTCGGCACCACGGACTCCTTTGGGGGCGGCCAGGAGGACGTCTGGCTCCTGATTCTGGACGAGTCCGGCAACATCCGCAGGGAATACACCTATGGGGGCTCCGGAAGGGAATTCGGGGCAGAGATCAGGACGACCCGAGACCTGGGTCTGATCGTCGCCGGGGCTACGGAGTCCTTTGCCGTTGGCACCGCCGACCTCTGGCTCCTCAAGTTGACGGGCGAAGGGGCCGTTCCTGATCCCATCTGCGTCCACCTTTTCGGCACCTCAGCGGCCCAGGTCACGCCTTCCGCCGCCACCGTGGCAACCGCAGCAGTAGGGGCGGTGAGCAGTCTCTCCTCCGGCACGGTGAGCGCGCTGCCAACGACAGCCATCATCATGAGCATTGGGTCGGGCCTGAGCACGACGCCTCTCTGCTTCACACCCTCGCTTGTCTTGCCTCAGCCCGCCTCATCGGAGGTTGTCTCCTGCGGGCCCGCCGTCGAGGCAACCCCCGGCACGGACGTCTTTTCCACCGTTCCTATGGGTCTGGGAGACCTGGCGGGCGGGGCACTGAATCTCAACATCAATATTCCCTATTTTGACGGCCTGGTGGACGTGTTCGTCGGGGTTTCATCGCCGGTTCTCGGGGACGAGATCTTCCTGGTCGCGGAGGACGGCTCCCTCCGGAACGCTTCCCTGGGCGTCTCTCCGTGGAGGTTCGAGACGCACGGGGGATACGTGGTGGACCTGGTGGGCCCCATTCCCCTGGAGGACATCCCGTTAGGGGAATATACCTTTTATGTGGCCGTGACACCGCCGGGCACCTGGGACCACCGCTACGTCTGGTACACCACGCTGGGGTTGCCGTGAGCTTTCCCGTTCCACCGTAAGCCTTCACAGGGTACCGCATCTGCTGTGTCGGCGGGCACTTGAAGTACACGGAGTACGTCTGCGTGCCCGCCGCCTTCCATCTGCAGCACCCTGTGAAGGCTTTCAGTTCGGGGAGTTCCAGCATTGGTGCTGTGCCGAACCCTGTGATCAGTTACGTTCCACCGCCAGCCCGCGGCGGTGGGCGCCTCTCCCGGAGATGTGCCTGCTGCCGACCCTCCGGCCTCTGGAGCTGAGCCACACGGAAGGCCGCGGCCGTCCACCGTTTTACCTATGCCCCGTCCCGCGCCCCGTGGAGAGGTGGCGGGAAATCCCTGCCGGGAGGCGGACGCTCAATATTTGTCCCCGGCTTCTCGATAAAAAATGCAAAGGACTGGGTTTCTTGTGTGCCGCAACCGGGAGGGTTCTCTGTGGTGGCGCGGGGGGCCTCTCCATGATCGAATCCGGGCATTCAGGAGCGCACTGCAGCCTCGGCCGACCTACCGAAGGCGAGGTCCGGGCCGCCAGCGTGGTGACGGCGTCGCTTTTCGCCGCCCTGAGAAACACGGCGCTCTATCCCGAGGACCACGTCATGGTCCGGAAGTTCCTCTCCGAGGTCCAGGCCAGGCTGGAGGAGTTCCTTGCACGCCACGGCCCCATGCGGATCGATATCGACAGAGAGCGGCTTCTTTACCGGGGAGAGCCTGTCCTTGAGGGGTCCTCCCAGGGTGACGATCTGGCCTTCCTGCTCTACCGGGACGGGGTCAAATGGATCGAGTTCCATCGGGGCGTTGAGAGCGCCGAGATTGCAGCCCTTTTCCGGATCCTCAACCGGCACCGGGCCGTGAGGGACGAGCGGGAAGGGGACGTGGTGACCGCCTTGTGGGCCGCGGGCCTTCCTCATATGCGGTATGAAGCGACGGATGACCTCCTCATGGATGCCCCACTTCTCGATTTTTCCAGACTCAATGAACATGTGCAGGGAGACGAGGGCACTGTCCGGGGCACCGCCACTGGGCCCCCGGATCCCGTGGCGGAACCCAGCGTTTCCGCTCAGGCGGCGGCCGCAGGCCCGAGGCGTGCGGACGTCTGGACGCTCAGTCCGGCCGAAAAGAGGGCCCTCGCGGCGATGGTCCGTGGGGAGGAGGACCGGGAGGACCGGGAGGACACCCTCGACGTGCTCCTCATCATACTCGATGAACAGGACGGCCCGGAGGATTTCGGCGCCATCCTCGATTTTCTCCGGGAGGAGTTCAGGGACACACTGGAACAAGGGGAATTCCCGTGCGGACTGAATCTGCTGGAAAGGCTCCATTCGATGCGCCGCCAATGCCGGATTTGCCGGCAGTGGGCGCTTCCCCTGATTGACGGGTTCTTACAGGAGATCTCAGGGCCTGACTGTATCGGCATTCTCAGGGAGGCCGTGCCGAGATTCGACCGAACGGATCGGGTCCGGTTGCAGTCCCTTGCCAGTCTTCTCCGCCGGCTCTCCCCGGAGGCCGTCACTACCCTCGGGCCCATGCTCCTCCACGCCCCTCCTGCCTTCCAGGACGACCTCGCGGCCGTGATAAAGGCTCTCTCCGCGCGGGATATCCGCCCGTTGGAGGCGCTGTTGACGCGGCCCGAAAACGATTTGGTCCAGCGGATGGCGTGCATTCTGGGGCGGATGGACGGGGACGGACCCAGGAGGCTCTTGGTGCGGATGCTCTGTCATGATTCCGCCAGGGTCCGCCGCCAGGCACTCAGGTCTTTGGAGAACATGGGGTCTCTCTCCGCTTCGGATATTGCGCCCCTTCTCAGCGACCAGGATGATGTCGTCCGTATCCAGGCGCTGAATTGCCTGTTGCGCCGCGGGCGAAAAGACGAGGCCGAAGCGGCGCTCCTTTGCCACCTCCAGGGGAAATGCCAATTCTCCTTGGACAGGAGGCACGTTCTGATGTGTTACCGTGCTCTTGGGCGGTGCGGTTCATCGCGGTGCGTGTTTTTTCTGCAGGAAGTCCTCATGGGCAGGGACTGGAAGTCCTTCCTCGGGCGGGGCCCGTCCGTCCACCGGGAGGGGGCGGCAGTGGCCCTCTCCCTGCTGGGGACCCCGCAGGCGCGGCAGGTTTTGCAGACCGCTGCACGAAGTTTTTTCCCCGACGTGCGGAGGGCATGCCGCCTGGCCGTGCGGGGAGGAGAGGACAAGGAGTATCCGAACGGTGGAACTGAATGAGGGCGATGGCCGCCTTGCCGGAGAACGGTTCCTCGGGGCACTGAACAGCCTCCTGCGGACAGTTCGGATCCATTCGGACAACAATCAGCGCGCGACCGACGTCGTTTCGCACTTTTTTCGCACCCTGAATCCCCTCTTCCAGGGTGGCGATCGCGTCACCCTCCGAATCGTCCGCGGAAGGTTCTACCTGGAAGACGACCGGGTGCCCGTCCGGCAAGAGGCCGCACGTCTGATCCAGGGCATGCTCAGCTATTTCGAGGAGCGGGAACTTCCGGGCCTGTGCTTCCATGCGTCGGCATTGGGCGCCCCGGCGGCCGAGGTCCTCTCCTTCGCGCGGCTTCTCGACCGGGCCGGTGAACAGGAGGACTCCCTTGAGTGGATCGACGTACGTCTCCAGAAGGGAGGTTTTTCCTGGGTCGAGGTGGCGGGGGAATGCGAGCCCGAAGTGAAATGCGCCCCCAGGGACGGGGGCGAGGCCCGGGCGGGCAGGACCGACGGCCATGTGGACCGTGCCGGGAGGGTGTATTCCAACACCCTCGTCAGCCTCAAGGAGGTAGTCCAGAAATTGTCCTCGGGCCGGAGGCCGGGCATCCAGAGGTCGCTTCGCATGGTCCAGAACATGGTGGACCTTCTTATGGAAGACGAGTCGGTCCTCCTTGCCTTGAGCACCATCCGTGTATACGACGACTACACCTTCATCCACTCAGTGAATGTGGCGGCCATGGCTCTGTGCCTGGGAAATCGGATCGGGCTGGGAAAACGTTCCCTGGAAAGGCTCGGGCTTTGCGCCCTGTTCCATGACTTGGGCAAGGTGGAGGTGCCCAGGGAGATCCTGAACAAACCGGGGAAACTGAGCGATCTCGAGTTCGAACAGATGAAGAGGCATTCCATTAACAGTGTCCGCCAGATTGTCAAGCTGAGGGCGCCGAGGGACAGAAAGGCGCGGATCCTTCTGCCGCCCTTCGAGCATCACCTGAAATACGACCTCTCGGGATATCCAAAGACGCACCGGACCAAGCCTGTGAGCCTTTTCGGGAGGATTCTCGCCATTGCGGACGTGTTCGACGCCCTCACCTCCCCCAGGGTTTACCGCCCCACCGCCATGAGCCCGGACCGGGCCGTCCGGATGATGCTCGACGGGGCGGGCAGGGACTTCGACCCCCTCATCCTCAAGGTGTTCGTGGACATGGTGGGTATGTATCCCGTGGGTACGGTGCTTCAGTTCGATACCGGGGAGCAGGGGCTTGTAACCGGAAGAAGCCGCGGGAAGGCCTGGGAGGGGCCGGAGGTCGTCCTGCTCGTCCCTGACGGGAAAGGCGGTTTCGCCACGGGGGAAGAAATCCGCATGGACGAACGCGATCCCTCCACCGGAGACTTCCGAAAGAACGTCGTGAATACCCTGCATCCCTGTTCCCTGGGAATCCAGCCGGTAGAATTCCTCATCCGGGAAACCGGTCTTTCCCGGACGCCCGCCGGAGATCCGCCTCCGCCTCCTCCATCCAGCAGCCGGGGGAGGCAGCCGGCCCCGGACGCGTGATCCCAGACCAACGGGGGAGCGGGGGCCTTCTTCTGTTCCCCCCTGCATCCCTGCCCCGTTTTTTCCAGCAGGGGCATTTTGCCTTGCGCCTCAAGGTGGTATAGATGCACCCTCGATCCTGTCTTCCAGCCGCATCGCGGGCGTCCGGCGCATTTGTGACCGAGGACCTCAAGGGGCCGGGGTCAGCCCAGGAAAGGGTCCTCTCCACAAGCGCTTTCGGCGAGAAGGTGGCGGAACTCGTCCTGGGGGCGTCAGACAGGGGGCTTGAGGCGGGATGTCCGGGAGTTTCATCCGGTTGGCACCGGCTGAGGCCGAGGTGTTCTACCGCGGGGTCGTGATGCCTTCCCTCTATCCTGCTGCCCCAGGGTGCCGGACCAGCGGACCTCTCCGGGCCGACCCTCCGCCGGGTGGTCCCTTCTGATGTCGTCCGCCTTTGCATTTTTCGGATTTCTCGCCGCTCTTCTCGGCATTTCCAAAGGTGTGTACGGTTTTTTCCAGTGGTTTCTCAGACAGCGGGGCGATCCGGCGCTGTTCGTGGTATGCGGCCTGCTCGCGTCGTTCACCGGGGGCCTTTTCTGGAATTTGGTTTGCAGGATCCAGGGCTGGCCCTATCATATGGGCGGCAGCGGGAACGAGCCTGTGGGGTTGCACGCCTTCGTCTGGGGGGCGTTCACGGCGTTTCCCGTAGCATTTTTCGGGCTGATGGTGCGCCGAAAATCGCGCCTTGGAGACCGGGCCTCGCTGCTGGCATGGATCCTGAGCACGGATGCGCTGGGCATTGTGCTCTATGCCGTGTGCTCCGGTGCCGGGGCAGCCCTCTTTTACGGACTGGGATTCCGTCCTTTCGTGGAGGGGATGAGGCTTGGTCACGAGGCAGAGGAATTGATCCTCGTGCTCTTCTGGGCCGGGGTGATCTCGATCTCGGCCGCTGCGTCCTTTTGGCTTCTGTACCCCCTTGTCCGATACACGCACGGGAGGGGCGGAAATTATCTCGCTCCCCTCGTTCAGGTCCCTTTCTCCATGGCACTGTCTTTTTTAGCTGTGCTCTTTTTCCTCTGTGTCGCTCCGGCCGGGCCTGCCTTCGACCAGCTGCGCGGCCTCTCTGCAGGCCTCGGACTCAGGTTCGGTCTTTTCTGCGGAATCGTTGCCGGAGCCACGGAATTTGGATTCAGGAGCATCCTCCTCCGCCGTCCCTGAGCACGGCGCCATGTGGGTTCCATCGGCAGGTGAGACGCCCGGAGGCGCGCTCTCCCAGGTGAGCGTCCCACGCGGGAGGCGGATTTCGTGAGAAGAAACGGCCTGGATGGGCACGCCCAGAATCTTGTTCGACAAGCGGAAATGTGAGCAAAAAAAGGAGGCCCTTTCGGGCCTCGCTCATGTATCTTGTTTTTGGCTTCCTATGAACCGAGCGCCAGCTCAAAATCGATCAGCTCCCTGCTCCGTTCGGCCGCCCGGAATTCGGTATTTCCAGCAAGGCCGAGACGTGAAACGAGTCGCCCTGCAGGGTCCTTGATATCGGCGGCAAACGCCGCGCAATAGTCTCCGCCCGGCTTCAGTTCCACCGTGTATCCCTTGTACTCAGTTTTCAGTGTGCCTTTCATGGTCTTCACCTCCTCCATATCTGTCCCGTCTTCAATTATAAATATAATTATTAGTATGCTATTAGCAATGCCGTCTCCTCGATCAAGGCGCGTCTCTCGGGCCGTGTGTCGCCCAGGGCACGGGATTCCGGTTTTGTTCAGGGATCGGGGGATTCCTCGGTGATGGGATCCCCGGCCAGGTCCGTTTTGTGAACCGCCCAGGTGTCTTCGAAAGGAGGCACGCACAGCGGACCGCGGTCGCACGTTTTCGCCGGGCCGGAGGAGGGGCTACCAGATGCCGGGTATGAGTCTCGAGGGCACCTGCCGGGCATAGTCCCCGTATCCACTCAGGTCCGCCAGGAGGGACCGGTCTTCGTGGTTCGTGTGGATCGCGAGGCTGGCTGCGACCACACCCGCAGGGATCAGCGTCCAGAGCGAGCCCAGCATGAAGGGGAGCGCGATGCAGCTCAGGAGCCAGCCGCTGTATCCCGGATGCCGCACCAGGCGGTAGGGGCCGCTGCATATGGTGAATTGCCCCGGGCCCTCGCCGAACTTGAGCTGCCGTTTTGCCAGCACTGTGGCAGCGAAGAATGGATTTGAGACCATGGCCCAGGTCGCCAGGGCGTGCCCTGCGACGAAAACCAGCAGGGCTCCCGCCTGGAGGGCGGCCGGGAAGGGAGGAGACCAGGCGAGGCGCCTGTCGAGTCCAGCCGTGAGGGGCAGGACGAACATCGTGAGGACGAGCACAAAGTCGAGAGACATCTCCAGCCGGGTCTTGACCCGTCGAGGCCGTCCTTGTCTGCATGAGGAAGGGAGGGGATTCCTGGAGAAATATACCCGGTTGACCAGGGCCATGCCGGCGGTGACGGCAAGATAGGCCCAGCCCATGGGCCAGGCCAGGGTCCCGGACGAGACGAAGAGAACAAGCCCGAGAAATCCCAGCTGGAGCCACGTCGCCATCGCCCACCCGGCGCGCCTGTCTGGTTCGGGGTCTTCCCTGCCGGTTGGTGTCTTCACAGAAGTATCGGAATGCATCTCGTCTCCCGCCGCGGTGTCCGCATCCTTTGTTTATCGCCCGTCGAGGGCCGAAAGGCAAGAGTCGCCCGGAATGTCCCCCTCGGCATTTGCGCCAACGCGTATGCTGCAGGATGGAACCTTTTCCCGTGCTTTTCGGCGCCGTTCGTGGTTGAATGACGTGCCCGTTTCTTGGCAAATGCCGCCTCGGTCTGTGTGGAGAAGGGGTAAGCGGGTGGGTCTCACGGAGAGTATCCGATCGCGCCGGCCCGAAGTACAGCATGGACTCCAACCGGTTCAGGCAAGGTGGCCTCGCTTGCCGTTCCGCTCCGGGGTCCCTCCCCATGGCGAGGAGCCGGCGCGCGGAGGGCGCCGGCAGCAGTTGACTGGAGAGCCCCGCGTCCCTTACCATGTGGTTCAGTTGTCCTTGCGTCTGCAGCGCCGGATCGGATCCCCATCGAATCTCTTCAGGCACAAATCCTGGGAGGAGCCGGAAAGCCGTTCCGTGGCCGGGCGCTGGGAAGAGGCTGTCCGGCCTGCCGGCGCTGCGCATGAAACGCGATTTCTTCCGGCGTCGGATCGTTGCTCAACTGGTGTGGCACGGAGGGCTTATGGTAACTGATCACGGGGTTCGGCACAGCCCCGATACGGCAACTCCCCGGACTGGAAGCCTTCACAGGGTGCTGCAGACGCGCGACAGCGGGCACGCGGCGTACTCCCTGTACTTCAAGTGCCGGCCTACAAAGCGGATGCGGTACCCTGTGAAGGCTTACGGCTCATGAGCTTGGTGTTGGCGGAGAACGTCCGAAAAACGTACCGGACCGGCGAGGTGAGTATCCACGCCCTCAAGGGGGTGAGCTTCGTCATCGAGGCCGGCGCCTTTGTCTGTTTTGTCGGGCCGTCGGGCAGCGGCAAGACAACTCTGCTCAATCTCATCGGCTGTCTGGACAAGGCGAGCGAGGGGAGCCTGACCGTGGCGGGCCGCGACGTCTCAAGTCTCGGTCGCAGCCAGGGGGCGGCCTTTCGGGGCGAAAAACTCGGCTTCATCTTTCAGGATTTCAACCTCATCCCCGTGCTCACGGTCTATGAGAACATCGAATACTCCCTCCTCATGGTCCAGGACGTCCCCGCCCGGCAGCGCTCGGAGCGGGTCGGTTCACTTCTGGAGGCGGTCGGCATGAAGGACCTGAAGGACAAGTTCCCCGACCAGATTTCCGGGGGGCAGAAGCAGCGGGTGGCGGTGGCCAGGGCGCTGGTGACCAATCCCGCCCTGGTGCTGGCCGACGAACCGACGGCAAACCTCGACCACGCCACAGCCTACCAGGTGATCGAGCTCATGAAACAGATGCGCAACACCTTCGGGACCACCTTCATCTTCTCGACCCATGATCCGAAGATCGTCGGCGAGGCGGAGACCGTGTACACCCTGGAGGACGGCCGACTGGCCGGAATTCGGTCGGGAAGGGATGCGGGCCGTGGGTAAAGTCCTGAAGATCGCCGTACGCAACCTCCTGCGCTACAAGCGGCGGACCCTGCTGACGACGTCCCTCATCACCATCGGCGTTGTCTTCGTCCTGGTTTTCGTCTCTGTCACGGGCTCCTTCAAGGCCATGATGATCGCCCAGAACACGGACTCCATGCTCGGACATCTCCAGGTGCACCGCAGAGGCTATGTGGCCTCCATCGACAATCTCCCGCTGAACCTCAACCTGAAGGCGGGTGCGGTGGCGCGGCTCGAAAAGATCCTGGACGGCCGTCCGGAAATCGCCTCGTACTCGCCGCGGATCAAGTTCGGCGCCATGTTCAGCACCTTCGTCGAGACCACCAACATCCGGCTGAACGGGATCGATCCCGGGCGGGAATTCCGAACCGTCCCGCTGCTCCCTGGGCGGGTGCTGGAGGGTGACGGAACCCTGAAACGAGGCGAGATCTGGATCCCGGAACTCCTCGCACGGGGGATGAAGGTCCAGGTCGGGGACGCTGTGGTCGTCGTTGCCACAAATCAGGACGGCTCGGTCAACGGCCGCCAGTTCAAGGTTGCGGGAGTGCTCGAAAGCGTCACAGGGCCGGGGGGAAGGGACGGCTACCTCCATATCGAGGACGCGGCCGAGGTGTTGCGCATGGAGGAAATGGAGATCAGCGAGTTCGCCTTACGGCTCAAGGACTTCGGCCAGCTCGGGTCTTTCAGCGAGACGCTCGGCGGGATCTTGAGCGGGGAACTCAACGCGCAGGGGAAACCGATTTTCGAGCTCCACACCTGGGAGAAGCTCGCCCCTTTTTACAATATTGCCCGCATGATCGACGTGATGACGTTTTTCATGAAGCTCATGCTCGTGGCCATCGTGCTGGTGAGCATCATGAACGTGATGATCATGGCGGTCTATGAACGGATCCGGGAAATCGGCACCATGGCCGCCATCGGAACCCGGCCCCGACGCATTCTTTCCCTCTTTCTTCTCGAGGGATTGAGTCTCGGCGTCGCAGGGGCGGCCCTGGGCAACATCGTCGGCGCCGCCATCGTCTTCGCGCTCAATGCGGCCCATATTACCTACGACTTCGGCCGGCAGAAGGATTTGCTTCTGCAAACACGCATCGATCCTGCCGAAGTTCTCGTCCTTTCTTTCGTCGTCATCGTCATCGCGGTCGTGGCCAGCCTGCAGCCGGCTGTCAAGGCATCGAGGATGGAGCCGATCAAGGCTCTGCGACATGTATAGGAGGTCCGCCATGAAAATATTCGCCTGTCTGCTGCTCGTGCTCTCTGTCTTTCCCCCCTTCGCAGCTGTCGCCGCCGGCCCCGCGAGCATAGCCGTGGCCGCCGAAGGCGAGGTTCCGTCATCCCAGGTTAGCGCCGTTGCGGCGCGCGGCCGGTACTTTCTCCTGTTTGACGTACAGGGGGCCCTTGTCGAGGCGTTGGAGAATCCGTACCGTGACGCGGCGGGGGGGGCCGGCACGCGGGCGGTGGCGCTTCTCGCCGCGAAAGGGGTGTCCGTGGTAGTAGCCGGGGCGTTCGGGTCGAAAATGACCGGCGCCATGGAGACCAGGAAAATGCGTTTCTTGGAGTTCAGGGGCGCCGCCGCCGATGCCGTGGCAAAGGCCCTCACATTGGAATGACCTGGAGGACGGAATGCTGCGTCACGCCATGGCCCTTGTCCTGACCCTGCTCTGTGCGCTCCCCGCCCAGGCCGTCGACGGCGAGACACTGCTCCGGGAGGTGGACAGTAACCTCAATCCGGAGTCCTACGAATCGTATCGCAAGCTCATCAACATCGAGCCAGACGGCAGGAAGAAGGAGTACGTCCTCTTCACTGTGAAGAAGGGCCTTGACAAGGTGGCTGCCCTGTTCATCTCGCCGGCCAGCGAGAAGGGGCGGACCACCCTGCGGCTCGATGAGAACATGTGGCTTTACATCCCCAGCGTGGGCAAGCCGATCCGCATCACCAGCCTTCAGTCGGTGGTCGGCGGGGTCTTCAACAACAGCGACATCCTGCAGCTCGATTATGGTGCGGAATACGCGGTGGAAAGGGTGGAAGAGACCGGCGACGGATACCTGCTGCACCTCAAGGCGAAGAACAAGAGGGTCGCCTATGACCGGATCCGGCTCTGGGCCGACCGCGGAAAATTGCTGCCCACCCGGATCGAATGCCTCACCGAGGCGGACATGCTGATCAAGACCCTCCACTTCAAGGAGGTGAAGGATTTCGGAAACGGCATCGTCCGGCCGTCGGTGATCGAGACCGACAGCCCTCTCTATCAAGGGTACATGTCGGTCATGATCTTCGCGGGCATCAAAGCGCGGGTTCTGAAGGACGAGGTCTTCACCCTGACTTTCATGCCCTATCTGGAATCGCTGCGGTAGCCGGCCGAGGAGGGACGGCGCCTGAAAGGCAGCGGATCACAGGGATCCATCGGATGCGCAGGACCATACCCGGAGGCGCGGATGATTTTTGTCCCGTTCGTCGGCCCAGTCCCTTTGGATTGAGGGGCTGCGCCCTTCTGGCCGCGGCTCTGATGTGTTTCAGGGCAGCCGCTTCTACAGCCGGCGATTATGGCTTCGACGTTTCGGAGTTTGAAAAGAAGCCGTACCATATCGGGGGCCATGCGGAGGTGAGACCCGTTTTGCGGGGTCTCGACCGGAATGCTGTGCTGTACAGGCTCCGCTTCTTCGACCGCGACGAGGCCCGGAGGACCACCACCGACTTCAACGGCGAGCTGCAGCTTGAAGGGAGCCTGGAGAAGGGCATGGGGAGGCTCTTCGTCCGCTCCAACAGCGCTTTCCGCAACTCCAGCCTGGATGATTCCCGGGAGACGACCCTATACGACGCCTCCATCTCACTCAAGCCCTCGCCGGCCCTGGGGATAGAGGCGGGGAAGAAAAGTCTGCGCTGGGGCACCGGGTATGCGTGGAATCCCGTCGCCTTTCTCGACCGCCCCAAGGATCCCGACGACCCGGAGCTGAACCTGGAGGGTTTCATTCTCGCTTCGGTCTCGTACATCAGGAGTTTCGCCGGCCCTCTGCGGACCGTCTCCCTGACACCCGTGCTCCTTCCCGTGAACGGCGGGATCAACGGCGATTTCGGCGAATCGGACCATCTCAACGCCGGGGGCAAGCTGTATTTTCTCTTTCAGGACACTGATATCGATCTGCTGTTTCTGACCGGCGGCAGCCGATCCAACCGCTGGGGCGTCGATTTCGCCCGCAATATTACTACAAATTTCGAGGTCCATGGTGAATTCGCCCATATCAGCAGCGTCCGCAAACAGGTCATCGACGGCGCCGGCGCCTTGGCAGAAAAGGAGGGAAAGGCGCAAAGCTGGCTGGTCGGCCTTCGCTATCTGACCGAGGCGGAGACAACCTGGATCGCCGAATACTATCACAACGGCACGGGCTTCAGCCGCGACGAGATCCGGAGGTATTTCGCTTTCGCCGAGTCGGGTATGGATGTGTTTGCCGCCACCGGTGACGCCGGCCTGCTGCGGCAGGCCCGAAATCTCGGCGAAGCGGGATACTCCGGGATGAATCCCATGACGGATTACCTATACGTGAGGGCGAGCCGGAAAGAGCCGTTCGACATCCTCTACCTGACGCCGGCGGTGACCGCCATAGTGAACCTCAACGGCGGGGGCTTCTCCCTCTCTCCCGAGCTGCTCTATACGGGCGTCACCAACCTGGAGTTGCGATTGAAGGGGACGTGGTTTGTGGGTAAGCGGCTGAGCGAATTCGGAGAGAAGCAGAACGACTGGCGACTTGAACTCCGGGTGAGATATCATTTCTGATCGCACTGCAAAAACCTCAAAATCTGATCCCGCTCAAAAAGCCCGAGATGCAAGGCGCGAAATTTTCCAGGAATGAGGCGTACTGAGTGTACGCCGCAGTGACTGGAAAATTGAAGCAACGCCGAGAATCGGGTTTTTTCAGCGGGATCATTTCTAAAAAGACCGGCACGGCGGGTTCCTTAAGGCGCCTTCACAAAGATTAGGGGCGGAGCGGAACCGACCCGCCCTGAGATTCTCGGCTGGCAGGAGCCAGCCGGACGCCGGGGCGTCGGGCGGCAACCGGATTGGATTTCCGGTGAAAAATGCCGAAAGGTTGACGGAGGAGTCCGGCGCGCGCTCTATGCGGTCGAGTAGCGGAGACCGCCCGCGCCACACGGACGAGCCCCGCCGTATCCACTGAAAAATGGGAGGTGCCGCCATGGATGCCGGGTGGATCGGAGGAATCGCCGGGGGGGTCATCGGCACCGCCGGCGGAATCGTCGGAACGTACTTCAGCATCACGAACACGGCCGGTCCGCGGGAACGGGCCTTCATGGTCAAGACATGCGCCGCGGGCTGGATTGTCATGACGGTGTTTCTGGGCCTCTTGCTGGCCTTGTCGAGCCCGTACCGGTATCTGCTGTGGATTCCCTACTCGATTCTTTTCCCCCTGGGAATAAGGTATGTGAATCGTGCCCAGGAGGCAATCAGGCAGGCCGAATCGGGGAACAGGCCCGGGGAGGCGGTCCGGTGAAGCGCGTCTTCGGTTTCAGAAGGGGCGCGGCAGAGAGTCTCTAATTCCCGGCCCGACCAATCCAGGAACCGGAACAGGCCTCAAGGGGGCGCTTGCTCGGCCTCGGTCCGCGAAGCGAGGATGCGGTCCGCCCGGGCCATGCGCCCCAGCCGGGCCTGTCGCTATTGTGCGGTCAGCCGAGGTTTCGGGCCACAAAGTCCCAGTTCACCAGGTGCCAAAACGCTTCCACATATTTGGCACGGGCATTCCGGTAGTCGATGTAATAGGCGTGTTCCCACACGTCGCAGGTCAACAGCGGCGTCCCGCCGTCTGTCATTGGGTTTCCTGCGTTTCCGGTGTTGACGATTTCCAGGCCGGCGCTGTTCTTGACGAGCCAGGTCCAGCCGGAGCCGAAGTTGGAGACTGCGGAGGCGGAAAACTTCTCCTTGAACCCGGCGAAGGAGCCGAAGGCCTTGTTGAGGGCGGCCTCCAAGGCCCCTGTAGGCTCGCCGCTGCCGCCGGGCTTGAGACCGTTCCAGTAGAAGGTGTGGTTCCAGACCTGGGCGGCGTTGTTGAATATGCCGCCGGATGAACGGGTGATGATTTCCTCCAGGGACATGTTTTCGAAATCGGTGCCGGGGATCAGCTTGTTCAGGTTGGCCACGTAGGCGGCGTGGTGCTTTCCGTAATGGTACTCCAGGGTCTCGCCGGAGATGTGCGGCGCCAGTGCATTTTGCGCGTAGGGCAGTGCCGGGAGTTTGTGTTCCATGTTTCTCCTCCTTGATGTGGAATGCTCCCTTCCCGGGGAAGGGGCCTGACATAACTTTCATGAAGTGCCGGACCGCCGGGCCGTCATGCTTCGGAGCATGCGCTCCTTTTCGGGGCATTCTCCTTTCTCGCTGGTGCGACGGTCGCCGGGAGATCGTCCCCCCGCAACTCCTTTCTCTCTCCGCAATGTCCGCTTCTCCTCTATGAGACGCTCCGGAGACAGTGCCAGATCAATTCAGCGATGTCCGCGTCGAGAATGTCGTTGTGGGCGTCATTCCCGGTGACGATCTCCCTGACGTCCAGGGTGACGATTTTTTTCTCCCGGCCATGGTCATCGAGGGCGGCTGCTGCCTTTTCCCTGTCCTGCCGCCAGACGAAGACCGCGAAGATGTCCGGGCGGGACTTCATGTACTTGAGTCCGTTTCCCCCTCCGGCATGCTTCGACCAGAAGGCGAAAGGATTGGCCCTGTCGTTTTCAGAAGAGGTGAGAACGATCCGGGTGGAAAGGGCGGCATGGTCCCTGTAGGGGGCCCCCTCGCCACTGTCCGCGGCCACGAATCTTCTTGCGCTGAAGGCCCCCTGCAGGCCGATAAAGATATCCACGACATCCGGGCCGGGAGCAGGGGGAATGCTCAGGTAATCTTTGCTGAAAACCGCCCTGGAAAGGAGCCGCGCCCCCATGCTGTGCCCCACGGCGATCACCTTGGGAAAATCCCCAAGCCCAAGTTCGTCCCTTACCCCCCGCAGATGGACATTGATCAGCCAGTTGGCGATGGAATAGCCGATTTCATCGGCATCGTTGCTCTTGTTCGTATAACTGCCGAGGTGACCGATGACCTTTTTCTTCAGCCAGTTGTCTTCTATGGAAAACCAGGCCGAAGGCCAGGTGAGGCCGACAACCAGCGGCCGAAATGCGGCGTTGCCTTTCTCGTCCGCGACCTCTGCGAGATTGGTCAGGATTTTGTTGTAGCGCGAAATGGAGACATACTGGTCGTTGTTCCATCCCATGCTCATGATGAAAATGTGCGTGAACGGCCGCCCCTGCCGTATCGCCCCGCGAAGCCGGTCCTGAAGATCAATCTGAAGGGCTTTCAGTCCGCTACAGCCCCCCTCGTAGTCGATATCGCCTTCCAGGTTCCCGGCATAGGCATTGTATACGTATTTCCTGTCAGGAAAATACGAGGCGATCTGGGTCACAGCCATGGCCTTCCTGTCGTGGGTGGCGCCTCGAAACTCACTGTTTTCTTCCTCGATGAGGGCATCGTTGCCCGGGTTGATCTTCTCGTGCAGCCGGTCAGGATAGCCCGGTTCAGGGGGATGGGCCATGTCTTTTCTGGCGTATTTCTCGATGCCGATGATGTACCCGTCCGTGACGAGATCGAGATGCTGTCCCCGTCCCAGGGCATTGTAGGCCTGCAGCGTCTGGTCACTCCTGCCCGTGCACCCTGAACAGAAGACCAGGAAAACGCACATGAGGGTTGCGATTCTCATAGGGCCCCCCCTTGATCCCGCCGAGGCGGTTTTGCAGGCAGGCGCGCCGTCTGTCACCATGCGTCTCCAAGAGGCCACGGCGCATTATGGTCCGGTTTCTCTCCTTGTAGCACAGAATATGTGGGCAGGGAAAGGCCCCGGTGCGACATAAACACCGGGGCCGTTTTTTCGCCCCGCCGAGCGGCTGGGGTGTGTGGTGCCGGATCTCCAATATATGTCGGCGCATCAGGGGATTCGGAGACGCGGGGTGTTTTGAAAGAAGCGACGAAAGGGCGTACGCGGTCCCGCAGTGTCGTGCACACGGGGGTTCCGAGGGCTTTCACCGCCTTCTCGGCCGGACCCGGCGCCGCGTAATGGTTCACGCAGGTGGTTCGGCGAAATCAAGGATACCCGGGCGGGCGGAGGGCTGCCCGGAGAGGATCGGCGGTGTTTCAGAACAAGGCCGGGGCAGGGGGCGCACCGGAGCCCTTGTGGGAACGCCGGTCCGGTTCAGCCTGAGCGCCGGGTGTTCTCTCACGTCGGGTGTCAGGTCTCTCCATGGGCGCTCGCCCTGGCAGGACCCCGGGTGCGACATCTCGGGGCGTCCATGGGACAGGCGGTCCTTCCGCCTTCATCCCAGTCCTTTCACCCGTTCGGCCATTTCCTGGTAGTGGAAAAGCTTTTCGTATTCGATCATGCCTGCCAGGGCCCGGGATCTGACGCGGATGTGCAATTCTTCCAGAATGGCAACGGGATTCAGGCCGCCGATGACAATGGCCCCCACCCGTCCCTGGCTCACGGGGATTTCCAGAAGCGGCTGGCCTGGCCAGCCGAACATCAGGAATCCGCCGAGCCCGACCGCTTCGAGTTTGTGGACGAGCTTCATGACGTCGCCCCGGCTGTCCGCTGGAAACTCCCGGAAGCCCACACCGATCCGGCCGTTTCCCGTGGATGTCGCTCCATTGTAGTCTGTCATCCCGCTTCTGATGAAGATTTCGAGCGGGTCGAGGCTCGTGCCTTCATAGGTGATGATCTCCACGAACCTGACGGGTTTGCGGTCCCGGAGCTCGAGCAGCCCCCCGAAAGTGGACTTCGTTGGGATGCCGTGGGCCAGCAGAACGCCGTTGAGGGTGATGGAGCAGACGGTCCCCAGGCCGACCATGTTTTCCGGGATGGTGACATCCCCCATCTTTTCCCCCGGGGCCAGCAGTGTCATCATTGTGCCCATCGAATATCCTGCCTCGTACACCCGGCTGACCAGGGACGTGATAGCCCCCATCTGTTCCGCCGGGACGAGGCTGACGTTCACGATGACGGTCCCGGTCCGCTTGTAGAGGTCGAAGGTCATGCGGTACGTCATCTGATCGATTTTGGCCGCAAGGAATCCCACCTTTTCGATGATCCTGGCGCTTTCAGCCTCCTTCATGCCCTGGGCGGTAATGATCCGGCCCTTCTTCCCCAGGTTCTGCGTGAGCCCCCGGTGGTCCAGGTCAAGGAGATAGTGGCGGACCGTCCGTTCGCTCACTTCATGTCCCATGGCCCGCAGGTTTTCCACCAGCTGGCGCCCTCCCATGGGACGGTCGGCCTTCCGGAGGAGCCGCAGGATTGCCAATTGCTTCTTTTCCGCCCGTTCCGCCATGGTCATTTCATACAAAAAAAGGGGGCGAGGTGCAAGCATAAAAGGCAAAATTGCCGATTGTCGGTGCCCCATTTTGAATTCCAGTGGTCCCCCTGGACCGTCTGTCGCCCAGGTTCCGCGAAATTCTTCGGGGCGGACCGCTGCTGTGCCGTCCGGTTTGATCGCGACCTGAACCGGCAGTTCGGCAATATTGCCGAATTTAGCGTCCATTCTCCAGAAATTTTCCTGGAACCTCCGCGAGTTTTTCTTTACAGCCGGATATTTTTTCATTGAAAAATCTGTTTGCCATGATATTATCGGCATGAACTTGCCTCAAATAACCTGGAGGCCCGCCTTTGCGTGTATTGGGTTTTCATTTCCGCCGGTCAGCCGTGTCTGCTGTTCGCTTCACGCCCGCCGCTATTATCGGCAAGCTCTCGCCGCAACTCGGCGTAAGATCACGTTTTTCCCGCATTCCATCAGGAAGCGCATACATCAGGCCGAGACAGGCCGGAGTGGAGGAGATCGATCAATGACGTTCAGCAAGCCCAATCAAAGTGCTGCAACCCTGACTACCACGCGAGTGACCCCGGCGCCCATATCAGGCATCTGCGTGACCTGCATCGACGGCTGCGAAGGCCCGTGCGAAATCGGCAGGTCGGCCCTCAAGGGGAGGGAAATGATCTACCCCATGCCTTTCGGGAAGATCACCGCCGGATCCGAGAAGGATTACCCGGTTGATTTTTCTCATTTCAACATCCAGGGGACCGCGGTGGGTGCTGTGGGGATCGAGGCGGATTCGGACAAGGCGACGTTTCCGGCTGTGGATACCACTACATCGGTGGGGCGCGACGGGGGCCTCAAAATGAACTTTCCGGTCTTCACCGGGGCGGTGGGGTCCACGGACATTGCGCGTATCAACTGGGAGGAGGTCGCCGTGGGGGCGGCGATTTCCGGTGTGATCGTGGTCGCCGGCGAGAATATTTGCGGGATGGACTCCAAGGCGGAATTCAAGGACGGGAAGGTGGTCAGGTCGCCGGAGATGGAACGCCGCGTCAATGCATTCCGGAGATGGTACGACGGCACCGGCGGGATCATCGTACAGGCCAATGTGGAGGACACAAAACTCGGCGTTCCTGAATACGTGATCGAGAAGCTGGGGGTCGAAATATTCGAGCTGAAGTGGGGGCAGGGGGCTAAGGACATCGGCGGCGAGGTGAAGCTCCATTCGATAGAGCGGGCAATGGAGCTCAAGAACAAGGGGTACATAGTCCTTCCTGATCCGACCAATCCGGCGGTCCAGACGGCCTTCCGTGCCGGAGGTATCAAGGAATTCGAACGGCACTCCCGTCTGGGCATGGTGGAGGAGGAATCATTCCACAGGTCGGTGGAGCACCTGCGCGCTACCGGGGCGAAGTACGTCACCCTCAAGACCGGGGCATACAGGCCCGCCGACCTTGCGAGGGCCATCCGGTATTCCTCGGACGCCGGGATCGACCTCCTGACCATAGACGGGGCCGGGGGCGGAACCGGAATGAGCCCCTGGCGGATGATGAATGAGTGGGGTGTCCCAACCGTCCAGCTCGAGTGTCTGACGCACCAGATGTGCGAGCGTTTGGCCGCAAGGGGCGCGTACATCCCCCCGATCGCCATTGCCGGAGGGCTTTCCCTGGAAGACCATATCTTCAAGGCCATAGCCCTCGGGGCCCCATATGTGAAGGCCATCTGCCTGGGGCGGGCCATTTTCACCGCGGCCATGGTGGGGAAGACCCACGGCAGGCTCATGGCCCAGAAGATGGATGTCGAGGGCGAACCGGCTGAAGAGGGGTATCTGCGCCTGTTCGCCGTGGGTGCCCAGTTGAAAGAGCGCTTCGGGAGCGACTTCGCCGAGCTCCCTGCCGGCGCCATCGGCATGTACTCCTATATCGACCGGCTCAAGCAGGGGCTGCAGCAGCTCATGGCCGGTGCCCGCAAGTTCGCTCTCCGCTATATCGACCGCAACGACCTGATGGCGCTCACCCGGGACGCCGCCGAGGTTTCAGGCATCACCTACGTCATGGATGCCGACCGGGAAGAGGTGAACAAAATTCTTGGCTGAATGTGCCGGATCCGGCCCGGCCCGGACGTTTCGCCGGCTTGCTTTGACGCTGGGGTGACGAGCAGCGGTTTTTGCCATGAAGGCTTACTAAGGAGGTTTCCAATGCTGAAAGCGATCTGCAAGATGAACTGTGCGTCCTGTTTTGCGTTGCCGGTATGCGCCGTAGGTGCGCTTCTCGAGCAGCAAGGCTCCATCTGTGTCGACACCGGAAAGTGCATCAACTGCGGATCCTGCCGCACCGCCTGCATCACATTCGGACGCGATCACGCTTTGAAGCGCAATGTGGCAATGAAAATGAAACACCCTATGCCGTGAGCTGAACGGCAGGCAAAGTTTTTTTGTTCAGGTGAAGGCCGGTCATTCCCGGCCTTGTCCTGCGGGGATGGGGACAGGGGTGTCCCCAGTCCCCGCAGAGGTAGAGAACGTCGATCCGGCGGCTCTGTGTCGGTTAAAGACGTGTCCGTGGTTTTTGCATTCCTTTTTTGAACCGGCGGGGATACGCCTCTGAGCCCGACCGCAATACATCCGGCTCCCGAGCCGTCGGACCGGATGGCGGTGCAATCTCTACTTCATGAGGGGTGCTGCGAAGAACGGCCGGACACCCCGGCATCCTGAAGAGAGAACCGGACTGGTCAGGAAAACCGGGGCGATACTTCAGGGTGGCGCATGTTCGGGTTGGAACGGCTTCGTCCAGGGGGTAAGGCCCGACCGCTCCTCTTTCTCTCCGCCCGAAAAACATCAGTGGGCTGAAACTTCCTGCGGTTCCTATCGACGCCAGGGGTAATAGTGGCGGTGCGGGCGATACCCGTGTCCGCGGAAGTATGGCCTGGAATAGGAGTAGTGAAAGGAGACGCTGGGGTACAGGGGCAAGCCCCACCATCCGTAATAGGCCGGCGGCGAAGGCGGATAGTAATACCGCACGGCAGGAGGCTGGGGAGCCCCGCAGACCTCCTCCAGGGTCTCCCGCACCAGTACCCCGTTCTCCCAGGTCCGTTTCCGGACGGTCCGGCAATCTGGGCGGTAAGCACCTTCGGGCAATGCCTCGACGGCGCGTCCGTTCTCGTCATAGTAGATCACGGGTTTCCCGTAGTAGGCGGCCTCCCTGGCGGCCTGATAGTCCTGATCCACGGCGTTTCCCACCAGACCACCAAGAATTGTCCCGGCGGCAAGCCCGATGAGGGTACCCTCGGTGTTGCGACCGATCGCCTGGCCGAGAAGGGCCCCCACCCCGCCCCCGATGACAGCGCCCCTCTGGGTGTTGTATCGATCCGCGGGCACAGGGGCACACGCGGCGAGGGAGAGAGACAGGAACACGGCGGAGAGGGCGAACAGGTGGTTTTTCATTTTCTGCCTCCGATATTCATAAAGACCGGTGAGACACACATTTCGGGTGTCCCTGCGCGGGCACGCCTCTTCGGGGCCTGTCCGCAGTCTTCACGGCCGGATCCGGCCTCTTGCGCCCGGCCGGCAGGGGATACCACCCGAGGTCACAGGGGAAGCGGCCTATCTTCTCAAGCGGCGAGGGGCACTACACTTTTGATTGTATCATCCTGCAGAGGGGAAGGTAAGCGCTGATTGGGGAAGGAGACGAGACGTACGCCCCGCTCCTGAGTGCGGGCACGCCTGGACGCCGCAGCGATGAAGGCCGAGGCCGGCGCGCGAGGGGATGAATACGCAGGATTTTGGGCGCCGCGTACGGGCAATGGTTGTGCCACGTCCCCCTGTATGCTTTACAACTCATTGAAACAGCTCATTTTCCAAAATGGAACTGTCAGAGGCGGCGCCGTCGCCCGGAGGGTCGCGGTCTTGAATGTCGGCTCTTCCTATCCCTTTCCCCGGGCCGGGGCTATAATCCGGCGGGACGCGGGGTTCCATGGCGGGAGGTGATCCCGCCGGATCGGAGGACCTCGGGCACCCTGGAAGGAGGGGGGCATGGGAATCCGGCAGAGAGGAATCCGCGTTGCCGCGGCCATATGGAGGCCGGCTGCCGAGCTTCTGACCGGCCTGTGGCAGGCCCTTCTTGCCGTCCTCGAAGGCGTGGTTCGGTGCTGGTTCATCGTCGCTGTTCTTGCCGCCGCCGCCCTTGTCCTTACCCATGTGCCCCAAGGCCGCGAGGCGATCTTCGCCGATCTTGAACAGCCGGCGGGACCGTTTCGGCTGTACCTGGCCATAGTAACCGTGGGCGGGGCCCTGGCTACGCTCTTCGCCTCCATGCTTTTGGCGCCCGGAGGCCCTGTTCGTGTCCCCGGAACTGCCAGCGCATATGCCGCCTACCATGTTCCCGGCCTGATCGGCCTGGTGAGCGTTTTTCTGGTGCCATGCCTCTTGGAGATGTATCTTGAGGGACACCCCGCCATGCTCGATGGGCGCCGGGAGGTCATGACCTGGCTCGGGCGCGTGACCCAGTTTGCAGGGGGAATGATAATCCCCGTCATCCGGCACCAGGCACTTCCGGATTTGCTCGAACGGCTGGCCGACGGCCGTCTGGGCAGGGCCGACTTTCGGGCCGCCGCCGGGTTTCTCGTCTTGATCGTCCTCAATATCATTCTGTTCCTGGCCGGCCTGTCTCTGCTCTGGAGCGCCGTCATCCTCTGGGCCGCAATCGCCCTGACCGATCTCTTCTCCTGGGAATCGGGGCTGGCGCCGGAGGTGAGCAGTACCCGGAAATACGTCGGCATCTGCTTCGCCCTGATGATTCTCGCCCTGGGGCTCTTTCTCGCTGCGGGCCCTGTTTCGAGGGCCCCGTACGTGGGGCCTGCCGCGGTCCTGCTCCTGGCCGTCAATTTCTGGCTCGCAGTGGGGCTTCTCGCGACCTTCGCCTGCAGAAGGCTCCCGTGGATCTTGGGGGTCCTGGCCTTTCTGGGAGCGCTCTGGAGCTGCGCTACCGGCCCCTTCGATCAGTGGCCTGTGCGTCTTCTTCCTCCCCAGGGCACCGTCTTGCGGCATGTCCCTTCCGGACTGGATGTGCATGCCCGGAGCTGGCTCGAGCACCGGCGGGGGGCCATCGAGGCTGCGGGACGCTACCCCGTGGTCCTTGTGACAGCCGAGGGCGGGGGTATCCGGGCGGCCTACTGGACCGCGGCTGTCCTGGCGGCCCTTCAGGACGCGGATCCCCGATTCGCCTCCCATGTATTCGCTGTCAGCGGGGTCTCCGGAGGAAGCCTTGGGGCGGCCGTATTTGCGGCCCTGGTGAAGGGGCGGGCGGCGGGGACCATCAGCTCCTGCTCCCAGCCGGCCGTGGAGGCCGGACCTCTGGAACGGTGCGCGTCCCGGGTCCTGGGCCACGATTTCCTCTCGGCCCCCATGGCGGCGATGCTCATTTCAGATGCGCTGCGCAGCGCCTTGAGGAGAGATTGGTTCGCTGATCGGGCCGTGGTGCTGGAAGAGGCCTTCGAGGCCGCCTGGCGGAATATCACCGGCACAACGGCCTTCCAGGAGGATTTCCAGGCCCTCTGGGACGGCGAGGCCCCCGGGCCGCCGGTTCCGTCCCTGTTCCTGAACGGAACCGACGCCGACACCGGGGAACGGCTCGTCATGAGCAATGTGAGCCTTGGAAGCGGATCCGGCGGGCCGGCCGATTTGGCCGTGCTCCTCCGGCCCGATTCCGTCCGGTTGAGTACGGCGGTGATGATGAGCGCCCGGTTTCCCCTCATCAGTCCCGCCGGGATTTTTCGCAATGCCGCCACAGGCGCCCAGGTCCGCGTGGTGGACGGGGGGTATTTCGACAATTCCGGCGCTGCCACGGCGGCGGATGTGCTCTCCGGGTTGAAGGCCGCCGCGGACGCTCTCGGCCTTTCGGACCGGATACTGCCTGTGGTGGTCCTCATAGCGAACGACCCCGGAGGGACAGAACTCGCTGCCGGGGCGACGGCCCCTGTGAGGGCCGGGGCGGGGATCTCCCCCCTCGCCGCCATGGTCGTCCCGGTTTCGACCCTTGACCGCGTCCGCCAGGGTCTGGCGGACCGTTTCAAGGCGGAGCTCGGGAGGCGGACCCGGGATCTCCGCGGCGAGGTGCTGGAGGGGTTCCGGCTTCGCGGCGACCGGGTCGATTTTCCCCTGGGCTGGATGCTTTCCGGGGAGGCCCGCCTGGCCATGCACGGTCAGATCCGGGCGGCGAAGAACGATCCTGGAAGTGACTTCTCCAGGCTGCTGCAGCTGCTGGATCAGAAAGAGTAGTGCGGGCGGCCGGTGCCCCGGCGGAAAATCAGGGCCGAGGGCGAACGGGGCCTGAGACTCGAAACCCGGCCGTGTTGTTCGTGCCCCGGGGTAAACTCAGCCGGTGCCGCCCGGTGCAGCCGTCCCGAGCGGTAACTGGAGGACCGTCCCTCAGGCCGGCTGCCGCACATGTCTCAGAAGGTCTTCGGTCCCCTGAATTGGGACCGTCAGATGGTTGCCGTATCTGCCCAGCATGCTCCAGTGGTGGGCGTCGCTGTTGCGGAACATGGAGATACCCGTCTCCCGGGCGACCTTCCAGGCAATGGCCTGGGCCTCCGGGTCCATGTTGTTGCTCGCGACTTCCATGCCGTCAACAGGGGTCTTTCCGAGCCAGCCGGGAATGTTCCTCTCCCAGCGGAAGGGATGCGCCCATATCAGTAGGCCTCCCAGCCCGTGGATCAGACCTTCAAGTTCCGGCATGCGGCACAGCGGGGGGATTTCAACCTCGGTCGATTCCGGGGCGAAGAGCAGGAAGTGCCCGTCAGGAGAAGCGAATTCCATGCCCCTCAGGATGACAAGTTCCGGAAAGCGACGCCTGATGCCCTGGAGCCTTTCTCCGGGCCACCACACGTCGTGCTCGGTCAGGGCGATTGCATCGAGACCCTTGTCTCGGGCCGCGAGACACATCTCTTCGGCGCTGTTCTCAGCGCAGGGCGAGTAGTCGCTGGTGTGCACGTGCAGGTCGCAGAACATCGAACATGCATCTCCTTATGAAGGCGGCGGCCAGGGGAAGGACCCGCCCCGTGCCTTTAGGCACCCGGCCGCGCCGGGCATCGTGCTAGCGGGCCACGGCGATGCGGGTGATGCCGGTGTCAGCATTGATTGTTACCTGCACAGGATACCAAACGTTCACGGCGGGCGCATTTCCATTTTGTCACGATAACCTGCCATGTTCACGTGATATTATCCTTGAGGTCGGAATCGCCGGGTCAGGCCCGAAAGCCCGACGGCGGGGTCGGACCGGTTTCGTGATTGCCTGCATCGCCTTGGCGTGCATATAATGATTTTGTGCTGCGAGCGTCCTCCAGCGGGTTCCCTGAAGCCGGGGGGCGACCGCACCGTCCGGCGGGTTGTTGGGCATGCAGGAGATCTCTGCGGTCTCCTAGGTCTCCTCCACAGGCCTCGCCTGGCCCGGGAGGCTCGCTTGATCGTCAAGACCGGCTGTTGACCGCAGCCGGGATCGCTTGACAGGGAGGGAGTCAGCATGACGAAAAACAGAATCGCCCTGGTGACCGGGGCGAACAAGGGGATAGGCCGCGAGACAAGCCGCCAGCTCGGCATGGAGGGCGTCACGGTGCTCATGGGGGCACGGAATCCGGTTCGAGGGCGGGAAGCCGTCGCCGGGCTCCAGGCGGAGGGTCTGGACGTGGAATTCGTTCTGCTCGATGTCACAAGCCCTGCTCAGATCCTCAAGATAAAGGAGTACATTCAGGAAAAATTCGGGAAACTCGACATTTTGGTGAACAATGCCGGCATGGCCCACAAGGACGACTCCCTTTTTCAGAACAGCACGCTGACGGTTCCCATGGCGGCGCTTCGGGAGACCTTTGACGTGAATTTTTTCGGGGTGGTGGAACTTACCCGAGTCCTGCTTCCGCTCATCCGGGAGAGCCCCGCTGGCCGCATCGTGAATGTATCCAGTATGCTCGGATCGCTCACCCTCCACAGTGATCCGGGTTCCGGTTTGCATGACTTCAAGCCCTTTGCGTACGATGCGTCCAAGACCGCCCTCAATCAGTTCACAGTGCATCTCGCCGCTGCCCTGCGAGATTCCGGCATCAAGGTGAATTCCGTTCATCCCGGCTGGGTGAAGACCGATCTCGGGACAGATCGGGCTCCGATGGACGTGATGGAGGGCGCCAAGACGAGCGTGGCCCTGGCCCTGTTGGGAGAAGACGGTCCTACAGGAAAATTCATCCATCTGGACCGGGAGATGCCGTGGTAGGGCCGGGTCCGGCGCGCTTGGGTGGGCGAGAGGGGCGGTCATGGAGGAGGGGGTGACGGCGGATACCATACGGTGCTGGAAATGCCGCGGCTCTCTGGCGGATCAGCCCATGCCCATCGGATTCCGGGCGGAATGTCCCCATTGCCGCGCCGATCTCCATGTCTGTGTGATGTGCGGGTTTTACGATCCGCAGGCCCGCACCGGCTGCCGTGAGGCTGTGGCCGAGGCGGTGCGGGACAAGGAGAGGGCGAATTTTTGCGATTCATTCCGGGCTGCGTCGGGATTTTCATGCGGTCAGGGCGATGCAGCTGCCGGGTGCAGAGCGGAACTGGACCGTCTGTTTGGGTCCGGCGGCACCGGCGAGGGCGCAGGGTCTTCCAGGGTGGATGCAGCGAGGAAGCGGCTCGAAGACCTCTTCCCACCGAAGGGAAGGGGCGGGAAGTGACCGCGGGCGTATTCCGCGGACGGGACGGTTTCAGCCGTGAGTTTCTCCTGACGCCGTCGGCTTGAGGAGAAGCGGGAGGGCGGGTGTGACCGGGAACACAGGCCGGGGGAACCCCGGGGCGGCCCCTCTTCATCCCGGCCTGTAGCCTGTACGGCCCCCGGGCCTAGGGTATCCGCTCGACCGTCACCGCATCTCCGTCCCTGGCCCCATACATCATCTTCACGTCTCCGAGGGCGAGGGCCCAGATGTTCGTCTTTCCAGCGAGCCGGATCTCCCCGGCCGCGGAGATCGGCGTCCGGCCGAAGCCTACGGCGATGCAGCGTCCTTCCACCCAGTACGCCAGTTCGCCCGGCTCCACCACATCCCTGGCGTCAGGCTCCCTGGGGACCGTGACCGCGACGGGGAAATACACCTCCTCACCCCACGTGCGGGCCTCGGAATGTAAGGGCAGTTCCCGGTAGATGGCGTCTGCCGTGGGGGTTTCCAGGAGTTCCGCCTCAAGCTTCAGATTCCCGATGGTGATCCTGATCCTGCGCATCCTCATCCGGTCCGTTCCGTGTCCTCACATTGTTTGTCTCACTTTACCAGCGCTGGAGAAAACCGCCACCGCCCAGGCGCCTGTCCGATCGCGGCGCCAGTGTTACCTCCTGCCGCAATACCGGTTAGGATGGTGCCCGCCATGACCCCATGTCGGCCTGAAGCCCGCCCTGGAATGGCCTCGGTGCCATGACCCGCCGCGGTCATGATTGCCGGTGATGATGACGGTGGAAGGGCCGCAGCACCGGGGGGACCGATCCACCACGATCACCTGGCGGGCGGGACGTGCAGGGACGTAGTGCACCGGGGCGATGCCGTAAACCCTCGCGTGCCGGTGGGAATCACCGATCTCCGATCCGACGATGAAACCCAAAGCCCCCCCCGCCGCAGCTCCGACCAGGACGGCCTCGCCGCTGCCGCCTACGGCCTGACCGATGATAGCCCCGCTTCCGGCGCCGATGATGAGACCGGCCACCGCTTCACCCCCTGCGTGGGCCGCTGCCCCGAAACAGGTCAAAAGGCATGCTGAAAGCAACAGAGACAAGCATTTTCGTTTCATGGTGTCTTCTCCTTTTTCTTACGTTCGTCCTGTGCTCCGGTTCTTCCCTGTTCATGCCTCCTGTATACGGCTCCACAACCCTCCGGACCAGATGACATCGGGCCGTATCGGACGGGATGTCGCCCGACGTCGCCCCGACATGGCCGGGAGTAGGCCTTCCCCGGCAGGCAGGTCGAGCGGGGGGGACCGCGTTGCGAATGCATCTGCCGGGAGGCTCCTTGCTTGACAATCGGGGGGCTCACTGTACTTTTTACATATCAGACGCCGGGCCGGCCGGTTGGACGCCGTCGCCGCTGCGTCCTATTTCGGAAAGACCGGAGGATCAGCTCTCCATGTTGCCCCCCAGCCCTCAGCCACCACGGGACGGTTTCGATCAGTTCGAGGCGACAGCCCTCTATTGCCCCAATTGCAGGCAGGCCATGCCGGTGCGGAAGCGGCTCCTCCTGGTCCTTCCCGAAGGGGAAAAGTACGAGTATTTGTGCGCCCGGTGCGGGACCTCGGTGGGAGACAAGATGGACAAGTCCAGGGGTGGGCGTTTTCCCCGGTACTGAGCCTGTCTTTCCCGGAAGCGGGGAATCAGGGGCGGATCTCTGCATGAATCTGCGGCAACCGCGAAGGGCGTTTTTGTGTTACGTTTGAAGACGCCCGCAGGCGGTGGATCCGGCCGGGAACACCCCTGGCACCCATCGCGGAAGGAGGGGGTTGCTCAGGATCGGGGGCGGGGGACAGGGCAACGCGGGGTTAGCGGCCCACAAGCATCTCCCTGAATCTGTGCGGGTCCTCTGAATAGAGCCGTATGGCCTCTTCATGACCCAGCTGCCGGACGGCGTCAATGCCCTTCTCGAGCAGGGCATATCGCTCCATGCCCTTTCTTTCAGCCACATCCCGGGCAGCGAGGGCTTCCGGAATACCGGGGAGTGAGCCTTCGGCGAAATCCCTCATGATGACGTCGACCACACCCCCGACTATGGCCTCCTCCACCCGAACCCATTCCTCCACCACATCGGCAGCCTCGCGCGGGCTTTGGACCTCCCGTTCTCTGAGGGTTTCCTGGATGGCGCTTTCTGTAAATTTTCTCAGGGCGATGTGGAGGGTCTCCTCGGCCGGAACGATGAGGGCCGCATAGGGGTTCCCGGCACCATTCTGCCAGATGGTGTAACGCCTGTGCACAAATTCCGCCGTGCCGTCCTCCTGAAGATAGAGATCCGAGGTGTACGATCCTATTCGACCGGAATCCACCACACCTGACAGGGTAACCCGGACTTCCCGTTCCCCTCCGTTTGCGAAGGAGTATGTTGCCGTGTACTCCCTGGCCAGGCTGTGGACGAGATAGACCGTGACGCCGGGGCCGGACAGGGGAGGCCTTTCTTTCAGCAGGACCTGGATGTGAGAAAAGGGATTTTCGATCCGTGTCACCCGGAGCACATGGTTCACCAGGTCCTCGCAGTACTGCTGATGGAGTGCGGCGTATTCCCTCCGCAGTTCCGGGACGAAGAGCAGGCGCTGTTTGAAGCTGTCCAGGCGCCAGCGGAGTTCACCTCCGTGCAGGTCTTGCCTGATCTTGCGGAGCATCGGAGGGTTGGCGTTGAGATACTCGATGTTCCAGCCGTGACTTTCCGGATCGAAGGCAGACTGGAAGTCTTCGAACACGTACCTGGGCCCGTCGCGGTCCCGGACTCTCATGCATTCCACAAGGCGGGAATAATCCTGAAGGTTTTCTCCTCCGGGCGCGGGGATAGGGTAAGAGAGGGCGGCTGCCGCCAGGAGAACGCCGAAGATGGGTATTCGCCGCATGGAACCTCGCTGTGCCGGATGTGGCGAAGCGCCAACCGGAGGCATGGGAGCCTCACCGGGGTCGCAACGCCTCTTGAAACGTTATCGGCACGAACCGGCCGTCGCTGTACAGCCCGGCGGGGTGATGCAAACGTCCTCCGGTTTGGTGGGTGATCGCCCCGCCCCGCGAGCTGTTGGAGGGTCCGTTCGTGGGGAGACGTCCGGTTCGCGTCCAGCTCGATTCGGAGAGGTTGCCGGATGGCACTTTTTTTGCTTTGTCAACATGCGGACATCCGGCAGGTTGATTGCCTGTGAGGGAACGATCCACATCAAAACTCAGGAGGTATGCGAATGTTTCACGGATCAAGAGGGGTTGGATTGTGGCTGGGTGGAGTGATAGGGTTCTGTCTCGTCGCGGTTTTGAGTGTCGGGCCTGTCATGGGTTCTGAAATGGATGCCCCGATGACCTGCTCCGGCTCGGTGGTCGAGATGGGAACGGATGAAAGCGGCGCCGTCTCCACGGTGGGCATCAAGACGGAGCACGAGGGGGACCTCGTGGTGGCAAACGATGCCAAGGGTGAGGAGTTGAAGAATCTCGTCGACAGGAAGATCGAGGTGACCGGGACCGTCCAGGAGGTCGACGGCCAGAAGACCATCAGCATCACCGATTACAAGGTGATCGAGTAAGCATCAGCACACGAAGCCCGGGAGGTTGGGGAGTTGCCCCCGGCCTCCCTCCCGCCGTCGCGGGACAGCCGATCTCCTGCCCCCGCGTCTCTTCTCCGCCGTTTGTCTGCCTGAACCTACACTGCCTGCGTGATCAGCGCTGCCGTTCCTGACCCCTGACCGTCCCCCGCGGCCTGGGTCGGGGTCCGAAGGGAAAGGCCTTCAATCTCGTGTCTCGATCCATCCCCGGGCAAGGTTCGAGGATGTTGCCTCCGGCGCCCCGGGTCCGTACTGTCCCCCTCGGCCGGGTGATCTCATTCCGGATCCTCCCGGTGCCGCGGGAAACGGCGGCACCGCCCCTGGGATCAGGCGCGGGAGAAACACCAGCGATCCTTTTCGTCCCGTGCCCGTGTTTCCGTTTCCGGAGCACGGGGCAAGACCGGGAAAAAGGTCCATCGGCGGAAGAGAGAGCCGGTTCTTGTTGCAGGCCCTTCTCAAAGGATGCCCTGTTCAGGAAGATCGGGAAAGGAAGGAGGGCCGTTGACGGAGCTATAGCCGTGGCCTCTCTCCGGCCCGGTACCGGATTCCGCACGGCCGGTCGTCAGTCGAACAGTGGCAGGGTCCGCATGAAGCGGCGGCAGGGAATGTAACCGATCGGCCTGGGTGTTTTTCTGGGTTCAGGCCGGGTGAGGCCTGTCACCCAGGGAATGAAGGTATTTGCCTTCAGTTGAGGGGTAAGTCTTCACAGGGTACCGCATCTGCCGTGTTGGCGGGCACTTCAACTACAGGGAGTACGTCTGCGTGCCCGACGTCTCGCATCTGCAGCACCCTGTGAAGGCTTCCAGTCCGGGGGAGTTCAGCATTCGTGCTGGCGAACCCTGTGAGCAGTTACGTTGAGGGAGGGCATTTACGGCCGGGCCGGGTGTCTTGCCTTTTTGCCGTTGCTGGGGCATTGTATTCTTGCCTTCGGGGTGTCCGCAGTTCGAAATCGTGTTTTGCAGACCGAGGGAGGATGCCGCAGCCGGTGCGGATATGTCGGCACGCTGGTTGCTTTGGTTTTTCGTCATAACCGTGGTTGCGCAGAGCGGAGTTTGTCAGCCGCACCCTTTGAGCGCCACCGAGAGCCGAACGAATGTTCATGAGCCATCGAAAGAGGAGGAAAAGACCATGATGTACGGAAAGTTGTCCCTGTTGGCGGCAGTGTTTTTCGCCGTGTCTGTCACGGCCCAGGGGATCTCGGCCGGCCCGCCGGATCATGTTACCCTGCCCGACCAGGCTGCGGCTTCTCAGAACCAGCCGGAGGATCCGGTGATGGTGCAGGAGCAGATCGAAGACGGCCAAACCTGGCGCGAGCGTCTCCGCCAGCCCGGATCGCGAAGCGGTATCATCAAGACGAAGCAGCACGTCTACTATTGCGAGCCCGGAGAAGAGCTTGCCCTCAGTGTGGTTCTGCCTCACAGCCTCGAGGGGTACTGGGGTGGTGATGCGGATGCATGGCTGGTACTGCAGGTTCCGGACGATGCCTCCGCCGACGGAGCGGCGATGGGCGGACTGCTCCTCGATTTCCCCGTCCCCGGTGCAACCGAGGAGCGCCAGGTCATTCAGGACGTTCCGCTGGATGAATACATGTGCGAAGCTCTGCAGGGTGAGTACCAGATCGCCCTGATCCTCACCAGACCCGAGGGGGATCCGCTGAATCTTCTGGACTGGTACCAGGGATTCCAGGGGCTCGTTGCGGTCTCCAAGATCACATTCGCGGTGTCGGATGACGACGAGGACGCAGACGGAGACGGAAATATCGATGACGACGACGACGGAAACGGTTTCGGTGACGACCTGTGAGGATGCAGGTGCGCAAGAAGCCGCCTGTTTCGGTGTCTCTCAAGAACCTGGGCCTCCAAACCGGCGTTTCGGGTGACCGCGGTCGAAAACGCGGGTGCCGGCTGGATGGACCGCCCCGGACTTTCCAGGGAGGCGGATTTCAAAGAGAGACTTTTTCCTGAGGCTCGAGCCAGGGTAGAGGCCGGGCCGCGATCTGACGAGGCCCCGCTCGGTGGAGCGGGGCCTCTCTTTTTCCCCGGGGGCCGCGCATTTTTTTCCGGAAAGGCCTTCCGCCCCTCTCCTGCCTGGCGGGAGGGACTGTCTCGGTCCGCTTGACACGGGGTCTCTGCGCATTTATTTTGAGCTTAAGCTCAAAACATTACCGGAGCCGCCTCGAAAGGGCCGATCTCTGAAAAAGGGAGAGACCGCAGCGCCATAGGCGGGCGAGAGTATATCACGCGTGCAAGAAGGAGGTAACGATCATGCCAGGATTTGACGGAACCGGACCCCGGGGTTCGGGGGGCCGGAGCGGCCGGGGAATGGGATTGTCCGGGCCTGAGCCAGGATATGGGCAGGATTTTTCGAGTTCCCGTTTCTCCGCCCTGAGGCGGGGATTTCGCCGCGTCACGGGGTGTTTCTTCGGCGCCGGATCCAGCCGGGGGACCGGCAGGGGCCCGGGAGAGGGCGCCGGCCGCCGCGGTTGCCGCCGGTGGCGCCAGGGCTGATCCATGGGCCGGAGCCGAATCGGTGGGGCCGGGTGATCCGCCGCCGGAGAGGATTTCAGCCTGTCCGGCGGGTAAGAGAAGGGATCTTCCCGCCCCTGAAGTGCAATCTGGATTTTTAGCCTACGGAGTTGACGATGAAGATATTGAATTATTACGCCTCCCTTGGAGGCAACACCGGACTTGTGGCGAAAAGGATCGAATCCGCAGCCCGCGGCCTCGGCCACAATGTGGAGACCGTCGTCTTTGAAAAGGGCCGCGAGGTGGACTTCATGGCCTACGATTTCGTTTTCATCGGGACAGGCGTCTACGGCGGCCTTCCCCAGGGCGACCTCCTCGCCGGACTCAGGGCAACCATGAAGGCGTACAAGAACGGCGGGCAGATAAGGCTCGGCTCCCCGAGGATCGACAAGAAGGTCGTCACCTACTGCACCTACGGCGGCTATTTCACGGGCGAGGAAGAGGCCGTCACCACAACCCGCGTGCTGTACACTCTTTTCGACCGTCTTGGTTTTCAGCGGATGGGTGACTGGCACATCATCGGCGAGTGCAAGCCTGAACACATGCAGCGCTTCAACCTCGAAGGGCGGCTTGGAGACATCAGGGGCAGACCCGACGAGAGTGACCTCAAGGCGGTGGAAGAGAGGGTGAAAGGGGTGCTGGCCTCGTCCTGACAGGGTTCCGGGGCGCGCCTTCCGGAGATGGGGAAGTGCCTCCTGCGGCGGAGTATTCACGGTTGCGGTCCGGAAAGAACCGGCTGGAGACACATCATGATGATCGAGCTGCAAAAACTCTCGAAAGCGGATGCCGCTCAAAATATCTCAGACCTGATCGCACTGCAAAAACCTCAAAATCTGATCCCCCTCAAAAAAACCGGGATGCAAGGCGCGAAATTTTCCAGGAATGAGGCGTACTTACCGTACACCGCAGTGACTGGAAAATTGAAGCAACGCCGCAGATCGGGTTTTTTCAGCGGGATCAGACCTGCCTGCGGCAGGCAGATGTAAGGCTCGGGATTTTCGGGAAATGACAAGTATGGTTGGATGTGCGCTGCCATGACGAGGAAATCGAAGCAACGCCGCAGATGTGGTATCTTCAGCGGCGTCATCATGATGAAAGGGCAGGAAGAAGGGAAGGGGCGGGCAGGACTCGTGGAAGCATCTGCTCTGCCGGCGCGTCCTTTCCGGGAAAATGAGACAGACCTGTTCAGGCCGACGAGGCCCTCGGGTTCCCCGAGGGTAAGCCTTCACAGGGTACCGAATCTCCTGTGTTGGCGGGCACTTGAAGCACAGGGAGTACATCTGCGTGCCCGCCGCCTTGCATCTGCAGCACCCTGTGAAGGCTTCCAGTCCGGGAAGGTGCAGCATTGGGGCTGTACCAAACCCCGTGATCAGGTACCCCCCAGGCATGCCCGGGGGGTGGCCGTATGAACAGGCGCAAGGGGGAGAGGAGGCCCGCTGTCCTGACCCCGACAGAGGCCATCCTCGAGAGCATCTCCGACGGCGTTTTTACCGTGGATCTCGACTGGCGCATCACCGCGTTCAACCGGGCCGCCGAGGAGATTACGGGGGTGTCCCGCGAGGAGGCGATAGGCCGCCGCTGCTCTGATGTATTCCGCTCCAGCATGTGCGGGGACGGCTGCGCCCTTCGGGAGACACTGAAAACCGGGAGACCCGTGATCGGCAAATCTGGGTATATCGTCGACGCCGGCGGGGGCCGTATTCCCATCAGCGTGTCCACAGCAGTCCTGAGGGATGCCGGGGGCCGCATGGCCGGCGGTGCGGAGACTTTCCGCGATCTCAGCGAGGTCGAGGCCTTGCGGCAGGAGTTGGCCGGACGGTTCCGGATCGGAGATCTGGTGAGCCGGAGTCCTCTCATGCAGAGGGTGTTCGAGGTCCTTCCCGCCATCGCGGCCAGTCCCAGCACGGTCCTGATCCTGGGCGAAACCGGAACGGGCAAAGATTTGATGGCCCGCACGATCCACGCGCTGAGTTCCGTGCGGGAGGGACCTTTTGTCGCGGTGAACTGCGGGGCCCTGCCGGATACCCTGCTCGAGTCCGAACTCTTCGGGTACAAGAGCGGCGCATTCACCGGCGCGGCCAGGGACAAGCCTGGCCGGTTCTCCCTCGCACAGGGCGGCACCATCTTTCTCGATGAAATCGGCGAGATGAGCCCGGCGCTCCAGGTGCGCCTGCTTCGGGTCCTCCAGGAGCGAGTCTACGAGCCCTTGGGAGCGACCCGTTCCGAGACCGCCGATGCTCGGGTCGTCGTGGCCACGAACAAGGACCTGGCTGAGCAGATGCGTAAACGGGCTTTCCGGGAGGACCTGTACTACCGGGTGAATGTGGTTCGGGTGGAATTGCCCCCGCTGCGCCGCCGCAAGGAGGATGTCCCGCTTCTCGTGGAGCAGTTCATCGAGCGGTTCAACCGGATCCAGCGCAGGTCTGTTCAGGGGATGGAGCCCGAGGCCCTCTCCCTGCTCATGGCCCACGATTGGCCGGGCAATGTGCGCGAGCTTGAAAACATCATTGAGCGGTCCTTTGTCCTCTGCCGGGAGGGCCTGATCGGGATCAGACATCTGCCGGAGGAATTGACAGCCCACGGCAGGGCGGCAAGCCCGGACTTCGAGGTGAAGTCCGCCCACGATCTTCTTGATGCCCAGGCCATCCGTTTCGCCCTGGAGCGCAACGATTTCAGCCGGCTGGCCGCGGCGCGCGATCTCGGGATCCACAAGACCACCCTGTTCCGCAGGATGAAACGGCTGGGCATTCCCCTCCCGATGCAGGACGGCCGCACCTCGCGTCCTTTGAGGCGGTAGCGGTGGCGCAGCTCTCTGTCCTGCCCGCAGTTGCGTCCAGGCTACCGTTTTCCGAGGGTCGTCCGTTTGTTTGGTGGGACAAATCGCGTGTTTTGAGGGGATCAAGAAGATTCTTTCTCAGCGGAAATCCGTGGCATGCGTCGTGCTAAGTTCCTTTGCCGAAAGGATGCGTCGGGTGTCGAATGATGAAAGCCGCCTTTGCCTGTTGGGATGGGCGAATTGCCCCAGTCTTCGACGTGGCCCGGGAAATCCTCCTGGTGGAGGCGGACTCGGGGCAGGTGGTGGGAGAGGCCGCAGAGCAGTTGCCGGACGCCCTGCCGGTACAAAAGGCCCTCCGTCTCGCCGAACTTGGCGTCGAAACCCTGGTGTGTGGCGCCATTTCCAGGCCGCTCCACGAGACGATTCTGGCCTATCGGATCAGGGTGATTCCTTTTGTGGCGGGGGAACTCGGAGAGGTCGTCCACGCATGGGCGAGCGGCGGCCCGGACTGGGGCGCCTTTGCCATGCCCGGGTGCTCGGGCGGCCGAGGGCGCCGGAGGTTCCGCGGCATGCCCGGCAGAGTGCAGGCGGAGAGTCTCGCGAATGGAGGGAGAAAGGGGTTCTTGGGCCAGGGCCGTCCTGGAAGGCTTCCAGGGGCGGGGGGCGGCCGCCAGTGGGTATGCCCCAAATGCGGACAGCGGGAGCCGCTCCGAGGCGGTGTTCCATGGGCGGGACGTGCGTGCCCGGGGTGCGGGACCGCAATGGTGTGGGGCTCTTCATGAGTCTTGAAGGAGGGGTGTACGCAGGCATGCCCGGGAGAGACGGAATCGGATCCGCAAGAACGGATGCGGCGGCCGGACGTGGTGCCGGATTCCTCCCGCGGTCCTGCACGGCCGATGCGGCCGGAACGCACCCGCGACGGGACCTTGCCCGCTCGGCCTCCGCTCACACGGCGCACGGCGTCCTGCGGGCGGGGACCGACAATGGGAGCACCGCGAAGCCCGGTGTCCGCTGGTATCTCCTGTGAAGACGTCCCTCGACTGCATGCCCTGCCTTCTCCGTCAGGCCCTGGACGCGGCCAGACTGGTCTCGGCGGACGCTGCCGTTCACGAGGGCATCGTGCGGGAGGTGTTGCGCTTGGCCGCGGATATGGACCTTGAAAGCCCTCCCCCGGTCCTTGCCCAGCTCATGCACCGGCGCCTGCGCGAGATCGTCGGCGTGGACGATCCCTACCGCGAGGCCAAGGAGCGGCTGAACCGGATGGCCCTGGCTATTCTGCCCGATCTTCAGGCCGAGATCGCATCCGCGGAGGATCCTCTGGAGACGGCGATACGGCTTGCCATTTCCGGCAATGTGATCGACATGGGCGTGAACGGGCGCATCACCGAGCAGGACGTGCGGCGGTCTGTCCGCAAGGCCATCACCGAGCCGTTCTCCGGTGGGATGGAGGGTTTCAGGCGGTCGGCGAAGGAAGCCGGCAGCATCCTCTATCTGGCGGACAATGCGGGGGAGGTCGTTTTCGACCGGCTGCTGATCGAACGTATCTCTCCAGAGAAGGTCACGGTCGCTGTGCGGGGCGCACCTGTCATCAACGACGCGACGCTGGCCGACGCCGAGGCGGCCGGGCTGGCCGATATCGTCGAAGTCATCGACAACGGTTCCGACGCCCCGGGAACGATACTGCCGGACTGCAGCGGAGAATTCCGGCGCCGTTTCGACAGCGCCGACCTGATCATCGCCAAGGGTCAGGGGAATTTTGAGACCCTCGGGGATGAGTGGCGGCGCGATATATTTTTCCTTTTTCAGGCGAAGTGTCCTGTGATTGCTGCCCGCGTCGGCCTGCCGGTCGGCACCAATGTGCTGGCCGGACCCGGCGCTGTTTTCGTTGAATGAGGAGGGTGTTCTGATGCCCGGATACGACGGAACGGGGCCCCTGGGTCTGGGTCCCATGACTGGGGGCGGCGGAGGTTTCTGTCTCATGGAACTCCACGGAGCATCCGGAGGATCGCCTCGCGGTTTTGCCGGACGCCCCTGCCGGAGCGCGGACACGCGTTCCCCAGCCCCGGAGGGCAGGCGGTGTTGCTGCGGGGAAGAGTGTTGCAGCAGGTCCGAGGCCGGGGGCCGGCGATGAAGACAAACGGTTTTCGCCACGTCTACGGCCCCGTGTCCTCGCGCCGCCTGGGCAGGTCCCTCGGGATCGATATCGTGCCGTTCAAGACCTGCACCTATGACTGCATATACTGCCAGCTCGGCCGGACTACGGTCAAGACGCTCGACCGGGAGGAGTACGTCCCCATCGAGGAGGTGCTGGCCGAACTGGAGCGGAAGCTGGCCGCCTCCCGCCGCCCCGATTACATCAGTGTCGCCGGTTCCGGGGAGCCGACGCTGCATGCCCGGATCGGCGAACTCATCGAGGGGATCAAGGGGCTGACGTCCATTCCCGTGGCCGTTCTGACCAATGGCTCTCTCCTCTGGATGCCCGCCGTCCAGGGCGCCCTCATGAAGGCCGACCTCGTGCTGCCCTCCCTGGACGCCGGGGACGAATCCCTGTTTCAATATGTCAACCGCCCCCACCGGGGCATTCCCTTCGACCGGATGGTGGAGGGCATCGCCGAGTTCACCCGGCGTTTTCCGGGCGAGGTGTGGCTCGAGGTCCTTCTGCTGGGGGGAGTGACCGGGGTCTCCTCCGAGGTGAAGAAGATCGCCGCCCTGGTACGGCGGATCGGACCGGCCCGGGTGCAGCTGAACACCGCCCACCGCCCCCCTGCTGAAAAATTCGCCTTCCCCATGTCCCTGAACCGGCTGCACGCCCTGAAGGACCTCTTCCAAGGGAGGGTGGATATCATCTGCGACAGGGGCCGTGAAGTCGGTTTGCCCGCCGCGGACAGCGGCATCGAGGACGCGGAAATCCTGGCCCTGCTCGGCCGGAGGCCGTGCACCGCCGCCGATGTGGCGCAGGGCCTCGGCATCCATGTCACCGAGGCCCTCAAGCACCTCGAGGCCCTCACCGCCATGGGAGAGGTCCGGGCGGTCACCGCCTCCGGGAACCATTTCTATGCCGTTCCACCATGGCCCAAGGGGGAGGTGGAGCGCACCGCCGCGCATTCATGGTGACCGATCCCGGGGATACCGCCGGGAGGTATGCCGCCTCCTGCCGCAGGGACTTCTGGCAGGAGGTCTTCCGGGTCGAACTGGACTATCTCGCCCGCCATCTCGATGGCTGCCGGGATGTGCTGAGTATCGGGTGCGGCCCGGCGTTCATCGAGGCCGGACTGGCGAGGCTGGGTTTCAACGTCACGGGGCTCGACGTGTCGCAGGAGGCCCTGGACCGCGCGCCGGACCTGGTCAGGACCGTGGCGGGGCGGGCGGAGGACATGCCTTTTCCAGGCGCCTCCTTCGATGCCGTGATCTCCGTGACCTCGCTCCAGTTCGTCGACGACTGGGAGAAGGCGCTGGCAAGGACGGTTTCCGTCCTGCGCCCCGGCGGGAGGGTCATCTTCATGCTGCTCAACCCCCGGTCGGCCTTCGTCAAGGAGAAACTCCGCGACCCCGGTTCCTACATCCAGCGGATGAGGCACCGCGACCTCGACGCCATCGAGGATGCGGCGCGGAGGTACTTCCGCCTCGAGACCGAATACTTCATGGGCGTGAGGCAGGGAGAGGTTTTCGAGAGCCGGGATCCCGTCCTCGCGGCCCTGTACGTTCTGCGGGGCACGAAGCGTTCCGAGGGATCGCAGGATACGCCGCCTCGGACGGTGCCGGACCGCGGTTCTGCCTGAACC
>ENA-OSEO01001497-OSEO01001497.1-sediment-metagenome-genome-assembly--contig:-NODE-1497-length-41859-cov-5.592695_pt1 | contig 41859 bp, 36 predicted proteins | sample MGYA00237883_ERZ534232 | MGnify/ENA metagenome assembly ERZ534232 | reverse complement strand
TTACTACAGTGTGGCATTGTTGAATCCTCCAGTTTTATGGCATGCCAGCGCGAACCGCTGTACATTTTCCCCGTGCCGCCCCATCTCCCCATCTCCGTGTCCCCGTGTCCCCAAGGAGTTGAAAAACCATGAATCTTGGAGAAATCATCGAACGGATTCAACCGGTCGATAAGAACTGGATCGAGAAGGCGCGAAATCATACGGCACAACTTGCTATCCCGCCCCGTGCACTGGGCCGGCTGCATGACATTTCCGAGCGCATTTGCGGCATCCTGCAAACCTTGCAGCCGACCGTCAACCCGAAAACTTTTCTAGTGATGGCGGCAGATCACGGGGTAGTCTCCGACGGAGTCAGTGCGTTTCCGCAGGAAGTCACCGGCGAGATGGTAAAGAATTTTCTCAGGGGTGGGGCCGGGATAAATGTTTTGGCCCGCAGCGTCAATGCTGATGTGATTGTGGTGGATATGGGCATCATCCCCGACATTGAGCTTGCATCCGATGAAAGCGACCGCAGGTTCCGCTCATGCAAAATGGGCCGGGGAACGGCAAACATAGCCAGGGGACCTGCAATGACCCTTCAGCAGGCGAGGGAGGCAATTCTAACCGGCTTTCGGCTGGCTTCGGAACTGTTTGCCGCCGGCACTTGGATGATAGGGACCGGTGACATGGGAATAGGCAATACTACGTCTTCAGCGGCTATCGGCACAATCCTGACCGGCAGGCCGGTGGCCCAAATGGTTGGCCGGGGAACGGGCGTGGATGAACAGACCCTGCGCAAGAAACGGGAGATCGTTCAACATGCTCTTGACGTCAATCGACCCGATCAAAGAGACGGTCTGGATGTGCTGGCAAAAGTCGGGGGCTTCGAGATTGGAGGCATCGCCGGCACTATTCTGGCAGCCGCCTGTCACAGACGCCCGATAGTGATCGACGGCTTCATCTCAACCGCCGGTGCGCTGGTGGCCCACGCCCTCTGTCCGAAGGTTGCGGATTATATCCTTGCCGGCCATTGTTCAGAGGAAGCAGGGCACCGCAGGATGCTGGAACATCTTGGACTGGAGCCCATACTGGACCTGCGAATGCGCCTCGGAGAAGGCACTGGGGCGGCTCTCGCGATGGGAATTATCGAAGGTGCGGTGCGAGTTTTCAAAGAGGTTCTTACTTTTGAGCAAGCCGGGGTTTCGAAAAAAGAATCCTGATGCAGAAGAGGCAGGGAGGTCTTTTCGGTCTGTCGATTCTTTGCAGGGCGGAATAAAGCAGTTGCCTGGAAAAAACATAGGTCTTGTTCAACACTGCATCTATGTGGGAAAATGGGCCGCGCTTCAGGCAAATGATTGAATAAGCAAGGAGCCATTCGAGTGGAAAGCCTCCTCATCGAAAGCGTTTCCATCCATCGGTGAAAGGATAATGATGGTTATAGATTTTCATGTGCACACCGCTCACTATCAGACCGCGACCGGGGCCTTATTGGATCTCATGCGATCCGCCTGGGGCGAACGCATGGAATGGATGATTTCGACTTATTGAGGGCAGAACAATCCCTGACCGATGAGCGTGTGTCCGATTCAAGAGAGTGATCTCCGGTTCGGAGCAGCTTTAATCTGCTGCCTCGCTCAAAAGTCGGGAACCTTATCTTACTGGATGGACAAAATGCATACCCGAATTCACTACGCTGCCGTATTCACCGGCCTGGTATTCTTATCATTCACCACGTGCTCCAGGCTGTCGGCCGATCTCGTTGGGGCGAGCGGCCGGCCGGCTCCAGCCGACACACAGGTCATTGTCTACCGGGCCGAGGCGCCTCCCGGGCCCGCATACAAAGGGACGTGTTTTACCCGGTCTATTACCGCGGTTCGACCCGATGCTTATCGCTGCAGCACCGAGCAAAATGTCGCGAGCGCGGGCGGCGCAAACCTTTTCGATCCCTGCTTTGTAGTACCCGGCGAGAAGGACCTCCTCGCATGCGAGCCCGATCCCGTGACGGATGCGCCTGGCATTCGACTCCTCCTGACCGGGCCGCTGCCCTCGGAACCGGTTCAAACTGCCGAGCCGAACAGCGCCTGGATGGTGCAGCTTGAGGATGGCACGGTCTGCACGTTCAGCACTGGTGCAACCTTCATGGTTAACCAGGAACGCGCCAATTACGGCTGTTCGGATGGCTCCCGGCTGTTTGGCGACCTGCAACCGGGCGCGGTGTGGACGGCACTTCGCGCGACCGTCCAAGGCGATCCTCCAAATGTTCGGTTTGACAAGCATTCCACAGCCGTAATTGGAAAAGTGTGGCGCTGAGACGACGCCGTCCGGTCCATTATCAACGAGCACCGGTTCGCTCAATTGAGCCCACTTTAAAAGGAAAGGATCAGAAATGAGCACCGCACTTATTCTGGTTGATATCCAGAACGATTATTTCCCTGGCGGTCGCATGGAACTGGTTGGGATGGAAGAGGCAGGGGCAAAGGCCAAAGAATTGTTGATGCAATTTCGTGAAAACAGGCGACCAACGTTTCACATCCAACATATCGCTGAACGAAAAGGGGCAGCTTTCTTTCTGCCGAATACCGAAGGGGCTGAAATCCACGAGGTAATCAAACCTTTCCCCAAGGAACCGGTCATTCAGAAGCACTACCCGAATAGCTTTCGCGAGACGCCTCTGTTGCAGGAATTGAATGAGGCGCAAGTGAAGCGGGTGGTAATCTGCGGCGCGATGAGCCATATGTGCATCGATGCCACCACTCGCGCCGCAGCCGATTTCGGGTTTGAGTGCATGATCGTTCATGACGCGTGCGCCACCCGAAATCTAGAGTTTGCGGGCAAAACAATCCATGCCGAACAAGTTCATGGTTCCTTTATGGCAGCACTTGCAGGGATATACGCCAGGGTTGTGAGCCTGAGAGAGTATCTTTCGGGCTTTTAGGGGCGGGACGGTCAATGCTTTAACCGGCGATAGCCTGCGGCACTGCAGGGATCCGAAATCGCATGAGGGGGAATGGAGTGAAGATCAAGCTATTCTCTGTCGGTGGAACGATTGACAAAGTCTACTTTGATAAGCTCAGCGCGTACGAAGTCGGTTTTCCAAGTGTGCGGGCTATCCTGGAAAGTCTTCCCATCGGCTTTGACTATGAGATCGAATCGCTGCTCAGAAAAGACAGCCTGGATATGGAGGAGAAAGATCGGCAGCTTATTAGAGAGCGAGTAGCGGCGGAAAAATGTGCTAAAATTATCATCACCCACGGTACGGATACGATGATCGAAACTGGCAAAGCTTTGAGCGATATGGGCGAAAAATGCATCGTCTTAACCGGCGCGATGGAGCCTGCCAATTTCAAATCGAGTGATGCCGTATTCAACGTCGGCGTTGCCGTCGGGGCGGTGTGGTCGCTGCCCGAGGGAGTTTATATCGCAATGAACGGAAGGATTTTCGACCCGTTCCGATGCCGTAAGAACCGCGAACTGGGCATTTTCGAGGAATTGTAATCGGTACGAATTTAAGCAAAAGGGCGACACTGTTGCTGACAACAGCTCGGCTCCTGGTCCCCCGCTAGCTCAGCCCTTTACCCATATCTTTATGACAGGGTCTCCGCAGGAAGCAAGTCCACTCCTCGTGCCCAAACTCCGTTTGGGCACGCAATCGACCGGGAAACTCCGTTTCTTGCTGTTTCCTCTATCAGTGAACTGCAAACCGAGTTTGCCACCCAAGTACGTTCCCAAACAGAGTTTGGGAACGAGGGGAACAGAGTTCGGGAACGGGAAGGATTCTCGCTGAGAGGCGGCTAAACTGTCCCGGCAAGAATCGTGGCTAAAGGGCACCGCTAGCTCGTGATAGAGAGGGAACATGAGCAGAACAAAAGGGTTCAATTCGTTAGATCGGCGCATGGTATGAGACGACTGATTCTGGCTGGCTTGATGATTGTCGTTCTGACCGGATTATGCTGCTCGCCGGGTGATGGACAAGTTACACCGGAGAGGCAGGTCGACGCATTCGATTCAACTGCAAATCCTGAGAAGCATCATCTGCTGAAGGATTTAGAGCACTACTTGGCGAAAGTGCAGCCCTTGTTGGACCGGTATGGCTATGCCGCCGTTTTTGTGGCGGTATTGGTTGAAGGATTCGGCATCCCGGCGCCCGGTCAGACTCTTCTGATGGCCGGAAGCTTCGCCGCTGCCGCCAAGGAGCTCAATATTGTTGCATTGTTGCTGGTCACTATGATTGCGGCCCTGTCGGGCAACAGTCTCGGCTACCTCCTGGGGCGTTGGGGCGGAAGGGCGATTCTATACAAGCTCAAAGTCAACGAGCAGCGGCTGCAGCGCATCGAGGCCTTATTTTCCCGCTATGGGGGCGGTGTCATATTGGCTGCCCGGTTTCTTGACGGGCTGCGCCAGCTGAACGGCATAACGGCGGGCATTTTGGAGATGCGCTGGTGGCATTTTACAGTTTACAATGTGCTGGGCGCCGTTTTATGGACCTGCTTTTGGGGTCTGGGCTTGTTTTACCTGGATGAAAATATCTACGCGCTCCACCGTGCCTTTGACAACCTTCGCCTGTGGATTGCGCTTGCGGCAATTATAAGTTTTGCGCTGTTGATTTTCTATCTGCTGCGCCGCCGAGAGCTTCTTTCAAAATGATGCGGCAATCGGCCACCGTCGCCCCCTCTCCTTCCGGATGCACCAACAGCGGATTCAGGTCCATTTCCATGATTTCCGGATGATTGACCGCCATATCCGAGAGGCTGACCAGCAGTTTTTCCAGGGTATGGATGTCCGCCTTGGGCCTGCCCCTGAATCCATTGAGAAGCTTGAAGCCCTTGATGCCATGGATCATTCGCACCGCTTCCTCCCGGCCGACCGGAGCGAGGCTGAATTTCACATCCTGGAAGACCTCGACAAAAATCCCGCCCATGCCGAACATGAGCAAAGGGCCGAAGATGGGATAACGGTTCATGCCAAAAATAACTTCTTCCCCTTTGGGGGCCATTTTTTGCACCAAAACGCCCTCGATGACCGCTTCAGAATCGTATTCCCTTGCACTGTCGACAATCTTTTTAAAGCCCTCCGTCACTTCGCCTCTATCTCGCAGTTTAACAAGAACTCCACCCGCATCGGACTTGTGCACGATCTGCTCGGATACGATTTTGAGCACCACCGGAAAGCCGATCCGCTCGGCGATGTCCCCCGCCTCCCGGGAAGTTTTGGCAAGTTCCGTGGGAAGTACTTTGAAGCCGTAGCACTTGAGCAGATCCAGTCCGCCCAGCTCACCCACATAGGTTTTGCCGGCATCCATGGCTTCTTGAACGATTTTTTTCGCCAGCTTTTTGTCGTGATCGAGCTTGAACGGTTTGAGCTCTTCCCTGTTGAGCCACCTGGAGTGCTGGTACAGTGCGCCGAAGGCTTTGGCCGCATCCTCGGGGAAGCGGAAAACAGGATAGCCGTGTTCCTGCAAGTATTCGACCCCCTCCGAAACGTCTACAACACCCATAAAGCTGCACAGGATGGGTTTGCGCGAGCCTCTGGCCACACGCACGATCGCTTTGGCAATCCCCAGGGCATCCGTCATCGATTGCGGGGTCAGGATGACCAGCGCACCGTCCACCCCTTCGTCCTTGAGCACGGCTGCCAGGGCATGTTCGTAGCGATCATGGGTGGCGTCCCCGATCACATCCACCGGGTTGTGCAAATTTGCCGTGGAGGGCAGATGTTGTGCCAGCTGGCCAACGGTTTGTGGTTGGAATTGCGCCAGTTCCAGCCCGGATGATATGGTCATATCGGTTGCCACAATTCCGGGACCGCCCGCATTGGTGACGATGGCAACGCGATTCCCAACCGGCAGCTTCCTGCTGATTTTGCCCAGGGCGGTCGTCGTCTTATACGTGAAGGCGCTTGCATAATCGAATAGCTCGTTTATGGAATTGGCGCGAATGATGCCCGATTGTTCGAAAATCGAGTCGTAAACAGCCTCCGATCCAGCCAGCGCCCCGGTGTGCGAAGCCGCTGCCCGGGCTCCGGCACTTGTCCTTCCGGATTTAATGACCAGTACCGGCGTGCGCCGCCGCCCGGAGGTAATTTCCTTTACCGCTTCAATGAATTCGGGGCCGCGTCTGAGCTCTTCCAGATAGATCATGATCACTTCCGTATCGATATCTTCATGGAGGTATTGCAGCAGGTCGAGCTCATCCACGTCCGCTTTATTGCCGATCGAGATGAACTTGGAGAAACCGAAGTCGCGATCCGCTGCAAAATCCAAAACCGAGGTGCACAAGGCGCCGCTCTGAGAAATGAACGAAATCTTGCCTGGAGCGGGCATACGCGGAGAAAAGCTGGCATTCAGCCTGACCGAAGGGAGGGGGTTGATCACACCCAGGCAGTTCGGGCCAACCAGGCGCACGCCCGCCTCCCTGCAGATGGAAACAATCTCCTTTTCGATCTCCACGCCCTCGCCTCCCACCTCTTTGAAGCCTGCAGAGACAATGACAATTCCCTTAACTCCGTTAGCTACGGATTTTCCGACCGACTCGAGTGCCAGCGCGGGCGGCAGGATGATAATGGCAAGCTCCACTTCATCGGGGATCTCGCCGATCGAGGGGTAGGCTCTGACCGATAAAACCGACCTGGCGTTAGGGTTGACGGGATAAAGGGTTCCCGTATACCCGCCGCGCAGGATATTCAAGAAAATGTCGTGTCCAACCTTTCCTGGAGTGGTTGAAGTTCCGATCACAGCAACCGTTTGCGGTGAGAAGATATAATCAAGATCGCTCATCGGGACTGGCCTCCTCTGTTTTAGACTGTGCAGCTTCAGCCTGGAAATTCATCTTAATGACAACCTCGCCGCTGTCACCTCTTAAAATCTTTGCATCCGGATACTTTTTTTTGAAGACATGAATCATGCCTGTGTTTTCTCTCAAGACGTTGGCAACAAAGCCCTTATAGCCGTTCTCTGCGGCGATGCTCGCCAGTGCATTGAGAAGATGAGAGCCCAATCCCATGTCTTGAAAATCCTCCCGCACCACCAGTGCGATCTCCGCCCTGCCCTGTTCGTCTGCAGGGGCGTAGGAACCGAGGGCTATGATTTCTTTGCGCCCGCCGGTGGAGATGATTCCGACCAGTGACATGTTTTTGCGGTAATCCACACTGGCCCAATGCTGCTGCACCGTTTCATGGGAGAAGACCCTCTTGTAATAGAAGAACCTGTAATAAATAGTCTCTTCTTGCAGCGAGTAGAAGAAATTGCGGTAGGCGAATTCATCCGACGGCATGAGAGGTCGAAATTCAACGACAATCCCGCCTTTAACCTGCAGAGCGGTTTTGTAGCTTTCGAGGAAGATGAGGTCATCCTCATGAGGCGGCAGCTGGTCGGAAAATATGTAATGCCTTTTTTTGGCCACTTCTATCAATTCTTCCCGAAATTTCGGATGTGCGATTTGAGTCAGTTCCATGACTCGCTGATAAATGCTCTTGCCCTGCAGCTCGGCGATGCCGTATTCAGTTACGACAAAATCGACGTCGGCGCGGGTGGTGGCAACCCCCGCCCCTTCGCTCAAATGCGATACAATACGCGATACTTTCCCGTTTTTGGCGGTGGAAGAAAGAGCGATAATGGAAAATCCCCCTTTGGACATGGCGCTTCCACGGATGAAATCGACCTGATCGCCAATACCGCTGAAAAACAAATACCCCAGGGAATCGCTGCAGACCTGGCCGGTGAGATCGATTTCAAGCGCCGAGCTGATGGATATCAGGTTGTCGTTGCGTGCAATGACGGCCGGATCGTTGACAAAATCGGAACTGCGAAAATAAAACATCGGGTTGTTATTCACGTAATCGTAGATCTCTTCGGAGCCCATGCACAGGGAAGCAACCACTCGTCCGGGCAGCAGCGACTTTTTTCTGTTGGTGATGACCTTCTTTTCAAACAAGGGGATAAAACCGTCGGTGATCAGCTGCGTATGAATGCCCAGGTCCTTTTTGCCGTCCAGGTATTTTAAAATGGAATAGGGAAGCTGGCCGAACCCTATCTGCAGGGTGGAGCCGTCGGGAATCAGCTGGGAGATGTAGTGCCCTATTCTCTTGGCGATCTCGCCCTCCCTCATATGCGGGAGGTAGGACCAGAGAGGCTCTTCATGCAGCACCAGATAATCAATCTGATCCACATGAACGAAACTGTCTCCCCAGGTCCTTGGCATCTTCGGATTGACTTGAGCGATCACCAGCTTGGAGTTTTCCATTCCGGCCCTGGTGATGTCCACGGATACCCCCAGACTGCAGTAACCGAACCGGTCGGGCGGGCTCACCTGAATGAGAGCCACGTCCAGACCGATGCGCTTGGTTGAAAAGAGGGCGGGGATCTGCGAAAGGTAGGCGGGGATGTAGTCAACCTTGCCTTCAAAGGCGGCCTTACGCATATACTCGCTGATAAAAAAAAGCTTCAGGGAAAAGCGACTCAGGAAAGATGCGTCATCCACATACTCCGCCAGTGTACCGGAAAGCATCTGATAGACCACAAGGTCCTGCAGGCTCACGTCTCGAACCAAAACCCGGATGAGCTGCTGAGGCTCGCCGCAGCCTGTGCCGATAAAGACTCGGCTGCCTCGCTTGATCCGGGAGATTGCGTGTTCTGCTTTGACAACCTTATCGGGGCAATTTTCCCGGAGCCAGTCAACATGACCGAGACAGTCAAGTTGAATCGGGGAGACCCCACCCGGTCTCTTTTCCACTTGAAATTTCCAGCAACTTCGATCGGAGCTATCATCCCCGTTCATGCGCATTAATCCCTTATAAGCATAGTATAAACAATGTGGGGCTCAGCCCGCTAAAATGCAACTCCTCAGGAGCTTGTCCGAGACTAGCCCTCGTATCGCCATCCATCATTCCCGCACGCTTCCATATTACCATCATCCAATCCAATTGGAAAATTTCGCCTACCCGGCGCTTCGGCATTCTGAATCTAATCATTCAAATGTTGAGCACTTGCCAGAGTTTTTGTTTGACACTTAACGCCTTCTGGGCTAGCTTCTGCATGGCCCAGTGGACTAATCGCTTTTATTGCCGCTCCAACGGCAGCGAAGCCGATTTGAGTGGATTACCGGGTTGGTCCCAGCCTTACACCTCACCAGGCTACTTTCAATTGCGCTCTGTTTCTGTTCTTCGACGCTGTAGCTGCTTCTCAGACGATTCACCTTGGGCTGGTTTTCATTAGGGAGCTCGACGTCCGGCGTAGCGATTACTTCTTGCCCGTACTGAAATTTACGGTTTTCTGCCCGTACAGGAATGAGGACCGCGCATGCATGCTATGCAAAGCGCTCAACGTGGACACTAACTTAACTTCTTTAAAAATCCCAAACATATATAGCCGAGCGAGCACTACCTTTTTAGGCATAGTACTAGATTTTCGGCTTCTCACAGCGGAGTAGAGCATCTAATCGATTTATACCTGAATTCGGCCGGTTGGATGCACCAGAAGAGATGGAGAGATGAACGAAAATGGCTGCTGCACAGGTTCAGGAGAATAAACTAATCCTTGAACTGCGAGACGTCTATATGCACTTCCGCAAAGTGAACGCTTTGTACGGGGTTAACTTCAATGTCAGGAAAGGAGAAATCCACTCCATCATCGGCCCCAACGGCGCCGGAAAAACAGTCATGCTCAATTGCATTTCGGGCCTCTATCGACCTCAACAGGGTACCATTCTCTTCAAGGGTCTTCACATTGATGGACTAAAACCTCACCAGCGGGCGGAACTTGGCATAGCACGCACCTTTCAGAAAATCGAGCTGTTTAAAGGCATGACGGTTTTGGACAACATACGCCTGGGCCGGCACAGATTGCTGCGATCGGGCCTTCTGAGCGGCGCCGTGTATCTTGGCAAAGCGGCCGGAGAAGAACTGGAGCACCGCGCATTCATCGAGGAGGAAATCATCGATTTGTTGGAAATAGCTCATATCCGACAGCATCTCGTCGGCATGCTTCCTTACGGGTTGCAGAAAAGAGTTGAATTGGGCCGAGCCCTGGCGCTCGAACCGGCCATCATCCTCCTTGACGAACCCCTTGCCGGCCTCAATCTGGAGGAAGTCGAAGATATGGCCCGCTTCATCATCGATATCAACGAGGATGAACGGTGGAAAGTGACCTGTGTTCTGGTCGAACACGATATGGGAGTGGTGATGGATATCTCCGATCGTGTTTTCGTGCTGAACTTCGGTATACCGATCACCGACGGCACTCCAGCCGAGGTGCAGGGCAATCCGCAAGTCATCGATGCTTACTTGGGTGAAGAAGACCTCTATGCCACCAGAAGATAAGCCAACCAGACTCTACGAAGCGACGAGCCTGGATCTCAGCCAAGAATTGACTATCCCCAAACTCTTCGTGCAGAAAGCAAAGTACTATGGCGCCGGCAAGGTGGCCATGCGCGAGAAGCAATACGGGATCTGGCGGCCATACAGCTGGCAGGACTATTACGACCGGGTGAAGGAGATCGCGCTGGGCCTGGTCGAGCTGGGCCTGCAGAAAGGGGATAAGGTCGCATTGATCGGCGACAATCGGCCCGAAGGCCTGTGGACGGAAATGGCCGTCCTGTGTGTCGGCGGCGTTGCGGTCTGGCTGTTCCAAGAGAGTTTGATGGACGAGGTTCAGCATATCGTAGACCACTCGGATGCAAAGTTTCTGTTTTGCGAAGGCCAGGAGGAGGTCGACAAAGGACTATCAATCAAAGCAGCGTGTCCAAAACTGGAGAAGCTCATTTGGGACGATCCGAAGGGCATGCGCAACTACCAAGACTCCATGCTCGTCCCGCTGAAGCAGGTGAGCCGCATCGGGCAGGAGGTGAGCGCAACAAAACCGGAGCTGTTTGAACAGCTGGTGGCAAATGGGCGCGGAGAAGATATCGCCCTGCTCTTCTATACCTCCGGCACCACATCGCTGCCCAAAGGCGTTCTGCTCACCCACTATAATATGCTCTCTATGGGGCAGCATCTCATGGAAGTCGATCCGTGCCGCGAAACCGACGACTTTGTCTCTTATCTCCCCTTCGCCTGGATCGGCGAGCAAATGATGTCGATCTCCTGCGGGCTGCAAGTCGGTTACACCATCAGCTTTCCGGAAGCACCGGAGACGGCCCAGGAAAACATACGGGAGATCGGCCCCCACGTCATGTTCGCCCCTCCCAGGCTCTATGAGCAGATGACCCGCACGATACAAGTCAAACATCTGGACTCGACTTTCATTAAGCGATCGACCTTCAAACTGGCCATGAAAATCGGACACCATGTTGCCGAGCTGCAGTTCCAAAAGCGGCCGATTCCAATTCACTGGCGTTTGCTCAGGGCAGCGGCTTTTCTGCTGGTGCACAAGAAGCTGCGGGATCATCTCGGTCTGTCCAAAATCCGCTACGCCTACACCGGCGGTGCAGCCATGGGACCCGACCACTTCCGCTTTTTTCATTCGCTGGGGGTCAATCTAAAACAAATCTACGGCCAGACTGAAATTGCCGGAATCTCCGTCGTGCATCGCAATGGAGACATCAAATTCGATACGGTCGGCAAGCCCATTCCCGGGACGGAGATCGCCATCGCCGAGGATGGCGAGATCTTATCCAGAGGGTCTTCGGTATTTGCAGGCTATTACAAAAACGATGAAGATACGCACAAAACCCTCGTTGCCGGCTGGCTCCATTCAGGCGATCGTGGCTTCATCGACGAAGACGGCCACCTGGTTGTCTTCGACCGATCCAAAGACGTGATGACGCTCCGCGACGGCCGACCATTTTCGCCCCAATATCTGGAAACACGGCTTAAGTTCAGTCCGTTCATTAAAGACGCATGGGTGATCGGCGACGGGCGCGACTACGTAGCCGCTGTGGTCTGCATCGACTATGCGGTGGTGGGAAAGTGGGCCGACAACAGGGGAATCAACTATACTTCCTACACCGAATTGTCGCAGAAAGATCAAGTCTATGACCTCGTCGGCCTGCAGATCAGGGAAGCCAACAAAGACCTGCCGTCCGTTGCTCGCATCAAGAAATTTGTCAATCTATACAAAGAATTCGATGCCGATGACGACGAGTTGACCCGGACCAGAAAACTGCGCCGGGCGTTCGTTGAAAAACGCTACCAGGACATTGTGCAAGGACTCTACGGTCATCAGGGGAGCCTGCACATGGACACCAACATTACCTACGAGGATGGAAGATCCGCGCGGATCGATGTGGATCTCAAAATCAAACAAGTTGACGATGAGAATTGAAGCGCTGAGAGCCTGTCTGGAAAACACCTTTTGCTGTCGCTCCCGCGCAGGCGGGAATCCAGAAGCCGGGAAATTTCCCGAATGCCCGCCTGCCCGGGCATGACGATGAGCGACTGAGATCGCAAATTGCAGACAGCCTCCTGAAAGCGCGGGAGGTCGCCCATGGAATTGTTTCTAATGACTTTTGTAACGGGCCTCATGATTGGAGGCATTTACGCCTTGGTGTCTCTGGGCTGGGTGATCATCTACAAATGCTCGGGGGTGCTGAATCTCGCCATGGGCGAACTGACTCTGATCGGAGCCTATGTCACCCTTGCCTTTTATACCGCGGGCGTCCCGTTCATCCCCTCACTCATTTTGTCCCTCGTCATAGGTTTCATTCTGGGAATCATAACCGAACGGGTGTTTCTGGATAAGCTCATAGGGGAACCGGTGCTTTCCGTCATCATGGTGACGGTTGGACTTTCTTTTTTCTTTCGCGGAATAGTGGAATTCATCTGGATGACGGACACACGCGTTTTCACGCCGCCGGTCTTTCCCCTGGAACCGATCACCATAGGCTTCCTGGTCATCGGACGCGTCTATTTGTGGAGTTTTCTGGCGGCAATCGCGTTGCTCGTAATTTTTGTTGCTTTCTTCCATTTCACACGCTGGGGACTGGCCATGCAGGCAACCGCCGACGATGAAATGGCGGCGCTCTCCCTGGGGGTCAGCGCCCGTTTCGTGTACGCAACCGCCTGGTCCATTGCGTTCATGGCAGCCGGTGTGGGGGGGACTTTACTCGGCAACATAAACGGCTTGAACATATCCGTCGGTTACCTCGGCCTGCTGGTGCTGCCGGCCGTGGTGCTCGGAGGTCTCAATTCAATACCGGGCGCCATTGTTGGAGGCATCGCCATCGGCTTGCTGCAAAACTTTTCGGGAACCTATTTGGATAAATATTTTCCCGGTTCGGTGAGGGAGATCGTTCCATTCATCTTCATGACCGTTTTTCTGCTGTTCAAGCCTCATGGTTTATGGGGATGGGAGCGAATCGAGCGAGTGTGAAGGCCAATCGATAAGGAGTCAAAGGGAGAGAGCAGCACATGCCTTACCTACCCTGCGGTGTCTATCACGAGCGCTATAAGAAGGATCACGCCTGGTGGCAGACTACATTCGTCCGTGCCAAGATGCTGATCCTGGCCGTGATTGTGTTGGTTGCCTTCCCCCTGTGGGCCGACCCGTATTTTTTGGGCGTAGCCAATATGATCGGTTACACGTTTCTTGGCGCCCTCGGCGTCCAACTCCTCATTGGCTTCTGCGGGCAAGTCACCCTGGGGCACACCGCATTCATAGCGGTTGGCGCCTACACCAGCACACTCCTCATTTTGCAGGTGCCATGGCCTCAGGTACTCATCAGCAATGGATTGGTGTATCCCCTCAGTGTCGTAATCGGGTCCCTCGTTGCGGGCATATGGAGCGTCCTGTTCGGTTTGCCCTCGGCGAAAGTGAAGGGCTTCTACCTCATTCTCACCACCATGGCCGCACAGTTCATCACGGTGGATTTTATCATCACCCAGTACGTGAGCCAGATCGGTGGGCGCGGTCAGGCATTCTCGCTTCCTCCCGGTACCATTAAGGTCGGCCCGTGGATAATTGACGACGACAGGAAGGTGTATTTTTTGATGGTGGGCCTGGTTGTGCTGTCAACAGCGGCGGTCGCAAACCTGCTTCGGACCCGCACCGGACGCGCCTGGATAGCCATTCGCGATAACGACATTGCTGCGGAAACGATGGGCATCAACATCGTCAAGTACAAACTTTTCGCTTTTCTGGTGGCCGGCTTCATCGGCGGACTGGCGGGTGCATTTTGGGTCAGCAACCTGGCTGCCATCAGTCCCGAGCATTTTACCTGGTCGTGGTCGCTGTGGCTTGTGGGAGTCATCCTGATCGGCGGAGTGGGATCCATCCATGGAACCTTTTTCGGCTCCGTTTTTATGGTGGTTGTAATGGAGGCATTGACTCTCGGGGTCATGTCGTTGGCGGACATCTATCCTGAGCTCTTATTGAAACTGAACTTTGTGAAAGAAGCAGCCTTCGGCCTCGCCATCTGCGGCTTTCTTATTTACGAGCCAAAAGGCCTGGCCTATCGTTGGTGGCAAATCAAGAACTACTTCAACCTGTGGCCTTTTTCATACTAGTGCAGCTCGGCGGAACTGAGCTCCCGGTTCGAGAGGATGCCGGACACTGGATGCCGGATACCCTTCCTCGTGCCCAAACTCTGTTTGGGCACGCAATTGCCCGGGAAGCTCCGTTTCTTTGCCTGTTCCATTACCCGCTGACCTGCAAACAGAGTTTGCCACCCGAGTGCGTTCCCAAAAAGATTTTGGGAACGAAGGGAAAAAATAATCCATCAATTCAAAACGCAAGGGGGTGATAGGGATTGTCGGCTTGGGCATGGGGTCAATTATCGATCAATTTTATGGGAGAGTGAATATGAAGGGGAAGAAATTTAAATCGGCCATGATTGGTGTCGCTGTTGCTGTTGTCATCGGGCTGAGCATGACTGCACTGTATGCCGCAGATGAAATAGTGATCGGCTGTCTGTCGGACGTCACCGGGGCGACCTCGGATGTCGGTAAAGACTATGCCATGGGAGTCACGGAAGCGATCGCCTATGTGAATGACAACGGAGGCATTAACGGCAAAAAGATTAAACTGTATCAGTTTGATTACGGCTACCGCATCCCTGAAGCTCTAACCAAGTACAACCTGTTCAAGAGGCTCAAGGCGGTCTCCGTATTGGGTTGGGGGACGGGCGATACGGAATCCTTGTCACCGACTATTACCAAGGATCAAATGCCCTACATTTCCGCGTCCTATTCGGCGCACCTCACCGATCCCAAAAAAACGCCCTACAATCTGTTCTTTTCAACCGACTATTCGACCAACGCACGGGCTGCGCTGACGGCCTGGTTTGACAAGAAATGGCCGAAACACAAAGATTTCGAGAAACGCAAGCCTCGTCTGGTCTGCAGTTATATGTTTGCTTCTCCTTATTGCAGCGCGCCCATTAAAGCCATCAAGGATCAAGCTGCAATGCTGGGCTTTGATGTAGGGCCCGATCAGGATGTTTCTTTGCTGGCTCTGGACACCAAGAGCCAGATTCTGGCCATGAAGGAATTCAAGCCGGACGTCGTCTGGCATGGCAACACGACCATGTCCGTTTCGGCCACCTTAAGAGACGCCTACGCCCTGGGGCTGGGTGCAGATCACATCATCGACAACTGGGGCATCGATGAAAACCTGCCCAGACTGGCCGGAGAAGCGGCCGAAGGTGCAATGGGAGCAGCTGTGTGCGCCTTCTATGGGGAAGATGTCCCCATGATGAAACATATCGTCGAATACGCACAAAAGATGAATCCCGGGGTTCCCCAGGAAAAACGCCTCATCCGCACCGTACAGGGATGGGGAGCAGTGCTGCTGCTGACTGAAGCGCTCAAGAGAGCCGACAAGACCGGCAATTTGACCGGCCCGGTCATCCTAAAGGAAGGGTTTGAAACGATGCGGGATGTGGACTTGGGCGTCGGCTCCGACCCGGTCACCTTCACGGCTACGGACCATCGCGGGGCCGGTAAGGTGCCTATTTATGAATGGAAGGACGGCAAGTTTCAGCTGGTGGAATTCGTTGATGTAAAAGGACGCTGGCCGGAGAAATGGGAAAAAGAATGGCTCGGCTGGTAATTCCGGTGCAACAGGCATTCAACCGAACCTCCGGGAGGAATGGAATTGGCGACTGACTCCGAGCCCATCCTGAAGATCAACAACATCGAAGTGAAGTACCACGAGATCATCCTGGTTCTCAAGGGGGTCTCCATCGAGGTGATGCAAGGCGGCATTGTCGCCCTGCTCGGAGCAAACGGGGCCGGCAAAAGCACTACCCTGAAGGCGATCTCCGGACTCCTCAAGCACGAAAATGGCGCCATAACGGACGGTTCCATCGAATTCATGGGGCAAAGGATCGACAGGCTGTCAGGCGAGAAAATTCCACGCCTTGGAATTGTCCAGGTGATTGAGGGGCGCCGCGTATTCGAGCATCTCACGGTCGAGCAGAACTTAAAAGTTGGAGCTCACATGAGAACCGGCAGCTCTTCGATCAAGGATGGGTTGGAGCTGGTCTATCATTATTTCCCCAGACTGCTCGAAAAACGCACCGAAAGGGCTGGATTTGTAAGCGGCGGCGAGCAGCAGATGACCGTCTTGGGACGGGCCATGATGGCGAATCCCAAGCTTATCCTGCTGGATGAGCCTTCCATGGGGCTTGCGCCTCTGCTCATTCACGAAATTTTCAATATCATCAAGATGCTGAACGAACAGGAGGGAATTTCGGTCCTGCTGGTGGAACAAAACGCCAAGCTCGCCCTGAATGTTGCTCCGTATGCCTATGTATTGGAAAACGGGCGGGTGGTCATGGACGACTATTCGGAGAAGCTGCGCGAGAATCCGGATATAAAGGATTTTTATCTTGGCTTGACCGCATTGGGAGGCCGCAAGAGCTTTCGGGATGTCAAGCACTATAAGCGGCGCAAACGATGGCTCACTTGAAGAATACCAATAGGGAGGGACAAATGAAGATGGATAAGAGAAAGATGCTACTCATTTTAGTCGGCCTGCTGCTGGCCGTTGGGGCAACCTCATACGCGGCCACCTCCGCCGGAGGGTCGAAGCCGATGGCGCCCCCGGAGGTCAAACTGGAGAATGTAGAGGTTGCCCATTATTGGGGATATTGGTTCATCAGCAAAAAAACCGAGCCAACTAAAGGAAAGCTCACGGACAACGTGGGTGCTCCCCTCGATCTGGCCTTTATTTTTAACGTCACCAATCCCAATCCCTACCCGGTTCGTCTCGAGAGTCTCAAGTTCACCATCGCCTTTGACGAATTTGAACTGAACACCGTAAACGCCTACGAGCAGATGTCGATTCCCCCCAATGAAACAAACCAGTACAGAGTACACGCCATGTTTGACGTGGCCACTTCATTTCTAAGCCTTGGTGTTACCGGCGGTTATAAATTAAAAGAAAAGAACATGGATCCGTGGAAGCAATTGGAAGCTTGGTGGACCGGCGTTCAGAACTTTTCCTTTCCGATTACCGTCAGCAACGGCACGGCTGAATTCAAGGCCGGTGACCAGAGCGCGATCAGCGCTTTCAAGGCGGTCTATCCACCCGCAGGTTCTTAGCACGGATGGCGGCCGCACTCCCCCTGACAGGCTGGCAAATCGATCCCGCTCCCTTGTGAGGTGGCAGTTAACACTTTGTGCCGGCCGCCGGGACACGGGGACGCGGTGAAAGGGAGACGCGGAGCGATTAACAGAGAAAAGCATGGCGGGCTCCCCCGAGCTCGCCGATCTCAAGACTCCTTAAGGGACGAGTACCTCCATATCATTCGCAGGGCTTCAGTTCACTCGTAGGGCGGGCTCCCCGAGCTCGCCGATTCTGAGGCTCGTTCGGGGAACGAGCCCTTCAATATTAATAGATTCAGCTCTCGTCACTGTCACGCAAGGTCAAAAAATAAGGCTCTTCGCGGATTAGCGGGATTCAGGTTGGTTCAAGTCTCCGACTTGAACCATTTTGACATTTGAACAACTCCGTTGTGACCGTTGCATCCGACAGGGAGAAACAGCCTGCTCGCAAGCTTTATAGCAACTGAGCTGCTTGAAAGTCAGGCAGGTTCAAGTCGGAGACTTGAACCAACCAAGCGGCTGAGTCAAGGAGCATATCCCACTAATCCGCGATAAGCCATTTTTTTACTCATCGTTCCCAAACTCTGTTTGGGAACGATGAAGTTCTTCGTGCAGAAAAACCACTGGGTTGATCGTTTCATCTGTTGCGCACAGGCCGATCCCCGAAAGAAGGGCAGAGGGAAAAAACGCGCAGACGGGGAGAAGTGGAAATGAGCCGGCAAATAGGTGTGTCCGGGGAAATGAAGATGAGCTCAGGGGACATTTCATGTTATTATCAGAGTGCACGTCGACACCAGATAGGGCGGAATTCATTAATCGCAGCTCGCGTCTCTCCGATCTCCGCCTTCCGGTGAACGTGCATCTTCGCGAACGTCTTGCGTGTGTCTGATTGTGAGCTACCCCGGCAGCAATGGAATTCTTGGATGGCAAGTGAATCGATTTTACGCTGCGTGGTCTTCAACTGCTGGACTTCGATAGATCCATTGCGGCCATGAGGACAACCCCCGACCCAACAAGCGACGATTCCGTGGTGATCCGAAGCGTTTTGGAAGGTGACGTCAACGCATTTGAGATCCTCCTTCGTCGGTACCAGGGCTATGTGGCTTCGATCGTGTCCAGGCATGCGCCCAAAGACAAAATACCCGAGCTCGCCCATGAGGTTTTTGTACGAGCCTTTCAATCGCTCAAAACGTTTCGCGGCGGACAGTCCTTTCGACACTGGCTGGCAAAAATCACGGTGCGATGCTGTTACGATTTTTGGAGGGAATATTACAGAAATCGCGAAAAACCCCTTAGCTCCATATCCGAGGAGAACCAGCAGTGGATCGAGGATGTTCTGTCGCATCAATCGCAAGAAGCCTTCTCAGCCGACATGCGAGGCAACGACGCAATTGATCTGCTGCGATGGGCACTTGACAGGTTGACGCCCGAAGAGCGGACGATTTTAACCCTGATCCACCTGGAAGAGTATACGGCTGCCGAGGCGGCAGAGCTTTTGGGGTGGAGTGTTGCGAACGTCAAGATTCGAGCGTTTCGCACTCGGAAAAAGCTGCGCAAGATTATTTCCAAAGCGATTCCCAAACAATCGGAAGCAGTGCGATGAAAAAAATGAAGAGCCAGGTCGACAAAATTGAGCACGCCCTTTATCTGGCGCATCGCTCGCAGCCGCAAGCGGAACTGCCGGAAGATTGGTCGCAGAGCGTCATGCACGACATCCGGCGGACCGATCAAACACGGGATGTGCAAAACGCAGCGCTCTCACCGGCGCCGGCTTTCGACAAAATGGTTCTGCCTTTTGCCTCCGCCGCCGGCTTTGCCGCAATAGCACTGGTGATCTACGTCCTCACTGCCACTCAGGGAATCGAACAGCAATTGTTTGCTATTATCACGGGTGATCCGGTGGGAGCTTATTTCATGAACCTGATGGGACTATGAAGAAGTTGAGGGGAGCATCATGACGAACTGGAAGATATGGACAGGGCTTGTCGCTGTCTTTCTTTCCGGACTTATCATCGGAGCCGCAGGCATGCAGATGTACATGAGCAATAAAATTTCGCGCGCATTCCATGCAAAGCGCCCATTTGTTCGTGTTCTGTTGTTGAAGAAGCTCACGAAAGGTCTGGAGCTTACCTCCGAACAACGTGAACAGATAGGTGAAATCGCAGACCGGACCGCAGACCAACTGATTGAACTGCGCCGCAAACAGGTGCCTGTCGTTGATGCCATTCTCGATAAGGCGGTCTCCGAGATGAAACAACACCTTTCTCAAGATCAGCAAAAGCTGCTCGAAGCTCGCCTAAGAGATTATAAGCTGAAGAGAGCCCGCTCTTTCGACGAGAAAAACCGCTTTCTGAACAAGAAGGAATAAAAGAGAGCGGAACTGCTCTGCTAAATCAAGCCATATTCTGATAGCTCATGAGAAAACAACCGGAGTTTTTCGGCTATCCTGAACGTGACAATCAAAGGATTATGATCCGAGGATTTAACCCTGATCACTTTGGACTGAGTCACTTCCAATCCTCGATAGAAAATGTGATCCACCGGTTTTCTAAAGAATTTTCGGCGATGATCGACCTTGAATTTGACCGCTCTCAGATTCAATTCGCTAGTAACTTCTTCCAACGATTTTAATCGGTTGGCGCTCCAGGTGTTGAAATCTCCCGCAAGAATCATCGGCCCCGAATGGCTTTCCATTTCTCTTTTCAATTCGAGTGCTTGCGATTTGAAGGAAACAGTGCCCAGGCAGAAATTAATCGCATGGACATTGGCAACCAGCAATACCTCATCACTGTCCGACAATTTATATTTGGTTATGAGCGAGCTCTTGGGAGTTCGAAGTATCGGCTCCATTGCTCTCAGTGCCCTGCAATACAGCGGCCGAACATAGGATGCGGTGAGAACACCGGTGGGAACGTTATTTGCCGCATAGAAAAAACCGGCGGAAAAAATCCATCCCATCTGGTCGACCTTCAAAGCGTCAAGCACATTGCTCTTTAAATAGGCTTCCTGAATAAGCACCAGATCCATTCTGTGTGAAATTCTTTCAAAGTCTCTCTCCCAGGAGCGTCTATCTCCTTTGAGAATATTCCAGTTCAGAACGTCGATGGAAGATGAATCCAATTCCGTTTGCAGAAAATCATCTTTCGCGTCCGCGAAGGCATATCCTATACACCCGTTGGAGCCCTCATAGAGCGAATTCATGTACCCTCTTTGTGACATAAGCAATTCCTTGTGCGGAATACAAACGCACGATGCACAACAAAACAATATAGCAACCATCCACGGATATAAAGCTGCCCTTTTCAAATCAAGCTCTCTTGATATATGTCAAGCCAAGCAAAATTCGGGCCTTCCATATTCCGGTCTCCCCTGCGCGGATATGACGGCACAAGACATTTTCAGGCAAGCCCTTAGAAATCCTTCGCCATTATGCTTCTCTCAACTCCCTTAACCAGCACTCGGCCCGCTTCCTCATAACTGAAATGCCTGCAATACCACTCGGCGTGCCGACGTGTGCTTAACCAAAAGCCGGCTCTACCTCGCTCTCGCGCCCATTGTTCCGCGCGCTGCTGGAGCTCTGATCCTATTCCTCTTTGCCGATAGTCGGGATGAACCAACAGTCCGGTGCCACAAGCAAAACGCTGCAGACGCTTCCTGGTCGCGGCCGGCACTTCAGGCGGCAGATCGTCGTACTCGATAACGGAATAAAACCCCAAAACCAGTTTTCCTGCTACCGCAAGAATGAGATCTCGATCCGTTTTCCGAACATAGCGGCGCAACTTGTCTCGAAATTTTTCCCGCTCTCCCTCATTCATGTGGCCGCTCAAGCTCGAAACGGCCGAGTCCACATGACCCTCGCGGGCAACGATCAGAATCCAGCTCAAAACCGGAAGCCTGGAGGACAATGCTTCACCTCGTCGTCATTATCATAATAATGCTCAGAATCCAGCATGTCATGACACCTGCAGCCGAAGGAGACTCCTCGCGTCCAACCATCAATTCGCCGTCCACCTGCAAATCGAGAGCTAAACGGTTGCGAATAATTAAATTAGCTCCCTTCAGAAATTCAATCGTTTTTTTGCTGGTATTTAATCTTCACTTCGTTAACATTTACTTCTGCGGATGAAAATAGTTTGACTATCGGATTTCTGCTATCGCTAAAAAATTTGTGCTAAATGCATCAGAATATGCTGCAACTGCGTTGGAATTGGAATTTCCTATACGACAACTTGCATTTGCCTCAATCGACTGATCAGCTAAATAGAGGAAATGATGAAAGCAAGCAAGCTGGAAAGTTACATGATTGTGTTGAAATCTCTCGCTATCACTTTGTGGATCTCGATTGAGACCATATGCAAAGTATACAGCGGTATCGAAACACGAGAAAAATGCGATCGCCGCCTTCGTTGGTGGTCGGCCAAGCTGCTGAGATACCTCAAGCTCTCATACACTTCGTTTGATCCCAACCGAGTCACTTTCTCACCGGGAAAACCCTATATGATCATGAGCAACCACAGCAGTCTTTGCGATATTCCGCTCATATTTGTCACCATGCCCGGGAGTATTCGCATGCTGACCAAGAGCGAGTTGTTCGATGTTCCCATTTGGGGACGCGGAATGAGAGAAGGAGAATTCATATCCGTTGACCGAAACAATCGCAGACAAGCCGTGAAGGACCTGCAGGAAGCGCAAAAGAAAATGGAAAGTGGCATCATCCTTTGGGTTGCGCCCGAAGGAACTCGGTCTCAGACCGGCGAGCTGGGACCCTTCAAGAAAGGCGGTTTTATGCTGGCGACGAAAACCGGCGCTACCATCGTTCCAGTAGGAATCCGCGGCGCCTTCGATGTGCTGCCGGCAAAAACTCTGGATTTCCAGCTCGGAAGTCACGCAGAAGTACACATCGGAGAGCCCGTCGATGCCTCGAAGTTCACGGCAAAGACACGAGACCAGTTGATGCACCAGGTAGAACAACAGCTTCGACAACTTACGGGTCTGATTTGAAACGCAATACACCAGTTTCGCGGAACCATTCGAGACTTGCTTCAAGAGCCAGCTTGCGGCACAGCGGATCAATGAAGCGATGCTCCGCTGCGCCTACCAGCAGCAGCCTTTTCGGCTCGGCTACGCGCCGATAGATTTCAATCCCGTCTTGCCATTCAACAATCTCATCCTGCTGTCCGTGAATGATGAGACCCCCCCGGATGGGAGAGAGATGTTCCAAGCTCTCCGGAGAGCCAAGGCAAAATTGCGGCGGGAACGACTCGCTCAGGGCCGCGTTTCCCATGGCAGACCGAATTTTTCCGAGGTTGAACGGAGTGGCCCAGCAGACCACAGCTTGGACCGAATGCCTGCCGGCAGAAGCGGCCAGGAGGGACAAATACCCGCCCAGACTGGAGCCAAACAGCCCCACTGTCCCATCGCTCCAAGGTTGGAGCTTTACGTAGTCCAATACTGCGTTGAGATCCCGCATTCTGGAGGACAATAAATCATCCTTCAGAGTTGCTCGACTTTCGCCACATCCAGAGAAGTCGAAGCGCACGGCAGCGGCTCCCGCCATCGATAATTGTTCGGCAATTTGTGCGAGCTTGCGACTGTCCTTAGAGCTCAGCATGCCATGACAGCAGATGACAGCCGGTGCCGGAAGGTTCGCCGGCAAATGGAGCAATCCGGCCAGGGGACCGGCATCGGTCGGGATGGTAACAGACTCCGGCAGAGGCACTCTCAGCCAACTCCTTCCATGCAGCAAAGTGCGGTGGCGTCGAACAAAACCAGGGGTGAGCGAACGACGACTTCCGCTATGTACTCCGTACGCGTTCCCACGCCGGAGCGTGGGAACGAGGAAAACGAAGCGTGGCGGGGAAAACGAAGCGCAGGAAAGAATACGTCTTCATGTAGCGCAGCCCTTCAGGGCTGCCACTCCAGGCAGGGCTAAAGCCCCGCGCTACATATTGTCGGACAGTCTCCTAGCCCTGAACCCTAACCCCTGAACCTCAAGCCTTACCCGACTGCCTGTGCTAACTGGCCGATCTGGCCTCCTTTGACCGAATGGCGTAGAGTGTAATCTGCTGGCTTTCCCCATCCGACTGAATGGTCTGGGTAGTCTGTTTGAATTCGAAATATTTGGTCAGCTCGACAAAAAAAGTCGGGGCGTGCAAGCTTGCATTTTTGGCCAGAAAAATTATTCCACCAGGAGCGAGCGATCTGCGCAGGAATTCCACCAGAGCCGGATAGGACTGCCGGTCATAGATAATCTCCGCTCCAACGATCACGTCATAGGTCTCCGCAGCGGCGGCATCGTTCCAATCAAGCTTGCTCACTTCCACATGTTGCACACCATTCAACAGCACATTGGCTCGTGCAAAGTGCAGGGCATCATCGTTGACATCCGTTATGGTAACCTGATGCCCGCAAAGCGCCGCATAAATCCCCACAATGCCTAATCCCGCTCCGATTTCCAGCATCCTGCGCCCCAAAACTACGGGTTGTCTGCCGAGGAAATATGCCAGTAGCAGGCTCGAATCCCAGACCTTGGCCCAGTAAGGCAGGTCCATCAATCCGGCCGCCTGCAACTCGATCAGATCCGCCAAAAGCTCTTCATATTCTTTGATCTGAAGGGTCTTCAGGATCTTATCGCCGATCTTCAGGGGCTCGATGTCGATCGCATACTTGTTTTTTATCCGGACCATCAACAGGTCCAATTCGCTGTTTGTCATGAGCTCTTCTTTCAGGCTAGAATAGTTACAGGTAACACCTTCACCGTAGCGCCGGAACTGCGTTGCGCAGGGCCGCAACAACTACGAAAAACATCGTGGTCAATGTCCGGCCATCGTTTCAGGTAACGCTTTTTTGCCCGCTTCCGTACCGCGCACTCCGGCCGCAGGCTCGGCCCTGCGGAGTCTTATCGACATTACTCTCTTGTAGAAAGACTCCATGTAGATGTAAACCACCGGGGTAATGTACAAGGTGAGTAATTGCGAGAGCACCAGCCCGCCCACGACAGCCAGTCCCAGCGGACGGCGAGCCTCCGCACCCGCCCCGATGCCCAGCGCTATGGGCAGGGTCCCCATCAATGCCGCCATGGTGGTCATCATGATGGGGCGAAATCTCAGGATACAGCCCTGATAGATGGCTTCTGCCGGACTTTTTCCGTTGTCCCTCTGCGCCGCCAGAGCGAAGTCGATCATCATGATGGCGTTTTTCTTGACGATGCCGATCAACATGATGACGCCCACGAAGGCGTAAATGCTCAAATCCGTCTTAAAAATAATCAGCGTCAGCAGCGCTCCAACACCGGCGGCCGGAAGCCCCGACAGGATGGTCAACGGGTGGATGAAGCTTTCATAAAGTATCCCCAGCACAATGTAGATAACCATAATGGCCACAATCAGAAGCAGCCACAAACCCTTCATGGATGACTTGAATTGTTCGGCGGTGCCCTGGAAGCTGGTGGTCAAGGTGGCGGGCAAATTGAGCTCGGCAATCGCCTGCTCGATGCTGCTTACGGCCTGACTGAGGGCCACGCCCGGTTCCAAATTGAAGGACAGGGTCACCGAGGGGAGCTGACCGGTGTGGTTGACGGTCATGGGTCCTATGGTGCGAACGAGGGTCACAAAAGATTCCAGGGGCACCATGAGGCCGTTCGCCGAGCGCACGTAAAGCATGGAGAGCGCGGATGGACCCAGCTGGTATTGCGGTTCTACTTCCAGGATGACCGCGTATTGGTTGGTGGGGGTATAGATGGTCGAAACTTGCCGCGCGCCGTATGCACTGTACAGGGCATCCTCTATCTGCCGAGCACTGATCCCGAGAGATTGCGCCTTATCACGGTCGATATCCACTGTAATCTGCGGGTTGCTGATTTGCAGGTCCGTGGTGACATCCTGCAAGCCGGACAATGTCCTGAGCCTTTCCTCGAGAATTGGCGAATAGCGGTAGAGCTCCTCTATATCCGGCCCCTGCAGAGTGAACTGATAAAGTCCCTTGGTTGCTCTGCCGCCGATTCGAATGGCGGGGGGATTCTGCAGATAAACATTAATGCCCGGAATTACGGCAAGTTTTTGGCGTAGACTTTGAATAACCTGGTCCGCCGATAGTTCGCGGTCTGCACGCGGCTTCAGTCGAATGAAGACAAATCCGGAATTGCCGGTAGCGCTGACCCCGGTTGCTCCAGCCGTTGACATGAAAGAGTCCACATTGGGATCCGCGGAAATGACTGCCGCAACTTCTTTCTGATGCGCGACCATCGATTCGAATGAAGTTCCTTCGGCGGCCTCGGTAATCCCGAAGATCTGGCCGGTGTCCTGGCTTGGAATGAAATCCTTTGGAATAATGACAAAAAGATAGAAAGTCGCCGCCAGCAGGCCGGCCGAAACGGCCATGGTCAAGGGGCGGTGCCGCAAAACCCACTTCAGACTGACGTCGTAGACCTTCAGCATACCATCAAAGAAGCGCTCCGAGATGGTGTACAGCCGGCCATGTTGCTCGGAGCCGGGAGGCCGGATAAATCTGCTGCACAGCATCGGCGTCAGGCTCAACGAGACGAAGCCCGAGATCAGGATGGCGACTCCGATGGTTACCGCAAATTCGTGCAGCAACCTGCCGAGAACACCTCCCATGAACAATAGCGGGATGAATACCGCAACCAGCGAAAGAGTCATGGACAAAATGGTGAATCCTATTTCTTTGGACCCTTCCAGAGCGGCCTGCAACCTGCCTTTCCCCATCTCCATATGGCGAACGATGTTTTCCAGCATGACGATGGCGTCATCGACCACAAAGCCCACACACAGGGTCAATGCCATCAACGACAAGTTGTTCAGGCTGTAGCCAAGCAGGTACATGACGGCAAAGGTGCCGATAATGGACGCGGGCAGAGCAAAACTTGCAATGACTGTAGCAGACAGGTTTCGAAGAAACAGAAAGATAACCAGCACAACCAGACAGATGGCAAGGTAGAGCGTGAATTTGACGTCTTCAATGGAATCACGAATGGATTCGGCACGATCGTAGAGGACTGCAAGATCGACCGAGCCCGGCATCTGCGCGCGGAATGTCGGCAGCAATTCCTTAACGGCATCCACCACCTGGACGGTGTTGGTCCCCGGCTGACGCTGAATCGCCAAGACGATCGCCCGGGTGTTCTTGAACCAGCTGGCGCGCTTGTCATCTTCGACGCTGTCAATGACTCTGCCGAGCTCCGCGAGCCTGACCGGTGAACCGTTGCGGTACGCCACAATGAGGGGCCGGTACGCAGCCGCATTGGTAAGCTGGCCGGTGGATTCTACCGTATAGGCATGATACTTCCCATAAAGCGTGCCGGTGGGCAAATTGACATTGGCTTTGTCGATGGCGTTTTCCACCTCGTCAATGCCGATCCCTTTGTTGGACAAGGCGCTGGGGTTCAACTGGACTCGAACCGCGTACTTTTGCGAGCCGTATACCATCACCTGCGCAACTCCGTTGATCATGGAGATGCGCTGGGCCATGAGCGTTTGAGCATACTCGTCAACTGTGGAGAGGGTTAGAATGGGCGAGCTCAAAGCCAGATAGAGAACAGGTTGATCGGCCGGATTCACTTTTCGGGAGGCAGGAGGCGACGGCATATCCGGCGGCAACAGACGCTGTGCCTTGGCTATGGCGGTCTGGACATCCTGGGCGGCTCCGTCGATGTTGCGCTCCATGGAAAATTGGAGCGTGATTCGGGTGCTCCCCGTGGCGCTGGTGGAAGTCATCGAATCGAGGCCTGCAATCGTAGAAAATTCCTTTTCCAGCGGGGTGGCGACGGAGGATGCCATCGTTTCGGGACTGGACCCGGGGAGACTGGCTGAAACCTGAATAGTCGGAAAGTCCACGTTCGGCAATTCGCTCACAGGCAGCAACCGGTATCCCATGATGCCGAAAACGAGGATAGCGAGCATGATAAGAGTGGTTGTAACAGGGCGTCGAATGTAGATTTCTGCTATGTTCATAGGAGCGCTTCCTCGCCCCCTTCTGCCGGGCTTTGCACTACTTTCACAAACGCTCCGGGAAAGAGCCGCAACTGCCCGTCGGTGACCACTTTTTCTCCGGCAGAGACCCCCTTTTCGACCAGCACCTCGTCACCCACGGTCAATCCTAAAATCACCGGGCGATATTCAGCCGCATTTTGGCCATTCACCACAAAAACATAGTTGCCCTGTTGTCCCATTTGAATGGCACGGGATGGAATGACAACCGCATCGGGCTGTTCCGTGAGAGTCAACGCCACGTTGACGAACAAACCCGGCCACAGCGCTGCGTCTTCGTTGGCAAAAGTCGCCTTGAGTTGAATGGTGCCCGTCGTCGTGTCGACGGAATTGTCGATGAAGGTGAGATCGCCGGCAAATTTACGCTCCTCATGACCCGGGATGACGGCCTCGACCTTTAGTGATTTCGCTGCCATATATTTTTTTATTTCAGGCAGATACTGTTCCGGAACGGTAAAAACCACATAAATGGGGCTGGTCTGTCGAATAACCAGCATGGGCGAGTCGTTGTCGTTGGCTTTAACGATGTTGCCTCTGTCCACTTTGATCTCGCCCGTATGCCCGTTGATGGGCGAGCGAATATAACAATATTCGAGCTCGATTTTGGCCCGTTCCACTGCAGCTTCATCCGCGCGCACGGTAGCTTCGAGCGCCTTGGCGTTAGTGCGCACCTTGTCGTATTCTTCTGCCGAAACATAACCTTTCTTGACAACCGATGTGTATCGTTCCACCTGTTTGCGGGCGTTTTCGAGCTGTGCACGGTCTTTTGCCAGGTTGGCTTCAGCCAGCTTCAGTTCCGCTTCGTAAGGTGCAGGGTTGATGGTAAACAGCAGATCCTCTTTTTTTACCCCCTGCCCTTCCTCGAAGTGGACGTCGATGAGCTGACCTGTCACCTGCGCCTTGACAACGACCTTGTTATAAGATTGTACGCTGCCAATGGCACTCAGTTGCACCGGCACCGTCTTCTTAACGGCAGCGGCGATGGTCACCGGCATGGCAATTTTCTTGCGCGGATCTTCCGCTTTTGCTTTACCCGTGTCATCGTTTGAACAACCGGCAACAGGTAGAAGCAGAAGAATCAACCACAAAACAGTATAGACCAAATGAGCTCCGAGCCTGTAATTCCGGCAAAGACAGGGCTCCCGTTTACCTATCATTCTTCCCTCTCTACTCTACTTTTTTGAAACCGGCCTCGAAAGCCGGCACACTCAATTTTAATCTAAGCAGGCTCAGGGAGCTAGTGGCTCGCGGTGAATTCCGGCCCTTATTTTTCGATTTCCCAGCCGCCGCCCAACGCCTTAAAAAGTGCTACCAGGTTGGCCGATACCCTTTGATCGCTTTGCACCAGTTCATCTTGTGCTTGCGAGAGGGCCCGCTGACTGACAAGAACGTTAAGGAAATCCACCAGTCCTTGGGAATAAAGGGTGCTGGAGATGTCGGCCGCCCGATGATTGGCATCCACCGAGGCCATGAGCGATTTGCGGGTTTGCTGTTCTTTGGCATATGCGATCAGTGCACTCTCAACATCCTGCAGCGAGCTCAACACCGCCCTTTCATAAGTAATCAGCGCCTGCTCTTCACGAGCATTCTGCACCTCAATGTTGGCCCGAATTCGTCCCGCATCGAATACCGGCCAGCTCACCGTCGGCCCGACGTTCCACAGCAGGCTGCCGGTATCTAGAAGATCCTGTATATCTGCGCTCTGCAAACCTAAAAAGCCCGTGAGCGAAAAGCTCGGAAAAAGATCGGCCGTTGCCACCCCGACTCTTGCTGTCGCTGCTGCCAGCTGCATTTCCGCACGGCGCAGATCGGGCCTTCTTCTCAGCAGCTCGGAAGGCAACCCGATGGGCACCCGGGGCGGCACCGGGGGAATCGGCGCCTCTTCGGTAAGCTCGCCTAGCAGAGCTTCCGGTTGGCGGCCCAGCAACACTCCCAGTCTATAGATGGCTTGTTTCACAAAGGCTTCCAGAGACGGAACCTGTGATTCCGTGGTGGTCAGCAGCGCTTCTGCCTGGGCCACATCAAGCTCATTGCCCAACCCGGCTTCCAGCCGGCCCTGAGTCAATTCCACGCTCCTTCGCTGCAACTCAATGTTTTCTTTAAGAATCGTAATTCTTCGTTGGGTGCCCCTCAGTTCCAGGTAATTTCGCGCTACTTCGGACAGGAGAGTGACCAACACATCGCGGCGGTCCCATTCGGCTGTAGCGATGTCGGCATCCGCCGCTTCTACCGCCCTGCGGATTCGACCGAACAGATCGATCTCCCACGTTGCGTCGAAGCCGGTCTCAAAAAGATTTTGCTCAGCCGACGGCCGGAGCTCCGCCACCTCACCTTCTCCCACAATCGGAGTGGCGCTGCCGCTGCTGCGGACCCGGGAATAGGTCGCCGATACGTTGACAGTCGGCAACAGGTCGGCTGAGACGACCCCGCGTAAAGCTCGCGCCTCTCGAATGCGCGCTTCGGCCAGTCTCAGATCCAGATTAGAAAGGACGGCCCGGTCGATCAAAGAATTCAGCTGTCGATCGTCGAACACGGTCCACCATTCGATGACTTCCGCAGCTTCTGTGGTAATTCCCTTTTGCGGCACCCCACTCCATTGCCCGGGAGCTTCCGCTCGCGGTTTGCGGAAATCCGGGCCGACGGTGCATCCTGCAAACATAGTCAGCGCATAGCCCGCACAGACTGCAAACAGTAGAGTCGCACGCGAAGAAAGGCGGACCATCATTCATAGACTCCATTCACAAGTAAGACGCGGTTGGCTTCGGCTTTTTTGCCTGCGCATTTGCTCATATTCATCGGCTCCCTCGGCTGCACTAAGTGAAAGCTTGCCTTCTCGCCGTGCTTATAAGTCAGCATCCGATTTGCTGTCAACGCGCTTTTTCTCAGCGCAGCACCGACTCCGGACGTTATTCTTGCCATTCTTGTTGTAGTCGGCCACCCAAGGGCCTCTGTCAACGACACCAATGACCTGCTCGGCAAATCCGGTCATCGCCGCTTCGCGGGGATGACGGAGGTGTGGCTCCACTGATGCCGTCACTAGCGAACACCAATTGTAAATATCCTGGCTCATCGCGGATCAGTGTGATCGTGTCGCTCTGCAGCCGTTTGCCCTGAGGTACCGAAGCCTGTCCTGAGGTACCGAAGGAGGCAACCTATCCGTTCGTGCTTCGATACCTCAGCACGAACCGAGTGCGTAAATCATGGTAACCGTCGATGAGCCAATATCCTCAAGTTGACGGCATCAGCCGTTCGCCGGAATGAGGAAGACGGCACCCAGCGGCTTCTCGGACATGCTCCCGGTGCGGCTCAGCGGTACTGAGCTCCAAGCTCGAGCGAATGCCGGATACGGAATGCTGGATACCCGATAAAGTCCATACACTGTACTGTAGCGGCACACTCCTTATCCGGCATCCGGTACCCGGCGTCGGTTATAAACCGGCAGGAGCTTTCGCCGCCACGTGCCAGGAGACTGTCCGACAATATGTAGCGCGGGGCTTTAGCCCTGCCTGGACTGGCAGCCCTGAAGGGCTGCGCTACATGAAGGCGTATTTCGGACAAGCTCCTAGGCTCTCCCAAGATAGGCGCCGGCCTGCCCGTGAATGGTGGGATTGGCCTTTTCAGATACATGGCGAACAATCTCTTCCAGGCCCTTCAGAACCTTCTCACGCAGCTCGGGCTTCAATTTTTTCACCTGCTGAAAAGTGTTCAGCAGACGGCTTGCAGTAGTGGTGTTGATAGGCGACAATTCTATCACGGTAGCGACGACCCAACGAATGCCCCTCTCCGTCCAGACCATTTTGTTATTGGTCGCCATGGGCAAAAAGAGCGCCCGGCACCAGGTGGGCTGGGTGATATCGAAGGTCGGCCGCCGCTTTTCGGTTTCTATCATTTCAAAGACGTCGTGGCAGGTGCCGCTTGCAACGATCCTCAGGTAATTGGAATAACCGCTCAAGTGAGCGTGCCACTGGCGGTAGGCAGCTTCCAACAGGTCACGACGTTGGGGCGCCGAGCTTCGATTGAGCGCCGTCAGGGCAGCCACCTTATCGGTCACATTGGTGGCCGACCGATAGTGATCGACGATCAGTCGGTGACTTTGTTCCTCGTCATCGACAGCAATGAGCTCCAGCAGAACATTTTTCAGCAAGCGTTCTTCAATGCCTTCCTTCGGCGAGCCGTCTGCTCGAGTCGAATGGGTGTCGATTGCCGAGAACCGCTCGATCAACTTCTCTCTGTATGCTCCATTGACCGCTTGCAGCAACTTTTCCCGGGCCGCGACAAGCTCCTGATACCAGGTGGCGTAGGATCGATCTAACGGCTGCTCGTCAATGCGCAGGAAGTAAGCCTTCAACGACAAAGGAAGTGTCAGATCGTCCAGAATTTCTCCATAAAGATCGAGCCAGAACTCATCGAGCCCGGCATCAATATCCTGCAGCAACCGGATTCGTTGCACATCCGTCAATTGTCGCACCGCCTCTACACGATTGTATGCATTGGGGTCAAGGCGCGCCTGCAGTGCCATGGATTCAGTTGTCGCACTCTCATTGCGGAAGGTGCCATAGAAGGAATAGTCGCGATTTATCGAGGCGAACGCAGGAGGCTCGGATATATTCCCGAAAGTGAGCTCGGCAGCTTTTGTCTTGAGCTGAAAGACCTGCTCGGTTCCGCCAATATCTCTGCCCTTTGCGTCCACCAGAGCCAGCTGGATGGGTATGTGGAAAGGCTCCTGGTCATCATTTAGCTCTTGCCGAAAGCGAACGACAAAGGTCCGGGCTTCGTGGTTGTAAGTGTGCGACGAGCTGACTTCGGGGTAACCTATGGTGTAGAGCCAGCGTTTTTTGAACTGCTCCAGCGAAGTTCCCGAGACTTCCTCAAAACATTGAAAGAATTGATCCGTGTTGGCATTGCCGTTTCGATAGCGGCTGAAGTAGAGTGTTTTTGCCGCCTTGAATTGCTCCGGGCCCAGAATCAACTTCAGCATGCGGATCACTTCGGCGGCTTTGACGTAGGTCACTCCGTCAATCAGCTCATCCGGATCATTGAACCCCTCCCGCACAATCCGCCCCGCATGTCCGCCATCCTCGATGGCCAGAGGTCCGAGGAGTGGATTGCGGATGCTTTCCACCTGATTCAAGCGAATGAAGGCCGCATCAAACATATCCGCCATGAACTGGCGTTCCACATCGACCGTATAGGCTTCGTTGAGCCACACATCGAAGGGTGTCTCCATGGTCGTTTCGCTACCGCACTGATTGTGTTCGAATTCATGGACTATGACCGCGTGGGCATAAAGCAGCAGATGATCGAGAGTGTGCTCATCTATGAGGGCGGCATCGGTTACGATGGTCGTGTTGCCGACATTCTCCATCCCGCCGAAGTTGGACTTGTTCATGGTGATGGTCCGGTATGTGTCGCCGCTGTATTCGTAATCCTGAGTTTTTGCTATCCAGGGCACGGCCGCTTTCAGAATTTCCATGGGAATGCGCGCGCCCTCGGCGCGCCCTGGCGGAACCAGGTATTCGAGGCGAACCGTGCGCCCCGACGGACAAGTGATTTCGTCCACCAAATTGTCCCAGGTGCCCGCGCAAACCAGGAAAAGGTAGGGCGCCATGGGAACGGGGTTTTCGTAGGAGATGACCTGCCGGGACGGGTCATCCGCCTTCAATACCGGCTTTCCTGCAGGGTTCAGAAGGCGGTTGATATTCCCGTTGCTGATCAGATGCGTGTAGCGGGCATCGGCTTCGATCGTGGTGGACATGGTGCATTTGGCCCGGCAGTCATCAAAGATCGGCATAATGCGCTGGAAACCCCACTGCTGGCACTGAGACATATACTGCTGGGGAGCCCCTGCGGGCGTTGCATCTTTATAAATCCCTTCCAGGATGTGGTCGGAGGGAATGCAATGGGTGACAGTGCGTATACACAATGGCTCACCGTTTTTCACCCGTCCGGGCAGCTGCACGACCAACTTGTTTCTTTCCTTCAGGTATTCGAAGTCCAGGGGTTGGAGGTAATCTGCAGAGTGAGCTTGGGAAGAATCACCGCCTCGACCTTCAGGTCCGATACTCCGGCTCAAGTCGCACGGGGCGGTTGCAGAATGAAGACAGTCCTTGGGGTTCGAACACCAATCGACTTTCAGAATCCTCAGCTCGTTCGCATCCAAATGAATTTCATGCAGATCTTCGGTGGCGATCATCTGCAGACAATTGCTCGCTTCCACCCGAGCTTCTACAAAATCGAGGTAAATATTTAGATGACGGAGAATCACGGGCAGTCGCCCGAAATCTTCACGTCTGAACTTGAAACGTCGCGTTTCCATGATTGGCCCCTTTTTTCAGTTCCCTCTATTCGCCTCAGACGGTTCTTTTGCTCAACAGCAAGCTTGACTGGAGAGCTGCATTCAGGTATTGGCTCGATCTACGAATCTTAAGGCTGTCGAAACACAATTCTTCAATTGACAGTCGGTTCGATTCGGTCTTAAGGTGGTTGCAAACCTGGTTTCTTCAGCTCATGCAACGATGACCAGCACGGCGCGGCGCAAAAAAAAATGAGCCTTGCCTCATGTCTCGGTGGAAATGAGAATAACAGCTTGCGGCCGCCTTATCAATTTATGAAGGATTGTGAAGCAAGAATTTAATCGGAGAAAAATCATGTCCCAAAAAATAGCACTGATAACCGGCATAACGGGCCAGGACGGCGCCTATTTGACCGAGTTGCTTCTTCAGCAAGGTTACATCGTGCATGGTATCAAGCGAAGGGCCTCACTTTTTAACACTCAAAGGATCGACCACCTTTACGAGGAGCCCCATAAAACCGACCGGCATCTGTTCATTCACTACGGAGATCTCACCGATTCAACCAACCTCATCCGCATAATTCAGGAAGTGCAACCTGATGAAATTTACAACCTGGCGGCCCAGAGCCACGTAAAAGTTTCCTTCGAGACGCCCGAATACACCGCCAACGCTGACGGACTGGGGACACTGCGGCTGCTGGAAGCAATGCGTATTCTTGGCTTACAGGACAAGACCCGCTTTTATCAAGCTTCGACCTCGGAGCTTTACGGCAAAGTTCGAGAGATGCCGCAGAGTGAAAGGACCCCCTTTTATCCGCGCTCACCTTATGCCGTCGCCAAAATCTATGGTTACTGGATCACCGTCAACTATCGGGAAGCTTACAACCTGTTCGCATGCAACGGCATTTTGTTTAATCATGAATCTCCCATTCGAGGGGAAACCTTCGTGACCAGAAAAATCACTCGAGCCGCCACCCGTATCGCTTTGGGTTTGCAGCAGCACCTTTACCTCGGAAATCTCGATGCCAAGCGTGACTGGGGTCACGCGCGGGATTACGTGCGAGCTCAGTGGCTCATACTCCAGCAGGATGAACCCGACGACTATGTCATAGCAACAGGAGAACAGCATTCGGTTAGGGAGTTTTGCCGGCTGGCTTTTTCTGAACTGGGAATCGAAATGGAATGGCAAGGCGAGGGAATTTCCGAACAAGGGATTATAGCGCAGCTGCGACCATCTCCCGTGTTGGAACAATATGCTCACCATTGCAACCCCCCTGCCCTTCAGGCCGGCCAGCCCATTATCAGTGTAGATCCCAACTACTTTCGCCCGACAGAAGTGGAAACCCTCCTCGGTGATCCGAGCAAGGCCCGCACCAAGCTCGACTGGGTGCCTGAGACAACCTTCGCCGAACTGATCCGCGAGATGGTGGCATATGATATATGCGAGACCGTGCGAGAAGCCGTTTGCAAGCGAAACGGCTTTGCGACGCCGGCCAGCTGCGAAGCCCACATGTAGTTTGAATAACCTGTTCCAAGTGGCAATAAGCAAGCTTTGGCGCAATTGATCGCCGGGAGTCTGTTCGACAAATAGCGTTGACGTAGCCAGTGATTTTTACAGTTTTCACTCCCCGCCGTGCTCGCGCCCGCCTGCGAGGCCGCAGCCATACAGGTGCTCGACCGGCTCACATCGCAGGAACTTGCGCGGCGGGCGCTCCGCTTCTTTCGAAATGGTAAAAAAAAGCATTGGCGGTCAGCCCTCCCGTGCAGAACAAGCTAAACCCATTTGCAGGATAAGGAGGGAGAGATGAAGCTTACAAGACGTTTTTTGCTTTTTTCCTCGTTGTTTGGAATGCTCCTTTGGACATGCGTCGGCCCCGCTTTTTGCCAGGGGATTATCATCGATCATACTTGCACGGACATAAGCCGGATACCGGATGCCTGGATCGACCAGGTCAAATCCCTATTAAAGGTCCATTACGCCCATACTTCCCACGGCGAACAGATTACGCTAGGCCTGGAGCTGCTCTCCAATGCCAACCCAAAATACAGCTTCTACCCCGACTACTGCAACATGCCTCAAACATCGCAGTATTTGTCGCTGATGGATGGCCAATATGCCAACAACTACTGCGAAACGTACGTGACGCCCGATCTCTATTGGGAAGGAATCTACGGACTCAACATTACCCGATCCGTGTTAAATGTCTTCGATATTAACATATCCGGATGGGCCTGGTGCACACAGCTGGACTATTATTCCACCGGCGAAGTGCAGGCCTACCTGAATGCCATGAGCCAGCTTGAAAGTGAATATCCTAATATCAAGTTCATCTATATGACCGGCAACGCACAAAGCGCCGAGTATAATCGCTATGGGCGCAACAATCAGATCAGAAGCTATTGCCGAGCCAACAACAAAATTCTGTTCGATTTCGCCGACCTGGACTCTTGGTACAACGGGCAGCAGTATACGGAGAATGGAATCCCCATGGAGCACCCCCATTATCATGGCGATGAGGCAGGCCACACGACATATGAGAGTTGCGAGAATAAGGCAAGAGCGTTCTGGTGGCTTCTGGCGAGAATCGCAGGCTGGGACGGTGGTGGAGGAGGAACGCCCGTTCCCCCCTTGCCCTCTATCACCGTCGTCTCTCCCAATGGCGGGGAAATCTGGCGTAAACGAACGGAACAGACGATCATCTGGAATTACACCGGCGATCCCGGGCAAACGGCACGAATCTATCTCACGAATGACAACACTTGGCGGGCTTACACAGTAGCGGGATCAATCCCGATCGGAATAGATGGAATTGGGTCTTACACCCTGGAGGTTCCAGCCTGGCTTTTTCCGGGCGCACGTTACAGGATCGCTGTCGAGAGCATCGAGGACCCGGCAATCAGCGACAACAGCGATGGATATTTCTATGTGCCGCGTCGGTCTTGGTGAGACAGCCGGTCATCCTCGCCCAATCGACTATTTGGCCGCAGCTCATATTGGCGACAGCTCCGGTCAACGTGCCGGCATGGTCTGAAGCCGTAAGAACCGGCACGTTGCCCACGTCAGCCGACGAAGGCAGCCTTTTGAACAAGGTCGTTTTCTCCAGAGATGCTATTGGCTCGTCGCATTTTATCGTACTAGCCGTATGTGCTCCCATCGCCGGCGCCAAATCACTCGTCGGTTCTTTTTGAGCGGCGACGCTCGCTTTCCGCCACGAATGCCGATAAGTCCTCGATCGGCCGAATTTCGAACGGTCCCGCCTTCACACCCGGGTGCTTCGACATCAATTGGATCGCATGGTTGAGGTCTGTGGCTTCGAGTATGAGGATGCCTCCCGGCTGCTCTTTCGTCTCGGCATGCGGGCCGTCGGTGATGGACACCTTGCCGTTCTTCCATTGGGAATCAGCAAGATTTTAGAGTCATTGGGACGAGAGCGGAAATTCATGGACTCTCTGAATGGTGCTGCTTAAATTTACCGTATAGGAATTTCCATTTTTTGATAACGAAATCGTCATGTTGTTGCACGGTCTCCTGACCGTGCAACTTTTGTGACCGAAGGTCTCAATGTTGTGGGTGTTTCATCGAGGAGACCTCCCGGTCTGGAGGTGGCACGGTCATGAGACCGTGCCACAACAAGGATCGAAAGTCCGCCCGACGGGCGCTATGTTCATAACGGTTAGCTAAATTCAACCAAAGGAGGCGACTATGCCTGTTGAATCGATACCGGAAGGTTTCCACACCGTGACGCCTCTGTTGTCCGTCAAAGGAGCGGGTCGCTTGATTGACTTTCTAAAGGCGGCGTTCGGCGCGGAGGAGGTTTTCAGATTGCCCGCAGCCGACGGCTCGGTAATGCATGCGGAGCTGAGAATCGGCGACTCAATTCTGATGCTGGGCGAGACGATGGAGGACTGTTCTTACATGCCTGCATCGCTCTATCTCTACGTCCCGGACGCCGATGCAGTGTACAAGGCGGCCATTGATGCCGGCGGCGAATCGCTGGAAGCACCGGTCGATCAGTTCTGGGGCGACCGGGTGGCCTCCGTCAGAGACTTTGCCGGAAACAGGTGGTGGATTGCCACTCACGTGGAAGACGTCGAGTCCGACGAAATCGCCAAGCGAGCTCAAGCAATGGCCGCCTGAGGCCATGAATTACGGGTAGACCTCGCTTTCACACAACACCAAACTCCCTCCCCGCCACGGGGAGGGCAACATGATCACCGCGGCGGAATCAACCGGGCCCACCGAAGCGAAGATCGTGGCCGCTGAAGAGCTACGCCTCGGAATGCCATATGAAATCCGGAAGAACCATCCAGATCTCAAGGTTGCCATAGTGTTGCCGAATCACTAATAGACTTACCCGTGAAGGATGGTTCCCGGATAACCGACTTCGTCTGGATCGAGAAACAGGCGCCAGCCGGCCACTTCCGCATTGGCGCCTTGGGGCGCACAGCCGCCCCGCATAAAATTCCCCCACAGAAAGCTGACAGCGTCGCCGCGGGGCGATGCACCTTTGGAGGCGAGTACCATTACCTCGGATTGCTGGTGTTGTGCGCAGCGGGCCTGCAACGATACTACCCGCAATCGACGAAACAAGCCGGCTGCATTTCAAGGAGCGAAAAACGGAGCGGCGAGATCGAGAACTTTCTCTTGAGTTTTGGTGATACTTAATTTATCTGTACAAGATTTAGTTTTAATAACAACCCGAGCGGCTTGGAAAACCCCGGGCCGTCACGCTCAACCCAGGAGAGAAAATGCCCAGACGCCAGGATATCCACAAAATTCTGATCATCGGCTCCGGACCCATCGTCATCGGCCAGGCCTGTGAATTCGACTATTCGGGAACCCAGGCCTGCAAGGCCCTGCGGGCTTTGGGATACGAAATCGTGCTGGTCAACTCGAATCCGGCCACCATCATGACCGACCCCGGTCTTGCGGATGTTACCTATGTGGAGCCCCTCAATGTCAATGTGCTCACGCAGATCATCGCGGCCGAGCGTCCGGACGCCGTGCTGCCCAACCTGGGGGGCCAGTCCGCCCTGAACCTTACCTCCGAGCTGCACCGCAAGGGTGTGTTGGAAGAATATGGGGTGCAGGTGATCGGCGTCAGCTTGGAGGCTATCGAGCGCGGCGAGGACCGCACCGCTTTCAAAGAAACCATGAACCGCCTGGGCATAGAGATGCCGCGCAGCGAAGCCGTGGAAAGCGTGGAGGAAGCCGAGCGGGTGGCCCGCAAGCTGGGCTATCCGGTGGTTATTCGCCCGGCTTACACCATGGGCGGCACCGGCGGCGGCCTGGTGTTCAACGTTGAGGAGCTGCGCATCATTGCGGCCCGGGGCCTCGCGGCAAGTCTGATCAGTCAGGTGCTGGTGGAAGAATCGGTTCTGGGCTGGGAAGAGCTGGAGCTGGAGGTAGTCCGGGACGCCAGAAATCAGATGATTACGGTGTGCTTTATCGAAAATGTCGACGCCATGGGGGTCCACACGGGTGACAGCTACTGCACGGCGCCCATGCTGACCATCGACCCTGCACTCCAGAAGCGCCTTCAAGACTATTCCTACGCCATTGTCGAGGCCATCGAAGTGATCGGCGGCACCAATGTTCAGTTTGCCCACGATCCGGCAACCGGCCGGGTGGTGGTGATCGAGATCAACCCGCGCACTTCGCGTTCCTCGGCGCTGGCATCCAAGGCTACCGGATTTCCCATCGCGCGGGTTTCCTCGCTTTTGGCCGGTGGGCTGACCATGGACGAAATCCCGTACTGGCGCGACGGCACCCTGGAGAAATACACGCCCTCAGGGGATTACGTGGTGGTGAAGTTTCCGCGTTGGGCTTTTGAAAAGTTCGAAGGGGTCGAAGACCAGCTCGGCACCCAAATGCGGGCCGTCGGCGAGGTGATGAGCATCGGCAAGACCTACAAGGAAGCCTTCCAGAAATCCATCCGCAGCCTGGAAATCAATCGCTACGGTTTGGGTTTTGCCAAGGACTTTCACGCCCTGCCCCTGGAAACCCTGATGAAGCAGCTGACCGTGGCCACCAGCGAGCGCCAGTTTTTGATGTACGAGGCCTTGCGCAAAGGTGCCGGCACCGATGCACTGCATGCGCTTACCCACATCAAACCCTGGTTTATCGAACAGATGCGGGAGCTGGTGGCCCTCGAGGAGGAAATTCTGGCGCACCGGGGCGGCATCCTCCCGGACGAACTGCTCATGCGGGCCAAGCAGGACGGTTTTGCGGATAGATACCTGGCGACACTGCTGCAGGTACCGGAAAAGTCGATTCGCGACCGGCGTTGCTCCATGGGAGTTGTGGAGGCCTGGGAGCCGGTGCCTGTGAGCGGAGTCGAGGATGCCGCCTATTACTTCTCCACCTACAATGCTCCCGAGCAGGTTACAGTCAGCGCACGACCCAAGATCATGGTGCTGGGGGGCGGGCCGAACCGTATCGGCCAGGGCATCGAGTTCGACTATTGCTGTGTGCATGCAGCCCTGGCCATCCGCGAAGCGGGCTACGAATCGATCATGGTCAACTGCAATCCGGAAACGGTCTCCACGGACTACGACACCTCGGACAAGCTCTACTTCGAGCCCCTGACCGTGGAAGACGTACTGAGCATTTACGAGAAGGAGAAACCCGCCGGGGTCATCGTCCAGTTCGGCGGTCAGACGCCGCTCAATATCGCTCGGGAGCTGGCCGAGGCCGGCGTCCCCATCCTCGGCACATCCCCGGACACCATCGATTTGGCCGAGGACCGGGACCGCTTCCGGAAAATCATGCAGGACCTGGCAATCCCTCAACCCGAATCCGGCATGGCGGCCAGTCTGGCCGAAGCCCGGGCGATCGCCGCGCGTATCGGCTACCCGTTGATGGTCCGTCCATCCTACGTCCTGGGTGGCCGCGGAATGGAAATTGTTCACGATGATTCCATGCTGGAACGCTATGTCAACGCTGCAGTCGAGATTTCCCCGGAGCGACCGATCCTGATCGACAAGTTTTTGGACAACGCCATCGAAGCCGAAGCCGACGCCATTGCCGACGGCCGTGATGCGTATGTACCCGCCGTGATGGAGCATATCGAGCTGGCCGGCATTCACTCCGGAGATTCGGCCTGTGTCATTCCGCCCATCAGCCTGGCCCCGCGGCACATCGACACGATCCGCGAGTACACTCGCCGAATCGCCACGACATTGAACGTGGTAGGCCTGATGAATATTCAGTACGCCATCTACGACAATACGGTCTATGTGCTCGAGGCCAATCCTCGGGCTTCGCGCACCGTGCCCATCGTATCGAAGGTGTGCGGACTCTCCATGGCCCGCGTAGCCACCCAGGTCATGCTGGGACAAAGCCTGGAAGAATTGGCGCTCGAAGACCGTCGGATTTCTCATTACGGGGTGAAGGAGGCTGTGTTCCCCTTCAATATGTTCCCCGAAGTGGACCCGGTACTCGGGCCGGAGATGCGTTCCACCGGTGAGGTGCTGGGTCTCTCCCACTCCTTCGGTCGGGCATTTTTCAAGGCCCAGGAAGCCACCCAGACACCCCTTCCCCTTGATGGGACCGTCTTGTTTACCGTGGCAGACCGGGACAAGACCGCCGCCCTGGAGCCCGTGCGCCGGTTCCGGGAGCTGGGCTTCAAAATTATGGCTACCGAGGGGACCCACCGCTTTCTCAAGGATCGCGGCATCGAAACGGTGGTTGTCTCCAAACTCGACCTGGGCCGACCCAACCTGATGGATGCCATCAAATCCGGGGAGATACAGCTGCTCGTCAACACGCCCAGCGGCAGGAAAAGCTCCCACGACAGCTCGGACATTCGCAAGGCGGCAATTAAATACAAGATTCCCTACATCACCACCACCGTTGCCGCAATTTCCGCGGCCAAGGGGATTGCCGCCCGCCGGGAAGGTCCCCCCAAGGTGCGCTCCCTGCAGCGCTACCATGCGCAAATCGACTGATCCGTCAGTGATGGCAGGCTGCTCTCGACATGGGGCGGTAGAAATCGGACCGATCGTCAGTTCATCCATGAATCTTTAACTCGATCGTATAGGAATTTCCATTTTTTGATAACGAAATCGTCATGTTGTTGCACGGTCTCCTGACCGTGCAACTTTTGT
>ENA-OSEO01001494-OSEO01001494.1-sediment-metagenome-genome-assembly--contig:-NODE-1494-length-41915-cov-4.735073_pt1 | contig 41915 bp, 37 predicted proteins | sample MGYA00237883_ERZ534232 | MGnify/ENA metagenome assembly ERZ534232 | reverse complement strand
GCGGTCAAGGGGCAGTTCAACGGAAGTGTTCCGCCGCTGGGTTACGATTTGGTGACGGTGATGGAAGGCACACCCGAACGCCCGGCGGGATTGCATATCAACCCGGAACAGGCGGAGATTGTGATCCGGGCTTTTGAGCGGTATTTGACGAAAGATTTCAGCGACTCGGAGATTGCGCAGTGGATGAATGAACAGCCGCTGATCCAGGAACTGCGCGCGGGGCAGAAACCCATCGGCAAGGAGATGGTACGGGACATGCTGCAAAACCGGACCTATCTGGGCTATGTGTGTTACAGCGAAACCGAGTACAACGGCACATTGGGCCAGGGCAAACGGTCCAGCCGCCACCGAAAAATCTGGTTTGAGGGCAAACACGAAGGATTCATTCCCGAGCCGTTGTTTGAAGCCTGCCAGCAGGTGCGAGCCAACTTCGCCAAGACGTTCAAGACCGATTCCGTCATGCACGCCTACGTCTTGCATGACCGGGTGTACTGCGCGCACTGTGTGTCGAACATGCCTTCCGGGCTGCTGGACGAGAACTACGGCAAGATGCGGCCTTACTGGGACAACCGGCGTGGTTACGGCTACTATCGCTGTCTGTGCAAAGATCGCGGCTACCGGCAGTGCCCGCAGCATGCCATACCGGAAGAGTCGATTAACGAGCAGGTTATTGCGGTTTTGACTCACCTGGAGATACCCGCCAATTTCAGGGAGCGGGTAGAGAATGCAGTTCGCAGCCGGGTGGAGAATGAGGCGGCGCTGAAGCGCATGGAAGAAATCCGGGAGATCATCGAGCGCATTGATCTGCGGTGGGATCACGGTTTCATCAGCCAGCAGGAATATATTGAGAAGCGCGGCCAGTTGCAGCGCGAGGTCGAGGCATTACGCCCGATTGATTATGATGAGATGAACGAGGCGGCAGATTTGATCCAGTATTTTGGCCGTTACTGGGATGCCTGCGAGGAGATGGACAATCCGATTGTTGCGCGGCAGCAGTTGCTACAGAAGATCGTGGATCAGGTGTTTGTGTACAACGAGCAGGTGATCGCGGTGGCTCTGCATGGCAACTTCAGTGTGGTACTGGATACAGGGGAAGACAACATGCCGGAGGAGTTGGCATCTGTCCTAAAACAAAATGGCTGCGCAATCATTTTTAATGATGCGCAGCCAAGACGGGAGCGACGGGCATGGAACCCTCGGCGGCTACGTACTTTTCGCCGTGAATTCGGACTATCGCCGTCTCGTCGAAGCTGTTTTCACTCTCAAACAAACAGCGTAGGGTGGGAGGAATACAAACGATGTCTCTCGATAATCTGCGCCCACTTACCCAGGAACAACGCCACACTGCGCGTCAGGCTGCTCAACGTGCAGTTGTGCAATCCATCGGCCCACGCCCGGTGCGCGAACAGTATGCCCAACACACAATCAGCAAATATCCTCCATCGGTGACGCGGCTCATCAGTCTGCTTTGCATAGTGCTGCTGTTGGCAGCTTTCACTCCATCAGCTATTCGTCTTTATGTAATTGGCTCTCAGACTTTCGGTCAAGCTGTTGACAGTTCAGTAGCGATAACCGCAGTGGGGATTGCGACCGTATTGTCCGCTGAAGTCGGACAAGTCGTTTTTTCGCTGGCGCTAGCCACGCTGGGTACGTCCCGGTCTTCCCGTCGCCTCTTGTACTCGTCGATGGCGATTTCCACAATTCTGGCCCTGACAGGGAATATTCAGATCGCGCTTCCAGGCCACGTCCAAAGTCCATTTGCATGGTTGGAGGCTGTTGCCCCGCCTCTGATTGTCTTATCAACCGCGTATGTTCTCAAGGAACAGGTGCTGGAAGCCATCGAACACCGCCATGCTGGAGAACGTGCATATCAGGCTGATCTCCAGGAATGGCATATCGCAACAGCGGAACCGGAACACGATCCAGATTGGCAGCAGTTCTATGCCAATGCGCTGCGAGATGCCTTGCGAAAGGTAAATGCACGTCGGAAAGAAACGCTTTCTGGGATGACACAGAATGATTGGCGATTGGCTGTGCATCGTGAAATGCAAGCCGACCTATGGTATACCGAACCAGAGTCAACTGAGATGATCATCAGCAGCGCGCTGACACTCAATGATGTATCATCTTCACGGCGCAATGGTGATCATGCTGTCCCAAAAGCGTCCGCCGCCGTGAGCGGCGCTGTGTAGTCTGTGGCGAGATACTGCCAGTTCCCCTTCCACAGGGTGGTCGGCGAAGAGTGTATTGTTCAAATGCCTGTCGTCAACGAGCGAAACGACAGCGTCTCAAGCAAGTGAGTATCTAAAGACGAGCGGGGAAATCGACAAAACTATGACTACTGACAACCAACAACAATTCGCCACTATTCAAGTGTGGCTTTCTGACCGAACCGAAACCACTATTCAAACCCATCATATTGCACGGGCATTGGGTATCAAACGTTCCGAGGTGGATACCTTATTATCTGCCGCGCCGACCGCTGAAGCCTTGTTGCATCTGAATCGGCTGGCACAACTCCGCCATCTCGCACTGGCTAATCGCGTCTGGCCGAACTGCACCTGGCTAGATTGGAGAAATCGCCAGGATGAATCACGTCCGGTAATCCACCTGATCCGCAGCGTCTTTGGACGTGATTTGCTGTCATATGTTGAAGAAACCTTTGGTCGAGACCTGGTTCGCCAATACTGGATCGATCTGAATGTGCCTGCTGAGTATGATGACATTTCCCTTGACGATGATGCATCAGATCCGTATAAGGGCGTCCCCAGCAACCAGATCGTCTACAATCCCCACTTGAATCTTGAAGAAGAAATCGGTGAGAGCTTTGTGTTCGGCAGCGCGGAAACTGCTGCTTGTTTCAAATGGTTGATCGAGAGCCGGTACAACTACTCGCATTATGTGGATAATTGGACAACCTACACCAACGATCCGTTTGGTATCCAACTCGCGTTTACTCTGCGTCAATCACTGAAAGAAGAGTATTGGGCAGCATTGCCACCGGACACACTACCCGCATATCTGGCAATTGTGCAATCCTTGCAAGTTGCTACCGTACCTGAAGAATACTCGGAAGGTGCGCTCACACCGCTATACACAAGTCAGGCAGCTACCATTCAAACCAATCTTCTGCATATCGTGCAGGTTGGAGGAGATGAAATCTGGTTACGAGGCAGTGAGGCATTGAGATTTGACCAACAGGCAGTCAACGTATTCGTAATCGAACCGGATACCGAAGAAGCACCAGCAGCCCTCATCCTGACAACTCAATCAGAACCGGGGAATCTGGAACAGCATCGTTCAAACCCACCTTTTCGTTACCTGCATCGCGGCGAAGAAACGGAGCGGTTGGCTTTCGTGCCACGTGCTCAGATGGAACGTATTATCGAAGATATCAACGAGGCTGAACGAGCGATTGAGGAAGCTCTGTGGAACGCTAATCATGCACTCCACGAAGAAACCAACATCTTCTGTATGTGCCGCTCCAACCCTATGGCGTTCCGCTCATCTTACGGTGAACCCATTCCGATCTATCGCATTCCTGGCGGTTACATGTTGCAGTTCAATCCGGAGTATTGTTTTGCGCCGCAGGAGATGGCCGTCGATTGAGCATTCATTCCATTGCATATTCAGTTGGAGCAAACGATCCTATAAATGCCGGGGATAGGTCATAGACTTGTCTTCGGCTTTGTGTTGTAGTACTGATCGATACAGACTACGTTTGGATGCGCAGAGACAAAGCCAAGAAACAACCGAAACTATTCAAGGCTGAAACAGGGCTCATAGGGGGATACAGGGCAGATCATTCCCCCAGGTGCTGTTCGCCGTGGCGTTCGCGATGGCTATCTCGTATCGGGGCTTAGAACTCCCTCGCTCCCCTGTTTCCAATGGTACTGTCCCCAAGTGCGTTCGCAATGCCGAAATCCGTGCTCGTCACCAAAAAGGTGAGTCAATTGCGACGCTGGCTGAGGTCTTTGGCATCACCGAGCAACGCATCTGGCAGATTCTAAACGACCGCCGGAAATGAGGTGCTTGCCATGATCGAGAATCTGCGACCACTGACCCAGGAACAGCGACAGAGCGCGCGCAGAAATGCGCGTGAAGCCGTTATTCGTGCGATTGGCCCCAGGCCAACGCGCGAACACTTCAATCATTCGACGATCTCGAAATATCCGCCATCAGTGACGCGGCTCATTTTTCTGTTGTGCCTGGTGTTGCTGCTAGCCGCCTTTACACCATCTGCCATCCGGTTGTACGTCATCGGCTCACAGACATTCGGGCAAGCTGTATCTAACGATGTGGCGATGACCGCTGTTGGGTTTGCGACTGTATTGTCTGCGGAGATTGGGCAGATCGTGTTTTCGTTGGCACTGGCGACGCTGGGAACCTCACAATCTGCCCGACGCCTGTTGATCACAAGTATGGCGATTTCCACGATTATCAGCCTTGTTGGGAATGTACAAGTCGCGTTACCGGGCCACGAAACCAGTCCCTTCGCCTGGCTTGAATCCCTGGCACCGCCAATCATCGTCCTAGCAACAGCCTTTGTAATCAAAGAGCAGATTCTCGATGCAGTAGAAGTTCGTCACGCCAATGAGCAGGCATTTCAGACTGCGTTGGACGACTGGCGAGTTGCTACATCTGCGCCGGAAGACCGTCCGTCATGGATGCAGTTCTACGCGAATGCGCTCCAGGATGCGCTGCGTAAAACCAACGCACGCCGCAAAGAAACTCTCAGTCAAATGACTGTCGACGATTGGCGTGTGGCAGTCCGGCGGGAGATGAGCGCGGATATATGGTATCAGAACGTGGAACCAGAAAACGGATCGCCACTGTCTTTTTCTCACGCTGTTGAGGCAATCACTGCACGCAGCAACGGAAATGGCAACCACCCAAAAGTGAGCACCGCCGTGTGAGGTACTGCGCGGTATGTGAAACAGAGTTACCAGTACCATCTGAATTGGGTGGGCGGCGTCGGATATATTGTTCGAATGCCTGCCGCCAGCGGGCTAAAAGGTACCGAATGAAACATGTTAACATAAGCTGACGATACCATTTTTGCACGCATAACCCGGTTCAGAAGAAGAAACGAGGGTCAGCAATCTGCTGCTCTCGTTTTTTCTTCTCAAGATAACTCGATCAGCTTTTAGGGTGATGATTAATCAGCGGCGGTTGTCGCCGCAACGAACTCACCGTGCCACGTATGGGGCCAGACCTGCCCGGTGTAACCATTGACGCTGAGCATTCCCACAATGTTCTCACCTTGCAGAACCTCAAAGGTATAGTACCCGTAGAAGGTATCCGCTTCACTCGCGACCGTCCAGCCAGCGTACCAGGTGTCGAGGAACTGCTGAGCCGACTGGCGGGCCTGCTCCGGCGAAACCGTCATATCAACGCCGTTGGCTCCGGCGGGGGCGTTCCACTGCCCCATCATGCCGTACCCGGCTTGCATTCCGTAGCGCGCATTCCACATCATATTCGGGCCGGGTTCAGGGTACACCGTGCCGGTTGTCGGGTCAATCAGGAACTCGAATGCTCCACGGCCACCATCCACTTCCACTGCTTGAGCATAGAAGTTGTTGTTAAACTGCATAACCTCGCCCAGCGTTAAGCCGGGGTTGTTCAGGGCAACCATATAAGCTTCGGCTATCGCCACGGCTTCATCAAGTGATAAGGTCGTTGCTGCCGGAGCGAGTGCTGTCGGGGGAGTCCAGCCGCCCATCATGCCGTATCCTCCGTAAGGGTAGCTATTCTGATTGTTCCAGCCCTGTTGGTTACCCCAACCGTTCATCATTCCCGGACCGCCCCAGGGTCCCTGATTATTCCAGCCGCCCATCATAGGACCCATTTGGTTCCCATAAGTGCAGTCGTCCCAATAGCCCCCACCGTTCATCATGCCATGGTGGTTGTTCCAGCCGCCCATGTGGCCCATCATGCCGCCCTGGGTATTCCAACCATACCCTCCGCAGGGGGGATTGTCCCCGTCTGGCCCCTGGGCGTAAGCTTTCCAGGCATCCAGACCCGCGAAGCTCGCTGCCAGAAGCAGCACTGTGACGAAAGCGATAAGCATTTTACGAGTAGACATTAGAATTCACTCCTTTTTTCCTTTGGATACCGGACGTTATCATCTATAGTTTGGAGGTCTGCAATCAGCGCCAGGTACTCTTCTCGTGAGATTTCGCCCCGCGCATAACGCGCTTTGGCAATATCCAGTGCAGACAATGTAGGAGAAGGCCGTTGCGGCGCTCTTTCGTTCGTGAGCAGCGCCTTGAGACCCCAGACGATCAGGGCGATGACGCCAATCCAAAACAGGATCATCAGGAGACCGCCGCCCCAGAACATCCCCCATCCATCGAAACCGTAACCGTGCATCATGCAGAACCTCTCTACCGAACAACTATGTGTATGGTAGAGAGGTTATTTGAAGAAAAGGTGTTGCTAATGTGAAGTTTTGATGAAGTTATGCAACCGGGAGAGTGAAGAAGAAAGTGCTGCCCTGGTTGAGACCGGGACTTTCTGCCCAGATTTTTCCGCCGTGCGCTTCGACGATATGCTGGGCAATCGTTAAGCCTATCCCGCTGCCGCCGCTGGCCCGCGAGCGCGATTTGTCTACCCGGTAGAAACGCTGGAAAACTTTTGTTAAATCCTCCGGCGACAGACCAACACCGGTATCCTGCACGGAAAACTGGATCATCGAATCAATACGTTCCGTCTTAATCGTGACTTCGCCGCCGGAAGGGGTATATTGGAGCGCGTTTCCCGCCAGATTGGTCAAGACCTGTCCGACCCGGTCTGTATCGGCCCTGACTTGTGGGAGATGGGCCGGAACATCACACTCCAATTCAATACCTTTGTCGGCAAACTGGGGCTGCAACCGGGCTGTCACCGCCTGGACAAGATCGCCGGGATCGCAGGGAGACAATTCGAGTTGCGATGATACGACCTCTGCTCGTGACAGCTCCTGTAGGTCGTGAACTAACCGCTGCAAACGATCTGCTTCACGGTGAATTAACTGAAACGTCTCAGGGGTCGGCGCGATCACGCCATCTTGCAGCCCCTCCATATACCCCTTAATGCTGGCAAGGGGTGTTTTGAGTTCGTGGCTCACATCCCCGATCAACTGGCGGCGCATCGTTTCGGTTTCAGCCAGGGCCTCGGCCATACTGTTGAAGCTGCGCGCTAACTCCCCCATTTCGTCGTTGGCGAATGGGGTCAACCGCTGATCGTAGTGCCCTTCGGCAATATATTGGCTGGCCCTGGCTGCCCGGCGAATGGGGCGGATGATGGAGAAACTCACGAAACCGCTGACGACCAGTGCGGCCAGTATCGCCGCCAGCCCGGCTTTCCACAAAGCGTTGTTCACCGCCTGGCGGAAGCTGGCGTTGAGTTGGTCATTGGTGAATGCGGAACTGTCTGTCCACCCGCCGTCGTTCATCATCATGCCGTTTTGCATGTCGTGGCCCATCCAGGCGTTGCCTTGGGTCTCACCGTCGGACATGCCATCCATCATCATCATGTCCATCGAACGCGAGAAGTTATCCGGCGCGACATAGGCTGTTGACACGGACAGAACACCCAGTCCCACAACCAGTACGACCAGATATGAGATGAAGAATTTCCACACCAGACTCATCCTGTCCTCCCAGGTTTCACGCCGGTTGGTCGTCAAATTTATAGCCGACGCCCCGCACTGTGACCACAAACTGCGGGTTGGCCGGATCGGGTTCGAGCTTTTGCCGGATATGCCCGATATGCACGTCCACCACGCGCTCATCCCCGTAGAAATCGTAACCCCACACCTGCTGGAGTAATTGCTCCCGGCTGAAGACCAGACCAGCATAACGGGCGAGTGTGATGAGCAGCTTAAACTCGAGCGCGGTCAAATCAATGCACTCGTCATCACGCCAGACCTCGTGGCGCTGACCGTCAATTCGAATATGGGCAAACTGGAGGGGACGCTCGTCATCACCCCCAGTATTGCGACCGCGCTTGAGGATCGCTTTGACCCGCGCTACCAGTTCGCGCGGGCTGAACGGTTTGGTGACGTAATCATCCGCGCCGACCGTCAAGCCGATCACCCGGTCAGTTTCTTCAGAACGGGAGGTCAGCAGCAGGACGTAAACGTCTGACTCACGGCGGATCTGCTGCAAGACCTCTAACCCATCTATCCCCGGCAGCATGATATCCAGCACCACCAGATCAGGCTGGTAACGTCGAAAGGCCGCTAACCCTTGCGTCCCGTCGGCGGCGCAGTAAACCGCATAATTTTCAGCGGTCAGGTAGGCGTCAAGCAGGTTTCGAATATTTTCTTCGTCGTCTACGACAAGAATCGAGGGCATAATCATTATTCCTGTTCCAGAACAGAGCCAAGGTACGGCCTCACCCTGGCTCAATCTTGTCCTTTCATGTCCGATGGAGTGTCATGCTCGTAACATACGCAAGCCACTGCCAATCACGACAAACTCGCTGATTTCATGACCCAACACGGCCACAGGAAGTGAAAACACGCCCGCGATCGCACCAACTACCAACGCCCCAATCACTAATGTAGACAGAGCCAAATTCTGATTCACCACAGATTGGTTGCGGCGCGCAAGGTTGAGCGCATACACCAGCTTACTCAAGTCATCGGCCATCAGCGCCACATCGGCAGTTTCCAGCGCCACATCAGTACCTGCCGCTCCCATAGCTACGCCTACCGAGGCTTCAGCCAGAGCCGGAGCGTCATTGACGCCGTCGCCAACCATCGCTACATGACCGTGGCGTCTGGTCAAGGCTTGCACTTGTGCCACCTTGTCTTCTGGTTTCAGGTCAGCGTAGAACTCGTCAACACCGACTTCGCGTGCAATCGCCTGGGCAGCCCGTTCGTTATCGCCAGTGAGCATGACAACTCGGTATCCCATTTGATGCAATTCCGCAATCGCCTGCCGTGCGTTGTTTCGGACAGTGTCTCGAATAGCGATCAGGCCCCAGAGCGTTTCTTTTGTACCTACGACGACGACGGTTTTGCCCTCGCTTTGCAGCCGGACGATATCCTCCTGCCAAGCGGTGATGTCAATTTGTAGCCGGTCTTGGAATAGTGCCGGACTGCCGACCATAACGGTATCTCCGTCCACTCGCGCTGATGCGCCCGCTCCTGGCAGGGCTTGAAAATCAGCAATCTCTACCGGCGCTACCGCCTGAGCCTCAGCGTGCTGCACAATGGCTCTGGCCAGCGGGTGTTCGCTACGGCGCTCAATTCCGGCAGCAATACCTAACACATCCTGAACAGTGTGCGGTTGAGTCCCCTGTTCAGATGTGGTCAGTAGCATATCAGTTACTTCAGGCTTCCCACGCGTAATCGTGCCGGTCTTGTCCAATGTCACCACTTTGATCTTCGCCAGTTCTTCGACGTAGGTGCCCCCTTTAATGAGCACACCTTTGCGCGCTCCGGTTCCCAGTGAAGCCACCAGGGTGATAGGAATCGATATCACCAACGCGCAGGGTGCTGCCGCCACGATAAACACAACCGCTCGCATCAGCCAGGTATCGAATGAGGCCGCGAACAACAAAGGTGGAAGAACGGCCATGAGGACCCCCGTGAGCAGCACCAGCGGGCTATAGCGTGCGCCAAAGCGCTCAATAAAGCGTTGGCTCTGTCCCTTTCGCTCTTGAGCTTCTTCCACCATTTTGATGATGCGCGCAATCGTATTGTCAGAAGCCGTTTTTGTTACCTGCACTTCCAGAGCGCCTTCAACGTTGAGTGTTCCCGCATACACTGTGTCCCCCGGATGTTTGACAACTGGGACACTTTCGCCCGTAACCGGGGCCTGGTTGACACTTGACTGGCCGATTATGATCTCGCCATCTGTGGCAATGGATTGGCCGGGCTTAACAATAAACACATCACCTATCTGCAAATCCTCTACCGGAACTTCAACTTCCCGCTCACCCCGTTTTACTAACGCCACTTTTGGGGTTAGATCCATCAGAGCCTTGATCGCCGAGCGCGTCTTTTCTTCAGTGTATCCCTCTGCAGCCTCGGATATGGAATACAGGAACGCTAACATAGCGCCTTCGGCTGGCTCTCCCATCAACGTGGCAACGACCGCGGCGATGAGCATGAGCAGTTCAATCCCGATTTCACGCTCAAAAATGAGTTCTTCGAGCGCTTCGCGGCCAAAGAAATAGCCACCCATAATCAGCGAGAGACTGTATGCGACCAAGGGAATGAGTTCGGCAGCGCCCGCCTGCCCCACCAACCAACCAACGAGTAGAAGTACACCGGACGCAACTGACATCAACACTTTGGGATTCTTCCAGGGTTTGGGTTGCTCAGGTATCACACGCCCTGTCTGTGGAGGGAATCCCAGTTCGTCTAACTTATCGCGTAGCACATCGGGTGTTGTCTCTGATGGGTCAAATGTCAGCGAAACTTTAGCTGACTTAGGATACACGATGAGATCCACCAGGCCATTGAGATCCTTCATGCCCCGCTGAATCGCAGCAGCATCATGCTCACAATCCAAATTTCTAACGTAGATTTCGGTTTGAACCGTAGTTTCCATGGCGTAACAAGCTTTCCTTAACAGTGAAATGGCGAGATGTCACAGTTGGCTTTCGCCGGTCGATTCAGCTGAAGAAGGTACGTTGTAACGGGTACATTCGTAGACACCTCGTGCCACATCGGCCACAAGATCCTCAGCCAGTTTGAGTAGGGTGGCAACCCGGTCATCACTTAAACGATATGTCACAGAACGACCAGATTGCTCTGATATAACCAGCCCGCAGTCCCGGAGACAAGCAAGGTGATTTGATGTGTTGGACTGCGACAACCCGGTTGCCTCCACGATTTCACTAACTGACAATGGCTCTTTCACAAGCGCCTCAAGGATACCCAGGCGGGAAGGATCACTAAATCCACGAAATAGCTTAGCGTGCAAAGCCAATCGGTCTTTATCAGCAGCCAACAGCATAAACACCTCACATATCATCATATCAGCAATCAATGATATATCTTATTCCTCTAAAGTCTTTCTGTCAATGCCCAAGCGTATCTGTGAAAAAGGTGTCCTCAGGTTTTCTAGACCTGCGGATACCCCTCACGCTGGTTCGCGGCGGTCAGCATCTTGCCATCTGTGATGGCAGCGGCAGCCCAATCGCTTCCTGATCTGGGCATTCTTGCCAACTCATCCCGGCTGTCACACTACCAGCGGGAATGAACCGGTCGGGTTTCATCGTCACGGATCATTATGTTGAACCCGGGCAAAAGGAAAAGATGTAGTAGAGGTTTCACTTTCCGTACTGCCTCTTTCCATGACTTGGCGTTGTGCTGGCAAACTGCGCGTCTGGATAACGATTCCCCCTGCCTATCTTGAGAGTTTTAGATACCCGGCTCCAAAAACGAAGACTTCCCGCAATGATAGATTCACAGCGGTCCCGCATACAATTGGCTACCCACCGTAATCCAATGGCGTGGCATGATCCAAAACCACCTCTAATTTGCGTTTTTTCAGATATATTTTATAAAAATTGACAATAATGTTTTTGGGCTGTAAAATTGAAATTGTGGCAAGCCTAATAATCAAAAAGGAAACCTATGTCCGCTGCGAACGTAAAACGACGGCAATTCATCTTTGGAGCATTGTCTACAGCACTGGCTGTTTTTGGTGGATCGCGTCTGCTGCCGCGCATTGATGCGGCACCACCCCGCCAGTCTCCGAGCGGGCATGGCGCATCACACGGTGATGGTGTGTTTGGCACGATGGGTGAGGTGGATCACGCGCGTAACGGCTTTCATCCGAGCGATTTGCTCGTCGATTTCAACTACGGTGACCGTGTTTATGAAGAAAACGGGCGCACGGTCCGCGAATATAATCTGGTAGCGGTCGATAAAGAAATCGAGATTGCACCTGGGCTGTTCTTCCCGGCGTGGACCTATAACGGTCGCATTCCAGGGCCAACGATCCGCTGCACAGAAGGCGACCTGCTGCGGATTCATTTTGTGAACGCAGGCTCGCATCCGCATACGATCCACTTTCACGGCATCCACGCTGCGGTGATGGATGGTATACCCGCCATGCCTGGGATGCCCTTCGAAACGGTTGGGCCGGGTATGATCCAACCGGGCGACTCATTCACCTATGAGTTCGTCGCCGAACCGTTCGGGTGTCACCTCTACCACTGCCACGCGATTCCACTCAAGCGCCACATTCACAAGGGACTGTACGGTGCCTTCATTGTCGATCCGCCCGAAGGCCGCCCCGAGGCTAAGGAACTGGTCATGGTGATGAACGGCTTCGATACTAATTTCGATGACGAGAACGAAATCTACGCGGTGAACACGATTGCATTTGCCTACAACAACGACGTGATTCCCCTGAAGATGGGCGAGAGGGTGCGCCTTTACCTGATCAACGTGACCGAGTTCGATTTGATTAACTCGTTCCATCTACATGCCGAGTTTTTCGATTATTACGATCATGGCACGACCTTAACCCCCACACATCGACGAGTCGACACGATCATGCAGTGCCAGGGACAGCGCGGCATCCTCGAGTTCAGTTATCAAAAACCAGGCATGTATATGTTCCATGCCCACCAGAGCGAATTCGCGGAACTGGGCTGGATGGGGATGTTCCATGTCACAGAGGAGGACCACCATGGCAGCACCTGATGTGACCGCCCAACGCTCCGCTGCACGCGGCATACAATTCTGGCTGATGGGCCTGTTACCCCTGGTTGCCCTGGTGGGTGTGCTTGGTCTTTTTCTGTCCATTAATCCAGTGTCAGTTTTCACCGGGGACGTTCCTCCGGTCGAAGTGCTCGAGTCGCAGCGGTTGGTCCTCGACGACGGAGGCTTCCGGCTGGATGTGCTTAACAGTGGTCCTGACCCCATTTCGATTTCCCAGATCCAGGTCGATGGCGCGTATTGGAACTACAGTTTTGAAACGGGCGATCACGTGCTCGATCGTTTTGAGTCCGCGTCGATCCGCATACCGTACCCCTGGGTCGAAGGGGAAGCACATGAGATCGTGGTGATCACCGCCAGCGGAGTCACGTTTCCCTTTGCGATTGAGGTGGCTCTGGCAACGCCCGAACCATCCGCCCGCCAGTTCCGCGCGTATGGGCTGCTCGGTGTATACGTTGGCATCCTACCTGTCACACTGGGGTTGCTCTGGTACCCGTTCCTGCGACGGTTGAAGCGGGAGTGGATGAATTTCGCCCTGGCACTCACGATTGGGTTGTTGGTCTTTTTAGCAGTCGATACGTTTGAAGAGGCACTTGAACTTGCGGCTGATGTGCCTGCTACGTTCCAGGGCCAATCACTTGTATTCTTGCTGGTCCCGGTCAGTCTGTTGGTGATCAAACTGGTGAGCGACCTGTTCAGGTCCGGCGACTCGCGACTGCTGCTGGCCTACACGATTGCGCTCGGTATTGGATTTCACAACCTGGGGGAAGGACTGGCGGTTGGCGCGGCGTTTGCGGTGGGACAGGCCAGCCTCGGCACCTTTCTGGTGATTGGGTTCACGTTGCATAACATCACCGAGGGCATCGGCATCGCTGCCCCTATTACCCGAAAACGTCCCGCGCTTTACCACTTTGTCGCGCTAGCATTGCTAGCCGGAGGGCCCGCAGTGATCGGCGTGTGGATTGGTGGATTTAGCTTTAACGCACTGCTAGCGGTCATTTTCCTGAGCGTGGGGATTGGAGCGATTCTCCAGGTGGTCTATGAAGTGACGCGCCTGCTGATCCAGGACAGCCGCCGACACGAGGAGAGCGCGCTGAATACCGTGAACAGTTTGGGTTTCCTGACCGGCGTGGCGATCATGTATTTCACGGCGTTTCTGGTCGTGTAGTGCTGGCATTCAAACGTATTCGCTGAATTGGCTGATTGAACGTCACCGTTCGAAAAACGGTTGACAGGTAGCGTACAAACGTCTAATATATGAGCATGTATTCATGTGTTGTGTATGTGAGGTGAATGTGACTGACACACAGGATCATATCTGCGGTCAACTCAATTCTGATGGTTCAGTGGTCTCTGAGGTTCATGGTGACCTATTGAATACAGACGATGCAGCCACCTTAGCTGAACTGTTCAGGACCCTGGGCGATCCTAACCGGCTGCGTATTATCTCGGTGTTGATGCATCACGAGCTGTGCGTGCATGATATCACCGAACTGGTGGAACTCAGCCAATCGGCGGTATCCCACCAACTGCGCGTTTTGCGCCAGATGCGGCTGGTTCGCACGCGGAAAGAAGGCCGTAACGTCTATTACGCGCTGGATGATGACCATGTGCGCGAGTTGTTCCGGCTTAGTCTGGAACATATTAGCCACTAACAGGCTTCTTTTTTTGCCAAAATGCATGAATATATGCGCATATATCGAGTTAAAACTGTACCGTCGTGGAGGACATTGTGACCGAAAAGCTGAAACTGGACCTCTCGCTGCTGCTACCAGAGATGGAAGCCGGGGATCGCTGCATCACCTTCCTGACCGAGCGTCTCAATAATATGCGCGGCATCGAAGAGGCACATATTGTCCGGCAGAATGGGACCGCTGAGGTATGTATTCACTACGATCCCAACCTGGTACCTCTGGCGCGTGTCGAACGCCTGGCTCGCCAGGCCGGGGGCGAGATTTCCGAGCGCTACCAGCATGACACGCTGCGGTTTAGCGGTCTCAATACGGCGGATGCAGCCTGGACACTGGAAGAAGCGTTGACGGGTCTCGACGGGATGCTGCACGCGAATGTGAATTACGCAGCCGGGTTGATCAGCGTTGCGTATGACACCCAGGGCACTGCCAAAGAACAGATCGAGAAGGTCATCCAGCGGCACGGTGCCCATATCGTGTCGGAGCGAACCGAGGCAGCGAAGCAACGCCGGAAAGAACATGAGGAGGAGCATGAACACGGCAGCGCACCATCGTTCTTGCCCCATTGGGTTCAGGAATGGTGGACTCTGCTGCTGGTCGGCATAGCAGGCGTGGCATTCCTGGTCGGCTGGATCGGCCAGACGTTTTTGGGACTGACTGAGTCGGTTGCCCTGGTGTTCTTTGTGACCGCGTATGTCGCTGGCGGCTATGACATCGCCACTCATGCACTACCGGGGTTGTTGAAAGCCCGGTTTGACACGGATGTCTTGATGCTGGCGGCGGCGGGTGGTGCGGCGCTGCTTGGAGAATGGGCGGAGGGCGCTTTTCTGTTGTTCCTGTTCAGTCTGGGGCATGCAGGCGAGCATTATGCGCTGGACCGTGCTCGCAGCGCGGTGAATGCGCTGGGGGAGATGATGCCCCAGACGGCCCGCGTCAAACGCGACGACCGCGTGGTCGAGGTGCCTGTCGAGGAACTGCAAATCGATGACGTGGTGGTGGTTCGTCCGGGTGACCGGGTGCCGGTAGATGGCGAAGTCAGCCAGGGGGCTAGCAGCATCGATCAAAGCCCGATTACCGGTGAGAGCGTGCCGGTTTCCAAGCAGCCGGGCGACGAGGTGTTTGCAGGCACAATCAACCAGGAAGCCGCGCTAGAGGTGAAGGTCACGCGGCTGGCGCGGGACAACATGCTCAGTCGTGTGATGGAGATGGTCGCCGAAGCGCAGAGTCAGCAGAGTCCGACCCAGCAGTTCACTCAGCGATTCACGTCGCGTTTTGTGCCTGCCGTGCTGTTGGGGACTGCGTTGCTGATTGTGGTGCCGCCGTTGGTGGGCTGGATGTCGCTCGACGACAGCTTCTACCGCGGGATGCTGCTGCTGGTCGCGGCGTCGCCGTGCGCACTGGCGATTGGCACGCCTGCTGCCGTGCTGGCAGGCATTGCCCAGGCCGCGCGCAACGGAGTGTTGGTCAAAGGTGGTGTGCACCTTGAAAACCTGGGACGCCTGAACGTCATTGCGTTTGACAAGACCGGCACGCTGACCAAGGGTGAATTCGAAGTAACCGATGTTGTGCCGTTGAACAGCGCGGAGCCGCAGCAGGTGTTACGGTTGGCGGCGAGTGTCGAACAGCAGTCCAATCATCCACTGGCGTTGGCGGTGGTGCGCGCGGCGGAAGCGCAGCAGCTTGAGCTGCAACCCACGGATGGCATGGAGAACATTCCGGGGCGTGGGATCAAGGGTATGGTAGATGATGCGGAGGTTTACGTCGGTTCACTGAAACTGTTCCAGGAGAACGACGGTTTTGTCCTCGGCGACAGCGTGCGACAGCTGGTGGCCGACCTTGAGTCGAGCGGTCGTACGACGATGGTGATCGGCAAAGGGAGTGAGTTAGTCGGCGTGCTGGGGCTGGCCGATACCGCCCGCGAGAATGCGTCAGACGTTATACAGCGTCTGAAAGAAGTTGGCGCGCGCCATCTCGTGATGCTCACCGGCGACAACGACGACGTAGCCCGGCAGATCGCATCACAGCTTGGCCTGACCGACGTCCGCGCCGAACTGCTGCCCGAAGACAAACTCGCCGCGATCCGCGATCTCGAAAAAGAGTACGTGTCGATTGCGATGGTGGGCGATGGCGTCAACGACGCACCGGCGCTCGCTACCGCGACCGTGGGGATCGCGATGGGCGGCGCGGGGACCGCTGTCGCGCTGGAAACCGCCGATGTTGCCCTGATGGCCGATGACCTGTCGCGCCTGCCGTTCGCTGTGGGCCTCAGCCGCGCCAGCCGCCGGATCATCCAGCAGAACCTGGCGATCTCGCTGGGCATCATCGGCCTGCTCATCGTGACCTCAGTGCTGTCGATTGTGCCGCTCAGCGGCGCGGTGGCGCTGCACGAAGGCAGCACGATTGTGGTTGTCCTGAATGCGCTGCGGCTGCTGCGTTACCGGGATATCTCATCGTAACGTCCGTTCATGACAGAGACAGCAAGCTGATTAAAAAGGAGACGCTGGAATAGCGATGATTCGAACAAATACCTGGAATCGCATTCGTTATAGTGTGTATGCGCCGTTGTACGATCGAATTGCTACGCTTTTCAACGATTCGCGTCGCCGCTCGATTGATCTTTTGAATTTGCAGGCAGGTGATCGTGTTCTGTTGTTGGGAGCAGGCACAGGTATCGATCTTGAATTCTTGCCACGTGGTCTGGATGTCACGGCCATCGATGTGACACCGGCGATGGTGAAGCGCATACAAACACGTGCTGAACAATTGCAGCTGCCGGTCAAGGCACACGTTATGGATGGACAGGCGCTTGACCTGCCCGATGATCACTTTGACGCTGTTATTCTGCACCTCATTCTGGCGGTTATCCCCGACCCTTATGCCTGCATCGCTGAAGCCGTGCGGGTTCTCAAACCCGGCGGGCATGTGGCGGTGTTTGACAAGTTCCTCCCGGATAATACAGAGGCAACCCTGGGGCGACGTATTGCGAATAAGGTGAGCGCGTTTTTCTTCTCGGAGATCAACCGCCAGCTTGCGCCGATCATCTCCACCGTACCGCTTGAGCAGACACACCAGGAACTCGCTACCCGATTTCAACGCTTCGGTTACACGATAACGGTGTTACGGAATTTGACTAACTCCAGCTTGATCTCATCGGATGAGACGGTTGTTCACGAGCGGGCAAATGGATAAACCAATGCCAAAGACAGTACTTATCCTCGGCGGATACGGTAATGTAGGCCGCACTATTGCCGCTTCGCTGATCGAGAACACGAATGCACAACTCATCATCGCTGGACGACGATATCATGCAGCCGAAAAGCTGGCCCAACAACTTGGTGGACGTGCCCATTCGCGCCAGATCGATGCCACCCGAATCACAGACTTTGATGCTACATTGGCGAATGTTGATCTGGCGGTTGTCTGTGAGGTTGGGTCTGAAGATTTCGTGCTGACGACGCGCGTACAGGCTGAGAATGCGCAGACCTTGTACCAATCCGGGTTACGTGGGCAGCGTGAAGCTGATGTTACCGCCAGAGTAGCGGCTGAGGTCGCGCACCAAGATGATCACGCGGCGCTCTCCTGCGGCGTACATCACAGCGAGCAGGTGTTCGAGCTGAGTTCGTTTTTATCCCTGATTGAAGAGACAGGCGTTACACTTCAAGAAACAAACCGTGAGGTGACCTAATCATCGACTGGTTGTCCGAGGTCAAGGGCCAGAAAGCTCTCAGGATCGATCCAGACCCCATTGACTGACATTTCCCAGTGGAGATGAGCACCGTTGGAGCGCCCATTGAGGCCGCTGCTCATCCCAATGATTTCGCCTTTTCGTACCCACTGCCCCGGAATGACCAGCATTTGATCGAGGTGCGCGTAGCCACTGAAAACGCCCCAACCATGATCGATCAGCACATAGTTTCCCCGTATCGTCATGGAACCCGCCAGCACCACGCGGCCATTGGCAATCGCAGCCAGCGGTGTTCCCACTCCAACACGCGTATCGACGCCCGTATGGCGTCCCCAATACGTGCCGTTGTACAGCCGCCATGTGCCAAACCATCCGCTCAACTCTTGATCAACTGGTAGCGCAAATCCACTGTCCGTCCAGTAGCGTTCGGGCGTAGTTCGTTCGACTATGTTTGCCAGTTTGTCCATTTCGCTTTGTTCGATATCAGGATCGAGCAAAGGCACCAAAGACGCTGATACGGTGACGTCGGAACGGCCAAAGGCCCCATTCTCTACCTCGACGGTCTGGTCAAAGATTTCGGGTTCGTTATCGCTGTACTCAACCCAAACTTGTAGCGGGTAGATACCGGCGTCGAGTGCCATATCAGCTGCTATAAGACCATTCCACTCACTGTTTTCTGCATAAAACAAAAAAACACGCTCTTGAAAGACCGCATGCACCGCAGCAATGTTTGAGCCGGTCACGCGCACTATTCCCACCTGTCCCTGTGGAAGGCGATCGAAGTCCAACTCAATTCGAGTTGGCCCGGCACCGGCCAGTACACGAGAGATACTCAACGAGCCAGAACTAGGAGTCAAGAACAATATAATACCAGTGATAATGACGAGTAGATTGAAGATACTGATATTTCTTTTCAAGATGTGTCTAGTAGCGGTTGACCCTAATCTCATAAGCTGCCTCGTTTGAAAATTCCTGCTAAAGGTTTTGCCTGATTCTCATGGCAACGGGCTGATTCTTCTTCAGCCCATCGGCGGTCATGCGTGGCTATCAGTCCTGGTCAGTTTGAGCCTTTGACGTTGAGATCATGATCATTGCGCTCGATCCAGCATTGTATCGTGCCACGAAGTCGGATCGCCGAGAGGTTCTATATGAGTAAAGACTGTAACGGCGGATAAGGCTTCTCGAATATCCAGTTCAATTCGTTCTGACAGCGCATGTGCTTCTCGCACCGTCCAGGCATCAGGGACCAAAAGATGAACTGAAACAAAACGGCGCGAACCGGATGAGCGAGTTCGCAGAGCGTGCCAATCAACACTTTCTTGCTGCTGATACCGTTTCAAAATAGTGGCCACTCTCAGACATTCATCCTTTGGAAGTGCAGTATCTAACAATCCTAGCATTGAACGCCGCATCAAATGAAAGCCCGACCAGACAATATTGACGGCAACCAGCAAGGCAATCACCGGATCTAACCATGCCCATCCGGTAAGGGCCACTGCGCCAATACCGATAACCACACCCCCGGAAGTCCATACATCGGTCATCAGATGGCGCGAATCGGCTTCCAACGTGATGGAATTGTACTGGCGTGCTGCGTGAAGTAGAATTTGTGCTACGAGCAGATTAACCAGGGACGCCGCGACTGAAACAGCCACGCCGATTCCCACTTGCTCAATAGCCTGGAGATTGACCAGACGATGAATGCTAGTACCGATGATACCGACAGCAGCAACAAGTATGAGGGCCCCTTCAAACCCGCTTGAGAAATACTCAGCCTTGTTATGTCCGTATTGATGTTCCTCATCGGGGGGGCGGACGGCTATATTGAGAACGAGAAGTGCCACAAAAGCCGCTGCCAGATTGACCATCGACTCCAGCGCATCGGACAGTAAGCCAACTGACCCGGTTAGCAAGAAGGCTCCAGCTTTGAGTCCGATAGTTAGGATAGCCGCAAAGATAGAAAGCCAGGCAAAGCGAAACAGTGAGATTGGGAGCATATTAGAACCTTTTTCGCAACATGGTAATTGGTGCAGGCTGTTTGGAAGAATTTTCCAAACAGCCTGCGCTACTGTGACCGTTTATTCTAAGGCCACGTCGATATAGACTTTCAACACATTGTAATCTGCACCGTTCTCGACGAGCTTTCCATTCACAAACAGAGTAGGTGTGCTGCGCACACCGGCATTGCGCCCCTCCTCAGTTTCTTGACGAACTTTACTCTCATACCTCCCCGAATCCAGACATTGGTTGAATTGCTCAGTGTCCAGTCCCAACTCAGCGGCAAAACGTTTCAGATTCTCCTTGCTGTAAGTTCCAACATTCTCACCACCTTGCTCCTCGAACAATTTGTCGTAATAGATCCAGAACTGACCCTGTTCGTTGGCGCATTCTGCGGCTTCGGCAGCCCACTGGGATTCCTGTCCGATGAAAGCCATATTCCGGAAGACAAAGCGAACTTTTCCAGTATCAACATATTCTTCTTCGAGCCGACGCTCCGCGCCGGTGGCAAATAGCCGACAGTACGGTCACTGGAAGTCGCCGTACTCCACAACCGTAACCGAAGCATCGGGATTACCTTTGCTTTTGTCGAGACTTACCTCAGACAACGAAGAAGAATCGTCGTTTCTGTACCAGACGAAAGCAAAAATGAGAACAATGCCAACAACAGCGGCTGCTATTCCCCAGCCAGTGTTACCTTTCCACCACGCAGAACGACGCCTACGACGCTTGTTTCTCTTTGTCATGTTATCCTCCGAAATTTCGATATCACCTGCGATAAATCACGTTAAAGAACCCACAGCAGTAAAACTAAGCCCAAACCAGCCATGATGGCTCCGGTAGTGCCACGTACAGCCGTTGCAGAAGACCGTTCCCAAGCCTGCATTTTCTGGGCAATAACCGGATTCAAGGAAAGAGCTAAGATAACGATTAGAGGCAACACAAACATGAGGTTGTAGAGTGCAAGATACCCCAAGCCTTCCCAGTACCCAGACTGACTGCTCAATAGCCCTAACACGGCAACATATGGTCCGCCCGAACAGGGGAAGCTCTCAAGTCCCATCAGCGCGCCTAATACTAGCGAAGCGGGCATCGTCGCGCGATACATCCAGGTGGTGAGTCTTTCTTTGCCTGCGGATGGAACTTCCAACCTGATTGGGAAGTTTGGGAATATTGCACCTAGCAGGTTCGTTAACCCGAGCAGCATCAGGAGAACCGCGCTGGCTTGTCCAAGCCAATGCCCCTGAACCAACGTGGACGCCCGCAGTAATCCCAGACCGATCAAAAAATAAACAACGTATACCGCGCCGATATAAACGATGCCCATCTGGGCTATGGAGCGCTGATTCTTGCGAATGGTGAAGAGAAACGACACAAAAAATAGCAGGATCGCCATGGCGCAGGGATTAATGCCATCAATCAGCCCTGTCACTAAAACTGCTGTGAAAAGCAATTGGGACGAAGAGTCTTCGGCAGTGGCACCTGGAAACGTGTCTTGATTTGCTTCAAACCAGTTCAAATAGGTGTCTACCGGTGTGTTTGGGGAATAGGTTTTCGTTGGTCCGGCAAAAGCCCAAGCTTGATAGCTGCCGTCTCCGTTTTCCTCACTATAGATCAACAGACGGTCTGGCAGGTCATTTCGAGTCAGGAGCGTTTCTACAACGTGGCGGGGCGGCTCACCCTGCAAAATGATACGATTATCATCAATATACGTGGCGAGATGACTCTGTAGTTCCAACGGAATCCCGAGCGCCTGATTCAGATCGTATAGTTCTCCGCGATTTTCTCGTTGGTTAATATAGTCCTTTTTGCGCATCGTGATGCCATGTTGAGTAAGGAGATCGGTTAGTTCTCCGTCAATGTAGGTCACGCACTCATCACAAGCTTCGTTAAAGTAGATGACTGCCTGACGAGTGTTGGCCTGGCTCTCTCCCAGTGGCAGTAGTATCAAAAATGCCAGTAGGGCGACTAACGCAGGTACAATTTTGCGCTTCATAGATTTCCCTCTTAACAGCAATACAGCGTTTTGGGTATTTCACCTTCGGCTAGTTCGCCAAAGGGATTACCGTATTTTCGAATGTTGGCAATCATGGTTTGATTCGCCTTGGTTTCGACGCCCTGCCGTACCAGTTTGGTACGAATTTTTTCACCGGAAGGATCGTGTTCTACAGGACAAACCGCCCGGCAGGCCCGGCAGAGCGTACACTGATAGAAAACTACCGACGCGATGTTCTGCTCCTGGAGCAGCGCCAAGCCGCGCGGACTGATATGCTCTTGCCGCAGGATAGTGAACACAGGACATACTTCGCGGCACAGGCCACAGTGAATACAGGCCGCGTTTTCTCTGTCAATCATGATAGTTTCCCTCGATTGATTACATTGTGGGGATCATGAACGGTTTTGAGTTGTCGAATTTCAGATTGGAGCGATGCGTCAATCCAGTTTTTTTTCTTCAAGCCGATACCATGTTCTCCGCTTACCTTGCCCCCAACTTCCGCGACACGCTGGTAAAGGAGGCCCACGCGATCATCGTCCAGGGAGAAACACGGATGTAGAATGCCTACTCCCAGATGACCAAAAACAGGGACCTGAAGGCTGTCTAGCCAGTCTAAAATCTCACCGAGGCTCCCTTCTCCAATTTGTGGATCTTCGATCATCGGGTAGCCGTTGCGGGCCAGCATTGGATACAACCCGTCGCGCTTGCGCCACACCTCAGAGATTTGGTGGGCTTCAGTAATATCGCCGCTGCCGTCCTCAAACTCTGCGATCAGATACAAAGCCGGCTCCCATCCAATGGATTGGGCTGCATGGCGGTTGATATATTCCAGCGCGTTGAGGCGGCCCGCCGCAACCCATTGTTGTTGTTGTTGTTGGAGCAAAGCGTGATGGTCGGTGAACATTCGAAGCGACAAGGAACATCTTGGGTGCGTAGGGGTCAGACACACCACAGCTTCAGTGACAAATCCTGTTGTGCCCTCACGTCCAATCACGTCGTCAAGAGAGTTTGCGTTGAGTGTTTTTTTATTACCTTGTCCATCTACCAGTGTGACCTCTTCTACCCAACGGCGCATCGACCCGTATCGAACTGAGCGTAACCCGGCAGCGTTCGTTGCGATCATACCGCCGACAGTTGCTACTTGATGACTTCCGGGTATCACCGGCAAGTACAGCTTTGTTGGGAATAGGTGCCGATTAAGGTGATCAAGTACAACCCCAGCTTGTACCCTGGCGCGTTGACTAACCTGGTCAACCGTCATAATTGCAGTTAACCTAGAGAAATCAACCACTATGGAATGTAGTGGGACTGCGCTTCCACAGAGACCGGTGCCTGCTCCTCGTGGAACAAGGTCTACATCGTGTTCGCACGCCCAGTCAACGAGCCTTACGATTTGGTCAGTTTCAGAAGGCCATACAACAGCAATACATTCTCCCTGAATCGTTGAAGCATCGCGACAGTAAACTGCCAATGATTCAGCACAAACGGAATAGCCTGCCGATCCGAAAATAGATTCCAGTCCCGTTACTTTCATGAGTTTGCTCGCTGTTCTTGTATGGGGCTTAAAGCTTCACTGAGTTCTAATATCTCGATGTCCTGCGCATTCTCTTTGAAGTGGCTGTAACACAATGGACATGCTGTGCAGAGACGACCATTAGATACTTGTGTCAACCTTTGGCAGGCGATAGCATTAGCCAAATCAGGGAAGTTGGATTTGACGCCGCCGCCAGCACCGCAGCAGAGACTATGTTCTCGATTGTCGGGAAGTTCTTCGATCTCCCATCCCGCGAGGGAGAGAAGCTGGCGTGGTTCTTCGTAGATGTCTGCCCATCGCCCCAAATGGCACGGATCATGAAAAGTCAGAGCGGCACGGTTTGTATCAGCTTGGTTCACTCTGTTGCCGATCTGTTCGGCCAGCACCTGTGTCACATGATAAGCATTAAGTCCATAGTCGAATTTTAGGGTGTGGTAGCACCCTGGACAATTTGTGATGACCTTGCCTATGCTGAAACGACCGAAAATTTCGAGGTTCTTGCGCTTTAGCGCTTCGAAATCATCGAAGTAGCCAGCGCGTTTCACAGGACTTCCACAACAGAGAGTTTCGCCAGATAGAACGATGAAGTTTATCCCTGCACGACACAACAAATTCTCGTAACGTTGTGCGGTATCAGGCAGGACGTATTGTGTGACGCAGCCTGGATAGTACAACGTGTTCTGCCCTAACAGCTTACTCAGCCACTTCTTCATTATCGTTTTTTCCTGTCTGTTCAGCGTCAAGGCCGGAGCTGGTCACAGGCTTGAGGATGTTAGCCCGGAACTCCACCTCGATCTCAGGCTTTTCCGGATCGTTGCTACGGATGTAAATGACGCGCACAATATTGCCGTACAAATCATCCTCAGCCGGATCGAGTTTCACTCGCAGTGTGGTTGACTTGCCCGCAGGAACAGTGTCCTGGTCAACTTCTGCTTCGGTGCAACCACATGAGGTTGAAATTTTCGAGATTGATAGATCACTTTCTCCGATATTCCTGATCTCATATGTGAGGTCGATTGGCTCTTGGGGAATCTCACCAAGATCGTACTGTTCCGTTTCAGCACTTGATGGACAAAAAGGCAGGATAGAATAAGAGAGACTCGACCAGCCCACGGGCGAGACAAAGGAGTATGAAATGGGCAAGGAACGAGGCTCAGCCGAGGAGACGATCAAGACCATTCGACGCAAGACACGCCGCCAATATTCGGCGGAAGAAAAGATACGGATTGTGATGGAAGGGCTGCGCGGCGAGGAAACGATCGCCGAGCTGTGTCGACGCGAAGGGATCGCCGAGAGCCTGTACTACAAGTGGAGCAAGGAATTTCTGGAGGCCGGTAAAGCCCGGCTGGCCGGAGATACCAAACGCCAGGCCACCGGCCATGAAGTGCAAGACCTGCGCCAGGAAAACGAGCAATTGAAGCAAGCCGTAGCGGAGCTGCTCTTGCAGAATCGGGTGCTGAAAAAAAGTGTGACTGGCTGGGAGAGCGGGTGGGACGAGTGATGCGCTACACCCAGGCTGAAAAAATGGAAATCATTCGGTTGGTCGAAAGGTCGGAGCAGCCCGTCAAGCGGACGTTGGCCGAGTTAGGTGTGGCCCGCAGCACGTTCTATGACTGGTACCAGCGCTATAGCGAAGCAGGCTTCGAAGGGTTAGCCAACCGCAGCACCCAACCACATCGGATTTGGAATCGCATTCCTAAATCGGTGCGTGTTCAGGTTGTGGATCTGGCGCTCGAACACCCTGAGAAATCACCGCGCGAGTTGGCCTATCACATCATCGATACGTGGGAATACTTTGTCTCTGAAACGAGTGTGTATCGTATTCTCAAAAGCTATGATCTCATCACGAGTCCGGCGTTTGAGATCGTGACGACCAGCGATAAGTTCAAGAATCCCACTAAGCGCGTCAACGAGATGTGGCAAACGGATTTTACGCAGTTCAAAGTGATCAGTTGGGGCTGGTACTACTTGTGTACGATCTTGGATGATTTCTCACGCTACATTCTCGCCTGGCGCTTAGCGCCAACCATGGGCACCACCGATGTCGAAGCCACGCTTAATCTGGCATTGGCGTACACCGGCGTAACCCACGTCAAAGTTGTCCATCGTCCGCGCCTGCTATCCGACAATGGCCCTGCGTTTGTGTCCAAACCGTTGGCCCAGTATTTGAAATCGTACCGCATGAAACATGTTCGCGGACGCTCTCATCATCCCCAGACCCAGGGAAAAATCGAACGCTATCACCGCTCGATGAAATCCATCGTCAAGCTGGATACTTACTTCTATCCGTGGGAGCTGGAGCAAGCTATTGCTGATTTTGTGGTGTATTACAACACCCAACGCTATCACGAATCGCTCGATAATGTGACGCCCGCCGATGTGTTTTTCGGCAGAGACCAGGAGGTGCTTTCGAAGCGTGCTATCATTAAGCAACAGACGCTACAACAGCGTCTTCAACATCATGTACAGGCTTTCTAGTTCATGCGAAAAGTCTCTCTTATTTTTCAGCCGCTTTTGTCCGAAAGGTGCTGAATATTTACACCCATGATCTTGCACGCCTGGCTCACATTCCCCAACTCTTCGGCCAATCGCAGCAAACCCACTTTGTTCTTGATGATCTTTTCTTCGGTTGTCATATTGACACTCCTGTTCGTGCTTGTCCATTGTACTCGGAGTGTCAGATTAAGTCGTGACTATTTCACATGATATACCTTCTTGGTTTATTACCATCGTAAGCAAATTAGCGCAGTACTCGAACGTCTACGGCTTCAAACGATTCACGGTTCTTTTTTCGGTCAAAGCTAGGCTTGAGAGCAAAATCAACTCTCATTCCCTCGTGCGACCGACGCGGTAGATTTCGTTGATGGACGAAAACATTCTCACTGCCATCATCAGGCTTAATGAAGGTATACGATTTCCCCGGCGGAAGGCCCAGAAGAATACCCTCTTTCCGCTCAAGGTCACCTGTAGCCGCTTCACGCCATAGTTTCTCGCAAATTCTTGAGAGTTCCACTTCATCGTCAGGCAAATCAGGCCATGACTGCTCAAGTGTTTCAAGCAGTTCTTCGGTGTCACGCTCTGCTTGAAAAAGTTCGAGCGGTATACTCCAGGAGCGATTAGTTCTGACGACTTTCGCAAGTTGCACATGAGCTGCGGCAACATCCGGTTTTCTTAGTGTTACAGCAATATTGGCCAACATTACAAAATGACCTAGTTTGTACTGAGCGCCTTGGCGAGTGCTCTGCAATGCGTCGCACATTAACCGAAAAGCTTCAGCGTGGTGGCCCAAGGAATATTCCATTCCTGCCAGCTCCGCTTTAGCATACCAGTCACATCGGGGATGCTTTTGAAGCTCCCGCATCTCAACGACAGCTTCTTGTGTGTTGCCTAATCCTGCTAGCGAAAGAGCCACAATTCTCTTGAGAAAAAAGGAATTAGGAAAATCACGAAGACCATTTTCAGCCTGTTGACGTGCTTCTTCGTAACGTTTCAGTTCCAGTAGAGCTCGTGAACGACCAATATAGTATGTTTCACGATCCGACATCCATGTCTTCCCGTTATATTCGTTGGGACTGGTCTCGAATACCTCTGGTGTAGCTTTATCTGACCACCTAAGGATCACGTCCCATTTTGCGTTGTTCTGCTCTTTCGCGACCTTCATAACAGCTTGGACAATGAGCCGTAAAGCTAAGTCATTGGGGCCTAGAACCAGAATTTCTTCTGCTGACTGTAGAATCTGATCGAGATCGCTGTCTTCTTTGGCGGGTTTGAGTTTTTTGTCGTAAAGAACCCAAATTAGCCTGTCTGAAATATGACGATCATCTGGAAAAAGCCCAAGCGCCTGCCGGGCTATTTGCTCAGCTTCCTCTAGTTCTCCAGCTGCACGCAAACAATCAATAAGTTCTCCCAATGTGTATTTGTCGTTGGGATATTGGCTCCTTGCTTGCCGCATGATCTCGACAGCCTGATCAGGTTGGTTAGCTTTTCGGAGACAAGATGCGTAACGCCAGCCTACATACGGGCTTGGCTCAGTCTTCCACAGATCAGCGAAGAGGGGAATCGCTTTAGCGAACTGTTTGTTTTTCCGTAACCTATCCGCGTCTTCGAATTTCGGGGACCTTCTGTTCATGTGTCATCAGCTCTTGTGTTGTCTATTGACCGAGGATTTTTCGAGTAGTAGCAAAATGCCATTTTGCCACTTTGCGCAATCCATCTTCACCCTGACGCGCCGCGATCTGTTTCCCAATTTGAATAATTCGAGGATCGGACGACCCCTTAGGGAATTCGATCCCATATTGATCTGACATTCGGGCTAGAGATTGGAGAAAGTGGGCACGTGCTAGAATCGATGCAGCTGCTACAGCAATATTCGTTTCTGCCTTCGGTACCTGGACCAAGTTCAATTTGGTTTTTCGCGCCTGACTCAATAACTTGCCCTGAACCAAGTGTTCATCACCGAATTTGTCTACAACGACTGTAATTTGCTCTTGGGGATATTCAACTAGAATATTCTCCAAAGCTCTAGTATGGGCCCATGCCAGCAACCAGTTAAGGTTTTTGCCTTCACGCTGAAAATCCGCATACAGGGTGTTATAACGTTCAGGGAGAATCGCTACAACTTGAGCGCGTTTTCCACAAATTCGGTGTATCTCCGCAGCAAGCTCTCGATTCCGTTTATCGCTAAGCGCCTTACTATCTCTTACGCCCTTTTCTCTTAGCTGAGAAGCAATTAGCTCGTCCACAAACACAGCTGCTCCAACCAATGGTCCAAAATAATCGCCTTTTCCTGCTTCGTCTGTGCCGATCCACGCTTCACCGATGCCTTCGATCTGAGTTAGTTGCGTTTGCTGATTTTTTTTGGGCTGGGGAATCTCCTGAGAATCAGAGATATTGGCCACAGACCTGACATCATCATCAACCTCGTCAAGCAGAGGTGGAGAACCAGCAACAGTCAAAGTCCCATTGGTAAACTGCCGCACGAAAACAGTCTGTCCCCCCTTGGTAATTCTTATCCGGTAATGACAGTTCTTCTCTTCCTCTCGAACGCTATCTCCACGGTTAATCAGATGCTGTTCGAGCTTGTGTTGCAACTGGTTTTCCCAAACTTTGTATTTCCGCGTTTCTGGTTTTCCCGGTTGTCCAGTTATTGCCTGTGCTACGCGAGGTCCAAACACTTTATCGCATTCTGCTTCAACGATGCGCTTCAGCGGGGTGTCTTTACCCTGGGGAACAGGCTTGATTTGCTGAGCATGATGTACCAATAAAATGGCGGTGTCACGACCATCTGAGAATTCGACCCTGATACACGAACCAGTTTGGGACTTTTGACTTACTTTACGAATGTTTTTCTGTTTGAGTTCTGTCTCAAGCTGCTGAATTTTGTTCTGTGCCAAGCGTTCTAGATTTGTGCTTTCTTGTTGATAGCTCCTGTTTTGAAGCTTTTGCTTTGCTTCTAGTACAGAAGATACAGCCGTTATCTCTAACCCATTGACCGCCTCACAGTCTTCGACGTTTTCTTGTGGAATAAAAACCCGACGTATTCCCAGTTTTTGGGCCGCTTGTAGTTTCTCTTTCAGATATTCGATTCGTTTCACATTTCCCTGATCATCCACGCTGCCCGTAAAAGCGGTGTATGGATCGATGTCGAGGTTTTCGACTCCTGCGAGAAGAATCAGAGTCAGACCCAGGCCAACTGAACGTCCGTCAAACGGAATATCGTCTCTGGCAATTTCCCAGCGGAAATCCCATTTGCGGGTTTGGGGATGCAGTTGATGGATATATCCTAACGCACGGCGAGCGGCTGTCTCCATTTCGTCACCCACATTGTTGAACGACTCAATTCTGCCATCGCCATTTGCCAGAATACTTGCTTTAATGCCATAAACTTGACCCTGTCCTCCTGAAACAAAAAGGACATTAGCTTGCCAGTTGCAAAGATGTCTGAATCCTTCGAGAGCTTGCCTGACAATGGTCTCAATGTTGATGACCGTTTCGTGCTGTCCTTGTTCTCTGAGATGAGCCAAATAGACTTCAAAGAAGTTTTTCAGTTTCTGACCACTATCGCCATTAGTGCGAGCTTCATGGAGCTTGGCCTTACTAGTATCTGAAAAACTGCATTCAATTTCTGTTTCGAGAGTTGGCCAGTGCGACAGGCGATCTAACAATAAAGTCTCAAGATCAACCTGTGGGTCAAGCACTGCATAAAGCTTGTCATGAATAGCTCGAAGATGGGCCAAATGCTTTCGTAGACCATCCAGAAAGTCGGTGCTGGATTCCCCATATACTTGAGAGAGCAGATTGTCGACTTCGGCCAGTAACCGCTCATTTCCGACAAACTGATAATCATTGTTTTCCAGCAAAATAGTCTCAAGGCTTTGGCATTCACGGTCGATCTGCCTGTTGTCAGACCGCAGTAGAGCGGAACGGAGACTAGAGATATGATTTTCGAGTTGCGAAATAAGATCGGCCATAGCAGAACTCACCCCTCGATTTCCACGATCACGTTTTGGATATGTTTCCGATCAAAGGAGGAAATTCGAGCAATTGGAATCTCTTCACCTTTTTCTAGTTTGGCTACCTCTGACTGAATCTCAGTATCCGGCATGACGAGCGTTACTCTGCAAAAATGCCCTTCCATGCTTGGGGCAAAATCATGCACAAACAGATAAACGAGGGATTCCCGTCTACGTACCAACAACTCGAATGTGAACTGATGCTCTCCCTCGGTTTGAGCGATAATCATTTCATTACCCGCAGGTGAACTCGATGCAAAGGCGGGTCGGGGGCTTCGCAGATAATAATCTGTGACTTTGCCCAATCGAGGCAGTATCTCGAAGCGCCACCATTGTGGAGCCTTGTCAGAAACAGTTTTGAGATCTGAAGCAGGAAACTCTCGAAAGACAACGCTAGTTGCCACCTGGGCCAAGTATTCAAGTGCCTCAATCTCAGATTGCTGGAAGACCACTCGTCCGTCATTTTCGCCCATGAGTGGCAAACCAGTCCTCATCTTGACATCAGCTGGAATTTCTTCACCCAATAGGCGAGCAGCATGGATACTCGTCAGAGCGCGAATGACTTCGTCAGGGAGCTTGCCCAAACATTGTTTGAGATGTCCTCTAAGCACAGGGACTTCATTCCAAATCTCAATCATGAAACGATAATTGAGCGGACTTTCATCCTCAGAGACGATAAAGTCAAAATCAGTGGCCATAGAAAGCTTCAAAGAAATGGGAAGTGCCATTAGCTGATCATATTGGTTGGACGAATCACTTGTAGCGCTTAGCGTTACAATGAGACGCGGGTCATCAGTCTGGCTTACAGGTAATCCTGGAAGCTCAAGCACACTTCGGGTTGACCAAATTTGCCCGATCTCAATGTCTGTAACCGCAATAGTCTTGGTCACTTTATAAAAATGGGGCGCTCGTTCGCGCGAGATGCTACGAATAGCATTTGGGATTTGTTTACTCATGATTTGCTCCATACTACGCTTTGCGTGGGTCATTAGACTTTGTCAGGATATGAAGCACAGAACTCGGATAATCGCGCGAATAAACTTTCCGCCTCAGCTTCAGTCACATCTGCTGAAGCTACGCATTTTTCTACAGTGCGGAGGTCGTTACTAACTGTGCTCTTGGAAATCCCCAAACGAGTACCTATCTGTTCCAACGTCGGTTCATCAAGGGCGAAATATAATCCGAGTACTCGTTTCTGTCGCTCTGATAGCTGTTCAATAATTTGACGAGCAATTTCTGGCAGATCGATAGAATGTTTTTGATCTTCGGCTGATACTATATCAGCGTAAGTCGAAGAGTCGTCCTTGAGCGGTTCATTTAAGGACACGATCTCAACATCAAACAAATTCAGCCGATATCGTAGCGCGTCAATTAAGAGAGAAAAATCGACAAATCCATCTAATTCGCGAAAAGCACCATCAAGCAGGCGTTGCAGATCCTGGCTACTAATCAGATGTGAGACTTTTTTACTCGAAGTCCGATACCTAATTAACGGCGGTAATGAAATGTTGAACATTGCTCGAACCACATCTTCGAGTTCTTGGATGACATCTTTTTCAGCCCAAGAACTGAGACCCCATAATTCGCCTGTCTTGGTCCGAGAGAAGTTACGAAAAGTAGAATCTTCATGAAGCATTCTTCGAACTCGCTTTACAAGGTTTTGAAACTCTGTCATGTCTTTGCGGCTAATCAGAAAATGCCGAAAGTCTCTTTCCAGAACTTTCTGGAATTGAGCAAGGGTTTCTAGAGACAACAGATAGTGTTCTAGCCATCCAGCTTTAAGGAGTTTTTCGACTACAAAATCATGACATAGACTGCTAATCGCATCATCGTCCCAAATACCGTTCGGTGAATACACTGTCGGAGGATAACGCTTTGTAACATGTTCTACAGTACCCAGGATGAGACCATACAAGAGTTCCCCGACTCCTTCTGCCTGGTATTCCATCAAGTATGCTTCAAAGTCAGGGTTGTTCATTTTTTGCTCCCTGCCACGCTTTTGAGCCAATTCTGGATTTTATGAATGTATTTTTCCGGTAGCCGCCCTATGTATTCAAATTCCCGAAATCTATCCACTGGAAACGGTCTCCGGAAATCTAGCAGAACTACACCAGCTCTATCCAATGTGGGTAGTAGGTTGGCGGGAATCAGAAGCTCGTCAGACCGTTTGCCAATCTGTGTTGTACGTGGTGATGCAAGAATCGGTGGTCGATTGGGTGAATAGCCGAGAACTACAACCCAAGGATGTCGCTCCTTTTTTCCAAAATGGCTTACTGAGTCCGGGATCCACCACATATCCCCTACCTGCAATCTATCGTAAACATGTTCTTTTAATCCTGCTGCGTCTTGTGTCAAAAGCAACCTCAGTTGTTTGAGGTCGTTTATTTTGGTCATACTTTGACTCATGCGCTCACCCCACATTTGTGAAGAGCCTTCAATTATATAAAACGGCGAATCGCGCGACATTTCCAACTTTGAGCGAAAATGTCATTTGTTATTGAATCCTGGAAAGAAGTATGACGATTTCGCGCAAACTGGATTCGGTAAAGAGCAGGTCCTGGTCAATTGGTCAATAGCCAACAATCACTGGTTTCAAAGCTTAGGTTCAGCCTCTCAGGAAACGTGCATCTATGGCAAACGAGTCTTGAGTTCCTGTTTCCTGTCGATCCTGTGTCATCCCAAGCCGCTCCAGCAGTGTTTGTCCTTCTTGTTTCAGATTAAGGAACATGCGCCTGAGTTGTTCAGAGTTTGCATTGGCGAAATTATCGGGTATTGGATCAGGTATGTTTGATCCGCCTATTCGAGCCGCAGTCAATCTCAGCAAAGCTGTAAAGGGATAACCGTGACGCAATAGACTCTGGGATGAATGTTCGTTTGTTGTAGCGGCGCGCCAGGCATCGTCTAGATTGCTAAAATGTCCACTCTGCATCAATTCAAGCAAGGTGGCTCGATACACAATCTGCACTGCGTTTTCCACCAACGCCGAGTGTGTGGCTTGAAATCGCAGGTTAGTAATGGAATCAAATTCCTCACGCGCACTATGCAAATGTCGTTCGAAATCTTGTTTCGCCCATCGGAAAGCGGTCTCGGACCAGACACTGTTCCCAGAAGCATCTTCTATGACGTTCAAAAGGTCTTGTAGTGTTTGAAGTCGGACAGGTTGATTCTGCTGGTTTAGCCCATAGTAAGCCTTCAAGGGGACAGAATCAGCCGAGGAGAAACAGACTATTCCCTGGCGTTCATCCTCTTCAGGGGTTGGTACTCGGCTGAGTAATTCATCCAAAACCCGATCTCCATACGAGAAGAGCCGCAGTGAGTTCGGATAGCGATCAAAGGTTTCAGGGTTGAATGTGATCGCTGTTTGCCCCTGGGATGTGGTTACCAGATATGTCGTTTCAATATCTGGATTTGGGGCAATCTGATGCCCAAAGTAACTTGACTCCAAAAAGGAGCTTTCGAGTTCGGGGAGCGTGATCGGGGCAGCCAGCCCGGACCAAGGATGAACGCTTTCACTGCCTTCATAAACGTTCAAGATGTCGCTGTCTCTTTGGTCCAACCCGCGCTCAATATCGTCAAGCTCTCCGGCTAACACTTGTTCCCGCTCATCAGGTGTAGCCATAACGATACGTTCAATAGCTCGACCGACACGAGCCAGAATCGGTTGAAGATCGCCAACTACACCTTCAAACCAGTTGATACGGTGTGCAAGCGCCTGGTAAACACGCGCTTCCACCGTCTCTTCGTAGAAATAGTTTCGAATCCAGACTTCATCATGTATCTGGCCGATGCGGTCGATACGACCAATTCGCTGTTCAACCCGCATGGGATTCCAGGGCATGTCATAGTTGATCAACACACCGCAGGTTTGCAGGTTCAGACCTTCGCTGGCAGCTTCCGTGCATACAAGGATTTTGACATCCTCACCGGCACGGAACGTCTGTTTGATGTCTTCCTTTGTCACACCAACCCAGGCAATCCCATTCCAGATTTCTCCACCACGACCGCTGTAGCAGGCCACCTGGCTGCCATAAACCTGGAGGAGCTTGTCGCGTAGGTAGTCCATTGTGTCAGTATACTGAGTGAAGATAATGGCTGTTTCGCGCTGCCGAAAGATCGTGGTCAGGTCCTGAATAAGCTGTTCAGTTTTGGAGTCATGCACCGAGAGCTGCTGAAGATCGCTGATGAATGACTCAACATAGTCGATTTCCTCCTGATACAACGACCGTTGATCGTCATCCAAGATTTCGGTAACGTCTTGTTCGAGGTCAGCTTGTTCTAGATCATCATCATCAAATGCCTGTTCAGCACGTCCTTCCAGGAATTCTAGCCTCCGCTCAAGGCTTTGCCGGACCGCATAAAAACTGCTCGTCAAGCGGCGGCGGTATACAGTCATCACAAAACCCAGACCTTTCCGTTCATTCTCGTACTTTCGGTAAAAGTCTGAGATGTATTCCTCGATACGGAGATAGAGGCGCATCTCTTCGGGGCGCATGGGTATCCAGACGAGCTGCGGATCACGGGTGGGAACATTCTCATTCAGCAGTCCCTGCCGTACATATTCCCGCAGCAGATCGCGTGTATTTCGAAACATCATATCACGCAAGGGAGTGTGGCGACGTGCCATTTCCGCTACAAACGGCTTTGCGGTCTGCAGTAATGGTCTCATAGCGCGCGAGGGATGAGGATCGCGTGGCAGCTGCTGCAAAGAGTTCCAGTCTACAAACCCCAGCGCATTGCGCGCCCGTTCTGCGAATTCTGGATCGATTTGCCCGCCATATTCCAGGTAGTCTTCCACCATCTCATAAACGAAATCCCAATCGACGTCCTCAAAGGGCTTCATCAGCTCCAGATAGAAGCGCATGAAGTTGCCTTCGTCGGCCCCCCACTTGCCACCCAAACCTAACACTTTGAGCAAGTCCCATACCTCAAGCGGATGAACTTGCATGGGAGTGGCCGTCATTAAGAGAATGGCATTGGCCTGGAAGTTTGGAGCAGTCAGCAGAGCCAGTAGCCGGTTTGGACGGTAGATCGGCTGTAAGAAGGCCCGGCGGCGGGCATGATGAGCTTCATCTACCATCACCAGGTCCCAGGGCCGCGCGGAAGTGACCTCGTCATACCGATCACGGCGTTTGGCAAGTTGGCTGGATGCGATGAACATGTCAAACGCATCCCAGGGGTTTGCAGTGTCATACTGCCAGTCTAGCTCTTCGCCCGCGTAATTCCAGAAGCGTCCACCTTCGAATAACGGTACATCGAGTACGAATTTTTCGTAGAGTTCTTCCTGCCACTGGCGCGACACCGACTTCGGCACCAGCAGTAATGCGCGCTTGACGCGCCCTGATATAACAAGCTGACGCAGCACCAATCCCGCCTCGATGGTTTTGCCCAATCCGACCTCATCGCACAGCATATAACGCTTGGGATAGGTGTCGATGATCTTCTGTGCGACGCGCATTTGATGCGGCCAGGGCGTGATCGCGCAGGTCGCTGCACCAAGCTGCTTCGCATTTGGGAAATATGGAATATCACGGATGAACTGGAAGATCAGCCGTTCACGGCGGAGTTCCGCTTCTTTATCAGGGGAAGGGTTAACAGTGATCGCTGCCGGAGCAAGCGGGTCGTGTTCCGGCGCATTGGCAGGGACTAATCTCAGCAGGGCGTCTCGTGCAGCCTGGGGAATATCAAAGGCGATCCAGTCATCTTCGCGGCCTTCCCAAACCCGGTCGAAGCGAATCGCGACCTGCCTCAGATACGGGCGGCTGGTGTCCCATGAAAAGTAGACGCTGAACTGCTCGTAGTTGCGCTGCCAGCCGGTCATCGATTCGTTGATACTGCCACTGAATGCGACCTGATGACCTTCAGCATCGGTGAACAGCCCTTCTTTGGGATGGTAGTAATCTTGCGCCGATTCCGCTGGGATAGGTAAACCGTTTGCATCGCGCGGCAAGACAACTTTGATCTGCAGCGTACCATGCGCGATCATCCACGCGAGAATTTCCAACCGGCGACGCAGCAAGTCCTCCACCGGCTGATCCAGCGCAGTGATCAGCTTGTCAGTAACGATCCCTTCGAGTGATGCGCCGCGCGCGATGGCGTCCACATCCTCCCTACTGAGCTGCGCCCCGACCAGAAGACGCATCGAGCCACCGTTAGCGACCAGTCCGGCGACGCCTGCACCAGCTACCGCTAACGACGAACTGCTGAAAAAGCCGGTGCTCCGATCATATTGCACGGCTCGCTGCAAGGCCGGGATATAGAAGGTGTTCAGCCGATCATCCGAGGGGCCATAGGATATCTGCCACTCGACTTCGCGCAGCGAGGTCATGCATCATCCTCCTCGTCCTCAGATTCTTCGTCGTAATCCTCTTCGTCGCCCTCGTCAGCTTGATCAAACAGTCCCAACTGCTGCGGAACTTGCGGGGGTGCTTCTTCCGGCGGGACTTCGAGATCGGTGAAGAAGTTAGCGCGTAGACGTTCGAGCATCTCGGCCTCGATACGCACCCATTTCCCTTTGACCTGCGTGCGCGGGATCGCGTTCAGCAGCGCCTGGATGCACTGCTGGAACTGACCATCGTTGAACAGGCCGGAGCGCTTCAGGAATGACTCGCAGGCGTGCGCGCCATCCTCCTGCAACACCAACAGCGCGGTATGCACGGCATCGATCATGCTGTCGAACATGGCGAGATCGGGATCGACCATGCCCCGTTTGCGGCGCTGTCTGGGCGTTTGCAGCACCACGTACTGCCCCTTTTTGGCGACCATATTCTTGTGACCGCGAATGTCGCCGTCCAGGTCCACGCCCAGCGCGATTGCCAGCTTGCGCGCCTCGTCGTAGGGGAACTGCTCCGCCTGGAACGCATCCCAGGCCATCAGATACCAGTCCGTGAGCGGGTCGAAGTCGATGTCGCGGCCCAGCAGCAAACCCTGTTTACGCAGCTTAACGACTTCTTCACGCGCCAGGTCGAGCGCGGTTTCAGGACGGAGCGGGCGCGGATCGCCAGTGCGCTCGTCGATCTCGCTGGTGAGCACCGGCCAGTGCGCCGAGATAACCGACAGCGCCGGACCAAACGTGCTGATGTACAGGTCTACCCCGCTAATGCCCTGCTGCGCGAACTCGGCAGCTTTTTCACGGGCGACGCGCTGCACCTGTCCCCGGATGTCGTCCCACCACACCGGCTCGCCAGAGGATTCGCGTTTGCGGCAGGCCAGCAAAATTGTACTGGCGGCAGCGTTTTTCTTGGCCTGGTGCAGCGAATGTTCGCTTTCGGTATGAACCGGCCAAGACGCCTGGACCGAAAAGCCTGCATTGATCAACGCGCTGGAAAGCGTATCCCACGCACGGACTTCTTTATGCGTAAACATCACGGTCATCACCCCATCATCAAATAGGATGCGGTGACATTCACGGAATATAGCCTCCATCTTGCGCTCGTAGTCCTGCAACGCGAGCTTTTTCTTGCTCCGTCCCATTCCCTTGAAACGTGCCTCATTGGCAACCGCTTCGTCGTCCTTGTTTGTCAGATAGTCCTGGAAGAACTCTGGGAAGAGATGGCCGACTGAGCGCTTGAGCCAGACATAGAAGTAGTCAGATAGCTCCGCATACATGACGTTTGCTTCATAGGGAGGATCAAAGGTGATATTGTGCAGGCTGTTAGCTGATATATGATCGAGATCGGTAGCCGAACCTTGCCAAATCTCAAGTCGCTCATATGGCGGACAGCCTTCGTTTCGCCACATAGCATATTGTGATGGGCTTGCTAACTCAGCCAATTCGCGACAAGCTTTTCTTGCTTGGTCTATTGCCCAAGGTAGCAAATTAGCTGCAGCATCAAATTCCCCATGACTCCACGCAAAACTGAAATCGTGTCGGTTGAAGGTGTTTGCCATGACTGTGCGCCCAGGCGACCAGACTGACAAACGGGAGTTGTAGTTTGGGCACTTGTTCAACGCTAACCCTAAGAAAGATTCCACTGCCTCCGCACGATCTCCTGGCAGTACAGCGCGAATCTCATCAGATAGCTCGTGCAGCGAGTCCAAGTAAGTGAGCATTGCTAACAGTTGGCGAGGGGAAAAGAAATCCGCCCAGGTAGGCATCCCGAAGGTTAATGGACGCAGATCGTTGCTTACTTCGGGATAGGCTTCCGTCGGCACGAATCCCGCTGCCTCCCAAGTTGGTAACCTTCTAGCCAGTTCAATTTCAGCACTTCGAACAGCCTCTAGATCGTTGCGGGTCGGGGCACGAAACTCCAGCCCGTGTGCCCCCTTAGTGGCCAACGCATAGAGCATTTGCCCCATGCGACCTTCTTGAGCTTCTTGTTTAATGTAATCGCTTTCAATCGCCTCGCCGGTCCAGGGTGAACGCCCCACACCATAGTTGACCGTGCCGTCACTTGGATCAAAATCTATGGCGTCGCCGTACTTGATCTCAAACTGAGGAACATCCCAAGCCGGACTGGTAACAAGCTGTACAGCCACATTCTTGCTAGGCTGGCCTTTTGGTTTACTAAGCCACCAGTTGGGCGAAAGCGGCACAGGTTTTCCAGTTGTTGGACAAGCCACTGTCCGCGCCCAGAGGTAAGCGAAGATGTTCTCATTTGGTTGTTTGGGAAAATATTCAGCGAGGCGTGCTTCGACACGCCTTGCCCATTCATCGCCCCATTTGCGGATGTCATCAGCTAACTTCAGTCCGAAGCGCGCAGGATAATCGAGGGTCGCTTTCAAGACCACTGATGCGACAGGATTCAGTTCATTGGCATACGTCGTGAAGCCATACCGCAACGCCTCGAAGGGGATTGATCCGCCACCGGCGGTTACGTCCATCACTGAAAGGTCGCGCTCCCCCCAAGTATATTCGAGCAGATCGCGCATTAGTTCCAGGTCTTCAGCACTTGGGCTGACGCTGAATGCGCGCGGAGCACCACCGTAGGGATGTTCTTTGAGCTTAATGCCACGCTCTTTTGCCCATTTGACCAGTTTGTATCCTGCAACCGGATCACCCTGAATGCCAAGCAGATGCACAAACCAATCGCGGTAGGTTTCTTCATTAGGAAAATGCTTATGCAGTTCGCTTGGCCAATCTTGGGACCACTGCGGCAGCACGCCCGCCAAAATTGCCGCTCGGCTGACGGACAGCGGTCGGCGTGCCCACCATACATGCAAATAATAAGTAGGCGGAAGTGCTGTCATTGAACTGCGTTCGCGTTGGCTATCGACACCCAACGCTTCAAACGGCAGCCAGTCTTCAATTAGTACGGCGGGGCGGGTGGTCATATCAAAGGTCCTTTTTATTTACACATACAGTTGCGTTGAAGTCTTCAAGGTAGTCAACAATATCAGGATCGACGAGGCCAGCATCGAATATGCCTGAGCTCTCGATCATGAAAGGATGGATGTCGGCGGCTGCAAGACGTTCAATCCAGTTATTGTTCGGATCGGTGCCATCATCCTGCTTCAATTGGTCCCAATACTCACGCATGGCTATTTCAGCCTGTTTGGAGATAGCTTCGGGTAACCTGAAGTTCGCCATATCAGCGATCTCCCTGGGCGTTATTTTCACTTGCCCTTGCTTCGTGTTTTTCAGTCCGTGCAGATAGTAGTTGCGTAGAAAATAGAGATCGCAGACTCGCGGCGCTCCTGTGCCCTTGGAGTCAGCCAATGAGGTGACCAGACTCTGGTCAAGCCACGGATCAGTAGCGCTGGGCACACTGCGATTTTGCAGCCACCGTATTCCGGCTCCAAGCTGATGTGTGCCAGGAGCTTTCCTTGCTTCCCCAATCAGCTCGATCATAGGAAAAAGTAGGGCTGACGTGTCGATGAAGATCAGTTTCCAATTGTTTCCATTTGCCCAATAGAGTCTCCAGGTAGAGCAGATCAATCGCCGTGCTACTGTGAAGATGTAGAGCGCCTTGGCTTCCAGGTGATGCGAAGGCGGGGTTCTGCCCAGTTGGTACGGCTTGTATTCCGATCGGCTCGTGATCTGTTGGATAACGTCGTCCCACTCGGATTTGTACTGGCACTGATGATTCTGAGTAGCCTGCGGATTGAAGTATCCCATATCGAATCCTTTAAAACCGTTCTCAGTTTTACTCCGCAGCGAGTAACACACGCAAGGCTTGCTGCGCGCGGCTGCTGTAGAATGGATCGGTGCATTTGCTGTACCAGTAGTAGGCTTCCTCGGAAGGCATCGTCCGCACTTCACGTGAGATCGCTTCGATGCGGTCCAGGCGCGAGAGCGGTGCGATAGTCAGGAACAGGAGTCCCAGGCGTAGGCCAGTCTCTTCATCCAGATGAAACGGAGCCTGTCGCCTGGGGGACAGGTCGGTTGTTTTGTAACCGCCGCGCCGAAGTGCCTCCAACACATGGTCGGCTACAGCCTGCAAGTTCACGCCCCCCAGGGTCACGATCCGTTTGGCTTCCGGGGGAACGCCGTTGGCCTTCACCGGCCATTGGTAGATTGCCAGCGCATAACTCTGCTCGTCGCGTGGCTCAACATACAATTCGAACGGTTTTTCCGGGTTGTAGTCATCCGGCACTGGCCCTGACGGTTGTGGTGGGGTCAGATATTCTGGCACGGATGCCCCTTCGAGTACTTCTTCAGGAACTTCGAACAGTCCCAGGCGACCGCGCATGGGTATTGGAGTTTCGAGGCGTTGAGGGTTTGCCAGCCGCCAGCCGAGTACATCCCCCGGCCAGTCGCCCAGATCGAGATGCTGATCCCGCATATCTGCGAAACTGTCCGGATCAAATGTGACCATATCAACGATTTCGACAGTGCCCACGATTGCACCGCGTGTTATCTCAGCAGGATCGATGCCATAGGCTTCGCAACCGTCTTGCTCAAGGTTGCCTCCAGCATGAATCAGGATCGTGCCACGATAATGGGTTTGCCAGGTCCGTAACTCGATGGTTTTGCGGCCCTGCAAAATCAGTTCGGCCCAGGGCTGCCGGATTGAAAGCGTCTTCATCAGCGCGCATCCTCTTCAAACGGCTCGGCGCGTACAGTCATGTGCCCAAATCCCATCTGGGAAAACACATCGTGGATCGTCCTGAACTGATCGCCTCTAACTTCCAGCCCTTGTGGAAAATCCACATCCAGCGTGGTACGAGCATTGAATTTTCGTCCTTCCTGCGCGAAAGTATCGGTCACCTGCTTGAGACGCTTGTAGCGATCCCAGCCGCCCTTGAACGATACGTGAATCTGCTCGCTTCCGTCGAACTCCACCGTAAGGCTCTGTTCTACCCAGAAATTGCCCTTGCCCATCTGCGGTATAGCCAGCCCTAACGCTCGAACTTCATTAGCACCTTGCTGTCCATCTCCTTGAATACTGATGGTTAATTGACGCAGCCATTCAATATCCTGATCTGCGCAGAGGTCCAATAGCCTTTGGAATGCTTGTGCAGGCGCCCCAGATCCTTGTAATGCTTCGCGTATTGGTGGGAGAACTGTTCCGCATGTACATTCATCAATCGGGTTCTTGCAGATTGGACAGCGCTCAACCTGAGTGACGGCTCCCGGCGGAGTAATAGGGGGCACTCCTTTGATCGGCCATCCAAGACGCTCATATTCTTCAGGGACGTATAACTGTGCTTCGTCACTGATCTGGATCGCGGGCGATGGGGATGCGGCACTGTATCCCACTTGTTCGGTAGCGTCATAGTAAACCCAAACGTCTTGCTCGATTCCGTTACGGATAGTCTTCTTAAGTTGGTTAAGGTCCAACATGATGCGCAGGTTCATTTTTCGGGCGAAGGTTCTGCGTAAGTCTTCTGTGCTGAGATGCGTTTGGCCTATATCCCACGCCCGCGCTTTGATGAATTTAGCCGAAAGCG
>ENA-OSEO01001492-OSEO01001492.1-sediment-metagenome-genome-assembly--contig:-NODE-1492-length-41929-cov-12.799078_pt1 | contig 41929 bp, 36 predicted proteins | sample MGYA00237883_ERZ534232 | MGnify/ENA metagenome assembly ERZ534232 | reverse complement strand
GGCGCTCCTGATGCCGGTGGCGATACAGATGTCGGGCAAACAGGGGCTGCCGCCGGGAAAGCTTCTGATGCCGCTTTCATTCGGCTCGATCCTGGGGGGGACGACGACGCTGATCGGCACGCCGCCCAATTTGATCGTCTCGGGGTTCCGGGCGGAGTCGGGGGCGGAGGGGTTCGCCATGTTCGACTTCAGCCTGGTGGGGCTGGTGATTACCGTCGTGGGGGTCCTTTTCGTGGGGCTGATCGGGTGGCGGCTGGTTCCCATGAGAAAACAGTCGGATGCCGAGGGGTTCGACACCGGCACGTATCTGAGCGAGGTCCGCATCCTCGAAGAGAGCAAGGTGGTCGGGAGGACCCTGCGGGAGGTGGAGCATGATCTTGACGAGGCCGATGCCCAGATCGTCGGGATGGTCCGGCATGATCTGCATTTGTCCGCACCGAATCCCGGACGCATCCTGCGGGCGGGCGATATCCTCATCATCGAGGCGGAGCCCGAATCGCTTGCGTCGGCCCTGTCGAGCCTGGGCCTCAAACTCGAAGAAGAGGTGCCGGTGGACCGGAAGGACGAGCCGTCCGAGGGTGAGGCGGACCAGGCGGAGAAGGGAACGGGGGGCGAAGAAGGGTCTGCGGAGGAGAGCAAGGGGCGCAAGGCGGAATCGGGCGAGGTCGTCATCCGGGAGTTGGTGGCCATGCCGAGAGGGGTCCTGGTCGGACGCTCCGCGACCGACATCGAGCTCCGGAGCCGCTATGGCATCAATCTGCTGGCTGTCTCGCGCCATGGCAGGCGTTCGGTCAAACGTCTGCGGTCCACCGCTGTTCAGGCCGGGGATGTCCTCCTCGTGCAGGGGACGCCGGCGGCTTTGTCGGGGTTTGCAGCCGAGTTCGGGTGTTTGCCGCTTGCCGTGCGGGAGATCCGGGTCCCCCGGAAGGGGCAGGCTCTGACAGCCACCCTCGTGATGGCGGCTGCGATCGGGGTTGCCGCTCTCGGGTTGCTGCCTGCGGCGGTTTCCTTCGCCGCCGGGGCGCTGGCCTTCGTCGTGATCGGGGTGATTCCGGTCCGCTCCATTTACGACGCGGTCGATTGGCCCGTGGTCGTCCTGCTCGGGGCGATGCTGCCGGTGGCCGATGCCATGAAGTCGACGGGTGCGGCCGATATGATCGCGCGCTTCCTCCTCGAATATGTCGCGCAAGGCGAGGCGGTAGCCGGTTTGGCCGTTATCCTGATGGCGACCATGGTCCTGACGGATTTCATGAACAATGCGGCAACTGCGGCCGTCATGTGCCCGATAGCGATCGGCACGGCGGTCCAGCTCGGGGTGAACGCCGACAGCTTCCTGATGGCGGTCGCCATCGGGGCGTCCTGCGCGTTCCTGACGCCCGTCGGACATCAGAACAACACGCTGATCCTGGGTCCGGGGGGTTTCGGGTTCGGGGATTACTGGCGGATGGGGCTGCCGACCGATATCCTGGTGGTCTGCATCGGCGTGCCGATGCTCCTGTGGGTTTGGCCTTTATGACAGGGCGAGGGCGCCGAGCTCCGCAAATCATGTCCTGCTTGCAGGATGCCGGGGAGATCAGACGTCGGCCGATACGCAAAACCGAGGCCGGTCCTCACACGGGCAGCGGGGCGGGAAGCATGCCCCGCTGCGTCTAGGATATGCGGTTCAGCGAGGTGTCTCAGGGATTTGCGGCTCTTGCGGCGCAGTTGACGATAGCGCCTTTTTCTTTGCCGGATATGATGCCGCTCGCTTTGAGTTCGTTGGTCAAGCTGCTGACGCATTTGACGAACTGGCCGTGGTTGGCGGCCCCCTCCGCGCACTCATCGATCAGGTCCGATAAGAGCTTCCCGTTATAGACGACATCCGTAACCCCAGTCTCACAACCATCGATCGATACGGGATCGCGCAGGCAACCCTCCACCGTGACATTGTTGAAGCTCACGCCGTGGGTCGCCCCATAGCCGTAAAGGCCATAGAAGATCTGGAGCTTGGCCATTTCGCCCGTAAACGTCATGCCCGCGGGAGTCAGCTCCATTGTCCCCCAGTTGCCGTCCGTCTCGAAGCCTTGATCGAGAGCGTTGATTGTCATGAAGGCCTCGCCCGAGGTTTCGCTGGTGGCTGTCAGAACGATCTGGATCTCATAGGTCCCGCCCGTGTTGTACGTTCCGCCGTCAACGGCAAGGGGGCTTTGGGCCTGCCATTGATCCACACCGTCTCGGTCGAACCAGAACCGGTGGTTGTTCCCGGGGGCCGGAGGAACGCCGGGCAGATTGTAGGCCCCTTCTCCTTGTCCGCCTACCTTCTGCAGATGCAGCTTGTCATCGAGATCCAGGGCGGGGGCTCCTTCAGGGTCGGGATCGAATGTGCCGGCAGTGTAATGATAATCCGTCGCCATCCAGACGCCGGCGCCTTCGGTCGGATTGAAATTGCCGTATCCGACTGTGCGTGCGCCTAACTGGCTCCAGGCATGGGCTCCGGCGTCGTCGCTCAAGCCGTTCCCGTCATACGTAAAGGTGATGATCAGATCGCATTTGGTGAGATCCCAAACCTCATCGAAATTTCCAGCGACGAATCCGCCTGAGAGTGGAACGTCACCGTAGTCGATGGTTGCGGGCTCTGCGCCGGCAAGGCCTGAAAGCGCACCGCACAGCAAAACGACAGCCGCGATGAGAACAACCTTTTTGATCTTCATGTCAAACCTCCCATCCTGTGGAATTGTTCGTTGTTGCTAAGAACCCTCGATGATTCCATTGAATTTGCATCACCCCCCTTCATCCGACGGCCGGCTGATCGAGAGCAGGCGGTGACCTCCGGAAGGTGTCCACGTTGCCTGCATTGCGGCCGATCAAAAGCAGACAGCCGGATCACCTTTCGGCAACCCGGCTGTCTGCTGGAGACCCGTGGCTTTCCGTCCCCGTCTCGCGGCGGGTTTGGCCTTTTCGTGAGAAATATCTCTTAGCGACCTAAAAGAAACGGCCGGAATAAATCTTGCCGATTGTGCGTGACCGCAGCTTGAGAGCCCTTCTGCATATTCAGGATCAAGAGGAACTTCGGGTCGGTGAGGCGGCTCGGCAGGCCGGGAGCTGCTAGAGAAGCGCTGGAGGAGAGCAGGCCTGGATGTCCGAAACAGATTCCATTGGGTGATGGAAATTCAGACGATGAACAAGTTGAGTTGAAAAGCATTATTTCAAGCCTGACGAGGGATGTCAAGATTAAAGAGGAAGGATGAACGCGGTGTGGGTCATCCGCATCATCCAGAGCCATTTGCGGAACCCGATGAGCCGGAGGGCGGGAGGATCGGTTCCCTGATCTTGCGGTGCTGAACAGCCTTCTATGCGATTTTGGATACGGCAGCCGCCGCGCGAGCTCGATGGCCTCGATGCGGATATTCGACTTGGAAAAGGGCGGCAGTCGATTCCGGGCTGACAGACATGTGAAGGCTGTGAGAAGCGAACGAAGAAGGATGGCATGATGCAAGACCTGGCACTCATAGAATTCTTCGGACGATAATTGATTGAGTAAAGATGGAGTATTTTCTGCATCACGGAATAAATCAATGAGGTATTTTCAAGTCAATAATATGGTTTGTAGGTATGACAGTGCAAAACCCGGCACTGCATGGTCTGCTAAATGGATTTTTTTACTTGACATAAATCTTTCTTGATCCTATCGTCCAAATCCTGAACGATTCAAACACATATTCGCTGATTCTATCTGATCGTCACGCGCATACAGAAGGTGTGTTAACTAGCTGTTTTTTTTATTCCAAGCGTGAGAGGATGAAGTCAATAGAAGTGAGATAAGCTTGAGTATGTTTGATAACTAGAATTTTCGATATTTTTTAGCCGGCATCATTTTTCCTGAAGAGAATAGATATTTCCATCTTGAAAGGGTCCGTCCGCAAGCGGTTCGAACGGACCTTGCCGGGTGCGTTTTTGTGGTTTTTCGTTGGCTTATAGTTTGCGGCCGTTGTTTATGAACAAGAAGAATCATACGAGCAAGGAGGTCGTCAGATGAGGGCAAATGACAAAAGGAAGGTGGGTATGTCTTTGGTTGTGTTTGCGGCCCTGTTGTTGTTGTGTGCGTGTCAGAGCGCGCCCCCGCCGGCGCCTGAGCCCACGGCCGAGGACTATTTCAACCAGGGGCTCCGGTATTTCAAGGCTGCAAACTATGATAGCGCCATAAGGGAATTCAGAATGGCGACCGCCGAAAACCCCTCTTACATACAGGCCTACTTTTATCTGGGGCAGTGCTATGAGAAAAAACAGGCTTGGGACGATGCGGTAGCCGCCTACAGGGAATGCATCAAGCTGGACAGCCAATATCTGAAGGCGCGGGAAGCCCTGGGTGTGCTCTACTATGACCTCCAAAAGTATTCGCAGGCGCGGGAACAGTTGGAAGCCGCGAAAAGCTTGGGGAGCATCCTGCCCAAGGTGTATTTCTGCCTGGGTGAGATCTTGCGAACAGATGGGGACTGCAAGGGAGCGATGGCGGAATACCAGCGTGCGCTGCAATTGGATCCAGCCTATGTGGCTGCCAAGGACGGTCTCAAACTTGCCACCGATGACTGCAACAGGAAATACAGGAAGCCCCAGGCGCCTCTTCCCAAGAAGGAAAAATCGTTTCAGGGCGGTGGCGCCGCAATCGAACCGGGCAAGTTTTAAGAGCGGTTCGTGGAGGGTTTTATGTGCAGGGTGGCAGAAGGCTGATAACGGCAAAGACTGAAGCATTCTTGGAGGAGAACTATGAGAAGGAAAGGGGCTAGGGGGATCTTCGTTCTTGCTTGCGTGACGATGGTTTCTGTTTTCTTGTGGACGTCCGCCTCGGCTGGAAACAGGCAGCTCATGAGCGAGAAGATGGCCAAAGAAGACCTGAAGCGGAATCTGATGGAGTCCGTTGTGGGTTACAAGGTCATGAGCAAGAGCCAGATGGGCCTTACCGAAGAAGCGAAATACCAGGTCAAGGAAAGGGCGGACGCCTTGGTGAAAGGGATCGTGGTCGAGAAGGTGCTCTACGATCCCCAGAAGGATGTCGCCTTCGCGTTTGGATCGGTGAAGCTCGGGGATGTCAAGACGATTGTGGGCGATATGAAACGCTATGACAATGTGGTGGTTCAAGGCATGGGTTTCGGGACGATGACCCCGGAAGCGCGGCCTCCCCTCATGGCGCTGCGCGCCGCGCTTCTGAACGCCTATGACGAGATGGCCGAGACCCTGGTTGGGGAAAAGATTTCCAGTTACAGCGAGATGGAGAATTTTATCCTCACCAAGGATATTAACCACTCCGAGGTCTGTGCAGCCGTCTACGGGGCAAGCATTCCGAATCCCGGCATCGATGACAACGACAGGGGCTGGGGATGGGATGAAAGCGGGAATGCCTTTGTGAAGCTTCAGCTTGATCTGCGCAAGGTCAAAGACATCCTTGGGCAGCGGATTGTATACGAGGGCCCGAATATCATAGAGGTGGAAGGCAGGGGCGCCCAGACAGACGAACTGGCTGGACCCGAGCAGGGCGGAAGCGGAGAAATGGTTGCCGCTCCGGCCACCCCACGGACCACGCTGCAGGCGCTGCCTGTTCCGGTCGGCGGCCAGAAGGTCGGTGAGCCCGTGGCTCCGCCGCCTGCACCTGAAAAACACGAAGGGGGAGCGAGCAGATAATAAACCTGTGCCGGCAGGCCTTCGCAGCGGGAAGCGCCTGCCGGAGCCGAGAGGTCCCGGCGGAGGATGGTGTTCAGATTGGGAATCGCGCAACAAGGAATGCAGAGATCACGGCTTCCCCTTCTTCTTTCCCGGTTGTGCGGCTGCATGCTTGTTGTTCTGGTTGTTTCACTCCGCGCCGGCGGAGCGTCGGAGGAGATTCCGTGGACCGATGCATGTGTGACCGCTGCGCAGGCGTCCAAAGTGGCTGTCGTGGTCAACTGCGATTCCGGTGGCGATTTGGAGAGCCAGGTTCAGGGGTTGATTGAAGATATCCTCTATGAGATCGGCTTTGGGATCATTGACACGGATCTTGTGCAGAGCGCCATCAGCGACACGCAACGGCAGCTGCTTTTCTCCGGCGACAAGGTGGCCGCGCTGCAGGCTGCCGATGCGTTGGATGCGGACCTGCTGATGATGGTGAAGGTCGGGGTGAGTTCCAGGGCGGTCAGCCATCTTAAGACCAATCTCCAGAGTGTCTCTGTCGGAGTGTCGTGCCGGATGGTTGCGAAGGATTCCGGGGCTGTGCTCTCAGTCTTCAGACTGACAGACCGCACGGCCGGATTGGATGAGGGCTCGGCGGCGATCCTGTATCTGGAAAAAAGATCCGAGGAGATTGCCGGGAAAGTGAAAAGGGATTTCTGCGGCCGCATTCTGAAGGAACTGGGAGGTCCGTCGCCTGCGGTCCGCCCGCGGGGCGAAGGGATTGACCCGCCACCCTCGACCCTCGTGCCCGGCGCAGGAGAGAAGGTCCAGGATGCATCGAGTCTGGAAGATCTTTAGCGTGTTGGGTGCAGTAACCCTTCTTTCAGCCTGCCCTGCCCAAGCCGAGGTGGACTCCATCCCCACGATCGTGGTTTCCGCCGAAGGCCTTGCGGATCCGAACTACTATCGCGATCAGAGCATCGCCTACGACGAGGCGCTTCGTGACGCCAAAGGTCAGGCTGTGGAAAAGGCTGTCGGGTGTTTTGTCAGCAGCCGCACGGTTGTCGAGAACTATGCCCTGGTCTCGGATCGTCTAATCTCCAAAAGCGACGGCTTGATCAAATCCGTTTTGAAAGTGGTGAATGGTGGCGTCCAGGCGGATGGGTTCTACCACGTCTGGATCAAGGCGGAGATATTCGCGAAGCCGTTGAGCGAGAGCTTGAATCAGCTGTCAGGGAAGGAACGTTCCTTTCTGATCAAGGAGAGGGGCAACCCGGTGGTCAGCGTCGGCATCCTGGTGGAGTCTCCGGAGAGCGGCGAACGGCAGGAATGCCACACGTGCAATACGGAGATCAGCAGCGCCCTGATGCATTTCGGATACCGGGTGATCTCGGATAAGAAGGCACTCGAAGAAAAGGAGGCCCGCATCAAGATGATGGTCTCCCAGGGATATCCCGGCCAGCTGGCTTCGACATTCATCCGCAAGATGAGCGACATCTCCGTCATGGGGATGGTGAATCTCAGAAAGTCTCCCAAAATCAACCTCGCCGGAATCGATGTGCAGACCACTCTCCTGACTGCCTGGTCTCTCGAGGCGGTCGACAACCACACGTCGCAGATCATCTTCGCCCGAAATTTTCAGCCTCCGCGGGGCGTCATGTACAACAACGAGGACGAGGCCGTCCTGAAGGTGGGAAAGCAGATTGGGGAGGTCTTCTCAAAGGACCTTTTCAAGAGCTACATCATGCGGCCCTCGCATGAGATCCTCATGATCGTGAGCGGGTTTGAAGACCGAAGCCTTGCAAAGATGCTAAAAAAGGAGCTTATCGGGGTGCGCGCCGTGTTGAACGTGAATTTCAAGGAATTCCTGGCGGGAGGCGAAACGGTCTTCGACGTCGAGTTTGCGGGCGGCAGGGAGCATTTTTCGAACATTGTGGAGGATGCGGTTCTTGGACCCTTGAACCGTAAGTTCGGCAAGGACGCTTTTCACATCACTGAGGAGCATGGGGATATCCTCCGGATAGCATTCGATTCTTCGAACCTTCGGCAACCGTTCGAAGAGGTTCTCGAAGAAGGGGCTCCCCTGCAGCTCGTGGCGGATGCCCCCCCCGAGCGTCTGCGCGAGGTTGTCAAGAGTGAGGAATTGAAGCAAAAGGTGGTAAAGGCCAACCCGGATGCCGGGAAGGCGTTGATGGATCTGTAAAGCATTTGGGGAAGGGAAAGAGGAGATTATGGCGTTTCAAAGCGGAGAGGCCGGAGGCGGCCGGGATAGGCAGATGTTCAGAGGCCGGCCTTTGGCGGTATCGCTTTTCGTGGTGGTGTTCGCGGCGCTTCTGTCGTTTGCTTGCGGCTGCGTTGCGAACAAGCTGATTGCCCGGCAGGGGGCCCATTCCTTTGAAGGACGAGTCACATCCTATCAGATCGAAAAACTGTTCAACACGGGGTATGTAGAGATCCGCTCGGCAGACGGAAGCGGGACGAAGCGGTTCGAATCGGATCCCCTCACGAAATTTCTCGGGGATGAACTGCCTCGTACAGGGGATTACGTAAAGGTCACCTATCTCGTCGATAACGAGGTCAATAAGCTATGCAGCTTGCAGGTCGAACATAACAAACCGGCTGCCGTCTACCTGCCTCCCCCACGTTCTGCCGCTGCCGCGAAAACGGGCTCTTCGGAGCGGTTCTGTTCGGATATTCCCGACGAAGAGATCAAGGGGTTCGGGCGGGTGAAAAAGGTCGTGAATGTAAGGAGCGGCGCAAGTACCAGCTGCGCGAAGCTCTCACAGGCCTCGCCTGGCGACAGGCTGAGGCTGCTCGGAAAGAAGGACCGATGGTACTACCTCGAGCTGCCCGACGGAACCAAGGGCTGGATGTACAGTCCGCTTGTCCAGGTGGAAGGTCAGGAAACGACGATTTCCGCTCCGGCTGCTGTCACCGTGGAACTCCCGGAGGTGAAAGGGGAGAAAATCTCGATCGCGGTGCTGGATTTTTCCAACACGACGCCCGAAGCTGCTGAAGTCAACCTCGGGAAGATGATTTGTGAGAAGATCACCACCGCCCTGGTGAATTCCGATGCCTTCAAGACCATCGAGCGCGAGCAATTGACCAAAGTGGTGAGCGAACTCGAACTCGGTCAGACCGGGATCATCGATACGTCGAAGGCCATCGAGATCGGAAAGATATACAACGCCGACGCCATCATCGTGGGAAGCGCGGCCTTGATGAACAACGAGATCAGTCTGGACGCGAGAATCATAGAGGTGGAAAGCGGTGTGATCATCAGCGCTGAATCGAGGACCGGGAGCTACAGCCTTTCGGGTATCAGCGCTATGTCGCAGCAGATAGTGAACAGCCTTGCGCGCAAATTCTATCGGGAGTCCTGAGGCTTGCCCGCGGTCGGCTTGGAGGGGTGATGGGACGGGCCTCGAGAATAGAGTATCCGGGGGCTTGCTATTATATCTGCTCCAAAAGAGAAGAACGGCAGAGCATCTTTGAGGAAGATGGTGATTTCGAAACCTTCCTCCTCATCCTCAAAGATGTCGTGTTGTTGTACCGGTGGAAGTGCTATGCTTGGTCTTTGATGGACGATCAATACCAGATAGTTGCCGAAACGCCCAAAGGGAACCTCTCACGGGGCATGCGCCAGCTGAACGGCGTGTATACCCAGCAATTCAACCGCCGACACGGGCGTAAAGGCCCTTTGTTTCATCGTCGCTACCAATCGATTCTGATCGAGAAGAAGAGGTATCTTCTCGAACTCTGCCGGTATGTCGTATTGAGTCCGGTAAGGAGAGGGTTCGTGAAAAGGCCCGAGGAATACCCCTGGAGCAGTTTCATAGTGGAAGGCAGGGATGGTCCTGCGCCAAAGATTTGTGATATGGACTGGGTCCTGCTCCATTTCGGGGGCGACGACCGGGAGGCAATGCGCCGCTATGCGCTCTATGTTCAGAATGGCATTGGGACCCGCTTTCCATCAGAAGACCTGAAAGACCGCTGCATCCTGGGCTGCGAGCATTTCGTCAGCGCTGTGAGACGGATGTTGAGGAGTGGAGTCGGGCTGCAACGGGCCGTTAAGTTCAACGGTTCGGGCAGACGGCCGAGTCTTGAGGCACTCTTTGCCCCGCATGGTCCGGTAGACAAAGAGCGCCGGAACAAGGCCATTGCACGGGCTCGCTGGGAGTTCGGCTACAGCCTGAAAGAAATCGCGAAGCATGCATGCGTCCATCCTTCCACCATCAGCAGGATTGCCCGCGGGCGATCCGCCGAGGAGTTGGAGGCGCCTTTTACCTTTCCCCGTTCATGAATCTACAGGGCGGCCGATTCCTGTTTTATTACGGGCCGCAGAGGCTCGAATCGACCGCCCGGCAGCCCCATCCGAGCACTTATCGGTCAGGTCCGGTAAAAGCTTCCCATTCTAGACGACATCGGTAGCCCCAGTTTCACAACCATCGACCGACACGGGTTCGCGCAGGCAACCCTGCACCGTGATATTGCTGAAGGCTACTCTGCGCGTCGCTTAATACCCCTAAAGAATCTTTAGTGCTTCCTTTTCTTCCCTCTTTTTACTATGAGTACGCTGAAGATGTAGATCAGGTTTCCGCATTCGTGAATGTATTTGGACGACGGCCCCAATCCGTTTGACGAATGGCTACAGGGTCAGATTCTAATTGAAGCGTTTACAGGTGCGATGATGGTGTTGTTTCTTTGGAGGCCGGTCCGGGAAGGGGCGGCCTTGAAGCGGGAAGGGACGCCAGCGGGAGGCAGCGCATGAGGAGAGGGCGGGTGGTGTGGTCATTGGTGGCGGCGTGTCTATTTTCGGTATTCGGGTCAGACGCGTCGGCTATGTACAACGATTACGGTGTGAATCAGCCCAGCGCTTTCCGCGATTACCAACAGGTCATGATCTGGGACAGCGAGGTCCATGCCGCCGTGGCGGGGTTGAGGGGCGTGTTGATGTTTTCGACCGGCAGCTGTTTTTCGGGAGGATTCATCGACGACCTGGTGCAGTTGGACCGGGCCGTTGTCGTGACGGCCAATCTCTGGCATGGGTTCGGTCTTTCGATGTGCGATTTTCTGACAGGTGTTTCGGACGAGCGGGCCTTTCATGATGACTACCTCGATGCCTTCGAATGGGACGGGACAGGATCGCCTCCCACCTTTGAAGAGGCCTTTGCCCTCGCAAAGGATACGCTGCGGGTGACCGAGGGGCAGACATGGTCCTGGGGAGGCGTCGAGTTCCCGCAGTTCGCTTCCACGGGTGGAGCCGGCGGCGGCGATCTGCGCTACAAGACGGGGGACCGGGCGATCCTTTTCAGCGGAATGCCCACCGACAATCCTTATTATCGCACCAGCTGGGACTATACCATCGCTGCCGGCCGCGGGCTGCTCATGCAGGATTACGGCTGGCCCGGGGAGGCCGTTACGACCCTCTTCTCGGATGGGAATGCCCCCCCGGGGGAGGCGGCTCCCTGGCTGTCAGGGGCGGGGATTAAGAGCAATCTGCTGAGCGCCCTCAGAGAAGCCGCGGACGTTATGGACGCCGGCAATTCGCTCGTGGTCTTCGTCATCGCGCACGGCCGGAGCAGCGCCGTGATGGCGAGCAGACTCCTCCCGGACGGTTGCAGCATCGAATATCTCCTCATCCCCAACGGGCGCTGCATCGCCCTGGATCCAGCCTACCCGGCCGCCACCTATGGATGCTCCCAGATCGAATTGACCGGTTTCAGAGATCTCGATCCCCGGCACTACTCGGTCCAACTGCCGGCTGCCCTGTCCGGTTGGGGATGGCGGATCGATCCGGAAAAGGGATCGCTTTTCCTCGAGGCGGACGACCCGGCGGACCGGAACTCGTGGCTGGCGCCTGGCGCCGAATACCTCATCCGGCTCGAATACCATGGGGCCCTCGGTCGGATGGCGATCAGCCGCGGCGGCTGGATCCTCTGGCTTCCGGAAGGCGGTGGGGGTCCTCCATTCATGAGTGATTACGGCGAGCCGGGTGCGGGTTGGGGGATGGGAGAGCACGTTCCCGGGGGCGATGCGCTGGGTTCACCGGACCCGTCAAGTTGGGGCGACGGATGGGATTCAGGAGGGGACGGCTGGATCCTTGTTCCGGCGCCTTTCGAAGAGTCCCTGAAGGTTCCGGCGTTGTCCTGGGGAGGAGTCGCAACCTTGGGGTCTTTGATGCTGCTCGTAGGCGTGCGATTCCTCCTCGGAAGACGGAGGACGTGATTCGGCCCCGGCCGGCTGCCGAAACGCCATGATGCAAGCAGGTTCGGGGATTCAGGGGCGGTTGATGGCCAACCCGCTCACCTTTCAGCGTTATGAGGACCTCTATTTCCTCCGGCCCATCGGCATCCGTGACTTGCTGGAAAAGGCTCAATGCACCAGACGCTGGCCTTGACAATTCTTCTGCAACTGCTAAGATTATTACATAATTACGCAATATGTAAAATATATGCTGATGAAAAATCGTCTCAATATCCAGGAGAAGGAAGCCATGCCGCTGGTAAAAGTCATCCGAAACGGACAAATCACCATCCCTAAAGAGTTCCGAAACTCTTTGAAAATCAAGGACGGGGATTTGCTGGAAATCGAACGCTCCGGGTTCGGCTTTTTTGTCAAACCAAAGGTCGTGCTTGACAAGGACGAGGCTATGGAAAAGTTTATGAACGGAGTGGCGCAAATCCGGGAAAAAATGAAAGGGGCTGACCCGGAAGAAGTTGATGCAGCCATCGCAGATGCGGTTAGAGCCGCAAAAGCAGCCACGGCCAAAAAGCGTAAAGCCAGCGCCGATGCATAAAGTCGTCTTCGATACCAACGTCTTTATCAGCGCGATTATCAAAGGGAAAAGCAATCCTGGTCGGCTGCTTGATATGGTTAGGGGAGGGGAGATAGAGCTTGTCCTGTCTCCTGACATCCTTTCGGAAATTCAAGCCGTGCTGCACTATCCGAAGATTAAAAAAATCCACCAGCTACAACCAGAGGCTATCGATGCTTTTTTGAAATATATTGCGTCGATTTCTCAAATAGTTGAGCCTGCCAAGCGTCTAGATGTCATAACAGACGACCCCTCGGACAACATTTATCTGGAATGCGCGGTGGAGGGTCACGCGGATTTTATTGTCAGCGGGGATCATCACCTTACCGATCTTAAAGCCTACTCAGGGATCCGGATTATGGATCCGGCCACTTTTTTAAGAACGATCCACGATAAAGAATAAATCCGTCGCCATTTACACCAGCGTATCCGCCGCCAAGCGGAAGGTGAACCTTTGCGATGGGTGCGTTGATGCAGCGGTGTCAGGTGGTTATCCTTGCCCTCCAAGCCGGGACGATGGGTGATTTTCCGGGGGGCGATGGCAACTCCGAGCGGGCTATTCGCTTTCCGGCGGCGGACAGGACTCGGGGGTGCCGTTGCTTTCGAGTAGGCTCAGAAGGTCTTTCCACTCGGAGATGCGGGGCACCTCGCGCTTGGGCTGGTAGTTTTTGATGGTGGCTATCCCCGGGGCGAAGGGGATGTTGCGGTCCCAGACGTAGGTGGTCCAGATCGGCTGGATGCCGACCTGGCAAGGCCCTTCGATATCAGGCTCGGGGTCGTCGCCGATGTAGATCAGGTCCTGGGCCTCCACCCCGAGCTCCTCCATCAGCCGTTCGAAGACGAGCGGATGCGGTTTGCGGTAGCCCAGTTCCCCGGATATGAGGATGGTGTCGAAGTGCTCGGTCAGGCCGAGGGAATCGAGGATCTTCCAGGCGGCCGGCCCGTGGGTGAAGTTGGAAAGAAGCCCCAGACGGTATCGGCGGCGGAGTTCGGAGAGCATCTCGGCCGTGCCGGGGATCAGACGGGCCGATTCGTGAAAGGCCGAGAAATAGGCGTTGATCGCCTGCGCGATGCGGGGGTCGTCCGGGTCCACATCAAAGCCCACCGCCTGGAGGGCGGCGCTGATCCAGAAACGGTTGTGCGTTTCGCGCCCGGTCACACGGGTTTCGGCGATGAACCGGATGGCCGCTTCGCGGTGGGCCTTGTTGAATCTCGTTTCGTCTATCGGGAACCCGTTCTCGGTCAGGCTCCCGACCAAACGCCCGACGGCGATATGGAGGGCGTTCGCCTCGACCGTGATCAGCGTGTTGAACAGGTCGAATCCTATGGCTTGCAGTGTCCGCATTGTCAAATGATAGCTGAACCGGCCGGCAAAGACAAGGTTTTGGGGATCACCTTTCTACGACCAACGCGGCGTCCAGGACCAGCAGCCCGTGCTCCATGACCCGGACCGGATTGAGGTCGAGCTCCTTGATCTCGGGGTGCTGAACGAGGAACTGCGAGATCTTGGCTGCGGCATCGGCCACGGCCTGCTGGTCGTACCGGGGGCCGCCGCGCCAGCGGTCGAGGAGGGCGCGGCCCTTCAGGTCGCCGAGCATGTCGAGGGCCTCCGCCGCTGCGATGGGGGCCAGGCGCATGGCGGCATCGCCCAGGGCCTCCGCCGCCGTTCCGCCGAGGCCCAGGAGGACCGTGGGGCCGAAGCTCGCGTCGCGGGTGCCGCCGATGATGAGTTCGAGGCCCTCCGGGGCCATTTCCTCGATCAGGTACCGCTTTTCACCCGCGGCCTCGATGCGGTCGATCCGGTCGAGGGCTGCGCGGAGCTGGTCGTCGGTGCGGATGTCGAGATGGACGCCCCCCACCTCGGTCTTGTGGAGGATGGATGGGGAGAGGACCTTGACGACGCAGGGTTTCTGCAGACCGGCAAAGGCGGTCCGGGCCTCGTCCCGGGTCTTGCAGACCGCGCGGTGCGGGGTCGGTATGCCGATCCGGTCCAGCGCGGCCTTGATCTCGGCTTCGTCCGGGGCGTCGCCGAAGGGGGCCGCCGATGGAATGTCCGGTGGGGCATCGAGGGTTCGCCGGCGATGGGCGCGCCTGGCATCCTCGACGAGCGCCCGGACGGCCCGCGCGGTTCGGTCCGGGGAGACGAAGGCGGGGATGCCGAGGGCCTTCAGGTCATGGAGCGTCGGGGCCAGGTCTTCCGGGAAGCCCGCCGTGCCGAAGATCACCGGCTGGGGGAGGGCGTCCTTCGTCGCCTTGAAGAGGGCCACCGGGTCGATGACGGCGGGCTCGTGGATCGCGAAGACGACGAGGACGTCGACGGAGGGGTCGTCCGACATGGCCTTCAGCACGCCCTTGAAGGTGGGGCTCGGCCGCCCGGTGTCGACCGGGTTCTGGATGAAGGTCATCGGGGGGATCAGGCCCGCGATCTTTTGCACGGTCTCGGGCGCCAGCCGGGGGAGGTTCACGGAATGGCTCCGGAGTTCGTCGGCGATGATCATGGCCGGCCCAGCCTGCCCGCTCAGGAGTCCCACGCCGGGGTCGGCCTTGGGGGCCAGCCGCACCTTGGAAAGCAGGTTGGCGGCGTCGATCAGGTCGTTGCTCGAATCCGCCACCACGGCGCCGGCCTGGCGGAGCGCCGTGCACTTGAGGGCGTAAGAGCCGATCAGGTTGCCGGTGTGGGAGGCGGCGAACTCACCGATGTCCGCACGGCCGACGGCAAAGGCCACGACGGGTTTTTTCGCGGTGGCGCGGGAGACGGCCTCGAAGAGCCGCCGGCCGTTGCTCACTCCTTCGAGCGCCATGGCGATGACGCGGGTGTCGGGGTCGTCAGCCAGGTAGTCGACCACGTCGGCGGCCGAGACGTCGGGGCCGTTGCCGATCCCGGTCGCAACGCTGATGCCGAGCCCCTGGGCGTGGACGACGGAGCAGAGGATGAGGTTCATGGCCCCGCTCTGCGAGACGACCCCTACATCCCCGGGCCTCATCTCGCTGATCCAGGGCGTAAAATTGGCCGGGACGCCGGCGCGCGGGTTGGCGAAGCCAGCTACGTTGGGGCCGAGCAGCCGGATGCCGTAGGTCCGGCAGACCGAAAGAAGCTCTTCCTGAGCCGCCTTGCCGGGCGCGCCCGATTCCGCGAACCCGCCGCTGATGATCATCGCCGCGCCTGCGCCCGCCTCCCCGGCCTCCCGCAGGGCCGCGGCGCTCCCCTTGGCGGGGATGGTCAGGATCACCAGGTCCACCGGCTCCCCGATCGACTTGAAGTCGGGATAGACGCGAAACCCCTGGGTTTCATCGAGCTTGGGATTGATGGGGTAGAGCGCCCCGGGGAAGTTCCTGAGGGCGTAGACCATCTGGTAGCCGGCCTTGTAGGGGTCGTTCGACGCCCCGACAACGGCGATGGAGCGCGGGCGGAACAGTCTTTCGAGCGATGCCATGGGGGATTCCTCTTATGTCTGGGTGGGATCGGGGAGCGTCCGGTTATGGGCGCCATGTTTCGCAATGTGAAACCAAAGTCCATTTTATGGCAAATTAGAATGTATCTCAGGAGGGGCGGGGGGTCAATCAATTATTTGGTTTCCATCCGGAAAAAGTCTTTTTCATTCACGCCGGTCAAAAAATGGACAAACATAGCCGGTGGAGAAACGGCCGAAATGGGCGGCCCGAGGCGCCCGCCGCCTTGGAAAAGGACAACCCATGTGAACTTCAGAGGGCGGGTCCGTATATCCCGTCTCAGCTTGACAACCCTCCACCCTTCTGGCAAAAATGCATTGAATAAATTTAGTCATTGGGCATTGAATAAAAATAATCGTTCAGGAAGCCCTGTATGGATATCCGCTTTGCACCTCACAACACGCACCTCGAGGACCCTGAAACCTTCAAGGCCCGGGATCCCCATCTCCGGCAGTTAAGCCGGCAGGCGTTCGTCCACCGCTCGCATCTCCTCGAGGAACTGCCGTCTAATACGCCCGGCGTCTACACCATCGGCGGTGGCCGTCAAATCGGAAAAACCACCCTGATGAAGCAGTGGATGGCCCTCCTCATGCAGAGTGGCGTGGCGCCGAACAGAATCGTTTACTTCACCGGTGAGTTGATCGATGACCATCATGCCCTTGTACGGCTGGTGGGGGATACTCTCGAGACCATGCCCGGCGACGATATGGCCTATCTCATACTGGACGAGATCACCTATGTGCGGGATTGGGACAAGGGCGTGAAATACCTGGCCGACGCGGGAATGCTCCAGAAGGTCGAATTATTTTTGACCGGTTCCGATCTGACGATCATCAAGGAGGCGCGGATGCGTTTCCCGGGCCGAAGGGGGGAGTCGGCCACGGTGGATTTCCATCTTTACCCGCTCAACCTGCTGGAAACGGTCCGCCTCAAGGGGCGATTCACCCGCGATGAACTGGAAAGCCTTGTCAGTGCCGGCACCGGTGCGGTGCCGCCTACTGCGATCATCGAGGGGTTGTACCAGGAATTCGGTGATTATCTGGCCCATGGCGGCTTCCTGACGGCCATAAATGATATCGCTAAGCACAGCCGCATCCTGCCCGCGACTTTTTCCACCTACAGCGACTGGATCAGAGGGGATGTCCTCAAGAGAGGAAAAAACGATCATTACCTGCGCGAAATCCTGGGCGCCATCGTGAAGCGCTATGGCAGTCAGACGACTTGGAATGCCCTTGCTCAGGACCTTTCCATCAACCATCCCGGGACGGTCAGCGATTATGTCGAACTGCTGGCAGCCATGGACGCGGCTTTCATTCAACCCGCGCTCCTCGAGGACAAGCTGACGGCCGCTCCTAAAAAGGCCCGAAAGCTCATGTTTACCGATCCATTCATTTTCCATGCAGTGAGGTCCTGGCTGAACCCTTCTGCCGACCCTTATGGCGAGCAGGTAAGACCTTTGCTCTCCGATCCGGCGTGGGCCGGGAAGCTGGTGGAAGCGACGGTGGTCAACCACTATCGCGTGTACTATCCGGTCTTTTACATCAAGGCCGAGGGCGAGGTCGATCTGGCCTATATTGCACAACATCGTTTTTGGCCCGTGGAAGTGAAGTGGACCGGACAGGTGCGTCCCAAGGACCTCAAACAGATCACCAAGTACAGCCACGCGAGGATATTGACTCAATCGAGGCATCTCGGGCATATTCTCGGCGTACCGACCGAGCCGGTCCCGTTGGCCTTGCTCCGATTGTGCGCAGGTGTGTCCGGCCCGAAACGGAGTATGGGAGAAAGCCGCAGCGCGGAAAGCCCCGGTGAAGCCTCTTGAGAAGGGGGCGCCTGCCGTGAGTGGCCTCGATCGACCACGAGGCGGATTTTCCAGGAGGAAACAGCCGGGACGATGTCGGCGAGCTTATCGAGGAGCCGCAAAAAGGCCCATGCGACGGGGGACAGGTGCTTCTTGAGGGAGCACCCGATGCCGAACTGGATTTTGGGTGAGCCCTCGAGGACGGTGACGGAAAAAACCAGACCGATCAGTCCTCACAGGACCGAGACGGGGATGGCGTGCAGGTCTTTCCCGAAAGGCACAATCTCCTTCCCTGTGTAGATCAGGATGCCGCGGATAAATTTGGGTCCGAGGAGTTCGCGCAGCATCTTGAGCCCCGAAAAATCCTTTGGCGAGGGGGTCGCAGAAAGTTTGATCTCTACACCTACAACCTCTCCCCTGCCGTTTTCGATGACGACATCCACTTCCTGCCCGGCGTGGGAGCGGAAATGGTAGAGCCGCAGGGCCTCCCCGGCCCAGGATGTCTGTTTGAGCAGTTCCAGGACAACAAAGTTTTCGAAGATCCTGCCAACTGCTTCGTTTCCCCGCCGGAGCCTGTCTTCGTCCATACCGAGTAAATGGCACAAAAGACCGCTGTCCACCATGAAAATCTTGGGGGTCTTGACGAGACGTTTTCCGAGGTTGTGGGACCACGCAGGGAGGAAGTGAACTAAAAAGGTCATCCCGAGCAAAGCCAGGTAGCGTGATAGAGTGGCGTTCGGAATTCCGCAGCTTCGTGATACCTCGGACTGATTGTGCAAGGAGGCCGTTCGTCCGGCAAGGAACCGGATGAGCTTCGGGACGACCGCGAGGTCCTGAATCTGGGACAGATCCCGGATGTCTCGATCCAGGATCGTGGTGATATAGGATTCGAACCAGGCCCTTCGACGATGGGGAGCGGTCCTCTGCACGGGCTCGGGGAAACCGCCGCAAACCAGAATAACCGCCAGATCGAAATGGGGATCCGGGATGAGAGAGGTAAAAAGGTCGGCCTGGAAAAAGGCCGTTACGCTGCTGGATGGACCACGATTCTTCAGTTCTCCTGTGGACAGCGGCCAAAGGGTCAGAACCTCCATCCTGCCGACCAGTGAGTCGGCCGCCTGCGGCAGGGTCAAGACGTCGGCGGAACCGGTCAGCAGATAGCGTCCGGGAACGCGCTCGCGGTCCACATCTTCCTTTATGGCCCGAAAGAGATCAGGAACTCTTTGGGCCTCGTCGATGACGACGGGTTTGTCCAGACCGGCGATGAACCCGACCGGATCGCTGCTTGCGGCGGAGAAGACCCCGGCGTTGTCGAGCGTTACGTAGCGCGCAGGGCGGGGGCCTTCGGCAAGGCGTTTGACGAGCGTGCTCTTTCCAGCTTGACGCGCTCCGCGCAGGAAAACGACAGGCGTATCGGAGAGGGCTTCCAGGATTTTTGTGGTGATGTTTCGCGTAAACATGGTGGATATTTTACCACACGATGGTAAAATTTCCACCATAAACCTGGGAGGATGTTTTTTGTTTTAGAGATGTGAACACATTCTTTAGCCCCGAAGCCCCTCGGGATATGCATGGAGAATGGGGCGTTTGCCGTGAGTGATTTCGATCACCCACGAGGCGACTCTTTCAGGAGGAAAGAGCCGGGACAATGTCGTCGAGCTTGTCGAGGAGCCGCAAAAAGGCCCATGCGGCAGGGGACAGGTGCTTCTTGTGGAAGTACCCGATGCCGAACTGGATCTTGGGGGAGCCCTCGAGGACGGTGACAGCGGTCAACCGTTCCAAGGCGAGGTCTTCGGCGACCGCATAGCGCTCGAGGAAGCACAGCCCCGTGTCCTGGCGGATCAACTCCTTTACGAGGCCGATGCTGCCCGACTCCATGACGACGTTCGGCGAGATCTTGTAGCGTTGAAGGTATTCGAGGGTCACGTCCCTCACGGCGGAACCCTCCTTCGGCAGGATGAGGGGGATCCGGTCGAGGAGCGTGACGGAGATCTCGCGGCCGGGCAGGTGGCGGCTGCGGGGGGCGGCGAGGAGCAGGACCTCTTCGTCCCGCAGCACCTTCATCTTCAGCCGCCGGTCGTCCGGACGGTTGCGGATGAGCGCGAGTTCGTTCCGGCTGGTCAGGAGATTCCGAACCATCTCCATGTTCGTGCCCTGGTCCACGATGATCCGGATGCCCGGGTGGGTCTCGTTGAACCGCGCGATCAGCCGGGGCATGATGTACTTGGCGGGTGTCTGTGGGCACCCGATCCGCAGCTCCCCAAGCTTCCCGATCGAGATGTCTTCGAGGTAGTTCTCCATATCCGTTATCTTCTCGAAAACCGCCTCGCTCTCCCGGTAAACGTCCCGGCCGACGTCCGTCAGCTCGATGGTGTTGCCGCTGCGGTAGAGGAGCTTCATCCCGATGGCCTCTTCGAGCTGCCGGACCTGCTTCGAGATGGCGGGGGGCGTGACCATCAAGGCCTCCGCGGCCCGGGTGATGCTGTTCAGCTTGGCTGCCGTGTAGAAGGCCCGCAGCTGGTTCATGTTCAGAATCATCGGTGGTTTCCCCTGGTCATGGCTCTATCGCTCCCTCTGGCGAGGCGTCTGAGAGGTCGCCGCCGACGCCGGAGGAGGCAAATACACGCCGGGTATCGAAAACGCTATTAACTTTAGGTTAATTACAAATAACTTTTTTTGTTTTGCTATGTCAAAGACTTTTTTCTAAGCTGAGCATGCCCGCACACATGGCGTTTCGAAGACCGGGCCGCAGGGGGTCGAAACGAGCCCTGAAGCGCCCTTCTTCATGGCGGCATCCCCCAGGGGATCCTTTTGAACCCTATCCAGAACCAGGAGGTGAAGGCAGACATGAAGGACGTCAGGGATTTCATCGCGGCATGTGAAAAGGAAGGGATTCTCAAGCGCATCGAGGCCGAGGTGGACTGGGACCTCGAGATGTCCCACATCGCGAAGCTGAACGAGGAGAAAAAGGGGCCGGCCCTCCTGTTCGAGAACGTGAAGGGATACAGCTCCCCGGTCCTCATGAGCACCTGTACGACCACCGAGCGGCTGGCGATGATCATGGGGATGCAGAAGGACGCGACCCTGGTCGACCTCATGCGCCACTGGGTGGAGAAGGGTAAGAAGGGCATCCCGCCCAAGGTCGTCGCGACGGGGCCCTGCAAGGAGAACAAGATGGAGGGGGACCAGGTGGACCTCTTCAAGTTCCCGGTGCCGAAGTTCTACCCGCGGGACGGGGGGCGCTTCTTCGGCACGGCCCACTTTGTCGTCACCAAGGACCCCGATTCGGACTGGGTGAACCTCGGTACCTACCGCCTGCAGCTCCTCGAAAAGGACAAGCTCGGGACGCAGTTCATCAAGGGCAAGCACGCCGACATCATGCTCAAGAAGTACCAGGCCCTGGGAAAACCCATGCCCGTGGCTGTGGTCGTCGGCTGCGACCCGCTCCTCTTCCTGATGGGCGCGGCCCGGGTGTCGGCCTTCCAGTCGGAGTACGACCTGGCGGGTTCCATCCGGGGCGAGTCGATCGAGGTCGTCAAGTGCGAAACGAACGACCTGCTCGTGCCGGCCACGGCCGAGATCGTCGTGGAAGGGGAGGTCGACGCCGACGCCTTCTATCCGGAGGGGCCGTTCGGGGAGTACACCGGATACTACTCCGGTGTGGGGACCGATCCGCGCAACTTCATTCAGGTCAAGGCGGTCACCCACCGGACCAACCCCATCTTCATGTCGACCACCGTCGGGCGCGCCGTCACCGACTCGCACATGGCCCTGGCCCTGACCTACGGGGCGACCCTGTGGCAGCAGTTATCGGATATGCGGATCCCTGGCATCCAGTCCGTCTACTGCCCGCCCGAGGCGGCAGGAAGGTTCCTGGCCATCATCTCGCTCAAGCAGATGTATCCCGGCCACACCGATCAGGTCCTCACCGCCGCGATCTCGACCGAGATGGGGGCCTATGGCCTGAAGACGGTGATCGCCGTAGACGAGGACATCGACGCGTGGGACATCCCCCGTGTCCTGTACGCCCTCAGCTTCCGCTTCCAGCCGAACCGCTGCCAGGTCATCAAGCGCGGCCGCTCGACCCCGCTCGATCCGTCGCTGCCTATCGACCAGCGGGACATCACCGGCCGGCTGTTGCTGGATGCCACCATCCCCTATGATTGGAAAGAAAAGCCCATCCCGATCAAGCTCGACCCCGACGTGGTCAAGAAGGTCGAATCGCGCTGGTCGGAGCTGGGATTCTAAGAGACCCGCACCCATCGAGCTTCCCCCTGAAGGCGCGCTTCCGGTCGCCCGGACCGGGGGCGCGCTATCTTGTCAGTGAACGAGTCGGACGAGAAATCTGCACAACCAGCCGGACCGGGCGACAGACAGTGACGAATGGGTCGCCAATGCTACCAGCCCAGCTGAATCATGAGGTCCGTCAGGCTGTCCACGACGAGATCGGGGGGCGGGTCGCCCCGGGCGTCGGACCGGCTGCATTTCCCGGTGGTTGTGAGGATGGTCTGGAGGCCGAGTCCGGCGTAGCCGCGGATGTCGGTCTCGAGGTCGTCGCTCACGATGGCGAGCGAGGAGGGTGTGAGGCCGATGTCTCGAAAGAGGATGTCGTTGTAAAGGGGGCTCATCTTGCCGCATTGGAGAACCGGTTTTCGGTAGCCGCAGGCGTGGGTGAACAGGGCGGCCATCGCGCCCGGGCCGGGGAAGGCCAGCCCGTCGTCGTCCAGGATCAACCGGTTGTCGTTGAGCGCGCAGAGGAGGGCGCCGTGCCGTTTCACGGCGGTGGCGGCGGTCTTGATGGCGGTGAAGCCCATCGACAGGTCTTTCGCAAGGACGACGGCGTCGACCTGAGGGTCTGCCGATATCTCGAAACCCGCTGCGGCCAAAAAGCGCTTCAGCCCGTCCGTTCCCATCACGAAGAGCCTTTTGGCCCCGTTGGCCTCGAGGATTTGCGGGCAGGTCGACAGGGGCGAAAGGATCTCGTCTTCGGCGAGGGCGATGCCCGCCTCCCTGAGGCGCCGGGCGATCTCGGCAGGGGGGCGGACCGTGTGGTTGGTGACGAGGCGGACGGGGAGGCCTTTGCTGCGGAGGGCGGCCATGAAGGCGCCCGCATCGGGAAAGGGCTCCAGGCGGCTGCCGTGGACCAGGACCCCTTCCATGTCCAGGAGCATGGCTCGAATCGGCTTCACACGCATCTCCTTGTCTTCTTTATGGCACTCATTCTATACCGCTGCGGGCTCCGGTCGGGCACAGGGGCCCGCCTTTGGGTTTCGGTCTGTTAGCGCTCTCCTCGCTCACCGAGTACGAGTCACTGAAGGGCTCTGCCCAAACTTACAGCGCGCAAAAGGGTATGGCGGTGACGTTTGGGGCAAGGGGCAGGGTGACGTCCCCTGGGTGGATAACATAGCCCGGCATGGCCTTGTCTTCGAGGTCGTTCTGAAGCGTCCGAATGGCGGTGGCAGAGGCTGGACGGGGCGTCGCCGTCAGCTTTACTTCGATGGGAACTATTTTCCCGGCATGCTCGACAACGATGTCCACTTCCGAACCGCTGGAGGTCCGCCAGAAATAGATCTGAGGATCGAGCCCCCGGTGGGTGATGGTTTTGTAGATTTCCGTGAGGACTGCAGTCTCCATGATCGGCCCCGCCATGGGTCCAGCGGATGCATGCCGCGCATCGCTGATGCCGGTGAGGTGGCAAAGCAGACCCAGGTCTGTGAAATAGACCTTGGGGGTTTTCACGAGCCGCTTCCCGACATTCGCAAAATAAGGACGCAGGATAATGATCTGGTAGGTGGCTTCGAGAACCGAGAGCCAGGCCTTGACTGTATTGACCGCCACCCCGAGGTCCCGGGCCAGGTCGGTCAGGCCGAGCAGCTGCGCACTCCTGGCGGCGAGCGCGCGCAGAAAGGATTGGAACTGCGTAAGATCCCCCACCTGCCGCAGAGAACGGACATCCCGCTCGAGGTAGGTCTGCACATAGCTCGAATGCCATAATCCGATGTCCCTCTCCGGGTTTGCGACGAGTTCGGGGTAGGCTCCCCGCAGGGCGGCCTCCCAAAATGACTGGTATGAGAGGCTGATCGGGTTGGCTTGTACGCCTTCGGTTTCCCAGGGAAGAGGCGCGAACGGCCGGCCGAAGGCTTCTCGAGCCGCCAGGGGCAGAAGGCGAAGCACGGCGGCCCGGCCCGCGAGCGACTCGCTTACGTTTTGAACGAGCAGGAGGTTTTGGGAACCCGTCAGGAGATATTGCCCGGGTTTTTCACGCCGGCTGTCGATACGCTCCTTGATGTAGGGGAGGAGGCTGGGGGCGTACTGGATCTCGTCGAAGATGACCGGCGGCGGGTGGAGTTCCAGAAAACCGCGCGGGTCTTCCTCGGCTGAAGCCCTGATATCGGGAGGCTCTACGGAGACATAACCGTATTCGGCGCCGAAAAGATGCTTGAGCGTTGTGGTCTTGCCCGATTGACGCGGCCCGGTCAGCACAACCGCCGGAAACTGGTCGACCGCTCTTCGAAGCGCCTCTTCCAGGGATCTCTGAATGTATCGGTTCAACAGCCACGCCTCTTTTTTGGCGGTATTTTTGCATTTGAAATGCAAAAATGCAAGAAAAAAAGAAAAAGGTGTTCCCGTCTGCGTGGCAGGCCTCTTAAGGGTTCATGCCGCCGCCGAGGTCGGCGGAGATCTCTTCGGCGGCCTGTCTCAGCTTGTCGACGATCGTGTTCAGGCGTTCTTGGGATTTCCCTTCCGTGGCGGTCAAGGCGACCCCCAGGGCCCCGACGACCCGCTGCGGATAGCCGCGGATGGGGGCGGCAATACCGATGACGCCGTCCAGGGCCTCTTCGTGTTCGACCACATAGCCCTGTTCCCGGATCTGCTGCAAACGCCGCTTGAATCGATCGTTGTCCACGATGGAGTGGACGGTGTAGGATTCGAGCGGGCTCTCTTCCAGGATGCGATCCACCGCGTCCTCCTTGAGGTGGGCCATCAGGACCATCCCGAGCATCCCGTAGTGCGGCGGTCTGCGCCACCCGATGTCGGAGACGACGCGGATCGCGCCGCTCCCCTCCTTCTTGTCGGCATACACGAGCTGGTTGTCCATGAGGACGCCGAGGAGCACGGTCGCGCCGGTCTCGTTCCGGAGCCGGGACATCGCGCGGTCGGCGGATTTGCGCAGGGAAAAGGACGAGAAGACGATGCTCCCCAGTTCGAAGAGGCGCAGCCCCAGGTGGTAGCGCTTCGACAGGGGGTCCTGGCGGAGGTAGCGCCTGGCCGTGAGGTTGGCCAGTAGCCGCTTGACCGTGGTCTTGTTGAGCCCGGTCTTCTGGACGATCTCCGAGAGGCTCATCTCCCGTGTTTCAAAGCTGAAGGCATCCAGGATGTCCAAGGCCCGTTCGAGGACCTGCACGCGGTAGGCAGTTTCGGTTTCCTTTTGACGATCGGCCATATTTTTGTCTTCCCTCTTCCCCTGCCTCTTTCCGTCCATCTTCCCTCCGCCCTGCGGCTTCTCCAGCCTTGAAGACGCTGACTGCCGGCCCATCGCCAAAATTTTTCGGTCTACCGAGTGAGCACGGTTCACTTTTTCCTTGACACATACCATTTCAAAACGATACCGTCAATCTAAAAGTGAAACCATGTTCCATAATGTGAAACTTTTTACTGGAGGGGATGCGATGATCAATGACCTGAGAGGCTTGTTGGGGGCGCTCGACCAGAAGGGCAAACTGCGCGTGGTGAACAACGCCGACTGGGATCTCGAGATCGGCACCATCAATGAGCTGATGGCGGAAAAGCAGGGCCCGGGCCTGGTCTTCGACAACATCAAGGGGTATCCGGCCGGGTTCCGGGTGGCCACCAATCTGCTGCATCACGAGGTGGGTCAGCGCATCGCCTTCGGGTTCCCCGACGAGCTGTCCCGGCTGGAGTGTGTGGCCGACTGGAAGAGAAAGTGGAACGCGTTCAAGCCCGTGCCGCCCGTCGAGGTGCAGAACGGCCCCGTGAAGGAAAACATCCTGACCGGAGGCGACATCGACATCTTCAAGATCCCGACCCCCAAGTGGCACACCCTGGACGGCGGCCGCTACATCGGGACGGGAGTGATCACGATCACGCGGGATCCGGACGAAGGCTGGGTGAACTTCGGCACCTACCGCGTCATGATCCAGGACAAGACGACCCTGGCCTTTTACGCCTCGCCGGGGAAGCACGCGACCATCATGCGCGAGAAGTACTGGGCGATGGGCAAGCCCTGCCCGGTCGCCATGTGCTTCGGCCAGGACCCGCTCCTCTTCGCGCTCTCCACCATCCCGCTGCCGTGGGGGATCTCCGAGTACGACATGGCCGGGTACATCAAGGGGCAGGGCGTCGAGGTCGTCATCGACGATGTGACGGGCCTTCCCATTCCGGCCACGGCCGAGATCGTGGCCTGCGGGTTCTCGCCGCCGCCCGAGGAGGACAGCCGGCCCGAAGGGCCCTTCGGGGAGTGGCAGGGGTACTACGCCTCCGGGACCCGGAATGAGCCCGTGGTGCACATCAAAAAGCTCTATCACCGGAACGACCCGATCCTCTTCGGGCAACCGCCGGTCAAACCCCCGGTCAACACCTGGTTCCCCATCCCGATCCACTCGGCGACCTTTCTCTGGAACGAGCTGGAGAAGGCCGGCATGATGGACATCCGGGGCGTGTACGTCCACGGCCCGGGCGACCGGATCATCGCGGTCGTTTCCCTCAAACAGCGCTACCTCGGTCACGCCAAGCAGGTGGCCACGCTCGCGGGCGCGTTCCTGCAGGGCGGCGCCTGCACGGGCCGCTACATCATCACGGTCGATGAGGACATCGATCCGTCGAACCTGGACGAGGTCCTCTGGGCGGTCACCACCCGGTGCGACCCGGAGGCCTATATCGATATCGTCCCCGGCTTCCTCACAAGCCCGCTCGATCCGATGATCAACCCGGAGAAGCGCGCGCGCAAGGACTACACGACGGCCAAGGTCTTCATCAATGCCTGCCGTCCCTACCACTGGAAGGACAAGTTCCCTCCGGTCAACACGGCCGGGCCGGAGCTCCGGCGCAAGACCCTCGAGAAGTGGGCCGACCTCTTCGCGAACGTATAACCCCTCCGCGGGCGGAGGAAGACGTGTCGTTTCTCACGCCCGCAAAATGCACACTTCTACAGCCCCCCGCCGTCGATGGCGGGGGGAATCCGATCGATCGAAAACCGGTCATCATGGTCACAGGCAAGGCGCCCGCGGGTTCGAATGCAAAACGGCCAGCGGGCGCCTGCACCGGCTGTAAACCCTCGACAACCCCTGGGGGATGCCATGCAGAAGACCGTTGCCGTTGTGGGGACCTTGGACACCAAGGGCCCCGAGATCGAACTCCTACGGGACCTGATTACACGTGAGGGCGTCCGGGCGCTCGTTGTCGACACGGGCATCCTGGACGAAGCCTTCCTCCCGGCTGACATCCCCCGCGAACGGATCGCCGAGGCCGGCGGGCAGACCATCGAGCGATTGGTGGACACCGGGGACGAGGCCTTCGCCCAGAGGACCATGGCGACGGGCCTCCAGATGGTCATCTCCGGCCTGCTGGCTGAAGGGCGCATCCACGGGCTGCTCGCCGTCGGCGGCGGCCAGGGCTCCGTCATCGTCGCCCCCACCCTGAAATGCCTTCCCCTGGGATTTCCCAAGGTTCTCGTTTCGACCAAAGTGACCCAGGCCGGGCTCTGGCCCTATATCGGGCCGAAGGACGTCCTGGTCATGCCGCCCGTGGCCGACCTGGCCGGGATCAACCGGCTGACGCGGCGGATCCTCGTCAATGCCGCAGGGGCGATCGTGGGCATGGTGAAGATGGCGCCCCTCTCCGACCGGAACCGCCCCCTCGTGGTCATGAGCATGAACGGCACCGTGACCGGCTGCGGGCTGGCGGTCAAGGACCGGCTGGAGGCCCTGGGGTATGCCGTGCTGGTCTACCACACCATCGGCACGGGCGGGGAGGCGCTCGAGGACTACGTGGCCTCGCATGAGGTGAAGGCCGTGGTCGAACTGGGGGTGAACGAAGTCACCAACTTCATGCTGGGGGGGCGGGCCTCGGCCGGGCCCGATCGGCTCACCGCCGCCGGGAAGCGAGGCATCCCGCAGGTGGTGGCGCCGGGAAGCGCCGATTTCATCAACTTTTTGGGACCCGAGACCGTCCCGGCCTGTTTCCAGGGCCGCAATCTCTACTGCCACAACCCGATGGCCACGCTCGTCCGCACCAGTCCGGAGGAAAACCGCCGGCTCGGGGAGGCCCTGGCGGAGAAGCTGAACCAGGCCTGCGGCCCCGTGATGGTGCTATGGCCTCGGAGAGGGCTTTCCACGCTCGACCGGGCGGGGAAGCCTTATTGGGATCCGGAGGCCGACGCCGCGCTGCTTGAAACGCTCAGACAGCGTCTCGACCCCGGAATCGTGTTCAAGGAGCTCGACGCCTACATCAACGACGCGGCCTTCGCGGAGGCGGTGACCGAGGCGGTTGAAGAAATCCTGAAGACATGATTCATGCCTCGGAGGCAGCCGATCTGCGGGCTGCTGTGCCGATCCTGGTCATGGAACGGCAGCTTGGCCAGTTGACGGATGCTTTTTTCGCCGTCGGATTCGGGAAAACCTCTTTCCCCCTCTCGGTTTTCGGCAGACGCCGATGGGATGATGGCTGGATGAATCGCCGTAACGACAGGGGGCGGCAGGGGATTCCGCCCGAAAAGGCATTGGAGAGGCTTCAGTAGAAGATCGTCTCCGTCCGGTGGTAGGGCCTTTCCCGGTAGCGTTCTTCCTGTCCGAGGGTCCAGAGGAGGGCGTCGATATCGGCCGGGATGCAGGGTTTGCCCATGCGCATGAGGCGGCGGCAGATGCGGCCGACGGCCTCGATGGTGCAGGCCCTGACCTCGACTTCCTGGGGGGACCCTTGGGCGAGCGGTTCCAGGTGGTCGACCCGCATCGACAGATCCGGACTGTAGACCAGGACCCCCTCGGCGCGCAGGACCTGGGGCAGCTTGTAGTCCGCGAAGGCCGTCAATTCCGCGAAATCCTCGAATTCCCCGAGCCCTCCTCCGCCGAACGCGCCATGCAGATCGGCGGCAAGGATCTGGGCGCGCTTGTAGAAGAAGACCTTCTTTCCGCTGTAAACGGCCGTATCCCTGAACGAGGCAAAGTCCGCCGCGAGGCGCCTGACGAGGGCGAGGGCGGACCGGCCCGCGGACCGGACGAGGCGCTCGGCGCGGCCGTCATAGTTGTGGATCAGGACCCGCCCCGTTTCGTTGAGCGCCGCGAGGCGTTCGGGCATCAGGGGAAGGGTTCCGCGGCCGCCCAGCACAAGAAGGAGGTCGTCCATCTCGAGGCCGGCGAGAAAGGATGCATCGGCAAGCGGCGCCCCGGCCTCCATCGCCTTCTTGAGGGCGGCGGCCAGGGCGTAGTAGCCGTTCAGGGTTTCACCCCGGTCGTCGATCTGCCATCGGTTCGCCCCGGGAGGGGCCCAGAAGCAGAAATTGAGGGTGTCGAGGACGAGGAGATAGGCGCAGGTCTCCGCCTCCCCTCCCTGGAAGTGGTACCGGGCATCCCACGGGACGGCGAGCGAGGGCAGCCCGGCCAGAAACGAGCAGAACCGGTTCAGGTTTTCTTCATCGATGCGGACGTCCCGGGCGCGCTCGGCGACGAAGCGGGCGCTCTCGGCCGCCTCCCATGGCGCAGACGTGCGGTGTTGCGGGGCCGTGGATGTCGGGTGCTGATCGGAAAGACTCACCAGGTTCTGACGGGACCGGTGTCGACGTGGATGAAGTTGGACCGCGGGTAATAGCCCACGCCGCCGCGCTGAAGGCTTATGGCGATCTGGCGGAGGGTACGCAGCGGGACGCCGGGGATGGTAATGTCGACCGCCTTGGCCTCGCAGTGGAGGCTGTTCTTGGCCACCCGGGAGCTTTTCCTGCGGAGCATCGCGTTGGTGGATGGGGAACGGTACCCGGAGATGACGTGGAAGGGTTCCTTGAGATGGAGCTTTTTGCGGATGGTGCTCAGAATGTCGAGAAGGTTGCGGTCGATGGACTTGATCTCGTCCGTGCGGTGGTCCCGCAGGATGTAGTTGATGTGCCGGAGCGCCGAGGTGCGGTATTGTCCCTTCGAGAAGTAGCAGACGTCCAGGTCTTCTCCGGTGTGGGCATTGTAAAGCGAGAGTTCTTTGCTGGTGGTCTTCCGGGAATAGGCGCTCCAGGCGGACTCCTCGCGGCAAAGGATCAGAGCGGCAGCCAACCCAGCGGATTTGAGAAAGAATCGTCGGTCCATATGTCTGGTCCTGCTCGAAGATCGGATAAGCGGTGCAATTCCACATGCGGCGCACGCTGTGTGCGATGCCGCAACGAAGCCAGATGGGCCAGGCGGTGTTCTGCAGGGGGTCGATCAGCGCTATTCTATCCGTCGAACCGGATTTGTCAACCCGTTTTCGCCTGAATTCGGGCCTTTTCTTCCTGCAGGCTTTTTCTTTTGACCGATGGCCGTGCTTTTCGACGGCCGCGGCCCGGGCGGAAAAGACCCTTCAAGGGTCGAAGCGGCGGTTCTGCCGGCTGGCTAGGGCCGGAGCAGTTTGAAGCCCGTCTCGTCGTCCATGATCCGGGCGGCCGAGGTCCCCAGCAGTTCGAACAGAATGACCTCCATGACCTGCCAGACCTTGACGCCGTTGCGGACGCAGCCGGTCACGGTCCGGTCCCTCCGCCCCGAAGCGATGTGCATGTGCAGGATGGGCTTGCCGCTCTCGTCGGGGAAAAGCGTCCCCGTGCCGCTGATTTCATGGACATCGCCGAGGATGTGCTCCAGGGGGACGACCGGCGGCTGCGCGCGCCCGTCGGCGGGGCCGACGACGAGCCGGCTCCCCTTGTCGGCGCCCCCGAGCGCGATCAGGGCGGCCGCCCGGATGTCCTTCCTATCGGCAAAGGCCTCCACGGCTTCGTGCAGGATCTCGCCGTCCTCGAGGCGGATGACGAAGATCCGCCCGATTTGCGCTTCGGAATATTTCATGCATCCATCCTCGTTTCGACAGAGTCAGAGACGTTTTCATGTCCGGCGGGGTTTTTCGTCGAACGCGAACCTTCTTCGCTGAACGCCCTCGCCCTTCAAGTCTTGCCGGCGGCTCGGCGGAGTTCATCGAGGATCTCCCGGACCTCTTGTCGATGCTCCGGCGGTACACGGATGATGCCCCAGCCCTTCTGGGTCTGGAAAAGGCCGTCGTAGGCGGTGTCATGATAGGATTGGAGGATGTGGGGGATCTCCCTCTCCTCGAGGATGGACACGAGGAGGCGCGCCTCGATTTCATTGTCCAGAGTGGCTGTCTTGATATAGTCGTCCACGACGGTTCCTCACAAATCAGGCCGCTGAACAGCGCCCATCTGCGTTGCGCGCATCCTGCGCCGCAGCGGCGCAGGGGTCGGGGCATCCTGTTCCACGGGATCTCGCGGGTTGTGTATCCGGCCGCTTCTCCAGGGTCTTTGCACAAGGCGTTTCCTGGCACGCTGATCCCCCGAATCCAGGTCCGGCCAGGGGCCCGGGTCAAAAGAGGGCGGTGCCGTTCGACGCGCGGCCGGTCAGGTCAGCCGGATGGAGTATTTCTTCACCAGGTGGTCCGGCGAATAGGACTCCTTGGCGCTCCGGAGACTCTCGATCCCCATGTCCTGCTCCCGGTTGATGAAGGGGACGCCGGCCCAGGCCTTCTGGCAGAACATCTGGTTGATCGCGGCATAGAGGCCCCGGATCTCGGGATTGGCCTTCTCGATATGGATGACGGCCGTCTCCGGGTTCAGCATCTCCCCCAGCGTGAAGGCCTCGATCCGCCCCTCGATCTGGATCCCCGCCCCTGTATAGCCCAGTTCCTCGAAGTGGGTCAAGGCTTGATAGATCGCATAGTCCTCCGAAAGCAGATCCGGGTTTTCAGTGCATTCCCGCATCCGGCACCAGGTTTCCTGCATGTCGAGGAAGCACTCGACGACCTCCATATCCATGGGGCGGTATTCGAAGGCGAAGGTCTTCAGAAAACTGTTCAGGTGGTTCTTTTTCCGGTGATACCGTCGTCCGGGCAGATCGATCAGCTCCGTCGTGCGATAGACGTAATCGCTGTTGTCCCGGTCGAAGACGGCGGCGTACCGCACCGGGTCTGCGAAACGCTCGACGAACGCTTCGTCCGTGCGCTGCAGGACGTCCACCGCCTGGGGGGAAAGACCCCTCAGGGTGTGAACGACGGCGTCGAGGGCCTTTGCCTTGTCGCCTGCCCCGACTGGCTGCAGGGCGAAGGGCGGTTGACCCTCGGGCTCGAAAAGGACGAGGAGGCAGCCCTGCCACCGGCACCAGACGGGACGGTACTTATGCCGCCAGATGAAAAGATTGGTGAAGGTCCATTCGGAGACCCTGGGCGGGTCCTCGCGCAAGAAGGCGTCGAAGGTCTCCTTGTGCTCGATGGCAAGTGGTTTGAAGTCGTCCAGGGGCATGGCATCTCCCTCGTTTCCATCCGGAAATCGTATTTTTGGCAAATCTCGGCGTCAATCTGCACGTTTGCTTGTGAGGCGACCTACAGGTTGCCTCCACGCAAAGGCTTGATTTCCTTAATATTGGCCAAACCGGGACCCGCCCCGCAGGGGTGGGACTTAGCACGCGCAGCGTGTAAAGAAAAATTCTCATTTCCGGATTGGAAACTTAGTCCTACCGCGAAATCATTTCCGGATGGACTATCTAACCTGTTTTGCCTTCGGCTGTCAAACAGGCGCGCGGAGGGGCGGCTGGCGATGTCTCCTGAGCCGCATTCGAACGGGCCGCCGGCTTCCATTCGGAGATGGCCTCCCGGGCCGAATGGGGATCCGCCGCGAAGCAGCCGGACGGTGCGTGCGGAGCGCTTGAAGAAACCGGGACCCGCCGCGAAGCGGTGGGGCTGAGCATCCGAAGAGTGTGAAAAAAATCCTCGTTTTCAGATTGCACACCGGGTTGTACCGGGAACTTGTTTTCGGATAGACCCCAGGTTGCACCGGTAATTTTTTTCCCAGATAGAGACCAGCAGGTTCAGTAGTGCTAAAGAAATCGACCGGTTGCGTGGATGGAATCCGCGCCGCGCGGCGCGCGAACAACAGAAAAATGAAAAAATCACCGAAAAAAGGTATGCTGTTGACTTAAGTCAAGGCGATCTTCCGTCTGACCTGCCAGAATGGCATCGAAACATGCGGCAATCGGGCATCGGTTCCGCGGATGTCCTCAACAATCAATTCAAATGTCCAATGGAGGGTCAACATGTTTTGTTACCAGTGCGAGCAGGCGGCAAAGGGCGAAGGGTGCACCAAGATCGGCGTATGCGGGAAGCAGCCGGAGGTGGCGGCCCTTCAGGATCTCCTGATTTATGCCCTCAAGGGGCTTTCGCAGGTGGCGGTGGAAGGGCGCAAAGTGGGGGTCGTGGACCGCGATGTCGACGTCTTTACCTGTGAAGCCACTTTTTCGACCCTGACGAACGTGGATTTCGATGCGGAGCGCTTCGTGAAGCTTCTCGACCGCTGCGTCGAGCTGCGTGAAGGCCTGAAGGCGAAGGTGAAGGCCGCGGGCGGCAAAACGGACTTCGGCGGCCCGGCCGACTTCAAGCCGGCCTCGACGCTGCCCGAACTGGTCAAGCAGGGCGAAGGCCACGGCATCCAGTCGGACGGGGAGTCCGATCCGGACATCCACGCCCTCAAGTGGACCCTCGTTTTCGGGCTGAAGGGTGTGGCTGCTTACGCCGACCACGCCCACATCCTCGGCAAGGAGAGCGACGAGGTCTATGCCTTCATTCACGAGGGGCTGGCCGCGACCCTGCGCACGGACCTCGGCCTGAACGACTGGGTGGGACTGGTGCTCAAGTGCGGCGAGATCAACCTGAAGGTCATGGAGCTCCTGGATGCCGCCAACACCGAGACTTACGGGCATCCGGTCCCGACGAAAGTGCCCCTCGGCGCGAAGAAGGGGAAGGCCATCCTGGTCTCCGGCCACGACTTGAAAGACATGGAGGAGATCCTCAAACAGACCGAGGGCAAGGGCATCAGCGTCTACACCCACGGGGAGATGCTGCCGACCCATGCGTATCCGGGGCTCAAGAAGTATCCCCATTTCTACGGGCACTTCGGGACGGCCTGGCAGAATCAGATCAAGGAGTTTGCGCAGTTCCCCGGCGCGATCCTCATGACGACCAACTGCATTCAGAAGCCGCAGGAATCTTACAAGGACAACATTTTCACGACGGGGCTCGTCGGCTGGCCCGGCGTCCGGCACATCGCCGACAAGGACTTCACGCCGGTGATCCAGAAGGCCCTGGAGATGCCGGGTTTTCCGGAAGACTCGAACGGGCGGGCGGTCATGTGCGGCTTCGGGCACAACGCCGTCATGAGCGTCGCCGACAAGGTGATCGACGCGGTGAAGAGCGGCGCGATCCGGCACTTCTTCCTGGTGGCCGGTTGCGACGGCGCGAAGCCGGGGCGCAACTACTACACGGAGTTCGTCGAAAAGGCCCCGAAGGACACGGTGGTCCTGACCCTGGCCTGCGGCAAGTTCCGTTTCTTCGACAAGGACCTGGGGGACATCGGCGGCATCCCGCGTCTCCTGGATGTCGGTCAGTGCAACGACGCCTACTCGGCCATCCAGATCGCCGTGGCGCTTTCGAAGGCCTTCAACGTGGGGGTCAACGATCTGCCGCTGTCGATGATCCTGTCCTGGTATGAGCAGAAGGCCGTGGCCATCCTCCTGACGCTCTTCTACCTCGGGATCAAGAACATCCGGCTCGGGCCTAGCCTGCCGGCCTTCATCACCCCGAACGTGCTCGATGTGCTGGTGAAAAATTTCAACATCATGCCGATCAGCACGGCGGATGAAGACCTGAAGGCGATTCTGGGGTAGGACGAAGTGGAAGGCGCCCGCACGGCAAACCGTGCGGGGGCTGTTCCCCGGGGGCTGATCCCGGGAATGGAGCATCATGATTTTGGCGGGCGGTTGAGAAACGGCCGGATTGACGACGGGGCTCTACGGGGAATTCATCTCCGGGTGGAGACAAGACCGGCGAAATCCCGTGGAATGAGGCGCACAGATCCATGCGCCGTCCGGGTCCGGGCTGAGCGCAACAACATCAGAAAAACGGTTTTCGACCGCCTGCGCACAACGGATTTCAGCACGATGATGGCCGCACGCGCTGCGCCAGGTTTCAGGGGCGTTGCACGGACGGTGGGTTTTCTAAAGAGAGGAGCGAACAAATGAAATGTCCCGGACAGGATAGCCGCTACTGGAAACCGGGGGCCATCTTCGAGGCCAAGTGCCCGGAGTGTGGCAACACGGTCGAGTTCTTCAAGGATGACACGACCCGTCTGTGCAAGGCGTGCGGGCACCGGATGCTCAACCCGAACATGGACTTCGGGTGTGCGGCCTATTGCCGCTACGCCGAACAGTGCATCGGGAATCTGCCTCCGGAGCTGCTGGCCCAGAAGGAGAACCTCCTCAAGGACCGGGTGGCCATCGAGATGAAGCGCTATTTCAAACGGGACTTCAAGCGCATCGGGCATGCCGGCCGGGTGGCGAGGTACGCGGAGCGGATCGGGAAGGAGGAGGCGGGAAACCTGGCCGTCATCCTCTCGGCCGCCTATCTCCATGACGTCGGCATCACGGTTTCGGAGGAAAAGCACCCCGGTGAGAGCGCCCGAGACCACGAAGAGGAGGGGGTGCCGGTCGCGCGCGGGATCCTCGAAGGGCTGGGGGCGCGGGAGGAGCTGATCGAAGAGGTCTGCGACATCATTGCGCACCACCATCACCCGCGGGCGGAAGAAGACATCGAATTCAAATGTGTTTACGACGCCGATCTGATCGCCAACCTCGAGGAGAAGCACAAGGAGGAGCCGTTGACGGAGGCGGAACTGGAGCGGACGATCGCCGATCGTTTCTACACCGGGAGCGGCAAGGCCCTTGCGCGTGAGGTGTTGATGGGAGGACAGGCATGAAAGTGATGCGGAAGATCATCGAGATCGACGAAGAGAAGTGCGACGGCTGCGGGCAGTGCGTGCCCGCCTGCGCCGAGGGGGCCATCACCGTTCAGGACGGAAAGGCCCGCCTGGTGGCCGAACGCTACTGCGATGGGCTGGGGGCTTGCCTGGGGGAATGCCCGCGGGATGCCATCCGGATCGTCGAGCGGGAGGCCGAGGACTTTGACGAGGAGGCGGTCGAGGCGTATCTGGAGGAGCAGGAGAAGCACCAGCCGGCGGCCGCGGCCTGCTGCCCGTCGCAGCAGGTCGCCGTCTTCGAGCCCGGGGCCCGGTTCCCCTCGGCCGAGGCGTCGGACGGCGATTCGGCCCTTTCCCACTGGCCGGTCCAGATTCATCTGGTGCCGCCTACGGCGCCTTTCCTGAAAGGCGCGGACCTCCTCGTGACGGCGGACTGCGTGCCGGTCGCCTACGGGGCGTTCCACCGGGATTTCGTCCAGGGAAAGGTCGTCCTGATGGGGTGTCCGAAATTCGACGACGTCCCGGCCTACCTGCAGAAATTCACCGACATCTTCAAGCAGGCGGGCATCCGTTCGGTCACCATCCTGAGCATGGAGGTTCCGTGCTGTTCGGCGCTGCCGGGCATTGTCAAGAAGGCCATGGCGGCGGCCGGGAAAAACATCCCCGTCGAAGAGGTCCTCATCGGCCGCCGGGGCGCGATTCTGGATCGCGTGCAGAGCGCCGCCTGAGCCCGGGTGGCCTCGATTGGGGGGGATCGCAGGGCCTGCCGGCCCGGGCCATTTTCAAGGGCCGTGCGTGATACGGATGCCCATCAACCGAAAGGAGGACTCCGGCATGAAAAAGATCGACCTCTATGAGGAAAATACATTCAACGACCTTCACATGAAGCGTTTCCTGGTGCACGATTCGCCCTATTTCAAGATCATCAACTTCAACTTCAAGGCCGGGCAGGAACTGCCCATCCACTCCCACGACATCGAAGGGCAGCTGAGCCTGGTCGTGCTGGAGGGGACCGGGGAGTTTCTGGCCAAGGACGGCACCCTGCCCGCCAAGGCCGGGGACGTCTTGATTTCGGACATCAGCGAACCGCATGGGGTCCGGGCGAAGAGCGACATGCGCGTCCTCGTCACCATCGCGCCGCCGATCTGATTATCCATCCAGTGAGGATCTTTTTGGCCGATCCCGGTATCGATTTACATGTATACTGAGGTGGCGGCCTGCAGGCGGCGCGGCGGCTGGGCCGTCTCGGCCTGGCCGGCGGTTTTCACGAAAACACCGAACGGAAAGGAGTCTGTCATGGGAAAACGGGTTGTGATCGAAGAAGAGGAATGCATCGGCTGCGGCTCCTGCGAGGAGCTTTGCCCTGAGGTTTTCAAACTGAACCCGGATACGGAAAAGGCCGAGGTGATCAAGCCCGAAGGCGGGCCGGAGGACGAGATCCAGGAGGCGATCGACACCTGCCCGGTCGAGTGCATCCACTGGGAGTGACGGAGAGGGAGACAAGGATATGCCCATCCCGGGAAATCTGCTGACGACGGCTATGGCCGTCATGCCGCATACGGACGTGGACCGGGCGCTCGAGACGGCGCTCTCGCTCGATATCCCCTTCTGGCCCCAGCTGCCGCTCTACAGCTACACCGAGGACATGTACGTGCAGGCCTCGGAGCACTTTCCGGGGATCGTGCTGGACATGGAGAAACGAACCCTCCGCTTCTCCATGGAGAAGTTCGTCGCCGAGTTCGAGGAGGCGATGAGCCACTTCGACGAGCCGGATTACTTCGATATCAGCAGGACCTACTCCGTCGTCTACCACCGGTTTCTGGAACTGGACCTCTCGGACCGGCCGGCCATCCGGGGGCAGCTCGAGGGGCCGATCAGCTTCGGCCTGAACGTCGTCGACCAGGACGACCGGCCGATCCTCTTCGACGACACGGTGCGGCCCTTCATGCTGGAGTTCATGGCCCGGCGCATCAACGTGCAGCTCGCCCGGCTGAAGGAGCGGAACCCGAACGCCTTCATGTTCGTCGACGAGCCGGGCCTGCAGTTTCTGTTCAACGCCATGGCCGGGTACGGCGACGTCGCGGCCCACGCCGATATGGAGGGGTTTTTCGCCATGGTGGACCGGCCGCGCGGGGTGCACCTGTGCGGCAATCCGGACTGGGATTTCCTGCTGAGCCTCGACCTCGACATCCTCTCGCTCGACGTCTACTCGAACGGCGAGGTGTTCGCCAACTATGCGCGGTCGATACGCAAGTTCCTCGACCGGGGGGCGACCCTCGTCTGGGGGATCGCCCCGACCAACTTCGAGCCGTTCGAACACGAGAACCTCCAGTCGCTCGAGGCCCGGCTCGACGAGATCTGGTCGGCGCTCGACAGGAAGGGCATCGACCGCGGCTTCCTGCTTTCGAGGAGCCTGCTCTCCCCGGCCACCTGCTGCCTGGTGAACCCGGACCGCGAAAAGACGGTCGAGAAGGCCTTCGTACTCATCCAGGAGCTCTCCGGCCGGTTGCGCGAACGCTTCGGTCTGTGATATCCTCCCTGCTGCGCGGCGCAGAGGCTCGGCGGCCCCATCGAGGGGCGCGCGATCCGGGGGTGCCCGGAAATTTCGGCAGCGCCGTTTGCAATGGATTGAAGACGGCAGCCTGACGGCCCGGGCCGCAAGCCCCGGGCCGTTCGCTTGAAGGAGGGAAACTGATGACACCCCAGGAAAAAGAGGCCATCCACGCCTTCGGCAAAACGATCCAGGGCGGAGTTCGTTTCGGTCTGCACCTGCCGCATGAGGCCGCGGCGGATCCTTTGCTGGAATTTACCCGCGAACTGGAAGAGGCGGTACCCGGTGCAGAGGTCGATCGGTCGGAGACCGACCCGGGCGAACACCCGGCGCTCGTTCTGAGCGACGGGCTCCGGTTCCAGGCGGTGCCTCTCGGCGGTGAGCTTCAGCCCTTCCTCGAGGCGCTGGCCTGGGCTGCGGGTCTTCGGCAGGGGTCGGACCCCGGGTTGGAGCAGACCCTGAGCCGCGTCCACCTGCCCGCCTCCCTCAAGCTCTACGTCACACCCCGGTGTCCCTTCTGTCCCGCTGTGCTGAAGACCATCGTCCCTTTTCCCTTCATCAACCCCCAGGTTCATCTGACCGTCATCGACGGGGACCGCTTTCAGGAAGAGGCCGCCGCCGACGGCGTCAAGTCGGTTCCCACCATGATCCTCGACGACCGCTTTCGCTGGACGGGCGTTGTCAAGCGCGACGAGATCCTCGCCATCCTGCTCGAGCGGGACCCAGCCACCCTGAGTGCGGATTCGCTTGCCGGGATGCTTGGCGACGGACGGGCGAAGGAGGTGGCCGCTCTCATGCAGCAAAGCCAGGCTGTCTTCCCCTCCTTCATCGAACTCCTCCTTCATCCCCAGTGGCCGCGCCGGCTGGCCGCCATGGTGGCGGCCGAAGAGCTGGCGTCACTGGATCCGGAGCTCGTTCCCCAGCTGGTCGAGCCCTTGTGGGCGCGTTTCGAAGCCCTCGACGAGGCTCGGAAAGGGGACATGCTTTACCTGCTGGGCGAGCTGGGGGCTGTTTCCGAGATCCCCAGGCTGAAGGCGATTGCGGCGGGTCCCTATGAAGATGCCGTCAAAGAGGCCGCCGAAGAGGCCCTGGATATGCTGGAGCCGCAAAGGGGCGAGGGATGATTCTATTCGTTTCGGAATTTTGGAAAGGGAGCCCGGCGGATTTCATAAGTGGAAGATCGAAATCCGGCAGGTGCCGCGCATCGGCCCGTCGTCAGAAATCGAAGGTCAGTTGATCCGGTGCACTCTGATTGGAGGGTGTTGCCGGGGAGGGCATGGCCTTGAGGGCGGGGGCGAGAGGCGGGGCGGGCGCACCGGCCTCGGGCTCCGCTTCGGGGAATAAGCCGGGCTGGACGAAGCGCTGGAAATCCCGGCAGACCTTCATCCGTCTGCAGCGCAGGCAGACCTCGGGGGCGAGGCGCGGGGCCCCCTTTTTGGTGTGGCAGGTGACATAGGCCGGCGGTTTCCGTGCGCGAGTCATCTTGGCTGCTGCATTCCTGAGCGGAAGGGTGAAGGGTTCGACCATGCGCTTTCGGGCCCGATCGCAGCCGGGAGATCCTGCTGTCCGGCAAGAGACCGCCGATTGCCCGGCGCGCTGTTTCACCGTGGAAACTGCCTTAGTGATAGGCTTTTGGCGGGGTGAAAGTCAAGCCAAATACCGCCCTTCCTTTTCTGCAAGCTTTTCGGCTGCAAAGTCTCCATCCTTCACGGAGCCGATTTCCGCCCGCACTGGATTGAGAATTGCCGCTATGGATTGCAAGCCCATAGGTTAAGACAATGACATTGATGCAAGCTTACAGCTTATGTCAATGACATTGACCCTCAGATTATGCCTTTCCTCAGCAGCTCAATAGTGCGATTCATGAACTCATCGCCGCCTTTGTATTTGCTGGCAAGCTCTTCTCCAAGTTTGGGATCTATGTGCCAAATTGCCGTTAATAACACGCCTGGAGGGATCCCCATCAAGGTTGGATTCTCATACATCCTAATTAAAACGGGTAAAGCCCGCCGGTCTCCAATTTTCCCCAAAGCTAGAGCAGCATAACCTCGCTTTGGCATGTCCTCTTTTTGAATCTCGGTGATAAGATAGGGCACGATCGCTTTCCCTGCATTCAGGAGATGTCGGTCATTGATGGATTCCGGTACATTGTCAGTATAAAAATCATTGAATACCTTTTGAGCTTCTTTCTCATCCATTGACAGTGGGGAGCAACCCAGAATTACTGATATGACTGCCACCGAAAAAAATAAAGTATAAAAATGCTCTCTTAACATCAATATCTATAATGAATTCTCAGTTTTATTTAGACACATTATTTTTGGCGCTATGCTTGGTTATTGTAACATTGTTTTTACCTAGGTCATCAACTAGTACAGAATAGATAGCATTGCTTACTTCGTTAATCTCAAAAATTAATTCCGGAATTCGATTTCCTGCAGTCCAATTGACTACCCATATATGCAGTTTATTTTTCGAAATCAGTGGTTGAGACTGAGCGTATTTCACATAGACGCAGACAGGGTAACCTTCGCTTGTGACAATCTTTTTGAAGCTTGAGATAAAACCGGACTGTCCTGGAAAATCCGGCGGCGATACTGGTTTATCGGGCCCACACTGTTCGTATCCGCGATTTAACAGAATATCGGAAATATGCGAGGCTAGATAGCCGGATTTATCGATTTCTGAAGCATCGATATCAACCTTATAAGTATATCGGCCGCCTCCCATGATGAATGTTGAACATCCTTTGATACATATTATGATTAGCAGGTATGTAAGAAACTTATTGAATATAAATTGCATGTATTTATTTCTATTGACGATATCACCATATTTGATTTTTTAGCCTTTTTTATGACTGCATATTCGACAGTCTTACATACTTATACATTATAACATTCTTTTTTTCTATTTTAGTAATAAGAAAGCTGTATATTCAATGTCATTGACTTAAGCTATGGGCTTGTAGGCCATAGCGGCAATTTTCAGTTTCGGCCCTCTCTTTCTGAGATTCTTCCGGCCTGGTCGGATAATCGATAAAGACTTACCGAGAAGCGAGAGGAGGCTTTGAAGGATTTCTGTGATGTGTAGCCGAGCAAGGAGGAGCACGACGTTGTTTTTCATAAACGAAAGCGCATAGGTGAAGTTGACCTGGTACCTGAGTCGTTCGGGATGCTTTTTGGCCTGCTCCTCAATAAGATCTTGAACTGGATGAACGATCATGGCAGTCAGATTGGCTGTCAAAACTCTCGCGTGGAAATCCTGGAGGACAGCGAGCGGAGATTTTCCCGAAAAGTTCTCGATTTCGATCCGGCATTTCAAATGGCTGTAAACGGTTTCCACAGACCAGCGCTTGGTGTAGAGCTCTTTGAGCTCAGCCAAAGGAAACTGGCGTTTGTCAAGGAGGGAAGTCAACAGAACGACCTTTACCCTGTTTTTCAATGTAAACCGGAGGACGCGAACTTTCAGGGGGTTGGTGTTCAAGTTCCTCTCTTGGCAGAATTTTATGGCGACGGGCGACGGTTTAAGGGTGACGATAGCCTCGCGCTTTCCGGAGCGGAGGAATTCTTTGACAAGAACTGAATCCTTTTTCATCCGACAAAGGAATTGAGAACCCCGGTTGAGGATCAGGGCAAAAAGCCAGTATGCGGGGTATCCCCGGTCGAGAAGAAGAAGGTCGCCTTCACCGGT